>Ga0209483_1001693_pt1 | contig 16457 bp, 17 predicted proteins | sample NGEPerA_FD_184508 | JGI IMG/M metagenome (GOLD analysis project Ga0209483, IMG submission 184508) | Arctic peat soil microbial communities from the Barrow Environmental Observatory site, Barrow, Alaska, USA - NGEE PermafrostL2-A... | ecosystem: Environmental > Terrestrial > Soil > Wetlands >... | reverse complement strand
GCCCTAACCGGCGCCGTCGTGGTATCTTCTGCTGGCGGCAATCGTCGGACTTGTCGCGATGAACCTGATGCCCGAGACGGCGCCGGTTAGGGCCGGTCGGAGCTAGGCTTGTCCGGAAGGGAATTATTTCGCGGTGCCATCACATATAGGATCATTGGCCTTGCAGAAATCGCGGCGGGTGCCAGCCGTGCTGCGGCAACGCGCGAGGGCTTCATCGGCCGCTTGTTTTCCGGTATCTCCAACCGCCCAGCCAGCACCGGGTGTTCCATCTTTTGCATCGAACGCCGTGGCCGCACATTTGTTGCTGAAGGTGGCAACAACCTCGCATCGTGCCCGTGCCTTGGCCTGGCCCGCGTTCACCGGTTGGCCTCCTACCGTCAGCTTTGGACCTATTTGGCATCCAGCGAGCGCGTCCGCCCCGGCCGCCTCCGTTGTCGCCCTGTCGACCCGAACACTGATTCCATAGCCCTTGGCCACCCCTCCGGGTGCAATGCCTTCTGCGATGGCTCCTGCCGAGTGGGCTCGATTGCCCAACACAAAGATGGACATCAACGCAAGCAGCGCTGCGACTACGCCCCGTCTCATTATCAGCCCCCTCGGCTTACAACAGCCGCATTTGCCCACGGCCGAACCTTTGCCCGCTATGGAGATTATCACTGGGCTGGAGGGAGGCAAACATTTGCCATCGTCATCAACCGCTTCCAGCGAGGTCGGTCTCGCCTACGCCCGCCGGAAGACACGAGAACTCGGCTTGCGCAATATCGAGTATGCACAAGCGGATATTCTGGAATTGGGTACGATCGATCGCACATTCGATAGCATCGAATCGGTCGGTGTGCTGCATCATCTTGCCGAGCCGACGGCCGGTTGGCGCGTGCTGGTCTCGCTGCTGCGACCGGGCGGCAGGATGCGCATCGGGTTATACAGCGATGTGGCGCGCCGCGTTATCGCCGAGGCCCGCGCCCACATCGCGGCACGCGGTTATCGCGCCACAGCCGACGACATAAGAAGGTGTCGCCAGGACATTATCCGCGAGGCGGAACGCTGGAAAATGCTGATTGGCGCGAAAGATTTCCACAGCATGAGCGGCTGCCGCGACCTGCTGTTTAACGTCATGGAGCATCGCTTCACGATTCCCGAGATCGCTGCATTTCTGAACGATAACGATCTTTCTTTCCTGACCTTCGAACCCTTTGACGATCCGACGGTGATCGAAAAATTTCACAAACAGTTTCCGGGCGCGACCGATGAGGCTGAGCTGGATCAGTGGCACCGCTTCGAAGCCGATCACCCGGAGACTTTTTGGGGGCATGTATATCTTCACGGTGGGCAAGAACGCGCGCTGAAGCTTTAGAACGCTGTCGTGGATTTTTACCCGGAATATCACGTTGGCAAGGTTTTCTACGAACGGATTTACCAAATCGAGATTCGGTACTGCGGCACGGCGCTCCTCAGCGGGCCATGGGCTGGCCTTGACCCGGAGCGCCGCGGCGCGAGGCCATCCACACGCGGGACGGACATGGCGTTGATCCCGGTTCGCTGGCACACCGAACCCCTAATATTGCTCGCAGTGAAGGCTGGCCAGCGATACATTGGACCGTGCAATCGAACCGAGTATCGCAATGAGTGGACCGAGCTCGACCCTTGCGTGGGGGGACGTGTCGGAGGACTTCGCGCTGTTCAGAACGCTCAGTTCTGAACAGCGGCTGAAGGCTTTTAGCGCAATGATCCGCCAGGACCTCGTGCGCGGGGAAATGCTCGTGGCACAGGGGGAGCCTTCAGACTCATTGTTCATGGTGCTGCATGGTGCACTCGCCGTGCGCAGAATCGGCCATTCCGAACCGATCGCCGAGCTCCGTGCCGGCGAATTGGCGGGCGAAATCGGCTTCTTCGCAAATATCCCGCGCACCGCCGACCTGATCGCAATCCGCGATACCAGTGTGCTGGTGCTGACGCGCGCCGCCTACCAGGACCTTGCGAAGGACGCCCCCGCCATCGTCGAGGCGCTGCTCGCGGCCCTCGCGGGACGGTTCGCCAAGGAGACCGCGCGCCTCATCCCGATTCGCAGTTCGCCAAAGGCACGAACAGTGGCGCTCATCGACGGCGGATGCGAACCGCCTCCCGGTGCTTTTGAGCGTCGCCTGCGTGATGGGCTTGCCGCGACCGATGCCGAGATCGTCGACCCCGCCCGCATCAACGCCATGTTTCCCGGGCGCGCGCTGGATGCCTCCGAAATCACCGACTGGCTCAACCAGCTCGAACAGCGCGCGCCGCTGGTGGTTTACTTCGGAGCTCGCGAATCCCCGGCATGGGCGCACAAGGCAATCCGCCAATCCGACATGGTCGTGTTCGCGTGCCGGGGAGATGCGCCGGCGGGTGCGTTGACGGATGTCGAAGCCTTCGCTTGCCAGGTTCATCCCGAGTCGGCGCGACGCCTGGTTCGCATTCATGACCGGCGCAGCGGCGAAGTGAGCGGCACCGCTTCCTGGCTCGCTCGCTTGCCCTCCTTCATGCATCACCATGTCGCTCTCGAAGATCAGGTCGATATCGACAGTTTGATCCGGTTTCTTTCCGGTCGGGCGGTTGGATTCGTTGCCGCCGGCGGCGGCAGCTTTGGATCGGCGCATGTGGGTATCTACAAGGCCTTTCGTGAGCTCGGCGCGATGTTCGATATGTTTGTCGGCACCAGTATCGGCTCCGCCATGGCGGCCGGCTTCGCAAAAAATTATGAGGCCGAGGATCTCGAGCGCGGCGCACACGAGATCTTCGTCAGGAGCCGCAGCTTCAGGCGGCCGACCTGGCCGCGCTATGCCTTGCTGGATCACAAGGCGTTCGATCGCGCGCTTGCCGATCAATACGGCCGTGACTGCCGGATCGAGGATTGCTGGCGGCCTTTCGCCGCGGTGGCAACCAATCTTTCGACCCATAGTCTCGAATTGATCCGCTCGGGGCTTCTCTGGCAGGCCGTGCGCGCATCGAGCGCGATCCCTGGAATATTGCCGCCCTTCTACACGGCGGAGGGCGCGATGCTGGTCGATGGGTGCTTGATCGATAATGTCCCGCTGGCGCCGATGCATCAGCTAAAGAGCGGTCCCAATCTGGTTGTGCATTTCGGCGAACCCGCGGCCCAGATGTTCGACGTCGACTATGCCGCGCTGCCTGGGCGGCTCGAACTGATCGCGGCAATGTTGACGCCGTTCCGCAAGAAACTACTTCCGGCGGCGCCGAGCGCGGTCAATGTGCTTTGGCGAAGTCTCGTGGCGCATCAGCGCTACGACACGCTGCCGACCGCGCCGCTCGATATGGTTATGCGGCCGTCATTGCCGCCTGGGGTTGGTGTGACGGAATTCAACCGCCATACGGAAATTTTTCGCACCTCTTATCTCTGGGCCCAACAGGCCATCGCTGCTCTGGAGGCGGAAGAAAATTCGGCAATTACCGCCATCCTTGCCACCGGCAATCCGGTAACGAAACGATCCCGCCGCCACGTCGGATTTTCGCACGACGCTCTATCCAGTTGAGTTAGGCTGCGTTGAGCGTTGTCAGGCGCCACCGAACCGGGCAGTCGGGCGTTTCGGGATGTTCGAAACCAACCATCTTTTTCGAACGCGTTGGACGTTGCATAGCGCAAGCAATCACCCGTGATTGCGTAACATTTCGAAGACAATGGCATTCCGTGGAAATGAATGGCGCACCATTCAGAACAAAACTACGAACTCTTATATCATTGAAATTGCTTTTTAATTTGGAAAGTCACAGGTAAGGAGTATATAGGCGGGCACTCTTCCTTGTCTTTGCAGCTACTGATTATCAGAGCAGTCTGGCATCCAACGCAAACGGCGTCGACGATGCAATTTCGATCGCCGCGCTGTCAGGATGGGTGTGATTGATCAGGACGTTTCGATCGGGAGAACCCTCCAACGGAACGATTGCCGAAGGCACTTGCAGCAACGGCGTCGAGCGTGAGCGATGCCAGATGTCTCCGCGCTGTTGCGTCAATCCTTCCTGGCGTCGCCAATCGTTCGGGAGATCGTCGAGCCCGACCGACCCGGCAGAAAGTGAATCTGGAACGTCATACCTCACCATCATAAGCTCCGGGAGTAGTGCCGGATCCTCGATGTGGACGAGCTTTTCGAGCACGCAAAGCGAGGGCGAGGTCGCACAATAGGTGACGGCGTGGCCGACCGTATTCCATCGGCCATCAAACAGCAGGCCGTAACCACCATCGAATATATCGGCGTACCGTCGTATCGACAGACGCCAGAGCAGCATCAGGCCGCCGCGCCCCATGCGATCTTGCCAAGGATTGTTTCAATCACGCGCGCGCCCGCTTCGGTTTGTGCGATGACGAGCGGGGCTTCACCTTGAAGCAGAGCCAGCGGACGGCGCAGCCACAGACCGGCTTTTGCCTTGTCTTCGAATGTATCCTCGGCCAGCGTCTGGACACGCAACAGGCGAACGGCGCGATCGGACTCCTCGACCGTCAGCGGCTGCTTCCTGTCCGCGCGGTGACGGCGCGTCCGCTGCGGGATGACGAAGCTCTCGATTTCCTGTTCGCTCAGCCCGGCCTCGCTCAAGCCCTTGAGCGCTCCGAGTGGCAACCGATTGCGGACTGCGAGCGCGAGATCGGCCTGAGACCGGACTTCCGTTCCCAATACGGCTTGGCCCCCAAGTTTACGGGCGACTTCTTCGGCTAGCGGCAGGGACACGGGAGCCTCACTGGCGGCGGCAATATGCCCCACTAATAGCCGGCATATTGCCGGAATGCAAGAGCCCGATAGCGGCGTGGTCCAGCGGCAACAACGGACGGCGAGAGTGCGAGCGCCGCGCAAGAATAGCGCTTCAGAGATCGTGGTCCAGCGGCAACCCCTTGGTCAGGCCATCTGCGCAGGTTGAATTTCGATGATCGGCTCGCGCCAATGTAGCGAGCTGCGTTCGCTAGCGGTATCCCATCGAGATACGAAAGCGTTGCAATACGTATCTTGATGGGATACGTATTGCTCATGATCAGGAACTTCAAGGGAAAATTTGCCGAGCCTATCCTTCAGGGCCGCATAGTCCCGAAGGGTTTCCCGGCGAATCTCGCCAAGGTAGCTCGCCGAAAACTGATTATGGTGGACGCCGCCGCCTTTCTTGAGGCCTTGAACTCGCCTCCCGGCAACCGCCTTGAAGCTCTCAAGGGCGATTTGGCGGGCAAGCACTCGATCCGCATCAACGATCAATGGCGGGTCGTGTTCAGGTGGACCGATGCGGGTCCCGAAGACGTGGAAATAATCGACTATCACTAGTCAGACCGGCCGAATGTGGCCACCGAATAGGAGTTCGCACATGGCAAAGAAACTTCCGCCGGTTCACCCCGGCGAAATTCTGCGGGAAGAATTTCTCGTTCCGCTCAAGCTGACACCCTACGCGGTCGCGGCCGCGCTGAACGTGCCGCGTACCCGGATCGAACGCATCGCGCGCGAAGAAAAGCCCGTTACGGCCGACACTGCGCTGCGGCTCGGCAAATTCTTCAAGACCGGCGCTGCGTTCTGGATGAACATTCAGGCACGCTTCGATCTCGAAACGGCCGAAGACGTCCTCGCGCCGCAGATCAAGAAGATTGCGTCTTACGAGGCGGCGTGAGAGCGATGCAAATCGCACTTACCGGGTATCTTGCAGCCGATAACTTGATACCCGACGCGACGTCCAAAGCCTGGTTTAAGACGGCGAGATATCCTCCCGCCGCGAATGCTTTCAGCGACGCGACCCTCGCCACGTCGGGTTAAACCGCGAACGACATCCGCGCGGGGGTCGCAATTTTATTCCGAATGGTGGCAATTTGGCGCGCCCGAAGAGATTCGAACTCCTGACCCCTAGATTCGTAGTCTAGTGCTCTATCCAGCTGAGCTACGGGCGCGTGTTTCGCTGGCGGTCGGGCTCCATAGCCCGTCTGCATCCGAGAATGGTTCGGAAGGTCGCGAAAGAGCGCTTTAGCTACCCGCTCCGGCCCGGATTGGCAAGGTCCGGAAGGCGGGCAACAGCCACTTGTCATTCCGGGCGCGCGACAGCGCGAAGGGCGGAATCACGCGCGATTACACCGGGATTCCGAGTTCATCGCGTCGCGATGCGCCGGAATGACGACAGACGAGAAGCGTGTTGGGGGCGGCCTATGCCCTTGCCCGCTCGTTGCGGACGCTGAGCAGTTCCACCGGGCGGTCCGGGATCACGATCCGGAAGGTGGCGCCGATGGTGCCTTCGACCAGGTGGATATCGCCGCCATGGGCGCGGACCAGTTCGGCGGCAATCGCCAGCCCAAGCCCGCTGCCGCCGGGCCGGCCGGAGGTCTGGAACGCCTCGAACAGATGGTCGCGGGCCTTTTGTGGCACGCCGGGGCCGGTGTCGGAAACCTCCAGGATAGCGACCCCGCCTTCGCGGCGGCCGGTGATGCGGATCTGGGTCGCGGCGTCGCTGCGGGGACGGTTTTCCAGCGCCTGCGCGGCGTTGCGTACGAGATTGAGCAGGACGCGAAACAGTTGGTCGGGGTCGGCATCGACGGTGAGCCCGCGCTCGATCGCGGCGATCCAGACGATCGAGGCGTCGGCGGCAAGACCTGCCGATTCGCGCACCTCGGTCACGATAGGTTCGATCAGCATCATGCGGCGGTCGGGGGCGGCCTCCTGGGCGCGGCCGTAGGACAGCGTCGACTGGCAGAACGCGATCGCGCGCTCCAGCGAGCGCATCAGTTTCGGCGCAAAGCGCTGCACCCGCGGATCGGGCACGCTGGCGAGCTGGTCGGACAACAGCTGGGAGGACGCGAGCAGATTGCGCAAATCATGGTTGATCTTGGAGACCGCAAGGCCAAGCGCCGCCAGCCGGCTCTTCTGATGCAGCATCGACACGAGGTCGCGCTGCATGTCGGATAGTTCGCGTTCCGCGACCCCGATCTCGTCGCCGCGCTGGCTCGGCACGATGATCCGCGCCGAGCTTTCCGGGTTCTCGTGGAAACCGATCAGGCTCGCGGTCAGCCGCCGCATCGGCCGCACGAACAGGAAATGCAGCGCCAGATAGACGAGCCCTGCCGTGAGCCCGCCGATCAGCAGCGAAACCAGCAAGAGGTTGCGGGAAAAGCGATACATCGACAGGCGCAGCGGCGCCTCGTCGATCACGACCTCGATGAATTGCGCGCCGCCGGGCGCCGGGCCGACCACGCGGATCACTTGATCGCCGCTTTCCAGCATGGTCTCAAAACTGTCGACGATCGCCGACCATGCCGTCATGGTCCGCATGTCGACGTCGTGATCGATCGCGTGCGGCAAATCGGCGCTCGCCAGGAGCCGGCGCTGCTGACCCATCTTGATGGCAACCGCCCGCGCGCCGATCGAGTGCAGGATCTGCCGCGCCAGCGAATCCGGCACCATGCCCGAGGGCGCGGCATCAAGCACCAGGGCCGCGGTATTGGCCGCCGCCAAGCGGTCGTTGAGCCGGTTCATCCGGAAATTGGCGATCGCGGGCACGTAGATCATGATTCCCGCGATCATGATCAGCGGAATGGTGAGCAGGAGCAGCTTGCCGGACAGGCCAAGGCGGCGCGGCGGCCTGAGCCGTGGCGTTCCGATGGCGGGCTGTTGTTCGGTCACTGCCACAATATCTGCCTTCGACCACTTGCTTTTCGAGGATGCGGTCGGCCCCGGCCCGCGGTCAAATTACGGATCGCTAATGTCCCGGTTCCGGATTTAGTGCGGGATCGGCCCCGCCGCCATCCTTGCAGGGAAAAACCCCGAAAACATTGGTATATTCGTACCAATTGCGTTGATTTCAGGGACGCGCGAGGCGCCTCGATTGCGGCTAGTCGCCAGATTGACGAAAACGGGTCGCTCCCGTATAAGCCGCGCCAATTGTCCGCGATGATCCGGTTCGACCGGGGCGGCTCTTTTTGGGCCGGAAACGGCCCGCTTTGGGGCCGCCAGCATCACCGGACTTATCTCAATAATCAGGCAGATTGTCGGCCTAGCAGGCAATTTGTCAGCGGAGAACGAGCCGTGAAGCGGACTTATCAACCCAGCAAACTGGTGCGCAAGCGCCGTCACGGCTTCCGTGCGCGTCTGGCGACCACGGGCGGCCGCAAGGTTCTGGCCGCGCGCCGCGCCCGGGGCCGCAAGCGTCTGAGCGCCTGAGCCGGGCTTCCCGGAGACAAAACCATGGATCGGTTAAGGCAGCGGGCGGACTTCCTCGCCGTTGCCAATGGCGCGCGGGCGGCCCGCGCTGCCTTCGTGGTGCAGAGCCTTGCCCGAGACGATGACGGCCCGGTCCGGGTCGGCTTCACCGTCACCAAGAAGAACGGCACCGCGCCCGAGCGCAATCGCATCCGGCGCAGGCTTCGCGAATTGGTGAAGCGGCTGGACGTCATAACAATGCGACCCCACAGTGATTATGTGCTAGTCGGCCGCAGGGCCGCGCTTACCTCCGACTTCGCGGCCATGTTCGAAGACCTCCGCTCGGCGCTGCGTCGCCTCGACCGGCAGCCGCCAAAGAAGAATTCCGCGCACGCCGCCAACCGAACCGAATGACGAGACCCTGAACGATGCTCGATAACCGCAACACCATTCTCGCCGTCATTCTGTCCGGCCTCGTCCTGATTGCCTGGCAATATTTCTACAACGTGCCGCAGATGGAGAAGCAGCGCGCCGCGCAGCAGGCCCAGAGCGAGCTCGTCAAGCCGGCGCAGCAGGCCGGCAGCCCCACGACGCCTTCCACGACTCCTTCCACGTCTCCTGCGACCACGCCGCAGCCGGGCGCGCTCAACGCGCCGGCGCCCAATACGCCGGCGCAGCCGACCACCACGGTTGCCGTCGTCGAGCGCGATACTGCGATCGCGGCCGGCCCGCGCGTCAAGATCGACACCCCCAAGCTTTCCGGGAGCATTTCGCTGAAGGGCGCGCGCATCGACGACCTGTCGCTGGTGCAGTTCCGCGAGACCGTCGATCCCGCCTCGCCCGCGATCGTGTTGTACTCGCCCTCGGGCACGGCCGAGCCCTATTACGCCGAATTCGGCTGGGTGCCGTCGGCTGGCTCGACCGTGAAGCTGCCTGACCAGAATACGTTATGGCAGCAGGAAGGCTCCGGCAGCCTGACGCCGTCGACGCCGGTGACGCTGAAATACGACAATGGCGACGGCCTGACCTTCCGCCGCACCATTTCGATCGACGACCGCTATCTGTTCAGCATCAAGGACGACGTCAGCAATGTCGGTAACGCGCCGGTCACGCTCTATCCGTTCGCGCTGATCTCGCGGCACGGCGCGCCCAAGGTTTCCGGCTACTACATCCTGCATGAGGGCCTGATCGGCTATCTCGGCGAACACGGCCTGCAGGAATACACCTACAAGAAGATCGACGACGCCGGTCCGCTGGAAGGCAGCCCCGACGCCAAGGGCGTCAAATTGACGGCGACCAACGGATGGCTCGGCATCACCGATAAATACTGGGCCTCGGCGCTGTTGCCGGATGTCAATGCCCGGCTGCAGGCGCGCTTCTTCTCGAGGCAACTCGGGGCGGTCCGGACCTACCAGACCGATTATCTCGAGGACCCGCAGACCATTGCGATCGGGGGCACCGGCAGCGCCAATGCCCGGCTGTTCGCCGGCGCCAAGGAAGCCAGCGTCGTCGGCCTCAATTTTCCGGTCGGCGGCTTCGGCGGCTACAACAAGGAACTCGGCCTCAACCATTTCGATCTGATGATCGACTGGGGATGGTTCTACTTCATCACCAAGCCGATGTTCCTGGCGCTCGACTTCTTCTATCATCTGGTCGGCAATTTCGGCATCGCCATCCTGCTGGTGACCGTGCTGGTGAAGCTGTTGTTCTTCCCGCTCGCCAACAAGTCCTATGCCTCGATGGCGAAGATGAAATCGGTGCAGCCGCAGCTCGCCGCGCTGAAGGAACGCTATCCCGACGACAAGGTGAAGCAGCAGCAGGAGATGATGGAGATCTACCGCAAGGAGAAGATCAACCCGATCGCCGGTTGCCTTCCCGTCGCGCTGCAGATCCCGGTGTTCTTCTCGCTTTACAAGGTGCTGTTCGTCACCATCGAAATGCGGCACGCGCCGTTCTTCGGCTGGATCAAGGACCTGTCGTCGCCCGACCCGACCAATTTGTTCACGCTGTTCGGCCTGCTGCACTACGATCCGACCCAGCTGCCGCTGTTCGGGCACTACCTCGCGCTCGGCGTCTGGCCGATCATCATGGGCATCACGATGTGGTTCCAGATGAAGCTGAACCCGACGCCGCCGGATCCGACCCAGCAAATGATCTTCACCTGGATGCCGCTGATCTTCACCTTCATGCTGGCCGGTTTCCCCGCGGGGCTCGTGATCTACTGGGCCTGGAACAACACGCTGTCGGTGCTGCAGCAGAGCTTCATCATGCGCCGCAACGGCGTGAAGGTCGAATTGTTCGACAATCTCAAGGCGACGTTCTCTTTCAAGAAGGCCGTGTCGAAGACCTGACGCCGGCGCGGGACGCGGAGAAATCCAATTCGTCATGCCCGGGCTTGTCCCGGGCATCCACGTCTTGGGCCTCGCTCAAAAGTAAGACGTGGATGGCCGGGACAAGCCCGGCCATGACGAAGAACGGAAACCTTCGCATGACCGCCGAGCCAGATGCGAAGCTGATCGAGCAGGCACGAAAGCTGTTCGCGGGCGACTGGCAATTCGTCTGGGCCTCGCCCTCGATCGAAACGCTGCCGCCGATGGCAGGGATCGAGGTCGCCTTCGCCGGCCGCTCCAATGTCGGCAAATCCTCCCTGATCAACGCGCTGACCGGACGCAACGCGCTGGCGCGCACCTCGCACACGCCGGGCCGCACCCAGGAACTGATCTTCTTCGAAGGCCCCAGGGACGCCGGCCTGCGCCTTGTCGACATGCCCGGCTACGGCTACGCCTCGGCCCCGAAGACAAAAGTCGCCTCATGGACGGCGCTGATCCATGCTTTCCTGCAGGGCCGCAGCAGCCTCGCGCGGGTCTATGTCCTGATCGACGCCCGCCATGGCCTCAAGGAGGTCGATCTCGACGTGCTCAAGACGCTCGACAAATCCGCCGTCAGCTATCAGGTCGTGCTCACCAAGGCCGACCAGGTGAAGACAACCGAGCTGGAGCAACGAATGGCAGAGCTCAAGGCTGCGCTCGCAAAACATCCCGCGGCCTTTCCGGACGTCCTCGTGACATCATCGCGCAGCGGCGCCGGCATGCCGGAGCTGCGCGCCGCGATGACGCGCCTGTTGGGGGAGCGCAGCCGATGACGGGATCACGCGTCTCGCGCATCCTGGTCATCCTGGCCGCGATCATGGGCGCCGACGGCGTCATTCTGGCAGCGGCTTCGGCCCATCAGCCGGATGCGGCGCGGCTCGCCGCGGCGTCCTCGATGCTGCTGTTTCACGCCTGCGCCGTGCTCGGGACCGTGGCCCTGACCGAGCGCGGCCTGCTCCACGCCCGGATCGGGCTTACCGCCGCCTTCGGCTTTGTCGTCGCGGCCGCGCTGTTCGCCACCGATCTGACCTTGCGGCAATATGCCGGCCACAGCCTGTTCCCGATGGCCGCGCCATCCGGCGGCACGCTTTTGATTGTGAGCTGGCTCGCGCTCGCGGTGTCGGCGGCTTGGCCGCGGGGGTAATTGAGGAGACTCCTTCTTCCTTCTCCCCTTGTTGTGGAAGAAGGAAAGAAGGGAGCTTTGCGCCACGCCCGCCAATCAGATAGAAACCGCCCGACCCCGCCGAACGAAGAGATCCGCATGACCGACGCGCCCCACATCAGCCCGTTCGACCAGGCCCGCATCCTTTCGGAAGCGCTGCCGCACATGCAGCAATATGACGAGGAAACCATCGTCATCAAATATGGCGGCCATGCCATGGGCGCGGAAGATCTCGCCAAGGCGTTCGCCCGCGACATCGTCCTGCTGGAGCAGACCGCGATCAACCCCGTGGTGGTGCATGGCGGCGGACCGCAGATCGCGACCATGCTGAAGCGGCTCGGCATCCAGTCGGAATTCGCTGCCGGCTTGCGCATCACCGATGCCGCCACCATCGAGATCGTCGAGATGGTGCTGGCCGGTTCGATCAACAAGCAACTGGTCGGCTATATCAACGAGGCCGGCGGCAAGGCGGTCGGGCTGTGCGGCAAGGACGGCAACATGGTGACGGCGACCAAAGCCACCCGCACCATGGTCGATCCGGATTCGCAGATCGAGAAGGTAGTCGATCTCGGATTCGTCGGCGAGCCACAGAAGGTCGACCTGACGCTGCTCAACCAGCTGATCGGCCATGAACTGATCCCGGTGCTGGCGCCGCTGGCGACGTCGCAGGGCGGACAAACCTTCAACGTCAACGCCGACACCTTTGCAGGCGCGGTGGCCGGAGCGCTGAAGGCCAAACGGCTGTTACTGTTGACCGACGTTCCCGGCGTGCTCGACAAATCGAAAAAGCTGATTCCGGAACTGTCGGTGAAGGACGCGCGAAAACTGATCGCCGATGGCACCATTTCCGGCGGCATGATCCCGAAGGTCGAGACCTGCATCTACGCGCTCGAGCAGGGCGTGCAGGGCGTCGTCATCATCGACGGCAAGACGCAGCACGCGGTGCTGCTCGAATTGTTCACCAACCAGGGCACGGGCACACTGATCCACAAGTGATGACATACGACCATTCATCGTCATGGCCGGGCTCGTCCCGGCCATCCACGTCTTTCTTGCTGCAAGGTCGTAAGGAAGACGTGGATGCCCGGGACAGGCCCGGGCATGACGGTTTGAATGTTATACGCGTCATCACCTCACTGCTGCTCGCGCTCCCCGCTACCATCGCCTGCTTCCTCGCCTCCTCCGGACCCGCCTATGCCGATCTGAAACTCTGCAATCGCATGAGCTACGTGGTCGAGGTCGCGATCGGCATCGACGACAAGGCCGCGACCGCGACCCGCGGGTGGTTTCGCATCGATCCCGCGGCCTGCAAAGTGGTGGCGCAGGGAACGCTGACCGCCGACCGCATCCTGCTCAACGCCCACGCGCTCGGCGTCTACGGTTCCTCGCCGATCCCGCAAAACGGCGGCGATACGCTGTGCATCGCGCCGGCCGATTTCGTCATCGCCGCCGCCCGCCAGTGTCGCGCCGGCCAGACGCCCGCGCCGTTCTCCCAGATCAGTCCGACGCCGACCGACGACGGCAACCTCGTGGCCTATCTCGCCGAGGACAGCGAATATGATGACGAGCAGGCGAGGCTCGCCGGCATCCAGCGGCTGTTGGTGATTGCAGGCTTCGATGCCGCGCCGATCGACGGCGTCGACGGTCCGAAGACTCAAGGCGCGCTCGCCGCGTTCCTGAAGAGCCGCGGGCTGATGCCCGACATCGTGCAGGCGCCGAATTTCTTTTCGATGATGATCGACGCGGTGCAATCGCCGTCGTCGACGGGACTGACCTGGTGCAACGACACCCCGCACAAGGTGATGGCGGCGGTCGGCACTGATGACGGCAAGTCCGTGGTCAGCCGCGGCTGGTACCGGATCGATCCCGGCAAATGCCTGCATCCCGACGTCACCGGCCAGCCGAAGCAGATCTTTTCATTCGCCGAAGCGGTCGATACCGAAAACCATACCATCAAGCTCAAGGACAAGCCGCTGAACTGGGGCGGGACAAAGGAGCTTTGCACCCGCGAGAGCAAATTCGAAACCAGCGAACAGGGCGACTGCGCCAGCCGCGGCTTCGCCGCGACCGGCTTTGCCGCCGTCGACATGACAAGCGGCGGCAAGACGCTGCGCTTCGCGCTGCCGTGATGAAAATGATCCCCATCGTCGTCACATACTCCCTCGTCGTCCCGGCGAAAGCAGGGACCCATGACCCCAAATGTTCATTGCTGCGACTCGCAAGGGGAGCCAACCCGCACTTCCTCTCATATCCGCCGCGACGTATGGGTCCCTGCCTTCGCAGGGACGACGAATTGAGAGACCGATGACTCACCCCCGCACCTTCACCGATATCGACACCTGGGTGTTCGATCTCGACAACACGCTGTATCCGCATCACGTCAATCTGTGGCAGCAGGTCGATGCGCGGATCGGTGAGTTCGTCAGCGCCTTTCTTGGCATCTCCGCCGCGGACGCGCGGGTGATCCAGAAGGACTATTACCGCCGCTACGGCACCACCATGCGCGGCATGATGACCGAACATGGCGTTCGCGCCGACGACTATCTCGCCTATGTGCACCGGATCGACCATTCGCTGCTGCAGCCGAACCCGGCAATGGGCACAGCGATCTCGCGCCTTCCGGGCCGCAAGCTGATCCTGACCAACGGCTCGACCGACCATGCCGATGCGGTGCTGGAGCGGCTCGGCATCGGGTCGCATTTCGAGGCGGTGTTCGACATCATCGCCGCCGAACTGGAGCCGAAGCCGGCGCCGCAGACCTACCAAAAATTCCTCGACCTGCATCGGGTCGATCCCGCGAGATCGGCGATGTTCGAGGATCTGGCGCGCAACCTCGTGGTGCCGCACCGGCTCGGCATGACCACGGTGCTGGTGGTGCCCGACGGCTCAAAGCAAGTCGTGCGCGAGGACTGGGAGCTGGAAGGCCGCGACGCCGCGCATGTCGATCATGTCACCGATGATTTGACGGGGTTTTTGCAGGGGTTGCCGGGCCACCTCAAGTAAGTCGTCCCTGCGCACGCAGGGACGACATCGGAGGGTGTCTTGACTCTCTCCCCATGAATCCCGACAAAGCCCCTCGCCTTTCCTGCCAAAATCGTCCAAGGAAATCCGATGTCTCTCGCCTCCCTCGAAACCACCGTCAACGCCGCGTTCGATGCGCGTGACGGCATCTCGACCGCGACCAGGGGTGAAGTCCGCGACGCCGTCGATCATGCGCTTGAATTGCTCGACAAGGGCGAGGCGCGGGTGGCCGAGCGCGAGGCCGGCGGCAAATGGAAGGTCAACCAGTGGCTGAAAAAGGCTGTGCTGCTGTCGTTCCGGCTCAACGACATGGGCGCGATATCAGGCGGTCCCGGCAAGGGCTCATGGTGGGACAAGGTGCCGTCGAAATTCGAGGGCTGGGGCGAAAATCGTTTCCGCGACGCCGGCTTCCGCGCCGTGCCAGGCGCGATCGTGCGCCGCTCGGCCTTCATCGCCAAAAACGTCGTGCTGATGCCGTCCTTCGTCAATCTCGGCGCCTATGTCGATGAATCCACCATGATCGACACCTGGTCGACCGTCGGCTCCTGCGCCCAGATCGGCAAACGCGTGCATATCTCCGGCGGCGTCGGCATCGGCGGCGTGCTGGAGCCGCTGCAGGCGGAACCCGTGATCATCGAGGACGATTGCTTCATCGGCGCGCGCAGCGAAGTCGCCGAGGGCGTGATCGTGCGCAAGGGCGCGGTGCTGGCGATGGGCGTCTTCCTCGGCGCCTCCACCCCGATCATCGATCGCGACAGCGGCAAGATACATATCGGCGAGGTGCCGGAATATGCGGTGGTGGTGCCGGGGACCCGCCCGGCCAAGCCGATGAAAGACGGCTCGCCCGGCCCGGCGCTTGCCTGCGCCGTCATCGTCAAGACCGTCGACGCGCAAACCCGCTCCAAGACCAGCATCAACGAGCTGCTGCGGGATTAGAGCTTCGGTCCTGATTGAATCAGAACCGAAGCGGGATACCTGATTTTAGCGCGTTTTCCTGACACGATCGGGCATCCGCCCCGGATCGCGTCCGGACAGGCTTCGCTCAAAAACGTTCTGATCTGGATTCGAACCGAACCCCGCTCCCACCCGACCAATGGTCGAGCGCGGGAGACGTGCGTTGAACACCGTCAGATTACTTTTCAGCTTCAGGGGCCGAATGGGCCGCGCCAGATTCCTGTTGATGCAGCTGTCGCTGCTTGCGCTTTGGTTCGTGCTTGTGGTCAAGCCTCCGCTTCAGTTTTCGGCGCAATGGCAGGCTTTGGTTTTTGTCTGGGCCGCCGTCATCACGATGATCTGGATCAACGTGGCCACGACGGTCAAGCGGCTGCACGATCGCAACAGGAGCGGCTGGTGGGCCGCCGCCATTCTGGTCCTCAATCGTCTCTGCTACATTTATTACGGTCTTTTTTCGGACTCTCGTTCGGCGTCGACATTTCGATCGCCGAGGAATTGCTGCTCGCTTTGCTTGCCGTTGCGACGTCCCTGCTTCAAACTTGGGTTTTCATCGAGTTGGTCTTCCTGATGGGGACCGAGGGAGCCAACCAATACGGGCCTGATCCGACGAGTGCTGTCACCGGTTCTCCCATCGCCTCCGGACCGGGCCCGTATGACGTACCGGATTTTCTCGTGCGACGTGCTGGTCCGTCCCCCGCCTGATTGCGAAGCCCAAACGCGCGGCGTCGCGCGCTGGGACCAGCAAGGCGAGCTGGAATTTCTGCCGCACAGCGCTGGCCCATCGCCCGCATCGCATGTTAAGCGGGGGCATGGCCG
>Ga0209483_1001692_pt1 | contig 16465 bp, 13 predicted proteins | sample NGEPerA_FD_184508 | JGI IMG/M metagenome (GOLD analysis project Ga0209483, IMG submission 184508) | Arctic peat soil microbial communities from the Barrow Environmental Observatory site, Barrow, Alaska, USA - NGEE PermafrostL2-A... | ecosystem: Environmental > Terrestrial > Soil > Wetlands >... | reverse complement strand
ATCCTCGGCGGTGCCCGCGCCGCCGAGGATCGACCTGTCGAATGCGGTCGAGGTGGTGTTCGCGATGCCGGCGCCGGCGCCGGCGCCGCCACCGCCGCGGCCGGCCGCGGAGCAGCCGCCGCCGCCGCTGCCGATCGAGCCGCCGCCGCCGCTCGCCTCGGTGGGCGAAACTCCCCCGCCGGCGCCGCGCAAGCCCGAACCGAAGCCCGTGCCGAAGCCGCGGCCGCGACCCGTGAAGCCCGTCGAGCAGCCGATGCCGCAACTGCCGCTGCCGACCCAATCGACACAGTCGGCGGCTCCCGCGCCGGCATCGCAGGTCGCCGCGGTCCCGCGCCTGCCGCCCGCCCCCTCTCCGGGGCCGACGATCAGCCCGGATTACCGCACGGTGCTGAGCGGCTGGCTCGAAGCGCACAAGCGCTACCCCGACGACGCACGCCAGCGCGGCGAGCAAGGGCGCGCCGTGCTGCGGTTCCGCGTCGATCGGTACGGGCGGGTGATCGATTACGCGGTGGTCAGCAGCACCGGGTTCGCCGATCTCGATGCGGCGGTGGAAAACATGATGCGCGGCGCGACGATGCCGCCTTTCCCGGCCAGCATGACCGAGCCGGAGATCGAGGTGTCGGTGACCATTCGGTTCGGACTCTCGCGCTGAGCACGGTGCGCCCGCTCACGCGAAAATGAGCCGCGCCGCTCGCAAAAAGTAGCAATTGGCCGGCGATCGCCTCAACAATGCCGCCATGGCCGACCCCAGCCCGCGCCGCTTTTCGGTTTGCCGCCTGATCCCGCTCGGCCTGTTGGTCGCGGCCGGCGGCGCGTTCGTCCTGGGTGGCGGGCACCGCTATTTGCCCTTCGCGTCGCTGGCGGAGCATCGCGAGTTTCTCGTCGCGCTGGTCGCGCGGGGCGGTGTCTTCGCCGCCATCGGCTTTGTCCTCCTCTATGCCGGGCTGACCGCGCTGTCGGTGCCGGGGGCGATGCTGATGACGCTGGCGAGCGGTTTCCTGTTCGGGCCCTGGCTCGGCACGCTTTACGCCCTCATCGGCGCGACCCTTGGCGCGAGCGCGGTGTTTCTGGGCGCGCGCGCCGGCTTGGCAGGCCTCGCCGAGCGCGCCGGCGCGCGCTTCCGGCGCCTCGAAGCCGGATTTCGCCAGGATGCGTTCAGCTACCTTTTGTGCCTGCGGCTGGTGCCGCTCTTTCCATTCTGGCTCGTCAACCTGGTCGCCGGCGCGACCGGAATACGGCTCGGGACCTACGTGGCCGCGACATTTTTGGGGATGATTCCCGGCACCTTTGTCTACGCCAGCATCGGCAGCGGCGTCGGCGCCCTGATCGAGACCGGGCAGCATCCCGACCACAACGCGATCCTGCGGCCCGCCATCCTGTTGCCGCTGATCGGCCTCGCCGCGCTGGCGCTGCTGCCGGTCGCCTACAAGCACTGGAAACGGACGCCGGCGGGAGGCGGCGCGATGACGCCGCTGACGCCCGATCTGTGCGTGATCGGCGGCGGCGCCGGCGGGCTCGCGGTCGCCGCCGGCGCGGCGCAGATGGGCGCGAGCGTCGTCCTCATCGAGCGCGGGCAGATGGGCGGCGATTGCCTCAATGTCGGCTGCGTCCCGTCGAAATCATTGCTCGCGTCGGCAAGGCTCGCGCATGGCTGGCGGCGAGGCGCCGATATGGGCGTGCTCTGTACGGCGCCGCGGGTCGATGTCGCGGCGGTAAGCGACAGCGTGGCGCGGGTCGTCGCCCGCCTCGCCCCGAACGACTCGGTCGAGCGATTCGAAGGGCTTGGTGTCAGGATCTTGCGTGCCGAGGCGAAGTTCGCCGACCCGCGAACGGTCCGCGCCGGCGATGCGGCGATCAGCGCCCGGCGCTTCGTGATCGCGACCGGCTCGGCGCCGGCGGTCCCGCCGATCGCCGGGCTCGATACTGTCCCCTATTTCACCAATGAGACGATCTTCGCCAACCGGGCGGCGCTGCGGCACTTGCTGGTGATCGGCGGCGGCGCAGTCGGCATCGAGCTCGCGCAGGCGCACCGCCGGCTCGGCGCCGAGGTGACGGTGATCGACATGGGGCCATTGTTGCCGCGCGACGATCCCGAGCTGGCGGCGCTGCTGGCCGAGCGGCTGGCCGCGGAGGGTATCGCGCTGCGCCCCTCGACGGCGATCGCCGCGGTCGAACCCGATGCGAGCGGCGTCGCGATAGTCATGGCGAGCGGCGAGCGCATCGCCGGCTCGCATCTGCTGGCGGCCGCCGGGCGGCAGCCCAACATTGCGGCGCTCGACCTCGCCGCCGGCGGGATCGCGGCGACCCGGCATGGCGTCACCGTCGACGCCCGGCTGCGCACAAGCAACCGGGCGGTCTACGCCATCGGCGATGTCGCGGGCGGGCCGCAATTCACCCATGTCGCGCTCTATCACGCCGGGATCGTGATCCGGAATGCACTGTTCCGTCTGCCGGCGCGGGTCGATTACCGCGCGCTGCCCTGGGTCACCTATACCGATCCCGAGCTGGCGCAAGCCGGCATGAGCGAGGCGACCGCGCGCGACGCGCATGGCGACAAAATCCGCGTGCTGCGCTGGAGTTTCGCCGAGAACGACCGCGCCCAGACCGAGCGCGACACCGCCGGCATGGTCAAGGTGGTCGCCGCGGCCAACGGGCGCATTCTCGGCGCGGCGATCCTCGGGGCCGGGGCCGGCGACCAGATCGCGGCCTGGGCGCTGGCGATCTCGCAACGGCTGAAGATCGGCGCCGTCGCCAATCTGATCATGCCCTACCCGACCCGGGGCGAGGCCGGCAAGCGCGCCGCCGGCAGCTTTTATACCCCGACCCTGTTCTCGCCGCGCACGCGCCGGCTGGTCCGCCTGCTCGCGCGCTTCGGTTGAGGAGTACGGCAATGTTCCCGCGCAGCCTATCCGCCCGCCTCCTGGTGCTGACGGTGTTCTTCGTGATGCTGGGCGAAGTGCTGATCTTCGTGCCCTCGGTCGCGCGATACCGGATGACTTATTTCGACGACCACATCGCCGCAGCACATATCGCGACCTTGGCGTTGATCGCCAGCCCGACCGGCAAGCTCGACCAGGCGCTGACCGATGAGCTTCTGGCCGAGGTCGGCGCCCATTCGATCACGCTGCACCGGCCCGACGGCATGCTGCAGATGCTCGACGGCCCCCAGCCGCCCAAGCCCGACATCACCTTCGCGCTCGGCGGCGGCAGCCCGCCGATCTGGATCCAGCGCTCGTTCGAGACCTTGTTCAGCAGCGGCAATCGGGTGATGCGCGTGTTCGGCACATCGCCCTTCGACCCCGGCACCAAGATCGAGATCCTGCTCGATGAAGCTCCCCTGCGCGACGAGATGTGGAAATTCGGTGGCCGGATCTTTCAGCTTTCGATCATTCTCTCGCTGATCGCGGCGGCGCTCGTCTATCTCAGCCTGCAGTGGCTGCTGGTGCGGCCGATGCGTCGCATCACCGAAAGCATGGCGCTGTTCAGCCGCGACCCCGAGGACGCATCGCGCGTCATCGTGCCGCGTGGCGGGCGCGACGAGATCGGCGTGGCCGAGAAGGAGCTGGCGGCGATGCAGGAGACGGTGCGCCAGGCGCTGGGCCAGCGCGCGCGGCTTGCCGCGCTCGGCACCGCGGTCACCAAGATCAACCACGATCTGCGCAACATTCTGGCGACCGCGCGCCTCGTCACCGATGGGTTGACGACGAGCGCCGCGTCGGAGGTGCGCAAGGTGGCGCCGCGCCTCATCGACGCCATCGACCGCGCGGTCGCGCTGTGCAGCCGCACGCTCGATTTTTCGCGCGAGGGCGCGCCGCCCTTCGCGCCGAGCCGCTTCGTGCTGCGCTCGCTGCTGGAGGAAATCGGCCCCGGTCTCGCGGTCTCCGGCGAGGATTTCGCGATCGCGCTCGATCTGCCGGCCGAACTCGCGGTCATGGCCGACCGCGACCAGATCTACCGGGTGTTCCTCAACCTGGCGCGCAACGCGGTCGAGGCCGGAGCGCATCGGCTGCGCATCGCCGCCGCGCCAGGGGACGGCACGGAGGACGGCGTGGTGGCGATCGAAATCGCCGACGACGGGCCGGGCCTGGCGCCGCGGGCGCGGGAGAATTTGTTCCGCCCGTTCGCCGGCTCGGCGCGTCCCGGCGGCAGCGGGCTGGGCCTGGCGATTGCCCGCGAGCTGACGCGACTGCACGGCGGCGACCTCGTGCTGGTCGCCTCGACCGGCGCCGGCACGGTGTTCCAGGTCACGGTGCCGGCGGCGAAGAAATCCGCCGCCAAGACCCCTAGTCGAGTGAAAGCGTCAGCGACTTGAGATAGGCGCTTTCGGGCAGCGCCGGGTGGATCGGGTGGTCTGGTCCGGCCCCGGCCTCGCGCAGGATGCGGCCGACGCGACCCGCATCGGCAAGACCGCGCCGCACCGCCTCGGCGAACTCGGCGGCGCCGACATTGTGCGAGCACGAGGCGAGGAAGGTGAAGCCCCCCGGCGCGCAAAGCCCCGCCGCGAGCCGCGCCAGCTTGCGGTAGCCGCGCAACGCCGCCGGCACGTCGCGTTTCGCGCGCGCGAAGGCGGGCGGGTCGGCGATCACGACATCGAAGCGCTCGCCGGCGCTGGCGCGCGCGGCGGTCTCGGCGAAGACCTCGGCGCGGCGGAACTCGCAGATGCCGGCGACGCCGTTGCGCTCGGCCGCTTGCGAGGCCAGCGCGAGCGCGCCTTCCGACCGGTCGATGCCGCTGACCGATGCGGCCCCGCCGAGCGCCGCCGCGATCGCGAAGCCGCCGGAATAGCAATAAAGGTCGATGACCCGCGCGCCGCCTGCGAGGCCGGCGACAAAGGCGCGGTTGTCGCGCTGGTCGAAAAACCACCCGGTTTTCTGGCCGGCGAGCACATCGGCGCCGAACAAGGCGCCGTTCTCCTCGACCGGCACCGGGCCGTCGACCCGGCCGAGCGCGACCCGCACCGCCGCGGCCAACCCCTCCATCGCGCGCGCCGGGCTGTCGTCGCGCAGCACGACAGCGTCGGGCGCGACCAGCGAGCGGAGCGCATCGACGACGAGCGGCTGCAGCAGCGCCATGCCGGCGGTGTGGGTTTGGATGACAAGCACCGGCCCGAACCGGTCGACGACAAGACCGGGGAGCCCGTCGGCCTCGGCATGGACGAGCCGGTAATAGGGCGTGCGGTAGAGCCGCTCGCGCAGCTTCAACGCCCGCTCGAGCCGGCGCAGCAGGAAACGGCGGCCGATCGGCCGCGCCGGGTCGCGGTCGAAAAGACGCGCGGCGAGCAGCGTGTGCGGGTTGAACATCGCGACGCCGAGCGGGCGGCTGTCGGCCCGCTTCAGGGTGACGAGAACGCCGGGCGCCAACGCCTTTGCCGCCGCATCCATCTGAATTTCGTTGGAATACACCCACGGGTGCCCGCCCTCGGCGCGGCGGTGCCCGCCGGGCAGCAGCATGACCAACGGGCGCGACGCGGGATCGTCGTCCGGCCCCGCTGCCGGGTCGGCAGCGGTTGCAACAGTGTCCAAGTTCGTCATCCGGGCGTTCGCGGCGGAGCGCGGCGATTAGGCCAACGCCGCGCCGGTGTCAAACGCCATCGCCGCCCAAATACCGATCCGGGCCGTTCGATCTTGCCTTCAGGGGCTTCGGTAGAGTAGTTGTTCCCGCCCTCACGGCCGCCTGGCGGCCCAATGCGCCCGTAGCTCAACTGGATAGAGCACCAGACTACGGATCTGGGGGTTAGGGGTTCGACTCCTCTCGGGCGCGCCAATTTTTTCAACTGGTTAGAAGAGGGTTTCGCGACAAGGCCCGTCACAGGCGACCAACGAACGTGACCAGCCCGGCCGAGAAACGCCCGGGCGCGATGCCGCCGGGCGCGATGCCGCGGGATCGGCCTGCCGCCCTTGATCGCCTGACCCATCGCCGGCGATCACGCGATGCTAATTTCCTTCGCGCAGGCAACCTCCACGCCAGCCGGCGCGAGGTGATGCGTTAAGGCTCTTAATAGAAACGGCCGCCTCGGTTACCCAGGGCGGCCGTTTAGATAAAGTCGACAGGGCGGCAAATTACGACTTGTTTGACGACAACTGGTAGGCGGGGGCCGACTTGAGCTGGTCCTTGGTACGGTCGAGGGTAATGCGATCGTTGTTCATCTTCATGTCGTTGAGGGAAACGGAAACGTATTTTCCGCCCATCCCGAGGAACGTACCAACGTCGACAACCACGCCGGCGACCCGGCCGCTCTTGTCGAGGATGATGTCCTTGACGCTGCCGATGTCTTGGTTCTGCACGTCGTAGACACTGCTGCCGATCAATTTGCTGGCCCGCAATTCGCCCGATTGCGTGGTGAATGTGGCGGATGTTGCGTGCGACGGTTGGGAAGACGCCGGCGCCGGCTGGCTCATGGTTTGCGCGTAGGCGAGCGGCGCTGCGCCTAACAGGATCGCAAGGGCGATAGGTGCTGATTTGTGCATTGGGAAATCCTTCCTCGGCTCTGATGACAATCCCCCAACGAAACTGGGCGAGGTTGGTTCCGGCAGGGCCGAACGCGCGGCAGAAAGCAACCCCGCCGTGAATAGGCCGGGGCACAAAGGCGGTCTGGCTCGCGCCGCGGAGCGATTGTGCGCGTATTTGGCAAGCCGGCGACGCGCAACCCCGCCGGCCCGGCGGGTTCAGACCGCCTTCGCCAGCTCGCCGAGCACCGCGTCGCCCATCGAGCGGGTCGAGACGCGGGTCTGCCCGGCGCGGGCGATGTCGCCGGTGCGCACCCCCGATCCCAAGGTCTGGCGCACCGCGTTCTCGACGAGGTCGGCTTCCTCGCCGAGGTCGAACGAATAGCGCAGCATCATCGCGAAGGAGAGGATCGAGGCGAGCGGGTTGGCGACGTTCTGCCCGGCGATGTCGGGGGCGCTGCCGTGCACCGGCTCGTAGAGCGCCTTGCGCTTCCCGCTGGGGTCGGCCGCGCCGAGCGAGGCCGAGGGCAGCATGCCGAGCGACCCTGTCAACATCGCCGCGCAATCGGACAAAAGGTCGCCGAACAGATTGCTGGTGACGATGACATCGAACTGCTTGGGCTGGCGCACCAGCTGCATCGCGCAATTGTCGGCGTACATGAAGCTCAATTCGACATCGGGGTAGTCGGACTTTACCCGGTTGGCGATGTCGCGCCACAACAGGCCCGATTCCATGACATTGGCCTTGTCGACCTCGCATAGGCGCTTCTGCCGCTTGCGCGCCAGCTCGAACGCGGCGCGGGTGACGCGCTCGATCTCGGCCTCGGTATAGACCTCGGTGTTGATGCCGCGGCGGGTGCCGTCGGGCAGCGTCTCGATGCCGCGCGGGTCGCCGAAATAGATGCCGCCGGTCAATTCGCGCACGATCAGCAGGTCGAGCCCGGCGACCAGCTCGCGCTTGAGGCTGGAGGCGTCGGCCAGCGCCTCGAAGACCTGCGCCGGACGCAGATTGGCGAAGAGGTCCATCTCCTTGCGCAGCTTCAAAAGGCCGCGCTCGGGCTGCAGTTCGAACGGCAACGTCTCCCATTTCGGCCCGCCGACCGAGCCGAACAGCACCGCATCGCTCGCCTGCGCCCGCGCCAGCGTCGCATCGGTCAGCGGCACGCCGTCGGCATCGCAGGCCGAGCCGCCGACGAGGCCCTCGCTGACCTCGAAGCTGGCGATGCGGCGCTGGTCGAAGAACTCCATCACGCGCATCACCTCGCGCATGATCTCGGGGCCGATGCCGTCGCCCGGCAGCACGAGGATTTTGCGATTGGAATGGGCTTGGGCCATCTGAAAATTGCCTTGGTTGAATGTCCTGCCTCTAGACCGCCGAACCAGCCTGCGTCCTTCGAGACGCGCTTTTCAAGCGCTCCTGAGAGGTTTGGTTATAGCGGGGCATAAAGAAAGTCCGCCATGCTGAGGGTCTGACTTAAAAAGGAGCCAACGAAATCAGAAAGTTGTCGTCTCCCCCGCGACAGCGGGGCCCAGGCAACCGCTCTGCCAGATCAATGGCTTAAACCAGCGAGGTTGGAATATGAGGGTCTCGCCACTCGCCCCTGGGTTCCCTCCCCGGACGGCCGGCCCTTGCGGGCCGTTCCGGGGATCGCGGGAAAGACGATGCGTTGTCGGCCAGCCTCTCACGACGGTCTGAGCAGCAGCGCGTCGTGCAGGACCCGGAGCAGGTAGCGGGCGGTTTCGAGCGGCAGCCGGGCGACGGGGCGGCCGGCGGCGATCCACTGGTCGAGATTGCCCGGCCCCCAATTATACGCCGCGATCGCATCGGGCCAGTTGCCGTAGCGCTGGTAGAGCTGCGCCAGATAGGCGCGTCCCATCAGCCGGTTCTGGCGCATGTCGAAGCGGTCGCCGCCACCGACATCGAGCGCCGCGGCGGCGCTCACCTGCATCGGCCCCTGCGGCCCGTCGAGCTCGGGGCGCCACATCGCCAGATTGCCGCCATGGCCCGATTCGGCGCCATCGACCGCAAAGGCGACGCGCTCGAGGTCGCCGCCCTGCGCCGCGCCGAACAGCTCGATCCCGTCGCTGGGCGCGGCGCCGCGCACGATGCTGACCGGCGGCGCGCCGCGATCGTCGAACCGCACGATCTCGACCCTGCCACCGGGCTGCGGCGTGGCGAGGCTCCCGGCGCCCGGCGGTTCGACGCCGGCGCCACGCACGACCTGCACCCTCGCGCCGCGCCCATCGCCAAAGGTCACCAGCTCGGTGTTGACGGCGGTCGCAGGGAAGACCGGCGCTGGCGGGACCGCGGGCAGGGCCGCCGCGACGGGCGGCGGCGGGATCGGCGGCGACGGCCGAATCACCGCTGTCGGCGCGGTCTTGGGCGCGCCGCGCACGACCCGCACCGCCGGCCAGCGCGGATCGGCGAAGCTCACGGTTTCGACCTGGTTGGATGGGGCGTTCAGCGCTCCCCCGGTCGCCGGCGCGTCCCCGGCAACGGCCGGGCTTGGGCCGCAGCAGAGCGCCGCGGCCGCCAGCGCGATCCCCCAAGCGCAACCCCGGAACAAAATCCCCAGAGACGCGATGACGCCCACTCCTTGCTCCATTCCCCCGCGCACAGGTTTCGGTCGGCGATCCGATTGCTGTCAACCTTTTTTGACCGTCAACCTTTTTTGACCGTCAGGCTTTTTTGACCGTCAGGCTTTTTTGACCGTCAGGCTTTTTTGACCGTCAGGCTTTTTTGACCGTCAGGCTTTTTTGACCGTCAGGCTTTGCCTCGTGCGCGGTTGAGTGCGACGATCGGGAAACATTTCTCGGGGAGGCGTCCGTGCGTCCGTTCGAAGGCATCCGCATCATCGACATCACCCATGTGCTGGCGGGGCCGTTCGCGGCCTATCAGCTGGCAGTGCTCGGCGCCGACGTGATCAAGGTCGAGCATCCCGACGAACCCGACCAGAGCCGCGAGGGCGGCACCGACCGCGCGCTCAACCGTCGCAACATGGGCACCTCCTTTCTCACGCAAGGGTCGAACAAGCGGTCGATCACGCTCGACTTGAAGACGGAGGATGGCCGAGAGATTCTGAAGAAGCTCGTCGCCGGGTCCGATGTGCTGGTGCAGAACTACCGGCCGGGCGCGTTCGAGGCGCTGGGGCTCGGTTACGAGGCGATGCTGAAGATCAACCCGCGCCTCATCTATTGCTCGATTTCGGCGTTCGGGCAGGACGGGACGCGGTGCGAGCAGACCGCCTACGACCATGTGATCCAGGCGACCTCAGGGATCATGGCCGCGACCGGCACCGAGGAGGTCAACCCGATCAAGATCGGCGCGCCGGCGGTCGATTACGCGACCGGCACGATGGGCGCCTTCGCGCTCGCCAGCGCGCTCTTTCAGCGCGAGCGCACCGGCAGGGGCCAGCACATCGACCTCGCAATGCTCGGGGTCACGATGATGATGCAGGCCTCGCTGATGGCCGGCTATTTCCGCAACGGCAGCGAACCCAAGCCGCACGGCAACAAGCAGCCCTTCGCCACCAACAGCGCCTATGACGCCCGGCAAGGCATGGTGATGATCGGCGCCAGCAATATCCGCCAGCAGGAGCGGTTCTGGCGCGCGGTCGAGCGGCCCGACATGATCAAGACCGACAACGAGGCGCGAATCGACGACCGCGAGCGGGAAGCCGGAGTGATCGCGGACATCATCAAATCCAAGACCGCCGACGAGTGGGAGGTCTATTTCCAGGCCCGCCACGTCCCCGCCGCACGGGTGCGCACGATGGCCGAGGCGCTCGCCGACCCGCATTTCAAGGAGCGCGGCGTGTTTCACCATTTCGCAGGCGGCGTGCCGGGGATCGACGGACCGGTGGGGGTGCCGCTGGCGGCGTTCAAATTCGCCCATGGCGGCCCCTCGATCGAGCACGCGCCGCGCGAGATGGGCGCCGACACCGATGCGGTGCTGGGCGAGCTCGGCTACGACCGCGCGGCGATCGCCGGGTTGCGCGAAGCGAAAGTGGTTTGACGGCTCCATAGGCGGCCGCCCCCCAGAAGGAGACGCTCATGGACGATGCGGTCCCATTATGGCCTGACCTGCCGTATGCGAGCTGGCGCGATACTGCCGAGACGTTGCAGCTGTGGACCCAAATTGTCGGCAAAATCCGCCTGGCGTTGACGCCGTGGCTCAACCACAGCTGGCACGTGCCACTTTACGTCACTGCCCGCGGCCTCGGCACGTCGCCGATCCCGATCGGTAACGAAATCCTTGAAATCGATTTCGACTTCATCGGCCACCGTCTGGCAACGCGCACCAGTCGCGGGGAGGAACAAGGCTTTCCGCTCGAGCCGCAGACGGTCGCCGACTTCTACCGCCGCGTTCTCGATCTTGTACATGGCCTCGGCGTCACGGTCGCGATCGACGACACGCCGAGCGAAATGACAAACGCGACCCGCTTTTCGCAGGATCGCCGCCATGCCAGCTACGACGCCGCGGCGGCTCACCGTTTTTGGCGCGCGCTTGTCCAGATCGATCGCGTATTCAAGCTGTTTCGCAGCGGCTTTCTCGGCAAGGCGAGCCCGGTCCATTTCTTTTGGGGCAGCTTCGATCTCGCGGCGAGCCGCTTTTCGGGGCGGTCGGCGCCGCGCCATCCGGGCGGCGTCCCTGGGCTGCCCGACGCGGTCACCTGCGAAGCCTACTCGCACGAGGAAAGCAGCGCCGGGTTCTGGCCCGGAAACGCCGGCTTCCCGCAGGCGGCGTTCTACTCCTACGCTTATCCGGAACCTGTGGGGTTCCGCGACCGGCCCGTCACGCCGGCGGCCCATTTCGACACCGCGCTCGGCGAGTTCATCCTGCCCTACGAGACGGTGCGGACCGCCGCGGACCCCGACGCCTTGCTGCTCGATTTCCTGTCCACTACCTATGCGGCCGCGGCCGACGCGGGAGGCTGGGACCGGGCGGCTCTGGAATGCCCGATCGGCATTCCGGGACGGGTGCGCCCGATCTGATTTTCGTGCCGCGCTCGTTCCTCTTCCTGCAAGGCCCGCAATCGTATTTCTTCGAGCATGCCGGTCGGGCGCTGAGGGCGCGCGGGCATCGCGTCCATCGCGTCAACCTCAATCTCGGCGACCAGCTGTTTTGGCGGCTGCCGGCGACCGAGTATCGCGGCCGGTTTGAGCAGTGGCCGGGATTTATCGCCGGGCTGCTCGAAGAGCGGCGCGTCACCGATTTGGTCCTGCTCGGCGACCGGCGGCCCTACCACATCGCGGCCGCCGGGGCGGCGCGCGAACGCGGCATCGCGGTCGTCGTCGCCGATCTCGGCTATGTCCGGCCGGATTGGCTGACGCTCGAAGCGGACGGCATGACGACCTGCTCGCGCTTTCCGCGCGATCCGGCGGCGATCCGCGCGCTCGCGGAAAATTTTCCCGAACCCGATTTGACGCGGCGCTTTCACACCCCGTTTTGGCGGCTGGCGGTCGCAGATGTGAGCTATCACGGGGCGGCGGTCTTGGGCCGGCCGCTTTACCCGCATTACCGGCGTCACGGGCTCCATCATCCCTTCGCGGAATATGCCGCCTGGGTGTGGAACGCGCCGCGCCGGCTCGCGACGCGGCGCGCGACCGAGGCGGCCAAGGCGCGGCTCGCGGCCGCGCCGGGCGACTATTTTCTCTACCCGCTGCAATTGGCGAGCGACTTTCAATTGCGCGCCCATTCGCCCTTCGCCGATGCGCGCGACGCGTTGCGGACGGTGCTGCGGTCGTTCGCCAAAAGCCCCGGCAAAACCCGGCTGATCATCGTCGGTCATCCGCTCGACGAGGGGCTGATCGATTGGCGCCGCCTGGTTCGCGATGCCGGCGACGACCGGCTGATCTTTCTCGCGGGCGGCGTCCCCGACGCTTTGCTCGCCGGGGCCGCCGGAATGGTCACCGTCAACAGCACGCTCGGTCTTGCCGCGCTCGGCCGGGGCGTGCCGGTGAAGACGCTGGGCTCCGCGATCTACGAGGTGCCCGGCCTCACCCATCGGGGCGACCTCGATCGGTTCTGGCGGGCGCCGCGGCCGCCCGATCCGGCGCTGGCCGACGCCTTCCTGCGCGCGCTGGTCGGCGCGACACAGGTCAAGGGCGGCTGGCATACCCGCGACGCGCGGGAAGCAGCGCTTCCGGTATTTGTCGAGCGCCTTGAGAAGGGCCTCTACCCGCTGCCGCCGAACAGCGTCGTCACCCCCGTGGAAGCGGCGGCCCTGCGCCTGACGTAGCGATTGCCTTGGATTCCGGCTTTCGCCGGGATGACGAATCAATATGATTGATCCGGTCGACATCCGCAGCTTGGTAGGTGCAATGGCTTGGGATCCCGCGCAATACCTGAAATTCGCCGGCCCTCGGCTGCGCCCCGCGATCGACCTCCTGGCGCGCATCGAAAACGAGGCGCCCCGCCTCGTCTACGATCTCGGCGCCGGCGCCGGCAACGTCACCCGGCTTATCGCCGGGCGCTGGCCCGCGGCGCGCATCGTCGGCGTCGACAGCTCGGCCGAGATGCTGGCCCAAGCCAAGACCGAGCTGCCGCAGCTCGAATGGCAACAGGCCGAGCTCGCGACCTGGAGGCCGCCGACGCCGCCGGACGTGATCTATTCGAACGCGGCGCTGCACTGGATCGAGGACCATGCGCCGGTCTTTGTCGCGCTGTTCAAAAGCCTAGCGCCGGGCGGAACCCTCGCGGTGCAGATCCCGCGCAATTTCGGCGCGCCGTCGCACACCTCGATGGGCGAGGCGGTGCGCATGGGGCCGTGGCGCGCGACCCTGGAGCCGCTGCTACGCCCGGCGCCGGTCGCCGAACCGGCGTTCTACTACAATTTGCTGGCCCCGCTCGCCGCCAAGCTCGACATGTGGGAGACCGAGTACCTGCAGGTGCTCGACGGCGAGCACGCGGTCAAGGAATACACCAAATCGACCTGGCTCCAGCCGCTTCTCGGCGCGCTCGACGAGCCGCAGCGCAGCCGGTTCGAGGAAACCTACACGAAGCTGGTCGACGCCGCCTACCCGCGCCGCCCCGACGGCAAGACGCTATTTCCGTTCCGCCGGATGTTCATCGTGGCGGTAAAGGGATAATCACCATCGTCATTGCGAGCGGAGCGAAGCAATCTCGATCCGAAGGAGGCTCCTCCCAACGAGATTGCCGCGTCGCCCTTTGGGCTCCTCGCAATGACGGTTGCGTCTACAACCGTCCCCGCACCAGCGCCGCGCCGGCGGAGAGGGCTTCGAGCTTTTTGTAGGCCAGCCCTTGATCGAGCGGGGCCATGCCGCAATTGGTGCAGGGGAAAAGCCGCTCGGCCGGGACGTGGCGCAGCGCCCGGTCGATGGTCGCGGCAACCTCTTCCGGCGTCTCGACCTGGTCGGTCGCGACATCGATCGCGCCGACCAGCACATCCTTGCCCGCCAGCAGGCTCAACAGCTCGATCGGCACGCGGCTGTTGGCGCATTCGAGCGAAACCTGATCGATCCGGCTCGCCGCGAGCGCCGGGAAGATCCGCTCGTATTGCCGCCATTCGGCGCCGAGCCCGGCCTTCCAATCGATGTTCGCCTTGATGCCGTAGCCGTAGCAGATATGGATTGCGGTCTTGCACGAAAGCCCGTCGATCGCCCGGTGCAGGGCCTCAATTCCCCACCCCGCGACCTCGTCGAGATAGACGTTGAAGGCGGGCTCGTCGAACTGGATCACATCGACGCCGATTGCCGCGAGCTCGCGCGCCTCCTCGTTGAGTAGATCGGCGAACGCCATCGCCATCGCGACGCGGTCGCCGTAATGCGCGTCGGCGATCGTGTCGATGATCGTCATCGGCCCGGGCAGGGTGAATTTGAGCGCCCGCGCGGTGTGGGCGCGGGCGAGCCGGGCCTCGGCCGCATGCACGCCGCCGCGCCGCCGCAGCGCGCCGGTGACGGTCGGCACCTCGGCCTCGTAGCGGTTGTTGCGGATGCCCATCGTGACACGCTTGGAGAAGTCGATACCGTCGAGGTTTTCAAGGAAGCCGTGAACGAAATGCTGGCGCGACTGCTCGCCGTCGCTGACGATGTCGATGCCGGCATCCTCCTGGAGCTTCAGCGCGAGGATCGTGGCGTCGCGCTTGGCGTCGGCGAGCGCCGCGCCCTCCTGCCGCCATGGCGCCCAGAGCTTGCGCGGCTCGGCCAGCCATGACGGCTTGGGCAGGCTGCCGGCGATGGTGGCTTCGAGCATGGCGGCACTCCTATTCGTCCCACGGATCGATCACGGCAACCCCGCAACCGTCGAAATCGCGGATATTGCGGGTCACGATGCTGGCATCGTGTGTGAGAGCCACCGCGGCGATCATCAAATCCGTGGGCTCCGTGTGTCGACCGGCGCGTTGGCGACCGGCGAAAATTTCGGGGTAGGCCTCCGCTGCCGCAGAGTCGAAAGGCCACAATTTCTCTGAGAAATTCTCCTTGAAAATCGCCCGCGCCGCGGCCTCGAGGCCAAGCCGGCGACGCCCAGCGGGCAAAACTGCTATCCCAGCCAGGACTTCAGCCTGGCAGATGGACGCCGTAAATAGGAAGCGAATAGGCGTGCCCGCCAGCCAGGCTGCCACCGGCGCCGGAAGCGGCTCGTCCATCATTGTCGAGAGAACGTTCGTATCGAGCAGGAACATCAGTCAAATTTTGGCGGCTCGCGGAGCCCCTTACGCGACGGCAGTTCCAGATCGATTCTCCCAAAGGGAGCGAAACGTAACCGAATGCGGGCGGCAAGATCAGCTCCCGTCAACTCGTCTCGCGGTGCGACGAGTACGGTCTGTAAAATCTGCCGCACTTCGGCCTCCATCGATTGCCCGTGCTCGGCGGCGCGGACGCGCAGACGCTCTTTAACCGTTGGATCAAGTTTTCGAATTGTAATGCTACTCATCGGCATTCCCATTTCGCGCAATCAATGTAATCATTGATTGCGATTTTTTCAAAGGGCAAACCAGAGTTCAGACATACCGCGCGAGGTTGGCGCGGATGCGGTCGAGCATTTTCTCCCCCGGCGGCGGCACGGTGAAGCGCTTGCCGGTGATCCGCTCGCAGGCGTCGATATAGACGGCGGCGGTTTCGCCGATGACCAGCGGCGGGATCGGCGGGATGGCGTCGCGATAAGGGTCGCAGCGCGCCGCGACCCAGCGGCGCAGCACGTCCTTGTCGAACGCGTCGGGCGGCTCGCCGGCAGCGAAGCGCGCCGGGTAGGTTTGGGCGAACCAGTAGCGGCTGCTGTCGGGCGTGTGAATTTCGTCGGCGAGGATGATGCGGCCGCCGGGATCGAGGCCGAACTCGTACTTGGTGTCGACCAGGATAAGGCCGCGCGCGGCGGCGACCTCGCGTCCGCGCGCGAACAGGGCAAGCGCGATCCGCGCCACCTCGTCCCACCGCGCGGCGGTCAACAGCCCGCGCGCGACGATTTCGGCCGGCGTCACCGGCGCGTCATGCTCGCCGTCGCGCGCCTTGGTGGTGGGCGTCAGGATAGTCCGCGGCAGCTTCTGGTTTTCCCGCAGACCGTCGGAAAAGCGTACGCCGTAAATGTCGCGCCGCCCCGCCTTGTACATCGACCATACCGAGGTCGCGGTGGCGCCGGCGAGGTAGTCGCGCACGACGATCTCGACCGGCATGATGTCGAGCCGGCGGCAGACCAGGACGTTGGGATCGGGGTATTCGATTACGTGGTTGGGGCACAGATCGGCGGTCTCGTCGAACCAGAACCGCGCGATCTGGGTCAGCACCTGCCCCTTGCAGGGGATCGCGGCGATGCTGCGATCGAAAGCCGACAGGCGGTCGGTCGCGACGATGATGCGCCGGCCGTCGGCGAGATCGTAATTGTCGCGAACCTTGCCGCGGTAATGGTTGGGAAGCTCGGGGATGGTCGCGTCGTCGAGCACGAGGTCGAGGCGCGCGGCGAGGAGTGACGGGTCGAGCATCGACAAGGTCCGGAGCGGCTGCCCGGCTGGTATAGCCCGCGCCGCGGCGAGGGGAAACCGCGCAAGCGAAAACCGGCCGAT
>Ga0209483_1001691_pt1 | contig 16465 bp, 18 predicted proteins | sample NGEPerA_FD_184508 | JGI IMG/M metagenome (GOLD analysis project Ga0209483, IMG submission 184508) | Arctic peat soil microbial communities from the Barrow Environmental Observatory site, Barrow, Alaska, USA - NGEE PermafrostL2-A... | ecosystem: Environmental > Terrestrial > Soil > Wetlands >... | reverse complement strand
TTCAATCCATGAACCGCACAAAAAAATCCAATGGTAAACGTGCTTTTATTGCCCGTGCCGAGCGTGCTTTTCTGCGGACGGCCACCAAAGTCCGCGCCGACTACCGCCAGCGAAAATTAAAAGTTGCCGTTTGGAGCAATTGAAGTTTCCACATGCTCAAAGACCTCGGCCTCGATCCGAACTGGGACAGCCACGATTTCAGCGATCAGGAAGAAACCGGCTGCGGCTATGGAAAAGAAAAATGTGAAGCAGAAATGCCTTCTTTGGCCACAGATTAAACACAGAAAAAAGCCGCTCCTGTTTTCCGAAACGGCTTTGTTAAAATCTGTATTCCAGTCAATTTATTTTATTGCGTCAGCATGATGCGGTAGAAACATTGCGAGTTTGTCGCGGCAGAATCGGCCACAAAAATTGGAGAATTGGTAACGGTAATTAGGTTGCCGAGGTTAATCCAATTCGTTGAAGCCAAGTTAGTGCTGTATTGCACCTGACAGACTTGATTGGACATGGCACTCCAAGTGAGTGACGCGATTCCATTGGTTCGCGTGATGGATTGAAACGCGGGCGGAACGGTGATGCGGAAGATTGTGCCATAGCCGCTGTTCACTGGAGACGCAGAATTCCAATTTGGGCCACCATACGATGTCGTGCCATACAAATTTCCGTCTTTGCCTTCCACCAATCCACCATCAGGTTCTTGACCATCCGGCCCGCTGAACGAATATAAAGTGGTCAGTGTGCCATTGGTGGTTATTTGGAAAACCGTGCCAGGATAATTCGGATAACTGCCTCCCGTTGCTGTTGTGCCATAGAAATTGCCATCGCTCCCTTGGATCAGGCCTGACGGATTCGAATTATTGATGAATGTATACAAAAGGGTGAATAGGCCATTGGTCGTGATCTGAAAAAATGTGCCATAACCTGGTGCGCCACCCGTAAGCGTCGTGCCATAAAAATTGCCATCTTTACCTTGCACCATCGGGGCGTTTGGTTCCCGTCCATCAATGCCAGTAAAATCATGCAGATTCGTGAACGTGCCATCCGCGCCGATGCGAAATATTGTGCCCCACCTATAAGCGCCCCCCGCATCAGTAGTGCCGTAGAAATTTCCATCTGGGCCTTTCGTCAGTTCGGACTCTGGCATACCACCATCCACATTAAAGGCGGCATTTGTATCATACGGGAATATATGCAAGGTGTTCAGCGTGCCGCCAGAAGTCAGTTGATATATCGTGCCTTGGTCGCCAGAACCTAAAGAAGTGGTCGTGCCGTAGAAATTGCCTGCACTGTCCTGCACGACTCCGGCAACGGGCGCACCGCCATCCGTGTTTGTGTAAGCGTTGTTAAAATTCGTATCGCCAGCCATATTATGACCGAACGAATACAAAGTGGTGAGCGAGCCGTTGGTTGTTATTTGAAAGATTGTCCCTTCTGATATATCCGAAAGATTTCCGCCATAGATTGTTGTGCCATATAAATTGCCGTCTGCGCCTTTTATTAGATTGCCCATAGGCGCTCGGCCATCTTTCTCAAAAACAATAGTGTCAAATGAATACAAGCTGGTGAACACACCGCCGGGCGTCATCTTGAACACCGTGCCATCGCCTCCGCCAGCATAACCGGGTGTGTCCCCGCCACCAAAAGTCGTGCCGTAGAAATTGCCATCATTCCCCTGCACCAGCGCACTTGTGTGCCCATATGGATTATTATTCCAGCCGTAATTGGGCGGATTCGTGTAAGTGAAGAAAGCCAAATTGGTGAACGCAACACCAGCGCGCGATTGAGGCGCAGCCAGCCATGCCGTCAGAATGACCGTCGCAATCAGAAAAGTTTTCACAAGTTTCATAGGATTATTTTTTGCATTTCAGATGTTTGCTGTTTATCCATCACCTCAATACTGATGACAACTACCTTTAGGGAGTGTTTTCGTCAACACAAAACTTTCATCATTTTATGAGTGAACAAATCAGCTTCGCGGCGATTTCAACAGCGCATCCGCCAACTCCGAAAAGAGCATGGCTGGACACAGGAACGCGCCGCCGAGAAATGTGGCATTGGATACAAACTTTTTCAACTTTACGAACTTGGCGTTAAACAAAATCCCGGACTTTTTACGCTTGAAAAAATTGCGCGCGGATTTGATTTGGAGATTCAGGAATTGTTCTTGCCGTCAAAACCTTCCAAAAAATCACGGCGGCAGAAATAGTTTTCCCAGCGCCGTAGGCGCGACATCTTTGTAGAAACCCAAACCAAAAATTCCCCAGCCCAGTCGCGGCGGCATCATCCGTCCGGGGAGCGCGCGCGTCCCGCGTGCCGGTTTGGGCGTCGCGCCCAAACCTCTTCCGTGCGCCAAACCGTGCGCCAAATCATTTTCGGCGAGACGCCGAAAACAACACGCGGGACGCGTGTGCTCCCGGAAAATTTCGCCCACCGCTTGATTGATTTGCTTTTTCTGTTTAGATTACTGCCATGACAACGGTGATAGACATTCATACTGCCGCTGATGGACTTGTCGTAAGCGATCCAAAAATCCTCGGCGGCAAGCCGGTGTTTCGCGGCACGCGATTGCCGGTCGCGGCGTTGTTTGATTATCTGGCCGACGGTCTTTCGCTGGATTACTTCCTGGAAACATTTCCGTCCGTTACGCGCGAGCACGCGGCGGCGGTGTTGCGCCACGGTTTTCATCGGATTGAAAGCGAACTGGCGGCATGAAAATCCTGCTGGACGAGTGCGTTCCGCTGCAAGTCTGCCACGCGCTGGTGGATCATGAAGTTACTACCGCGCAACGCATGGGCTGGAGCGGAATTTCCAATGGCGACTTGCTTGATGCAGCGGAGCGGGAAGGCTTTCAAGTTTTCGTTCTCGCGGATAAAAATCTTCGTTATCAACAAAATCTTTCTAACCGGCGCATTGCTATTCTCGAACTGTGGACAAACCATCGTCCGACGTTGGAAAAACATTTTGCCGAAATCCGCGCCGCCGTGGAAAAACTTTCGGCGGGCGAATATTTTGTTTTGGAAATTCCTTGAATTCCGGCATGCAGCGACTCGGCAAAAATCTTGGCAAGTATTTCGGCGAGACGATTGATATCCGTGCTGTGTTGCGTGATGCCGAAACAGCGGCGCAAAAATTTGGCTGGCATTCGAAAATTTTTCACGAGAGCGGAGAATTCAAATGGCTTGCCTTGCATCGCGAAGCGTCATCCCGCATCCCGCATTCTGTATTCCGCATCTACATTTCCACCGGCATCCACGGCGACGAACCTGCGGGGCCGCTCGCGGCGTTGCGGCTTTTGCAGGAAAATAATTGGCCACCCAACGCTGAAATTTTCCTGCTGCCGTGCCTGAATCCAATCGGCTTTACCTTGAACTCGCGCGGCGATTCCAACGGCACGGATTTGAACCGCGATTATCGCAATTCCAAATCCGCCGAAGTCCGTGCGCACATCGCGTGGCTGGAACGACAGCCGAAGTTTGATCTGTATCTCTGCCTGCACGAAGACTGGGAATCGCAAGGATTTTATCTCTACGAACAAAATCCGGATTCAAAACCGTCGCTCGCGGGAAAAATCATTGCCGGCGTCCAGCGCATTTGCCCGATAGATTTATCCGAAACCATCGAAGGCCGCCCGGCACGTGGCGGAATTGTGCGTCCAAACATTTTGCCGCACGAGCGTCCCGACTGGCCGGAGGCGTTTTATCTCATCACGCACAAAGCGCGGCAAGGTTACACGCTGGAAGCGCCGTCGGATTTTCCGTTGCAAACACGAGTGAACGCGCTCGTCGCGGGCGTGAACGCGGCCACAGAATTTTTTGCCACAGATGGGCACAGATGAAATGCAGATTTTTCAATCCGGCGCGGAAAAGTTTTTATCCGTGTCTCATCTGTGCCAATCTGTGGCCAATAAAAACGCATGAGCAAACCGGCAAAATCACAGTGGGACTTTGGCGAGCTGTTTCCGGTGGAACAAACGCGCAAGGTTTTTTCCGTGTGGGAACTCACGGCGGAAATCAAGCGGCTGCTGGAAAAAACGGCCGGCGCGGTCTGGGTGAGCGGCGAGATCACCAACCTCCGCGCGCAAAGTTCCGGCCATGTCTATTTCACGCTCAAGGATGCCGCCGCGCAATTAAGCTGTGTGCTGTTTCGTGGCACGGCGGCGGCGCAACGCCATCTGCTCGCTGACGGCCAAAAAGTTTTGCTGCACGGTGACGTGACGGTTTATGAGGCGCGCGGGCAGTATCAGCTCATCGTCCGCGAAGTGGAATTACAGGGCATCGGCGCGCTGCAGATCGCGTTTGAAAAACTGAAGCAGCGGCTCGCGGCGGAAGGTTTGTTCGCGCCGGAACGAAAACGTCCGCTGCCCCGCTATCCGCAGCGCATCGGCCTCGTGACTTCGCCGACGGGCGCGGCCATTCGCGATGTGTTGCACGTCATCCAGCGCCGAAATCCCGCGCTGGCAATCATTCTTGCGCCCTGCCGCGTGCAAGGCGAAGGCGCGGCGAAGGAAATTGCCAGAGCCATCCGGCTGCTGAATGAATTTTCTGTAGCGGCGGTCTGTGACCGCCGTTCCGCAAATGAATCAGACAATCGGCGGTCACAGACCGCCGCTACAAATCAATTGGATTTGATTCTCGTCACGCGTGGCGGCGGGTCGCTGGAGGATTTGTGGGCGTTCAACGAGGAGCCGGTCGCACGGGCGATTTTTGAATCGGCCATTCCCGTCGTGTCGGCGGTGGGGCATGAGATTGATTTCACGATTGCGGATTTTGTGGCGGACCTGCGCGCGGCGACGCCGAGCGCAGCGGCGGAAATCATCACGGAGGGCGTGTTTGCCAGCCGCGCATTTGTCGCGGACGCGCCGCTGCGCCTGCGCCAGTTCGCGCGCCGCAAGCTCGACCGCGCAATGGCAAATTTTGATTCGCTGGCCGGCCGATTGTCGCGGCTGCATCCGCGCCGGAAACTGGACGAATCCTTTCAGCGGCTGGATGATTTGCAGTCCGGCCTGCTGCGCGGATTAAAATCGGCGGCGCGGTCGCGGCGTCTGGTTTTGGAAAATCTGGCCGGAAGATTTTCGCGGACGAAGCCATCGCACCATTTGAAATTGCGGCGCGCGGCTTTGCGGCAACTGGAGAAACGCTTGAATTCACTCGGTCCGGAGCAGGTTTTGGCGCGCGGCTATTCCATCACAACGGACGCGGCGGGCGGAAATGTTTTGCGCGACGCTGCCAAGATCGCGGCCGGCCAGAAATTGAAGACGCGGTTCAAGCGCGGCGAGGTTTTCAGCCGGGTGGAAAAGTGAGTTCGGGCGCCACCCATAAACTTTTTTTAATTTTGACATAGCTGCGCCCGAAAATTTTTGAGCGACCGCACCATCGCCGAACACGCAAAAGATATTTGGAACGCGAAACCGTGTCCGGTAACATGAAAAAAAATATCAACCGCCATGACAATTTCTCCGCTTGCAGGCAAACCGGCTCCTAAATCAATGCTGGTGGATTTGGCGCGGCTCGAACGTGAATACTACGAGCGCCGGCCTGACCTCGGCGACCCGAATCAAATGGTCAGCTTTGGCACCAGCGGGCATCGCGGCACGTCGCTGGACGGCACGTTCACCGAGGCGCACATTCTCGCCATCACACAGGCCGTCTGCGATTATCGCCGCAGTCAGAACATCAACGGCCCGCTGCAAATGGGCAAGGATACTCATGCGTTGTCCGCGCCCGCGCAACGCACCGCGCTCGCGGTGCTCGCGGCCAATGATGTCGAGACGGTCATTCAACGCGACGATGGTGTGACGCCGACGCCGGTCATTTCGCGGGCCATCATTGTTCACAATCGCGGACGCAAGACGGGCCTCGCCGACGGCATTGTCATCACGCCTTCGCACAATCCGCCGGAAGATGGCGGCTTAAAATATAATCCGACCAACGGCGGCCCCGCCGACACGGACGTGACCAAGTGGGTGGAGAACCGCGCGAACGAATTGCTGCGCGGAAACAATGCCGGCGTGAAGCGCGTGACGTTCGCCGCCGCGCTCAAGGCGGCGACGACGCACGAAACTGATTTCGTTCTGCCCTACGTCGAGGATTTGAAAAATGTCGTGGACATGGAGGCGATTCGCGCGGCCGGTTTGAAGCTCGGCGTGGATCCGCTCGGCGGCGCGGCGTTGCCGTATTGGGAGCCGATCAATTCCATTTACAAATTGGACATCACGGTCGTGAATCCGAAACTCGATCCGCAGTTCGCGTTCATGTCGGTAGATCACGATGGGAAAATCCGCATGGATTGTTCCAGTCCGTATGCGATGGCCAGTCTCGTTAGTCTCAAAGATAAATTCCGCGTTGCGTTCGCCAACGATCCTGATTCAGACCGGCACGGCATCGTCACGCCGTCAGCGGGATTGATGAATCCGAATCATTATCTCGCGGTGGCCATTGGCTATCTGCTCACGCATCGTCCGCAGTGGTCGGCGAATGTGGTCATTGGAAAAACGCTCGTGAGCAGCAGCATGATTGACCGCGTGGTTGATAAGCTCGGACGCAAACTTTGCGAAACGCCGGTCGGCTTCAAATGGTTTGCGCCCGGACTGTTCGACGGCTCGTTCGGATTTGGCGGCGAAGAAAGTGCGGGCGCGAGTTTCCTGCGGCGCGACGGCACGGTTTGGACGACGGACAAGGACGGCCCGATCATGGATTTGCTCGCGGCGGAAATCACCGCCGTCACCGGCAAGGATCCGGGCGAACATTTTCGCGAACTGACGGCGGAGTTCGGCACGCCGTATTACACGCGCATTGACGCGGCGGCGACGCCGGAACAGAAGGCAACGCTCGCCAAACTTTCACCCGAAGCCGTAAAAGAATCAAATCTCGCCGGCGAGCCGATCACCGCCAAGCTGACACGCGCTCCGGGCAACAATGCCGCCATCGGCGGTTTGAAAGTCGTGACCGCGAGCGGGTGGTTCGCGGCGCGTCCGTCCGGCACGGAAAATATTTACAAGATTTACGCGGAGAGTTTCCGCGACGGGCGGCATCTGCAAATCATCGTCAGCGAGGCGCAGAAAATCGTGAACAACGCGCTGGCCGGTTCGGGGCAATCCTGACCTGGCGCATCTTGCGGTCAATCACGGTTTTAGGCCGCATTGGATTTGACCTGCGCGAATCAGGACGACGACATGCTCTCGGTGTTGACGAACAGCGGCAGCGGCGGCTTCGCGCTGTTTTCAACGCCAGCCTTGGGAACGATATGGGATCGCATCTGTGATTCTCGGATGAAGAACGCTCCGAGTTACGTCACAAAAATTATTGTGATTTGAGACGGTAGAAACATTGAGGAGGCAACCTCATAAACACGTATACAAGCATGCTACCATCCAAATTTGGACGACTAGGTGACATAAGCGGATTCCATGTTTCCATGTTCGTGGAATATTCAATTCCATAAGCAATAGAGGGAAAGCCTTGCCCCTTCAAAAAGAGTAAGTCAAGTGGCACCCCATTGGTGTCCAAAGGTGCTCCGCTGTATTGATAGAACACCTGAATGCCAGTTAGAATTCCTCCGGGATTAATCACTACATAAGTGGTGCCCTCAACCGGGAGTATTCCTGTGACAGCGCTTGACATCGAATTTGAAACTGAAGTCAAATCCAGCGCGATTGGCACAGGGCTTGTCTGAGCAACAACTGCGTTAATTCTTGCAGAAATAACGATGTCGTTTGTTTTTCCGCTAGTCACGGAAAACGGACCGAGAATCACAGGTTTTCCTGTGAATTTATTTGAAGTGGTAGAACCATTCACAAATAAATCGGCGTCCAGAAGAGACCCTGCGGTTCTCTGGTTTAGAGTGACGTAAACTTGTCCGCTTGCGTTACTGGCCGTCAAAAGAACATGTGTGCACTCAACAACCTGATTGGTGGTTATGAAGCCACCACTAGGCGCTTGCCCTGGGTCACTTACCATGACCACTCCCTGCCCCTGCACCATATGCTCAACCATAATGAGCAAGGAGGCGACCGTGATGATTAGCTTTTTCATGAACGTCTTCTCTTTTGTCTTCAGAGAGATTCTATAAAACAGCCAATTCTATCTTACGCGCCCCAAGTGGAAAGCAAAATCCGCCGCTAATTTAATTCCCTCGTCTCGACACAGTCCAAATTTAACCAACATTGCCTTCCCCGGCCTGTGTGCTAAAATATCCGCATGTTCAATACCGCTGCCAAATCAAAGTTGAATGCCCGTGCAATTGCGAAACGCAAGCGAATGACGGCCAAGCCTTACCTCACCAAGCCGCATCCGCTGGGATTGAAAAGAGGGTTCAGTTACGACAACATCGGTGAACTGCTTGCACGCACCGAAGGCGAAGATTATCGCTGACAGTTTTCAAATCCGTGTCCATCCGTGGTTGGATTACATCTGATTTACTTTCCGCCGTTTCACTGTTAAAACATCCGCGTGCTCAACGCCGCCGCCATCTGGAAAAACCTCAATTCGCCGCGCCAGTTGTTTTTGATCGCCGGGCCGTGCGTGATCGAAAACGAAAAACTCTGCCGTCAGGTCGCCGCTTCGCTCACAAAGACCTGCCGTCAACTGGGAATTTTCTTCGTCTTCAAGGCCAGCTTCGACAAGGCCAACCGCACGTCCGGCAAGGCGTTTCGCGGGCCGGGAGTCGAGGCCGGATTGAAAACGCTCGCCGGCATCCGTGAGGAATTCGGCGTGCCGGTGCTGACGGACGTTCACACGGAAACGCAGGCGTATCTCGCCGGCGAGGTCGTGGACATTTTGCAAATTCCGGCGTTTCTCTGCCGCCAGACGGATTTGATTGAAGCCGCCGTCACCACCGGCAAAATTGTGAACTTGAAAAAAGGCCAGTTCCTTTCGCCAACGGAAATGGGCCGCGTCGCGGAAAAGGCGCGGCGGGCGGGCGCAAAAAAAATTCTCCTCACCGAACGCGGCACGACGTTCGGCTACAACAATCTCGTCGCCGACATGCGCTCGATTCCCATCATGAAATCGTTCGGCTTTCCGGTGGTGTTTGACGCGACACATTCAGTTCAACTGCCCGGCGGCGGCGGCGACAAATCGGCGGGACAGCGCGAATTTGCACCGGTGCTCGCAAAAGCCGCGCTCGCGGTCGGCGCGAACGGCCTCTTCATCGAGACGCATCCGAAGCCGGACGAAGCCATGAGCGACGGCCCGAACATGATTCCGCTGGCGGAAATGGCGGCGACGCTGCGCGGACTGTTGAAAGTTTTCAAGGCCATTTCACAGTGACAAGTGACGCGTGATGAGTGACAAGAAAAAAACTTCCGGCGCGCGGGCAGGAAAGCTCGTCACTCGTCACTCATCACTCGTCACCCGCCTCATGCGCATCAAATTATTTTTATGCGACGTGGACGGCGTCCTGACCGACGGCTCGATTTTCATCGGCGGCGAGCGCGAGTTCAAGCGGTTCAACATTCACGATGGCCTGGGCCTGGTGCTGGCGCGGCGCGCTGGGCTGAAAGTCGGCTGGGTTTCGGCGCGGCCTTCGCTGGCGACGCAAATGCGCGCGGAGGAATTGAAGATTGATTTTCTCGTCCAACAAGACGACAACATCAGCAAAACTGGTGTGATTGAGCAGTTGCTGGCGCGGGAAAGATTGAACTGGAGCGACGTTTGTTTTGTGGGAGATGACATCATTGACCTGGGGCCGCTGACGCGCGCCGGATTTTCGGTGGCGGTGGGCGACGCGATGCCGGAAGCGAAGGCGGCGGCGCACTGGGTGACAAAAGCCGTCGGCGGGCGCGGCGCGGTGCGCGAGGCGGTGGAAATGATTCTGAAAGCGCAGGGAAAATGGCGGCCATTTTTGAAACATTACGCGGCATGAAACCGGGCGCGGGAAAATACTTTTTCGCGGCGGCGGCGTTGCCGGTTTTTCTGGCGGCGGCGGACGCGCGGGCGCAGTTGGAATCGCTGCCGCTGGGATATGTGACCAATTTTTCCTCGGTGACCTATTTTGAACCGCCGCACGAGCAGCAGGTCAAAGCCAGATTGTCGGGCGCGGAGGAGACGCCGTTGCCGGGCGGATTGCTGGGCGTGAAACAGTTGCAGATCGAGTCGTTCAACGTGGCGGGAAAACTGGAGATGGTGGTGCGGGCGCCGCAATGCACTTACGCGCTGCTGGACCATGTGGCGAGTTCGCCGGGCCATCTGGAATTGCAGACAGGCGACGGAAAATTCCACACCGAAGGCGAGGGATTTTTGTGGCGTCAGAATGAATCGCTGCTCATCATTTCCAACAATGTGCATACCGTCATCAAATCCGGGATCTTGAATTTGAGCGCTCCATGAAAATCTTTTCTATCTTGTTGCTGGCCGTAAATTGCAGCGTTGTTTGGGCGCAGACGAATGCACCGGTAAAAACTCCTGTGGAACAGCAAATCGAAATCACTTCAAAGAACTGGCAGTTCGACGGAAACACCCGGCAAATGATTTACCTTGGCAGTGTCGTGGTGACGAATCCGAAGGCGGTGCTGCATTGCGAACAGCTCATAGTGGATTTGCCGCCAGATGGCGGGCATCCGACCAATATCGTGGCCATCACCAACGTCGTGATTGATGCCTTGGATGGAAAAAGCCAGACGAACCACATAACGGCGGACAAGGCGGTTTATACTTACAGCGTGGTGAACTCGGTGACGAATGAGGCAATTGTATTTACTGGCGGCGATCCCATGCCCAAGGTTGAAAATCCGCAATTCACCGGCTTGGGCGATCCGTTGACCTATAACTTGATCACAAAAAAATACAGTGCTTCAAATTTTAAAACTATTTTCAAACAGTCACCCAGTTCTGGCAATGGCACCAATGCATCGCCGTTTAACTTTTTGAAATGAAATCCGCGTGTGAGCGAAACCCAATCCAATCCTGAACTGGAAAAAACCGGCCCGGAACCGGCGGTGGCCGTGGCCGTTGCAGAAAATGCGTTGCTGGCCACGGAAAATCTGGTCAAGGAATATCATGGCCGGCGCGTGGTGAACGGCGTTTTCGTTACGGTTGGCGCGGGCGAAATCGTCGGGCTGCTTGGCCCGAACGGCGCGGGCAAGACGACCACGTTTAACATGGTCGTCGGTGTGGTGAAGCCGGACGAAGGACACGTCAGTTTTCAGGATCGGGAAATCACCGGCCTGCCGATGCACCAGCGCGCGCGGCTCGGCATCGGCTATCTCACGCAGGAACCGTCGGTGTTCCGCAAGCTGACGGTGGAGGAAAACATCCTGGCGATTTTGGAGACGTGTAAATTGTCGCACGACGAACGCGCAGTGCGTTTGAAATATCTGCTTGAAGAACTGGATTTGACGCCGATCCGCAAGAGCAAGGCGTATCAGTTGAGCGGCGGCGAAAAGCGGCGGCTGGAAATCACGCGGGCGCTGGTGACGAGTCCGAAACTGCTGCTGCTTGACGAGCCGTTCAGCGGCATTGACCCGATTGCGGTTTTTGAGGTGCAGAAAATTGTGCGCCGGCTGAGGGAGCGCGGCCTCGGCATTTTGATCACGGACCACAACGTGCGCGAGACGTTGAAGCTGATTGATCGCGGCTATATCATCCACAAAGGCCAGGTGCTGGTGGCCGGCAGCGCGGAATTTTTGGCGGACGACCCGCAGGCGCGGGAGATTTATCTCGGCCCGGAATTTAATTTGTAACGAAAGGATTAAGATTCGGATTACAATTAAGATTAAGAACCGTCCTCATAATCATAATCTTAATCGTAATCTTGTTCATAAACTGATTTTTATGGAACGCTCAAACGTCACGGTCGAACAGTTTTTCAAGGAGCACGCCGTGCCGCTGCAGATGCGGCTGCTGGCGGGCGATGGAAATCTGAAACGCACCATCCGCGAGCCGACCGTGAACCGGCCCGGCCTGGCGTTGAGCGGGTTCACCCGGTATTTCGCCTACAAACGGATGCAGGTGATGGGCCACGCGGAGGTTTTTTACCTGCGCGAACTGCGGCTGGAGAAGCGCGAGGCGCGCTACGCATATTTGTTCGCCTACCGGATTCCCTGCTTTGTTTTCAGCCGCGGGTTGAAGGCGGACCGGGAATTTCTGGCGGCGGCCGCGCAGACGGGCGTGCCGGTTTTTCAGACGCCGCTGGTGACGATGAAATTCATCAATCTCGCCACGCTCGCGCTGGAGATGATGTTTGCGCCGCGCGGCACGGAACTGGGCAGCATGGTGGACATTCTGGGCGTGGGCGCGATCATCCGCGGCGAAAGTGGCATCGGCAAAAGCGAGGCGGTGCTGGCCTTGATCGAACGCGGCTACAGCCTGGTGGCCGACGATGTTGTGAAGGCCGTGCTCGTGGACGGCCGGGATGTGCTTTGCACCAGCGCCGAACTCACGCGCGACCACATGGAAGTGCGCGGCATCGGCATCATCAACGTCGCGCAAATGTTCGGCGTCAAGGCCATCCGCAAGGAGAAAAGCCTCGACCTCATCATCACGCTCACGCAATGGGACGAGGTGAAGGACGTGGACCGGCTCGGCATGGAGCAGGAATTCGTCAAGGTTCTCGGCGTGGACATCCCACATGTGACGATTCCCGTGCGGCCAGGCCGCGACATTGCGCGGCTGATTGAAGTCGCCGCCTTCCAGGCCAAGCTCCGCAAATCCGGCTACAACGCCGCCGAGGAATTGAACAAACGCCTGCTCGCGCAAATGGCGGACAAACCGGCCACGCCGCCGGCGGGATCAAGTCTTTGACAAATGCAACCACTGAAAGGCTGTTGGATGCTCGTTTTTCCCCCTAACGCCAGCGTGTGATCGGAATCTATCTGCCGTTCAAATTGCAACCGGCCATCGGCAAACGTGCCGACAATAGTCTTTGGTTTCCGCATTCCTTTCAGCTTGTCCGCAGGCGCAGTTTTGCCGTGGTGAACGCGTCTGTTTCAAGCGCCTTACAACCGGCTTGCGAACCAGCTTGCCTTTCACTTTGCAACGTGCGTAATATGTCCCAGCAACGATGTATTGCAGCCGGTTTGGAACTTTCGGAAACGATCTCCATTTGCCGTCTGCGGACACTTTGTCGCTGCATTTGGTTTTGGAAAGACGATTTGTTCCCGGGCAGAAAAACCAATAAAGTGTAATAATACCAATGGTTTCGGCAGGATAGCTCAGTTGGTAGAGCAGAGGACTGAAAATCCTTGTGTCGCCGGTTCAATTCCGGCTCCTGCCACCACTTTCAATCAGAGAAAAACAGCGGCCAGGTTAGTTCTTCAGAAAATCCACCTTCGCGCTCAACTCCGGCGTCAGGTATTTGTCCGGGTTCACGATTTGCACCTTGATTTGCAAGGTGCCTTTGGCGCGGTCGGCTTCGGGCGCAATTTCGGCAACGTAGCCGCCGTAAGTTTTGTCGGGATACGCCTCGGGGCTGACACGGCATTTCTGGTTCAGCGAAATTTTGGAAAGGTCGGCCTCGTTCACGTCAATCTCCACCTGCAAATCTTTCAAGTTGGCGACGGCCAGCAGCGCGGTGCTTGGTCCGCGGGCGCCGCCAAAACTCTGGGGCATGACCAGTTCGCCCGGGTTGACCAGTTTTTCCAGCACGACGCCGTTGATGGGTGAATGAATGACACACCAGTCAACGTAAGTGTTCGCCAGATCGCAAACGCCCTGCGCCGTCTGCAAACTCGCGCGGTCGGCCGCCAGCGCCAGCCGCGCGTTGTCCTCACTCTGCCTGGATTCGACAGCGGTGCGGATGAGATTCGTGATCCGCCCGTAGTTCAACTCGTCGCGTTCCACGGCGGCCTCGGCATTGTTCAACTGACCTTCGGCCTGGAGCAACTGCGCGCGATACTCGATGTCGTCCAGCTTCACGACCACCTGGCCGTTGGTGACGGCGTCGCCCTTTTTCACGCCGATCCATTTCACCACGCCGAGGAAGCGCGGACTGATTTCAATGCGCTCGCGGTTGACGATGTAGCCGTTCACCGTCAGCACGCTGTCTTGATTTGCCGTGGCGGCGGAATTCTGCCGCGCCGCGTTCGTGGAAGGATTGGCGGCGCTGGTGGAAATGGAATTGTTCGTCGAAGCTGCCGGGAGGCTGGCCAGTTCACGTTTATCTTTCGCCCAAGGCTTGATGAAAAGGATCGTCGCCAGCAGCACGGCGGCGACCACGAGCACGATGCTCCAGAACGCCCGCTGCGGGCGGCTTTTTTCTTCCGGGCTGATCTGCAGGCCTTTCAACTTTTCGGTGTTCATCGAAAGCTATGGTTGCGGAATTTCAGACCGATTTCAAGGCGGTGATGACCGGCAGGCGCGCCGCGCGGACGGCCGGCAGCAGGCTGCCGATGATGCCGACGACCACGGCGAAAATCATTCCCTTCGCCGCGAGCCACGGCGTGATGCGGAATTCAAAAACGGTTTCGCTGAACGAATTAAAACTCATCGTGCCGGTGGAAACGCCGTCCAACGGCAGCGCCAGCAGGCAGCCGAACACGCCGCCGATGGCCGCGAGCAGCGCGCCTTCGATGACGAAACCCGCGAGAATCGTGCGCCGCCGGAAGCCCAGCACGCGCAGCGTGCCGATCTCTCTCGCGCGCGAACCGACGCTCGCATACATGGTGTTCATCGCGGCGAACACCGCGCCGATGGACATGGCGGTGGCGAGAAAGTTGCCGAGAATTTTTATCGGCAGCGCCGTCGCGGTCTGGTCGCCGTAATATTTCACCTCCGGTTCGGCGAGCAGCGGCAGACGCTTGTCGTTCTCGATGCGGGCAATGATTTCTTCTCCCGCCTGCGGACTCGCGGCGCGCACGAGCAGGCTGGAATAATTCTGCCGGTCAAACAGCGAGCGCGTTTCGTCGGCGTCCATCCACACTTCAGAATCGAACGCGGTGTTGCCGCCGTCGAATTCGCCGGCCACGGTAAGCGTGTTGCCGCCGGTGCGGAACGTGTCACCGATATGAAACCCCGAAAAGCGCCGCGCCATTTTCTGACTTACGGCGACTTCGCGTTTGCCCGGCGTGAACCAGCGCCCGGCAATCAATTTCACCTGCGGCCGCAAGGCCATTCCCGCCGGCGTGAGGCCGCGCACGGAGACATTGGCCTCGCCGCGTCCGTCAATGCGCGGCTGGCTGATGAGCGTGATGACATCGGCGGAAACCAGCGGCGCGCCGGAGGCGTCGCGCGCGATTTGCGGCCAGTAGCGGATGATTTGAAATTGCGCGAGTGAAATCTGGCTGGTGGATTCGGCGGTCGAACCTTTGCGGACGATCATGATGTTGCGCGGGTCGCCAGTGTTGCTGGCGGATTTTTCCAGGCCGACCGCGAGCGCCTGCACCAGCACGAACACCGCGACGACCAGCGCGATGCCGAGGATCGTGGCGAGCGTCGCGCGCCAGCGGACGAGCACGTTGCGGAAATTGTAGGTCAGCGGCAGAGCCATGCTAAAAATTCCAAGCTCCCGAGTGGGGTGGAACTCGTCGCGCTGCGACGAGCAGCGCCGCGCGGAAACGGCGCAACGAATTAGTTGTGCCAGCATAATCTCCAGCGTCTCGGTGCCCGCTGCGCGGGCAAATGATGTCGCAGCGCGGCATCATCCACCAACATTGGCATTGCGGCGATATGTTCATTTAATCCAGTGTTTTCAAGCCGTTCACCACGCTCATGCGCGTGACGGACAGCGTCGGCGCGACGGCGGAAATGATTCCGAGCACCGCCGCCACGAGCGCCGCATAACCCATGATGCGCGGCGTGACTTCAAACGAAACGAAAATTCCCTGCGTCATCTTGCCAATGTCGCCGAACGTGTAGAGGCAGTAAGCGCCGCCGATGCCCAGCACCGCGCCGGCGGCGGCGAGGCCGAAACTTTCCGCGAGGATGAACGCGAACAGCTCGCGCCGGCGGAAGCCGAGCGCCTTCAAAATGGCCAGTTCGCGAAAGCGTTCGCGCACGGCCATGCTCATCGTGCTGGCGGTGACGAGCACCAGCGTGAACACCACCACGGTGCTGATGGAGGCGATGAGCGCCTTGATGTTGCCGAGCATGGAGATGAAGCCGAGCTGGAAGTTGCGCTCGCTTTCCGCGCGCACCTCGGCGGCGGTGTTTTGAAACGCCGCGTTGATGGCCTTGATCACCGGCGCCATGTCGTCGGCGGATTTCACTTTCAGCCACCACATGCCGACGTAACCGGGATTGCCAATGGACTCGTCCAGATAATCCTGCCGGAAAAGCATGTTGCGGTCGTCCGGTGTGCCGGCGTAAATGCCCGCGATGTGAAACGAAAGCGAACCCGGATAAACCGTGCTGTCGAGCGTGATGCGGTCGCCCACCTTCAAATGATATTTGTCCGCCGTGATTTTGCCGAGGACGCAGGCGTCTTTTTCCGCGCTGAATTTTTCGTAGCCGTCCAGGTTCATCTTCGCCTCGCCAAAAACGGATTGCAGCTTGTCCGGGTCCATGGCGAACTGCGCGAAACTTATGCCTTCCTC
>Ga0209483_1001689_pt1 | contig 16482 bp, 9 predicted proteins | sample NGEPerA_FD_184508 | JGI IMG/M metagenome (GOLD analysis project Ga0209483, IMG submission 184508) | Arctic peat soil microbial communities from the Barrow Environmental Observatory site, Barrow, Alaska, USA - NGEE PermafrostL2-A... | ecosystem: Environmental > Terrestrial > Soil > Wetlands > Peat... | reverse complement strand
CGGCTGCTCGGGGGGGCGGTGAACCAGGCGCGCTCGCAGACGCCCAGCAGCGCCGCGAGCATGCCCGCGGCGTCCTTGTCCTCGAGCACGCCGAGCACCAAAGCCACGGGACGCTCCCCGAGCAGCGCGGGAAGCGCCTGCACGAGTGCCCGCGAGGCGTCGGGGTTGTGCGCCCCGTCGAGCACCGTCAGGGGGTCCTCCCCCACCACTTGCAAGCGTCCTTGCACCTCGGTGTCGGCCGCCGCCTCGCGCACCGCTCGCTCGTGCCTCGCCGTGTCCCAGGGGTCGATCGCGGTCGATCGCAGGTAGGCCTCCGCGGCCGCTTCGGCGAGCGCGAAGTTGCGCCGCTGGAAAGCGCCCTTGGCAAGCAGCGATCTGGCTGCGGGAGGCTCGGCGGCGGCGCGCACGATCCGCGCGTCGCGCTCCCCGGCCACGCGCGTGGCGACCGCGAGCGCCTCCCCCGCGAGGTCGTCTCCGAGCACGAGCGTCGTGCCCGGCTTGAGCACCGCGAGCTTCTCCTCGGCGATGTCGCGCACCGTCGGCCCGAGCCAGCGGGTGTGCTCCAGGCCGACGTTCGTCACCACCGTCACGCGCGAGTCGATCACGCTCGTCGCGTCATAGCGACCGCCGAGCCCGGCCTCGACCACGGCGACCTCGACCTCCTGCTCGGCCATTGCCCACAAGGCGGCGGCGGTAAGCAGCTCGAACTGGGTCACGTGGTCGTCGCCCGCGAGGGTGTGATTGACGTGCTCGGCGGCCCACGCCGCGCGGGCGATCGCGGCGGCGAAGGCATCCTCCCGCAGGTCGTGCTCGAGGACCTGGACGCGCTCGGTGTAGGAGATCAGGTGGGGAGAGGTGTAGGTGCCGGTGCGCAGCCCGTGGCGCGCGAGGATCGCCGCGATCATGCGCGTGGTCGAGGACTTCCCGTTCGTCCCCACGACGTGGATCGTCGCAAAGCGCCGCTCCGGCGAGCCGAGCGCGGTCATCATGCGCCGCATCCTGTCCAGCCCGAAGCGCATCCCGAACAGCTCCAGCGAGCGCAGGTAGCGTTCGGCGTCCTCGCTGTTCCAGGATGCCGTTGAGTGGTTGCTCTGCGGAGGGTTCATGCCTTGGACGCGCACGCCCGAATAGACCTATGCGTGGGAGTGCTTGCGCAGGTAGTCGATGAACACGGGCCGCATGGCCTCCCCCAACTCGCCCTCGCCGCTGTGAATCGCGTCGTAGATCAGCCCTTTGGAGGACTCGGCGTCGTACTCGCCCTCCCCCACATCGCCGCTGACCGTCTCGGCCGCGGGGATCAGCTGGAGCAGCGACCAGAGGAATTTCACGTCCAGGTGCTTCTCGGCTCTGTGCACCGCACGGTCATGCAGCTCCTGGGTGGAGAGCTGGTCGAGATCCTCGGCCATCTGCTCGCTCAGGAGCGCTTGCGTCGGCGTCGGGCGCGTCTCAGCAGCACCAGTTCGCGGCTGGCGCGCTTGAAGTCGAGCTTGCCCACGAGCTTGCGCAGCTCCCTGCGCTCCTTCTTGCTGAGGTTGCCCAGCCGGCCTTTCGATTCGCGCGTCAGCCGTGTCAGGCGCGCGCGGTCCTTCGCCGAGAGTGCGCGCCAACGCCGGCCGAACACGACGCTGGCCTGGCCCACCTGCAGGAGCACGGCCCACGGTACGCCCTTCGCGCGCTCGAGCTTGGACTTGCCCTGCTTGCTCGACTTGGTCACAACGCGATGGTAGCGAGCGGGCGGGCGCCGGCGCTAGGCCGACTCCTCGCGCAGCTCGTGGTCGTCGTCGTCCTGCACCGGCGCGGCTTCGGTGACGAGCGTCGGCGTGAGGCCCTTCTCGACGGTCTCCTTGGTGACGACGCACTTCTTGACGTCGCGGCGCGAGGGCAGCTCGAACTGCACCTCGAGCAGGATCTCCTCGATGATCGAGCGCAACCCGCGCGCGCCGGTTTCGCGCTGAAGGCCCTTCTCGGCGACCGCCGTGAGCGAGTCCTCGGAGAAGACGAGCTCGATGCCGTCGAAGGAGAAGAAGCGCTGGAACTGCTTGACGAGCGCGTTGCGGGGCTCGACGAGGATCGAGACGAGGTCCTCGCGCGTGAGCTGGTGCACCGCCGAGACAACCGGCAGGCGGCCGATGAACTCGGGGATCAGCCCGTACTCGATCAGGTCCTCGGGGAGGCAGTGCTCGAAGACTTCGCCGGTGTCGCGCTCGGCCTTGGCCTCGATCGCCGCGGCGAAGCCGACGCCTTTGTGCCCGATCCTCCGCTCGATCACCTTGTCGAGGTTGGCGAACGCGCCGCCGCAGATGAACAGCACGTTGGTGGTGTCGATCGTGAGGAACTCCTGATGGGGGTGCTTGCGCCCGCCCTGGGGCGGCACCGAGGCCTGGGTGCCCTCGAGGATCTTGAGGAGCGCCTGCTGGACGCCCTCGCCGGAGACGTCGCGCGTGATCGACGGGTTGTCGGCCTTGCGCGCGATCTTGTCGACCTCGTCGATGTAGATGATCCCCGTCTCGGCCTTCTTGACGTCGTAGTCGGCCGCCTGGATCAGCTTCAGGAGGATGTTCTCGACGTCCTCGCCGACGTAGCCGGCCTCGGTCAGCGCGGTGGCGTCGGCGATCGCGAACGGGACGTTCAGGATCCGGGCGAGCGTCTGGGCGAGCAGCGTCTTGCCGCAGCCGGTGGGGCCGAGCAGCAGGATGTTCGACTTCTGCAGCTCGATGTCGGAGTCGCCGGACATCATCATCTGGACGCGCTTGTAGTGGTTGTAGACGGCCACCGAGAGCGTGCGCTTGGAGGGGTCCTGCCCGACGACGTACTCGTCGAGCACGTCGTAGATTTCACGCGGCTTGGGGAGGTTCTCCAGGTCGAAGGTGGGCGGCGCGGAGAGCTCCTCGTCGATGATCTCGTTGCAGAGATCGATGCACTCGTCGCAGATGTACACCCCGGGCCCGGCGATCAGCTTCTTGACCTGCCGCTGAGACTTGCCGCAGAAGCTGCATAGGAGCTGCTCGTTGGAATCTGTCGGCCGCGCCATTTTAGTGCTCGGAGATCACCCTGTCGATAATGCCGTACTCCTTGGCCTCCTCGGAGCTCATGAAGTAGTCGCGCTCGGTGTCTTTGCGGACATCGGCGAGCTCCTTTTTCGTGTGCTTGGCGATGATCTCGTCGAGGCGCATCCGCACGTCGATGATCTCCTTGGCGTGGATCTCGATGTCGGTCGCCTGACCCTGGAAGCTCGATGAGACCTGGTGGATGAGGATCTTCGCGTTGGGGAGCGCCATCCGCTTGCCCTCGGCGCCGCCCGCGAGGAGCAGCGCGCCCATCGACATCGCGATCCCGACGCAGATCGTCTGGACGTCGGGCTTGATGAACTGCATCGTGTCGTAGATCGCCAGGCCCGCGTAGACGGAGCCGCCCGGCGAGTTGACGTATAGCGAGACGTCCTTGTCGGGGTCCTCGGACTCGAGGTGGAGCAGCTGGGCGACGATCAGGTTGGCGATCTGGTCGTCGACGGGCGTCCCGAGGAAGATGATCCGCTCGTTGAGGAGACGGCTGTAGATGTCGAACGCGCGCTCGCCTCGCGAGGTCTGCTCAACCACCATTGGCACTAGTGGGCTCATCGTCCTCGCTTTGTTTCGCTTACCCGGCTGGATTCCTTCTGAAAACCCTAGCGCTCCGGAGTCCACAAGCCGGCGGGCGCCGCGGCGCCGGCCCGCTCGTCCGCCTGCCCCTGCTCGGGTGTCCAGAGCTGCTCGCGCGCGTGCGCCTGCTCGACCGAGATCGGTGTGGCCCGCTCGGCGATCCACTCGACGGCCTGACGCGCGGCGAGATCCTCGCGCACGTCCTCGAGGCGCCCGGCGCCGCGGAGATCCTCGAGCAGCTTCTCCGGAGGGACCCCCTCGCGCTCGGCTGTCGGTCCGACGGCAACGAGTAGGTCCTCGTCGGAGGGGACGATCCCCTCGGCGGCGACGATCGCCGTGACGACGGCCTCGCGGCGCAGCGCGAGCTCGGCGTCGGGCTGCATGTCGGCGAGGATCTCCGTTTCCTCGCGGGCGGCGATCTGGAGGTAGGCCTCGCGCGAGATGCCGCGGTGGGAGAGCGAGTGGAGCATCCGCTCCCACATCTCCTTCGCCCGCGCCTGGGCGAGCTCCGTGGTGACGGGTACCTGGGCTTGGGCCACCGCGGCATCGAGGGCGGCCTCGCGGAACTCGTCCTCGATCTTCTGCTCGTCGGCCTCGGTCAGCCGGCGCCGGATGTCCTCGCGGAGCTCCTCGACGTTGTCGAAGCCGGCGTCGATCGCGAAGTCCTCGTCGATCTCCGGAAGCCGCTTGCTCTTGACCTCCTTGACGGCGATCTCGAAGGAGGCGTCGCGGCCGGCGAGCTCCTCGCTGCCATAGTCGGCGGGGAAGGAGAGCTCGACCGTGCGGGTCTCACCGGCTGCGGCGCCGAGCAGGCCCTCCTCGAAGCCCGGGATCAGGTTGCCGCCGCCGAGCTCCACGAGCTGGTCGCGGCCCTCGCCACCGGCGAACGGCTGGGCGGGCTCCTCGGAGGAGGAGTCCTCGGGGGGCAGGTAGCCGACGTAGTCGACGACGACGTAGTCGCCCTGGGCGGCCTCCCGCTCGACCGTGTCGAGATGCGCGAGGCGCTCGCGCATTCCCTCGATCTCCTGCTGGAGCAGCTCGTCCGCGACGACGGGCGCGCGGCGCGCGACCTCGAGGCCCTTGTAGTCGCCGAGCTCGGCCTTCGGGAGCACGCCGATCTCGATCGAGAACTCGAGCGCCTGTCCCTGCGGCGGGAGGTCTCCGAGATCGACCTTGGGGTCACCCACGGGGACGATCCCGGCGGTCTCGATCGCGTCGGAGTACCAGCTGGAGAGCGTGTCGCGCACGGCTTCCTCGAGGACGGCCTCGCGGCCGACGCGCTGGAGCACGAGCGGCGCGGGCACCTTGCCCTTGCGGAAGCCCGGCAGCTTCAGCTCGCGGCCGAGCCGGCGCGCGCGCTGCTCGACGCGCTGCTCGACCTCGCCCGGCGGAACCTCCACCTGGAGGCGGACGCGCGACTCGGGGAGCTCGGTGAGGGTGGTCTTGAGGGCGACGGGCACGCCCGCCACGATACCGTGCCGCCCCGTGGCACCACGCCCCCGCTCATCGTCACAGCTGAAGCGTTTTGAGACGTGGCTGTGGACCGGCCCGGCCGGTCACCTCGTCGGTGGCGCCCTGGATTTCGTCCAGGCGCTCGCGCGCTACGGACTCGCTGGACGATCTCCCGATCGGTCGCGGGGACGAGACGCGCGTTAGGCGATCAGAGCGGCGGTCTTCTCGAAGGACAGCGCGACGCCCCGCGGCGTGACGAGCACGGGGCAGGTGGCGATCTCGATGAGGTGCGCGGCGGAGGAGCTGAGCGAGACCCGGCCCGGCTCGGCGTCGGCGCGCGAGTCGATCACGAGCAGGTCCGCCCGCTCGTCGGCGACGGGCACGACCTCGCCGGCGAATGCGGCCGCGAGCGCTTGGGCGGTCGCCTGGGCGCTGCCGTCACCACCTGCCTCGCCGACCGCGACGATCCGCTGTACGCCTGACTTTCCCCCGACGGACTCGGCGAGTCCCGCCGGAGCGATCCCGACCGCGACCGGACCGCCCTCGAGCAGTCGCTGGGCGGAGTTGCCGATCGTGATGTGACCGTGAGCGGTGTGGGAGTCCGAGCAGAAGACGATCGCCTGAGCGCCGATCTGCCCGGCGAGCGCGCGGAGCCCCTGCGGAGTCGAGCGGTCGGTGACGGCGTGGCTCGAGGCGAAGATGCCGTCGAAGAGCGCGGCGCCGCGGTCGAGCACTTCCTGGGCCTCCGCGTCGCTGACGGCCGCGTTGGTGTGGCGAACGTAACCGAGGGACACCTCGGCGCCGGCGCGGGCGAGTAGCGAGCCGTAGGCGATCGCGTCGTTCTCGTTGGCGGTTCCGTCGTAGGAAACGATGATCTTGGTCATTTTGTTCTCCTCTGTGTCTGATTGGTGCTGGTGCGAAGGCCTCGGCGCCATCTAAATAAAAGGGAGGCGCCGCTGAAGTTCTTTCGTTTCATATTGGCAGCAACCTGCCATCAGTACCAGTGATTGTTGTAATCGCTGCTATAAGCTCTTCTAATGCTAAACGTGGCTCGGCTGAAGGTCTTGAAGGAGGTCGCCCACCGCGGTTCGTTCTCGGCCGCGGCCGAGGCGCTGTCCTACACCCAGTCGGCCGTCTCCCAGCAGATCGCGGCGCTGGAGGCGGAGACGGGGATGACGCTGCTGGAGCGCCACCCGCGCGGCGTGAGCCTGACCGCGGCGGGCCAGACGCTGGTGGGCCACGCCGAGGGGATCCTGGCGCGGCTGGAGTCCGCCGAGGAGGCGCTGTCGGCGATCGCGGGGTTGCGCGGGGGGAGGTTGAGGATGGCCTCGTTCCCGACCGCCGGGGCGACGTTGATGCCGCTGGCGATCGCGACCTTCCGCGGACGCTACCCGGATGTGGAGCTGACATTGGCGGAGGGTGAGCCCGAGGAGATCGTGCCGCGGTTGCGCGCGGGCGAGCTCGATCTGGCGCTGCTGTTCGAGTTCGACGGGTCCCCCCTCGCGGAGGGCGTGGGGCGCGTGGAGCTGCTGGAGGACCCGCTCTACCTGGCGCTGCCCCGCGACCACAGGCTGGCGGGTAGGCGGAGGCTCCGCCTGGAGGACCTGAAGGGGGAAGCCTGGGTGCAGACCTCGAGCGAGAGCCCCTGCGCGCGCCATGTGGTGCGCAGCTGCCACGCGGCCGGGTTCGAGCCACGGGTGGCGTTTGAAAGCGACGACTACCAGACGGTCCAGGGCCTCGTCGCGGCGGGCGTCGGTGTGGCGTTGATCCCCGAGTTGGCGCTGTCGGTGGTGCGCGAGGAGATCGTCATCCGGGCGCTCTCACCGCATCCCCCGGCACGCAGGGTGATCGCGGCTACGCCCGCCGGGGCCAGGTTGTTGCCGGCAGCCCCGGCGATGCTGGGCGTGCTGGAGGAAGCGGCGGCGAGGTATGAGGCGCTCGGGACGCCTCTCGGCGAGCCCCTGTGAGGCCTCGGCCGGCGGCGGTTATCCCAGAGGGGTAGCGGATCGGGGCGTCATTTTGGGACGCATCCGCGCGGGTGGACTGGGTGGCCGACGGTGGTGGGCGCGGGGCATCCCGCCCCGCGTCGGCGCGCGAGCGGGGAACACCGGGTGGGCCGCTTGAGCGTCGGGTGGGCCGCGTTAAGCATCGGAGTGGGCTGCGTAGCATCGGAGTGGGCTGCGTAGCATCGGAGTGGGCTGCGTAAGCATCGGAGTGGGTTGCGGGTCAGCTACGCCAGGACGGTGATGGCGACCCGCGCGTTGTTAGCTTGCCGGCGATGACGCTCTTCGACCGGACGGGATTTAGCCGCGTAAACGTTTCATCCGCTGTCGGGCTACCGAGAACCCTTCTTCTTCGCCCCCTTCTTCACCGGCGCGTAGCGCTTACGCACCTGGCGCACGCAGCCGGCGCGCTTGCCCTTCGCCTTCTTCCGGCACGCCTTCAGCGCCGCGGTGAGCTTCTGCGCCCTGGTCAACGCCTTCGCCTTCGCACAACCCGTGACGCCGATCTTCGTCGACTCGTGGATTTCCGCGCCGTTTTGCCCGACGAACGCTGTCGGCATCGCCAGCTTGCTGGTGCAGAGATTCCCGTTCGCCGCCAAGGCTGAGAACTTGCCCTCGGGCAAGGTGAGGTCGAACGTACTCACCGGAACGTCGGGGACGGCCTCGAATGTGCTGCTGGTGATCCCGGCCTTACTGATGAACGTCGTGCCGACGAGATCGACCGTGACACCGTAGCCCTGCAACACGACGATCAGGCTCGGGAACGCTTCGCCGCCGTGAGAGACGAAATACGCCGGGCCCATCAACGCCACCGGCAATACAGGCGTCGTTGCCTTCGCCATCCCGACGACTGATTCTTTGGGGCAGTTGGCGGGGTTCGCGTCAAATACCGCGGCCGTACACGCCTTCTGCAGCGTCGTGAGCCTGGAGGGGAGCTGTTTGGGTAGATCGACCTTGACCTTGGCGATATTCGCGTACCCCGCACCCGTGGGGTAGGTCAGCTTCACCGCGAGACTCGCGCCCTTCGCGCGGGACGTCTTCCCTGACGTGGAGACCGCGAACTTCGGCTTGAACGCCAAGCCAGCGCAACCATTCGCCGTATACGAGCTCGCCACCGACGCGCTCGAGCCATGCGTACCCGTAAAACCTTCCAGACCCGAGATCGACGCTTCGACCCTCCTCGTGGCGCAGTCCGTCGCGTTGAAGATGAACCCCGGACGATCCACGTCGACGAGCACCTTGCGTAGCCTGATCGGGACGCTGTCCACGACCTGCGGCAACGCATCGGTCGTGACCGTCAACGCAGCCGTATGCGGATCGACCGCGACACTCGCCCGCACCACCACATTCCCCAAGTGGAACGGGCCAGCGTTCGCCGGAACCACGATCGAGAGACCAAACGGGGATCCCTTATACGGGCCCGTGAGATACACCCGGCCACCCGTGATCGTAAACGGGTCTTCCCCCGGGCCCACGACAGCACTCGTGCTCCCGATAAGGCTCGCTTCGCCACACGCCCCCTGGCTTGCCTGGGGTTCTGCGCATAGCGGGACATTGGAGAGGTTCCCGAGCATCCCCACAGGGGTATGCACCGTGATCCTCGAGAGATCCTGTTCGCGGTCCTGACGCGAGAATTCCAGCACCAGCGGGCTATACGCACCCGCCGCGGAACTCGCCGTACCCGCCGTGAAGGAAGGACCAAACGGCAGGCTCGAAGGACACACGCCACCACGACCATCCCAATCCACACCAAACAACGATTCCGAGGTCGCGCTCGCCGAAAACGGCGCACTCCACGGTTCCAGCACGCTGCTCGTCGTGAACGTCCCACAGCCCTGCGGGTTCGCGAGCGACGTCCGCGGGCCTTCCTTGAACTTGAACACCAATTCCCCGAACGGCACCTGCGGATCATTCGGAAACACCGAACGCAACTGACCCGGAGCCAAACCATGCGCCACGCTGTAAGGGCCATACCCACCGGCTTCCACATATCCCGGGATCTTGATGACGGCTTCGCCGTCGAGTTCGATGATCAACCCGATCAGCTTGCCTTCTTCGGCCTCAGATTCAACACACGCCGCCTCGCCTTCCTCACCACACTTCGGCTCAGCCAGATACACGTGACCCTGCAGCGGCTTACTGAGCAGCGGCGAGCTCACTTCGACCGTCCCGAGCTTCGACCCTTCAGGACAATGACCCGGTTCCCCCGAGCCGGGATCGAGCTGGGATTCGCTACAGCCTTCAAGGCCGTTCGCCGCTGAGGCCGAAACCGACACGCCCGCGGGCAACGTAACCGTCGCGCTCTTGAGCTCCGGGCGCGATAACGTCCCGAACGTCTCCAATTGGGGGATCTTCAACCGGCCTTCATACGCCGAGGGCTCATCCGCCTGTGTCGTGCCACCCGCCTTCGCTTCATGAGTGCCTTCCAGCAAGCCGTTGGGCGCCAGTTCGAAATGCGACGGGTTGAAATAGAGTTCCCCGCAGCCTTCGACCGGTGGTATTACCGTCGAGGCTTCCTTCCAGTTCGGGTCGCTGAAGTTCGGGGTGCCGTCGGGGTTCAGCGCTCCCGTGTGATCGTATGAGTCGGCGTGCATCGTGAACGTCCGTGCCGCTTCGCTCGCATTACAATCGGTCGGGTTGATCAGGAACGGGAGCTGTTCTTCGTCTTCGCCCTTCTTTGCGAACACTTCGATGGGGTTACCATAGAACGTGAGGGAGAAACTATGAAAGTCAGCTCTCGGGGTCTGCGAGACGACGCGTACAACATTCCCCAGAGGTGTGCGCACGACCGTCCCGTAGAGCACCACGAGGGTGTTGGCGATCGGGTTGAACACGAACTCACCCGGACGACCTGCTTCCGGAATGACGTTGTACAGCGCAAACGGTCCCGAGATCCCAGGCGCAGCTCCCTCGTAGTCCAAGTAGACGATGCCGACCTCGGTATCCAGCCCACAGCCGCCGCCGGCCACATTAGCCAGCGAGCAGCGCGGTTGCGCCAAGGGGTTGCCGACCAAGCCCAGGGGAAGATCCACGGTGATTTCTCGCGCGTCGTCTTCGGCGGCGGAGTTGACGGCGACGCTATTACTAGGTGCGTGTTCGAGGCCGATTCCCGGCTTGGTTTCGAGGTTGAAGCCGAAGCTCGCGGTCACCGCGTAGGGGTGGCCGCCCGCTTGCGTAAACGGGGCTCCCTGTTCGCTGCTGACCAGCGCGTTGAAGAACGACACGCCAAAGGCCGGCGGCGTCGAGGTGTTGACCGGGTTGGAGGTACTCACAGAGGCGCTCGCCGCGCCGCCGCCCGAGACCGTGGCGGTGTTCGTAACGCTCCCGGACGCATTGGCCGAGACGGTCACGGGGATCAGTATTTCAATTATGCCCAGGCCCCCGCTCTCCCCGGAGGTGCTACTGACGCTGTGTGGCCCCGCTGTTACCAACGATTCGCCCGTAAGTGACAATGGTTCTCCCGTACACGTGACTTCGCTCAGACCCACCCCGGAACTACAGGTGAAGTCTTCGTGATGATCGTTTATTGCTTCTTTTATATCTGATTGGGATGGTCCGGTCGTCGTAACACCGGGCGGCAGCTTGTCAGTGATGGTGATCATGCCACTGGAGCTGCTATCGCCAATGTCCTCAACGTGTAAGTAGTACTCGTCGTTTGTCGACCCTTTGGTGATACTCGTAACCCTGGCGGTTCCTTCGCCACCACTGAGGGTCAGCGACGTGCCGTCAGCTGTTATCACCAGGTTGCAAACGAAGTAGCATGCCCCCCCTTCAACTCCACGTAGCGTCCCGCCGAACGTCACGACGTAGGAATGTTCGTCGGGTTCGCTGCCCGGATCTTCAGTGACGCTCATGCTCCCGCCGACACCGCCGATGTTGCTGAGCGCGTCAAGTTCGGATTCGACGCTCGATGCCGTCGCGTTATACGCGATCGCGCTGGTTGTCCGTCCTTCGAAGGTCAGCGTGAACGTCCCACCGGTCGCACTCACAGTCACCCGTTGCACCGCGCTGACAGCATCTGTGGTCTGCATTGCTGTCGGTGCGGCGACCGACTGGATGCTCCACATGGGCGGCGCTGCCGCGAGGGCAGGCGCGGCGAAGAACAAAGCCACGACAGCGACGCCTGCCACGAGCCACCCGCTCCTGTAAGCACTCAAAGACCGCATCATTTGCCTCCCTTGCCCGACGATTTCCCGGTCTTGCGCTTTGTCTTACGCTTGCCCTTCGCCGTGGCGCCGTAGCGCTTGTGCGCCTGCGTCTCGCACTGGGCGCGCTTCTTCTTCGCCTTGCCCCTACACGTCTTCAATGCCTTGGCTAGCTTCTGCGCCCGCGTCAACGGCTTGGGGGACAGCGTGCGTTTCACCGCCGGCGTGAGGTTGCCCTGACCGTTGGAGGAGAGGCTGCCCGGCGACAGTGACCCCGACGGCGTACCGAACACACCCTGACACGCTTCACCAACGCATTCATCGTTCCTGGGGGCCGGGAAACCACCATCGACGCGAGCGTCATACAGATCGGATAGTTCGTCGGTGTCCTGCCCCACGAGCCGCGCATCGGTCGTGAAGAACACGTTCTGCCCTGAGGCGTCGATGCCGACCAGTCCCGCAAATTCACGTCCTGACGTATTATCGGGCGAGCCGTCAGAGATCAGATACACGTTACCGCCACGCCACAGATACACGTTGTTCGTGCCGCCGTGGACCTGTGTGGTCAACGGGTCGCTGCTTTGAAAGACCACCGTAGAGCCGTCTTCGGAGATCGTTCTGCGTTTATTTTCCGCCGCGATGTTGGCGGGGTCGGTCGTCGTGTTACCGTCGTCGTTGAAACCGTTTTGGCCCTTGGAGAGCCGTATCAGCGCTTCGTGCTGCGCTTCATAGAGAAAGACCTGGTTGACGGTGCTCGTGTCATCCGGTGTCAAATCCGCGGCGCTAGTGAACACGAACGCGTCGCCATCGGGCGTCGCCTGGGGGCTCCCTTCGCCCTCCGTTACTGCCGCGAGTGACGCGGAGGGCAGCGTCGCGATGAACGCCGTGTGCCCCTGCGGATAGACCGCGCTGGGTTCCTGCCAGACATAGAGGTTGTCCTTGCCAAGCGTCGGGCTGTTGTGTTCGGCGTTCTCGCCCGTCAGGACGCCCGCCGCGATGAAGTACACATGCGACCCATCCGCGGAGACCGCGGCGACGCTCTGCACATTCGCGCTCTCGGACCCAGGCGTACCGGCCGCGCTGCTGCCGGCCGATACCTGAATCAGTTCCGGGCATGGATTGACCTTCGCAGCGGGCTTTAGCGGGGCGCCCGAGTCCCCCGGCAGCCTGCACTCATACAGACCATTAGTGCTGTCCGTATCGCCCGCCACAAGTCCAGGCTGTTCGCTCGTGAAGAACACCTTCGAGCCGTCCGCGGAAGCGCCCTGATACGTGACCGCCTTCGTTACGTTGCATGAGTCAAAGCTCGCAGTCGCACATTTCGAGGTCCCCGCGACGTTTACCGTCACGGCGTTACCGACTTCTGTGTCCGGGCCGGGTTCGCCTACACGCGCAAACACTTGATTGGTCAGCGGCCCTTCGCCTTCCCCGGTGCTACTGGTTTCATCGCATTGCGCCCCAGCGGCCCGCGCCGTGAAGAACACAGTCGAGCCACCCGAAGAAATCGCCCCCCCTTCTGACGTCAACGCAGAAGAGCCACTTTCCGTGCCGCACTGGCTTATCAGAGTGCCCACGTTATCGACCCCTACGAGCGTGGGAACATCGCTACCTACACCCGTATGGCCGGTCCCAATGTACTCATACAGCGATTCGATGATGTACCCGGAACGACTTCCGGGGCTAATCTCTGTCTGGTCAAAGGGCCAGCGGAAGGTCGGGACACTGAACAGCATGCGCGAGAGATCCGCTGACGCGCCACCAGGCTCAACGCTTCCACGTCCTTCAACAGTGGCGCCACGGTCTGACAGGGGCACGGAAGGGCCAACCTCCGCCAGAGCGCCGTCGGGTTCAAGCAGATAGAGGTTGCCCTTACTATTGCCGTCAACAATACTCTCAGTGATGGTCGATTCAGTCGGCGCAAAACCGGCGCCGCTCCAAATGCCATTGGGGCTCATATCGGCCCCATTGGAGACGATAAAGGGTATATAGACTCGTACATCTGAGGCCGGCGGCACCTCTGACTTGAATCCCCAGCCAGATTCGCCGCGCGTGACCTTGTACCTGACAGCTTCGGAGCCGATCGCTGCGAGCAGGTCATTGTTAGCCGGCTGTTCTACCCCCGACGGCCAGATCCCGACGGAGTCGATCAGCACAGTCGATCCTTCCAGGCCGACCCTGGCCACAGTGCTATCAGAGGCGATGGCCGTGAAGCCCCTGTCAGTCAACGGCGCCCCGTTCTTCAAAGGCGGAGAGACCATCTCATACGCCCGACATTCAGGCAACTGCAACGAGAAAGGCACGCCTGTTTCGGGATTAACGTCGCTTTCCTTGCGGTCCTGTTCGTTTGGACAAACGGACAACACCGGGATGCTGGAGTACGTCGTGAACGTCTGATCGGCCGTCGTCTTCGGCGAGCCGACACCGTTGCTCGCGACGACACGGAAGTGGTAAGTGGTGTCGGGCGTAAGGCCCGTGATCGCCTGAGATACCTGGGAGGGCAAGCTGCCGACGTGGCCTTCCCCGGCCGGCACAGTCGTGCCATACGCAGCCGTCGGTCCGTATTCGAAGCGGTAGGTCGCGGCAGGCTCATTTTCGGGGTGGATCGTCGCGTGCAACGTCGCTTCGCCGGCGGTGATATCTGTCGCGCCGGTCCCGGACACCCGCGCGGGACCCGCCAAGGTCGTGGACGACGCTTCTGATCCAGTGGTGCTCCCGAACCTGTTGGTCGCGACGAGGCAGACCGTGTACTGTGCGTTTGGTTGCAGCCCTGTCACTTCGGCTTGCACCTTTTCTTCTGCCGCTCCGGTTTCGCCCGCAGGGGTGCTTTGACCACCGGTACAGTTCGCGCCCGTGTTATACGTAAAGGAGTAGCTGACTTTGCCGCCGCCCGGGTTCGCCGTGCCATGCAGCACCGCCGAGGTCGCCATCACGGCTGTCGGCCGTTCGGTGACCGGTGGTGCGGGGCTCACACCGAATTCGAAGACTTCCACAACACCGCTGCCGGAGTTGGAGGCATAGACGTCGTGTGTCGTAGCGCGTACCGCGAGCCCAAAGGCAGGGCTTTCGGGTTCGGGTAGTCTTTTGGGACTAAACGTGGTGCCCGTAGCGGTCCCCGACGGTTCCAACTCTTCAAAATGAGATACACCGACGACAACAAAGAAAAATTCGAAGACATTTTGGAAGATCACGCCGTTCGATGGGTCTATCCCGACGGACTGCTCTTTAGCGCTTCCTATTTCTCGCTGGAAGACCCCTGCGGCGTTGTAGACCTTGATCCCTTCTCCAGCGACGGAGACGTACACGTTCCCTGTCGAGTTCACGGCGAGACTGTTGAAACCACCGGCCTGTCCAGCGGCGAACTGGGTTTCATATTCGCCCGTCGCCTTGAACCTGTCGATCATGCCATTCGCGCGGTCTGCGACATACAGATCGTCGGTGGACGGGTCAACGGCAACACCGTAAGGCGAGAAGGACCCGTGAGCTGCTCCCGCCGGGAACGAGCCTTCGCCCAACTGCGAGATATACACGCCCTGGGAGCTGAACTTTGTGACAGTGCCACTCCCCGGATCAGACACATACGCATCGCCGTTGGACGGGTCGACCGCCACATAAGACGGAGACACAAACGGCTTAGCCAACGGATCAGCGGTTGTGATCGTTGCACCCGTGATTTCCCCCACCTGAGCTCTTGCGGGGTTGAACAGCACGACGCGATCGTTGCCGGTATCAGCCACCCACACATCACCAGCCGACAGCCCACCGGAGTTATCGACCGCCACACCCAACGGGCCCGAAAACGAGCCAAACGAGCCAGCGGGCACATAACCGGCGTAAGCCGGGGCCCCCGAGAACACAAGCGCGCCCGTCATCGTGCAGAGGGCCGCCAGAACCAGCCTACGAGCGTTCATCTAACCGTCTCCTCCAGGAAAGAGGGGACGACCCCTCGTGTGTTATATGGCGACACGCGCGAGGGCGCGGAACAGTAAGAGCCGCCGAGCGCCGTTACACAGCAGGCGGTCGGGGAGCGCCGCGGCCCCCAGCAGGAGCCACGGCGCTCAGCGCTACAACCGTCGCGTGTGGGAGCACGCGACGGAGCCTCTTCGAACGTCACCGCCAGATGAGGGAAATGACAGCGGCGCTCGAACAGACGCCGAAGCCGGGAAGCGTTGCCTCGAGGCGCGTAGGTCATCGCGCCGCTTCCGAAATACTGGTGCGGCCGTCGGCGCACTGGCTGTGAGGACGGGTCGCTAGCACTACCTGCTCCCCACGGGGTGTGAGCTGCCAGGCGTTGGGGACGCCCTGGGTGTGACCCCCGGTGTTCTGGAGCAGCCCCAGACCCTCCAGGCGCGAGAGCAGCTTTGATATCTGGCCCTGGTCTGCGACCTGTGCCCCGTCGGAGACCTCGCGGTTACTGGGATTGGATCCCCGCCCGCCCAGCTCGGCGACGGCGGCGAGGACCATCTGCGTGCGATAGGTCGGGCGGAAGTCAAAGAGCTGCGACTGGCTCCCCACCCGCCGTGTAGGCGCGCCACCGCCGTTCAGGGCAGAGGCGTTGATGGGCGCGGGGCGCGCAAGCTCTCGCGCAGCGGCGGCATGCCCGCGGTAGGGCAGGACGATCGTCGCCATCAGCGCGTTCAACAACTCCGCCAACGGCTCGGTGTGCTGCTCGAGCAGCCGTGCGTGGATCACGCTGAAGGCAGCACCTACGACACCCTCAGCGGTCAGCGGCGGCAGCTCCCAGCCGGCTTTCACACCCGCGTTGCCCTGATCGACCGCCCGCTTGAGAGCGCCCTGTACCTCGGCGCGACGCTCGAGCACCCGCGAGCCGGCGCCGAGCGCCTCCACGAAAACGAGCCGACACAGCGCAGGTTCACGATCAAGGAAACCAAGCAGCGCCCAGAGACCCGCACGGATACGCATGGCCCACTCCCCCTCGCTCTCATACGCCGGGAGCACAACCGCCGCCAGCTCGTCGATCGCCTCGTCAAAGGCCGCCAGGAAGCAGTCTTCGCGACCGGCAAACAGGTCATAGAACGTCTTGTTCGACACACCCGCGCGGCCAGAGACACGCCGCGCGGTCAACCGCCTGTACCCACCCTCAGAGACGACGGCGAACGTCGCGTCGAGCAGCCGCACACGCTGCAACTCCGACACATACACGCCACCACCACGCGGACCAGGGGCACCCGCGTTGCGTATACGCACACGCCCAGGGGAGGCCATCAAAACCCACCACCCAAAGAC
>Ga0209483_1001688_pt1 | contig 16487 bp, 20 predicted proteins | sample NGEPerA_FD_184508 | JGI IMG/M metagenome (GOLD analysis project Ga0209483, IMG submission 184508) | Arctic peat soil microbial communities from the Barrow Environmental Observatory site, Barrow, Alaska, USA - NGEE PermafrostL2-A... | ecosystem: Environmental > Terrestrial > Soil > Wetlands >... | reverse complement strand
TATGGCCTTGGGCCGACTGGGCGGCCACCAAAACCGCAAGTCCGACGGCCCACCCGGCTGGCTCACCCTCTGGCGCGGATGGAATGACCTTCACCTGATGGTCATGGGCGCGCGGGCGGCTGGACTGGAAAAAATGTGACGAAAGATGAGGCGTCTCGCCCGTGCCCGGTGCTTTAAAGCTTAGAAGTACCGCAGTTCCTCTACTACCGCGCCATCCGCACGGGCGAGACGCCCGTGATACGTTGACCCCCTTCGTCCGGCGCGTCACCACGCGAAGTGCGCGAATGCCTTATTCGCGTCGGCCATGCGGTGGGTTTGCTCGCGGGTGTTCATGGCCTTGCCTTCCTTGCGGTAGGCGGCCATGAGCTCATCGGCAAGGCGGTCAGACATGGGCCGTCCGCCTGAGGTTCGGCAGGCGGCGAGCAGCCAGCGGAATGCCAGGCTTTGCTGCCGTTTCTTGTTGACCTGCATCGGCACCTGATAGTTGGCCCCGCCGACGCGCCGGCTGCGGACTTCGACGAACGGCTTGATGTTGTTGATGGCCGTCTCGAACAGTTCCAGCGACGGAACATCCTTCATCTTTTTGGCGGCCTGGTCCATCGCATCGTAGAAAATGCGCTGGGCCACGCTCTTTTTGCCCTGCCACATCAGGCAGTTGATGAACTTGCTGACCAGCTTGCTGTTGAAGCGCGGGTCGGGCTTGAGCATGTCGTCGCTGGCGGTGAACTTTTTGAATGCCATGTTATTGCGTGCTTTCCGTTGTCAGTCGGCAATCCGCCGACTTTGGTAAATCATGTTCTCCCCGCCCGTTCACCCAGGCTACACAGCCGGGCCGGCGGGAATACTCCGGAATTGGTCAGTTGTCAGTTGTGGGTTGTCAGTGTGGGTTGTTAGTTGTTGGGAGCCGTGGGCCGCGAGCCCGGATATTCATCACGAACCAGGAAAACTCGTCTTCTTTTTTCCGCTTTGGATTTTGAATTTGCTTCGGATTTCGTGCTTCGGATTTCGGATTTTGCTCCCGCTGACGGCCGGCTCGCTCAATCGCGCTTATTTGCCTTTCTTCGCGCCATACTTGCTTCGGCTGCGTTTGCGGCCATCGACGCCCAGGGCGTCGAGGGTGCCGCGGACGATATGGTAACGGACGCCCGGCAGGTCGCGGACGCGGCCGCCGCGCACCAGGACGATGCTGTGTTCCTGGAGATTGTGCTCTTCGCCGGGGATGTAGGCGGTGACTTCCTTGCCGTTGCTGAGCCGCACGCGGGCGATTTTGCGCAGCGCCGAGTTGGGCTTCTTGGGGGTCATGGTCTTGACCTGCAGGCACACGCCGCGCTTTTGCGGGCAGGCTTCCAGATCCTTGACCTTATTGATTCGGGGCAGCGCCCGCCTGGGCTTCTTGATCAACTGATTAATCGTCGGCATACGTTTCCTTATCTCCGTCCCCGGCAAACGCCGAGGCCTTCCCCGGTGGGGAAAGCGGAGCAGTATATGAAATTGGTTGGCGCGTGGCAAGGGCACTGCGATGGGCGAAGAATGGAAACTGACTTGTCCGAATTTCAAGGCGAATTCAGGCGGCGGACGCTCTTAAGCAGGCTTGCCTTCGGCCCTATTTTCCCGCCGAAATTCTTCGAGCGCGACCTGCAATACACGTTGTAGATGGCTTGCTTGCTTACTGCGCGCATCTCGCGATAGCAGCCAGCGAACGAAGTGTTCAAGTAAGTCCTTGACTTCGATCGTCTCAAGAACTTCCGCATCGCACAGCCGGATGATTTCTTCGTCGAAACTTGGCCGCACAAGAACACGTTTGGTGCCGGGAGACTTTGCCAGGTCGCGTCTAACCTTAAGAATGCTCTTGTCTGTCGTCACCTGATAGATGGCGTCGCCCGCGACGAAGTCCATCCCTCCATCGTTGGCGTGCGTCGTCGAGAACCGTTGGAGCGTAAAGCCGAAACTCCGAAAATATTCGCGAAGGACTGCGAACGACACCACCTCGAACATCTCTCCCGCATTCCCCGTGATTTGTTCGAGATACGCGACAACCAAATCATGCCGCTCATCGATTTGCGCGGTCGGGAGGGCCGTCGTTTTCTCTAGCTGTTTAATAAGGGCCTGGCGGCGTTCGAACGCGGTCTCTAATGATTCCTTTAGCTCATTTCGAAATGCTCGCAATTCTTCTCGTGTCACGCCGGTCATCAGCGATTCTCGAAAGCAATAGCGGCTATTGTTCAACTCCAGAAAGCCGTTACGTCCCAGGCGCCTATGGGTGTAAGTAGTATGGTAGTCGCTATGTCCATATTGCTTTGCCAAATCACGGAACGAGCGCATGATCTCGCTCTCTGAGCAGCCCAAGAGGTCGGATTTTCCTTGCATCTTTTGGAGATGCGCATCGAGAACCGGAATGGCAACGTACAGAACCGTTCGTTGCCCCGAATGCTTACGCAATGCTTCAATGATCGTTTTATTAAGTTTTGCCATGTCAGTTTACGCAGGCGTGGTCATCAGGCGAATGCCAGCATCAATGCGTCCCATGTTACTTGCATTCAAGTTGACCTCAATTATTAGGATAACTTATGCGACGGACCCGCGGACTTCTACCCGTCCACGGAATCGCGAATAATCCATGGCCCTCCACGAGCGTGGGCGTTGATGCGCGTTGACAAACCACCACCGTGCCGTGAGAAATGCGACGATGGACCTGCAACTTGATGGTTTGAAGTTAGACGACAACGGCCTGATTCCCGCGATCATTCAGGACGCCGGATCGGGCCAGGTCTTGATGATGGCGTGGATGAATCGGTCGGCTCTCGACAAGACCGTCGCCACCGGCAAGACCCATTTTTTCAGCCGCAGCCGCAATAAACTCCGGCTCAAGGGGGAAAGCAGCGGGCATGCGCAGCCGGGTGCAATCCATCCGCACCGATTGCGACAAGGACGTGCTGCTGGTGCAGGGCGAGCAGGCGGGCGCCGCCTGCCATGACGGCTATCACAGTTGCTTTTATCGCGAGCACCAGATCAGGCTGGATTGGAAAATCGTCGGCGAAAAAGTGTTTGAGCCGGATGAGGTTTATAAGAAGTAAGGCGCCCGATTGAGAAGTACCGCCGCTGAACCGCCGAGCGGCTCGCAATAGTGGTGGCACTTGGGCAACAAAGGCACGAGCCAGTCGAGATGACTGTATTTTCCGCCATACCATCCGAACGCGATGATCTTTTTCCCGCCAGCTTTTTTCGGCGAACTGAAGCGGGCACGCAGCGCGTGGCTTTCCACTCCCGCGAGGGCGGTCTCGTCGTCAAATAAGCTGGGTTTGATCCGAACCTCTGAAATCGTGCGAGACATAGTCGGGCTGCCTTTGCTTTGACGGTATTGACACCGGCGGGCAATGTCAAAGAATAACCTCGACAGCGGCGAAACCGGCGGGCAATCCCCCGGCTACCAATTGTCGATAGGTCGGTCGGCGCTCGGATTCGCCGTCATAGTGCGGTGTTTCCGCCGCCGACGTAGATCACGTCCTGCTCTAAGACGAACGCCCGCAAGTCAGCCACCCTTCGCCGAAAGAGAGGCAGATGGTTCGGAATGCAATTCTTTCGGGCAAAAGCATCGTAAAACCGCAGGCAGGCGTTTTCGGAATCACCGCTTGCCGTGGGGACGAAGCAAATCTTCGGCCGCAAAGAATGCGCCAGCGCGAGCACGTAATCATCGAGCAACGGATTCTCCGGCTCCATCAGAAAGCCGCCGCCGCCGAAGGCGAGGATATGGGTGGAATTGTTGGACATTGCCTCTTGCGGTTTAGGATGCCTTCCTGCGCCGTCGTCCGCGCCCATTGGCGGGACGCTGCTCGATGCGAACGATTTGGTCGAATGAGAAACGATCGTATCCTTTGGATTGGTGCGTCCCCTCCTTCATGCCGATGAAAACCAGCAGGCCGTAGCTCAGCACGCGAGCGACATCCCGGAACGGCACATCGAATGTCTTGCCATTGCTCAAGTGCAGCCGTAACGGCACGAACGGCTCCCGCCAGACTGCGGCTTTAATTTCTTCTTTCAACATAGGGGCTCCTCATTCGTGGGCTGCGTTCGACTCTTTTAACTGCTCCAAGCGCTCGATGTTTCGCAGCGCCACGATATCATAACCGACCTCTTCCCTGGGCTGCGTGGGTTCTTGGAATATCAATACGGAGTTCTGCAACATTTCCGCAGCATTTGACCGAAAAACGTCAAGCGTTTTTCCACTTACCAGATGTAGCCGGAACGGCGTGAACGGACTCTTTTGAAGCTCTGAACGAATATCTTCGCTTGTCATGCTCCCTCGATACTTTCCGCGCTTAAGCCGAAAGACAAATGCCCGCCAATTTCAACCGATCGCTTGGCCGCGCGAAGGCGCTCGACCACAGCGGGCGTGTTCTCATCCGCTTTCGCGCGAAAGCGCTCCCACGTCTCCTCTTGCCGCTTAAGGCACACTGAAACCTCCTCGGAATGTGCAAGCATGTAGGTGATGGCGCCATAGACCTCCTCGAGAGTCAGCGAGGGATATTGCGCGCGAATGGATTCGGGTGAATGTCCCTGGCCGTAGGCGGCCGCGACCGAATCCAGCATCACCCGCGTTTTACCAACGCGCATGACGCCATCTTGATCCGTGGCAACGTATGTCTGTGTGTCACTCATTGCGGGCCTCGGGAACAATGTACAACCGTTTGCCAAACCCTCACAGCGAACGCCAGAATAATTTTCGCATCGCGGAACGCATATCCAACTGCCGCACTCATAGTTTAGTCTCGACACTCAAACTATAACACGGCATGTGCCATCAACGACATTGGATCGCGAATCTCTCGCCCAGACGCTCGCCAACGCCCGCCAGGCGTTGCTCGACGCGCGCACCGCCGGCGGGTGGTGGGAAGGCGAACTGTCCAGCAGCGCGCTTTCGACGGCCACCGCCGTTTTTGCGATTCATCTGCTTCTTGGAGCGATAGACAACCTGCCGCCCGAACGGGAGCGGGAGGTCTTGGATGAGGCGACGGAAACCGCCTGCCGGGGGTTGATCCGCGATGGCCTGGCGTGGCTCGCCCTGCATCAGAACCGCGACGGCGGGTGGGGAGATACGATGTTGAGCCTCAGCAACATCAGCACGACCGCGCTGTGCTGGGCGGCATTTGCCGCCGACGCGCCGGGGGCGGGGGCGGCGTATGGGAATGTGGTTCGCGCGGCCGAGGGTTGGCTGACGCAACACGCCGGGGGATGCGGGCCCGAATTTTTGGTGCCCGCGATTATTGCCCGGTACGGCGAGGACAAGACGTTTTCGGTCCCCATCCTCACGATGTGCGCGCTGGCCGGCCGACTCGGCGAAGGGAGGGCGGCGTGGAAAAGTGTGCCGCAACTCCCGTTCGAGCTGGCGGCGTTTCCGCAGCGCGGCTTCAAATGGCTTCGGCTGCCGGTGGTGAGTTATGCCCTGCCGGCGCTGATCGCGATTGGGCTGGTGCGGCATGTGAAGCGACCGACCCGAAATCCCGCCGCCCGCATCGCCCGCGCCGCCGCCCGGCGGCGGGCGCTGCGATTGATCGAGCGCATTCAACCCCAGAGCGGCGGATTTCTTGAGGCCGCGCCTCTCACCAGCTTCGTCATCATGAGCCTCGTGGGCGCCGGCGAATTTGCCCATCCCGTCGTGAAACGCAGCATCGACTTTCTCATACGCGGCGTTCGCCCCGACGGAAGCTGGCCCATCGATACCAACCTGGCGACTTGGGTCACCACGCTGGCGGTGAATGCCCTGGCGATTGATACCGGCTTCACAACACACATGCCCGACGATCAGCGACGGCGGATTTGTGATTGGCTGCTCGACCAGCAATATCGCCGCGAGCATCCGTATACCTTGGCCGATCCCGGAGGATGGGCATGGACGCCATTATCCGGCGGCGTGCCGGATGCGGATGATACCTCCGGCGCGCTTCTAGCGCTGTGGAATCTGGGCTTCCGCGATGAACGCACGAAAGCCGCCGCGATGGCGGGCGTGCAATGGCTGATGAAATTGCAGAACCGTGATGGTGGCATTCCGACGTTTTGCCGGGGGTGGGGCAATCTGCTCTTCGATCGCAGCAGCGCGGATATTACCGCACACACGCTGCGCGCCTTCAACGCATGGAGCGCCGACGTGCCATCGTTGCGCGCAAAGCGGGGCCGACGCGCTTGCTTTCGCGCCTCGAAGTACCTGGTGGGAAAACAGCGTGCCGATGGGGCATGGACGCCGTTGTGGTTCGGCAACCAGCATGCGCCCGACGACGAAAACCCGACGTACGGCACCGCGCGCGTTTTGTGCATGGGAGCGATCCCCGCCGCCCCACCTTTTGAACATTGGCGCGCATTCACCCCGCGCGGGCTCCGTTGGCTGCTGCAATCGCAAAACGCCGATGGCGGATGGGGAGGCGCAAAAGACACCCCATCCTCAATCGAAGAAACCGCACTTGCCGTCGAAGCGCTTGCCGACCTGCGACCGCGCATTAATGAACTGGCTAACCGGGCCGACGATGCACGCTTGCCCGCCGCGCTGGACGAAGCGATTGCCCGCGGCGTTGCCTGGCTGATCGCGGCCACCGATCATGGCCGCGTGTTTCCGCCCTCGCCCATCGGGTTTTATTTCGCGAAGCTCTGGTATTACGAGAAACTGTATCCGCTGATCTTTACGGTTGCCGCGCTGCACGCCGCGGAGGATCGTCCGCGTTCATTTCCCTGACGCACCCGCCGTGTCTTCCATGTGGAAAAGTTTGGCGTACGGATTTTCGGCGGCGGTAACGGGCTTCACCTGCACCTTCTCAATCACCGGCGGATTCGCCGGCCGGCCATCATCGGCGCCGGGATCCGCCAGCGGCACCTGCCCGATTTTGCCGACCGTCTCCATGCCATCGGTCACGCGCCCGAACGCGGTGTATTGATGATCCAGCGACTTGGTCTTGGAATAGTCCAGGCAAATGAAGAACTGGCTGCCGCCGCTATCCGGGTCGCTGGTGCGGGCCATCGAAAGCACGCCGGGCAGATGCGGACGGTCGTTAAACTCCGCGGGCAGGCTATAGCCCGGGCCGCCGGAGCCGGCCGTCTTGGGATCAGCGCCGCGCGGATCGCCGCCCTGAATGACGAAGTTGCGGGCCACGCGGTGAAACACCAGCTTGTCGAAATACCCCGTGCGCGACAGATTCAGGAAGCTGTCCACGGTGATCGGCGCGACATCGTAGTAGAACGCCATGGTCATCGCCCCTTTGTCGGTGGTCATCACCGCATATTCCAGCGGGCCTACGCGGGTGACCTCGGGCGACACCGGCGCCGGCGCCTCGCGCCGATCCGCCCGCGCTTCAATGAGCAACGGCGTTCCCGCGAACTGCGCCAACGGCTTGCCCTTGGGCACCACAAACAGCACATATGTGCCCGGCTTGGCCGCCTGCGCCCAGACGGTCTTGAGATCGACGCTCTTTTCCCCGGTGAATTCCACCGGCGCGTTGCCCGGCAATTGCTTGCCCGAGAAATCCGTCAACACCAGCCGGCTGTCGCCGTCGGCCTTTACCGTCACCGTCAGAGGCTCCGAAGGTGGATACCAGGTGCGCGACGGCGTAATCGAAGTAATCAACGCGAGCAAATAAACGATCGCATGCATGAAGGTTCTCCTGTAAACCGACGCTTTCTGCGGGTGGGCCACGGAAATGCGAAAGGATTGATTTTGAATCCCCCCATTAAGGCCGGTTTACGCCCCTCCGTTGCTTAATCGCCTGTCCGTCTTTCTCGCATTGCTCAACAGCCCAATATCCACTGAACAAATAGCGATGCGTGTCCTTTATATCGGTTACGCTCTTGTGGGACTCATTTAATACACCGGTTAATGTCACGACTTTATCCCCAACGCTATAGAAGATGTACCACTCCGGTCGAACAAACGCCGGTGCTTCGACGTTCACCGGCGAACCAAGACCTAGTGCATTGTCACGCAATGATTTTGGGGTAAATCACTAGAGTTTTACCCGCATTTGGAAGCATGACAATGCACTAGTTGCTTCTGGACAACGGCCACGCTTGGCGGTTCTGAAATGTTAAGTTTCGATAAACTACGCCCAATGTCGGTATCGAGGGAGGCACTCGGCGTGCCAATATTTGTTGTCAGCGACGGAACCCCCGCCGCATCGTAACGACGGGGCCGCGTGTCGGGGTGATCCGCTACCCACGACAATCCAGCAAAATAAAAATCGGATCGGTCGGATTTTGCCTCGTTTTCAGTGCGGTCAACCTCGATATTTGCCGAAATCTCAATCTTGTAATTGCCAGATTGGTATATGAACCACCACATCGGATCATTAAGGATCGGCTTTTTAACCTCGGTCGGGGCGCCAAGCCCCAAGTAATATAACTGTCGGCACTTTTATACTTGTCGGCTCGCGAGTCCAAATAATCCCATTTTTTGGTTTTAGCGTCCCATACGGGCAGACGTAGAGGTAACTTTAGGGCTTGAGCAGCCTTGGCCAGAGAGGTTAAAGCCAAGTCGGCGCAGTCCATATCTTTCGTCGGCTTCTTGACGTAATCCTCGACGTTCTTGGTGAAAAGCTCCCGTAGGTTGGCAATAGTTCCAAGATCTAACTTCGCGTTGGGATCGATATCCCATGCCTTCGTACCTGTCGGGTCAACTAAAGTAATAGGATTGCCGAGTTCCAACTGGTAGAGGTTCGGGCCGTCAACGTATCCAAGCGGATCGCCGAAATCCAATCGTGCGACGCAACCAGTTAAAATCTCGCACTTTCCATTACGTTGTGCAGTAGCCACCATATTTAGCTCCTTTGGATTTGGACTTTGCCCGCCGAAAAGCAACCGGCAGCAACGACTATTTCAGGGACGTGTTGTGCGAACGGATTGTTGGTCCGGACGCCAAGCATACCGCTCTTTCTCGCATATACAGATGGCGCGGCAGCGGGTGCAAGGTCTTCAAAAATGGTATCGGTATGGCCGGTTTCGCCGAGCTCAAAAAGTGTGTTGCCGACCCTGAGCATCGTGGAGACTGCTCGCATGTATGTTCTGCGATGATTTGGGAAGAGGTGCCGTGATAGCGAGTAATCCAAATCGGCGAGATTGTTTTGGCAGGTGTCGATATGGTGCCGACCGCGACATGCGGCAAAGGCCCCAATCATCTCCCGAGCGGTAAGTCTCCTTAGCTCCGATCCGCATTCAACTGCTTTCTCTGGAAGTTGAAATTTGTTCTGATACCACTCGTCCGTATCGGCAGCAAAGCATCCGCTGTCGTCGATCTTCGATGTTTCTATTGTGTGCGCGACTTTACCATTATCGAACCGGCTTAACCAATGATCGGCTGCACTACAAATCGAAACTGGCCAACCCATTCGCCGGGCGATCGCGACATGAAGTTGTGCGAGGTTGGCGCATGTGCCACGTTTCGTGTCGATCACACCGTTCAAAAATAAATCCGACGGATTGGTGTAAGCCACTCGCTCAAGGTTCTTTTGTTCCTCAATATAAGCAACACCAATGATCGACCCGAGGAAGCCAGCCAGCATCCCCATGCGGAAGAAATGAATATCGCCGTGCCACTTCTCCGGTGCCCTGTTAAAATTGCGTGCTTCTGAACCGGGGAGAAAACGCCGGAACTCGTCCGCCCATTCATCGACAATCTTGATGTATTTTTCAACTTCAAGATGGTTCAGTGACTTGATTCCGCGAGCTACAGCCAGATTGACGATCACCAAATCGACTTGCTCAAGGTCATCATCAGTCAATGCCAAGAGCGACCACACAGACGATTGCGGATCAACGCGAATTGTTCCAACCGTTGCCGACGTATCCATTTCAAACCTCGTGGACGCCCAAGACGACGCTACCCTTGCGCGGCAGCCGCGTCAATCCCTGTCGAAGTTGCCATCGACGCTCAACGGACGGACACCGGCCTTTTCCTGTCCGAGAAGCTACTCGCCGGCGCCAGTCAACGCCGATGCCGCGCGACCAATAAATCGCGAGCCTCCCGCGCGACGCGCACGGCCTCCTGGGGTGTGTCGGCCAGCGCGGTCAGATGGCCCATCTTGCGTCCGGGCCGGGGGTCGGCTTTGCCGTAGAGGTGCAGCTTGACGTTTGGGATTGCGCAGGCGGCTTGCCAGTCGGGCTCTCCATCATTCCATAAATCCCCGAGCAGGTTGGCCATCGCCGCCGGGCGCAGGGCCTGCGTCGAGCCAAGGGGCAGGCCGCACACGGCACGCAGTTGCTGCTCGAACTGGCTGGTGACATGGGCATCGATCGTCAGATGCCCGCTGTTGTGCGGACGGGGGGCCAACTCGTTGACCAGCAGTTTGCCGGCTTTTGTGAGGAAGAATTCGACGCACAAGACGCCGACGACATCCAGCTTTTCGAGAATGCCGCGTGCGATCTCGGCGGCTTCCTTCGCGACATCTGGAGACACGTCGGCGGGACTGATGCTGACATCGAGGATATGGTTGTGATGCTGGTTTTCGATCAGGCCCCAATGCGAAAATGAACCATCCACGCCGCGCGCGGCGACCACGGATACCTCGCGCTCGAAATCCACAAATGCCTCGTAAATCCGCTCGACCTCCGGCGCGTCGGCGATGGCCGCCTCGGCCTGGGCGAGGGAGCGCACGGTGGACTGGCCTTTGCCGTCGTAGCCGAAGGAGGCGGTCTTAAGTACGCCGGGGCAACCGAGAATTTGCACAGCTTGCCGGAGATCGTCAACGCCGCGCACGGCGCGGAAGCCGGTCGTTGGGAACCCGTTTTGGGCGAGAAAAGTTTTTTCGCGCAGCCGATTCTGCGTGGTATGCAGCACATGCCCGGCGGGCCGCACGGGAGCAAATCGGGCGACGGCGGCGGCCGTCTCCGCGGGCACGTTCTCAAACTCGAAGGTCACCACCTTCACCCCCTGGGCAAACTCCGTCACGCGCTGCAGATCATCGTAGGAAGCCGCGATTTCCAGGTCCGCCACCTGCCCGGTCGGCGTGTCGCTGTCGGGAGAGAAGGTGTGAACGCGATACCCCATTCGACGCGCCGCCAGCGCGAACATCCGGCCCAACTGGCCGCTGCCCAAAACGCCAACTGATGCGCCCGGAAGAATCGGAGTGTGTGACACGGCCTTACTTATCGGGACGGGAAGGGGGAAATCAAGCACATTGAGTCACGAATTGGAGCCGGTTTGTTTATAGCGGAGGCGCCAGGTAGAATGTAACTACCCGACATGGCAGAGAGGAGAGGTATGCCCCTGACATTGATTATTCCGCCCGACCTGGAAGAGCGGCTGGCCTTGGAGGCGCGGCGAATGGGGATTTCGACGACGGATTATGCGCTTCAGGCGTTGAAGCGCCTCGCGCCGGCGGCAGACCGCCGCGAAAAACTCGTGGCGTTGCTCCAATCCTGGATTGACGCGCCAAATGTACGGGAGCAGAAGGAGACCGGTGGTTTTCTGGTGCGGTCGCTCGATGAAGATCGTCCATCAGAGCGCAAGCTTTTCCCGCCGGAACTTGAAGGGGTGACGTGGTGAGGCGGGACACCTCTCGCGCGTCGTCTCCGCGGAAGTGTGGCAGAACATCCGGCCGTGAACTACGGCATTGCCATGCTTCGACCCTTTGCCATCTTCGGCCATTGATGCGTGGGCGCGTAGTCGTGTACACTCGTTTTACGCCACTACGGCAGTATATCGCCTAACACCCTGCTGGTTTGTTCCTCGCGAAATTCCCGCAGTTTCTCCCGCAATTCGGGCCGCGAAAGCGCCAGGATTGAAACAGCCAGCAGGGCGGCGTTGGTCGCGCCGGCTTTGCCGATGGCCAATGTGCCCACGGGAACGCCGGCGGGCATTTGCACGATCGACAGCAGCGAATCCCGGCCGCTCAGCGCGCCGCTTTGCACCGGCACTCCAAGCACCGGCAACAGGGTATGAGCGGCGGTCATGCCCGGCAGATGCGCCGCGCCGCCGGCGCCGGCGATGATCACTTCAATCCCGCGCGATTCGGCGTCCCTGGCAAATTGCGACATCAGGTCCGGCGTGCGATGGGCCGAGATGATCCGGCACTCGCGCGGCACCCCCAGTTGCCCCAGCATCGCATCCGCATGTTGCATCGTCTCCCAGTCGGATTTGCTTCCCATGATGATGGCTACGAGAGGTTGGATTGGGTTTTGGGCCATTCGAGTTCCAATCAGGCGGATCGTCCGTTCGCCGCACCGTGCTGCAATAATCCCCCGGCTATCGCTCAAACACAAGTTCGCTCAAAGGTACAGGGCGCTTTGGGATCGGGAATACTAGAATTCTTCGACTACCGCGCCAATCGCACGGGCGAGACGCCCGTGATACGCTAACGGGCTGGCTCTCACGAGGGCCGCGGTTAGAAAGTGCGAATGCTCGATCCTCAGCCCATCCCTTCGGTCCGCGCGCAGTACGAGCGAATTGGCGCGGATGCGTGGTATGAGACGTGTGGGTCGCAATACCGAAATCCGCACGAGCCGATTGTCGCGCGGCTGATCGAGAAGACGACATTGGAATGGAAGCTGGATCTGACCGACGTGCTCGATCTGGCCGCCGGCAGCGGCGAAGCGACGCTCGCGCTGCGGTCGGCGGGGGCGAAGCGGGTGCGGGGGATTGATCCTTATACCGCCGACGCCTATCTTCAACGCACGGGGCAACGGGCGCAATGTTTTACGTTTGCCGACATCGCGGCGGGCGCGCTGGCCGACTGCCGGTTTAGCCTGATTGTTTGCAGTTTTGCGATGCACTTGTGCGAGCCGTCGCGGTTGCCCGGGTTGCTCCACGCGCTGGGGCGGACGAGCGATACCCTGCTGATTATCACGCCCCACAAGCGACCGGTGATTCGCCGGCAATGGGGATGGGAACTGGCCGGGGAGTGCATGCTCGATCGGGTCAGGGCGCGGCTGTATCGAACGGGAGCAGACAGGGATGTCGATTGAGTTGTGCGTACTGGCCAGTGGATCATCGGGGAATTGCTGCCTCGTGCGCACGCCGGCTGGGGTGCTGATGATCGACGCAGGCATCGGGCCCAGGCTGGCGGCGCGGCGGATGATGGGCACCGGCGTGGGCATCGCGGACATCGCCGCCGTCTGCCTGACGCATCTGGACCGCGATCATTTCTCGCCTTATTGGGTTTCCACGTTTATCAAGCATGGCATCCGCATCTTCTGCCACGCCGGGCGCGTCGAGGAATTGTTGGCGGCTTGCGAGGATGAGAATCTGGCGGCGTTGGTTCATGGGTTTGACGACCAGCCCTTTGAAGCCCTGCCGATGGTGGACGTTCATCCGATCCCGCTCGCGCACGATGCCCAGGGCAGTCATGGATTTGTGTTAGACGGGTTCGGGCATCGCCTCGGCTATGCCACGGATTTGGGCCATGTCCCCGGCGCGCTGCTGGATCATTTCACGGATTTGGATTTGCTCGCGCTGGAGAGCAACTATGACCCGGCGATGCAGGAGCAAAGCGGCAGGCCGATCTTCCTTCAGCGCCGCATCACCGGCGGATGGGGCCATCTTTCCAACGAGCAAGCGCTGTGGGCCATCCGCCAGATCTTTGATCGCGCACAGCGTGCCCAGGCGCGTCTGCCCAGCCATATCGTCTTGTTGCACCGCAGCCGTCAGTGCAACTGCCCCCGGCTCGTGCGCAAACTTTTCAGCAGAGACGCCCGCATCGCGGCCCGCCTCACATTAGCCGAGCAATTCCAACGCACCGAATGGCTGGCGCGCCGCGGCCGTCGTGTCGCCGCCGGCGAGCAATTGCTGCTGGCGTGGGAATGAGTGCTGAGTGCTGAGAGGTGAGTGATTGGTGATGGGTGATGGGTTCAAAGTGATGACGAAGGAAGAAGGCTGTTGAGTAAATGTTGCCGGCGCTGTGGCCGATTTGATATTCCCCACGTTCGATGCGGCGCGGGCGCCGCGAGTCATTTACGTGGGGTTTTTCATGGCTACGGTTACGGTTGTCGAGCGCGATAAGGAATTGGGCGCTGCATGTCATGGGCGTGTGCGGAACAAGACGGGCCTGACGATTTTGGAAGAAGCCCGGCTCCGCCGCCGGCTACGGCGCCAGGCGCCCAGCGAGCCTTGGGTGGATGTGCAGTTCCGCAACATCCAGGGAATGGATGAACAAGGCAGGCCGCTCGTGAAGCGCATTCACGATCCCCGCTTGTTCCCGCCCGGCGGGGCGCGGACGGCGATGGTGCGCTGCCCCGAATGCGGCGCATACATGCCGCCGATGGCCTTCGAGAACGGCGTCTGCCTCGACCACGCCGAGCAAGGCAACTGGGGTCCCTCGCCCTCCGCGCAGGCCATCCACGCCTTGCAGTTCCGCAATTTGCGGATGAGCGAAGTCGAGCTGGCCCCCGAATCCACCCACGCCCTCCGGCGGGAAATCCAGCGATATCACCGGAAACGGCGGAGGTGAGAGGAGGGTCTGGCGAAAAGGCGCCCGGCGCGCGTTGCACCGTAATCCGAATGAAGGTGAAAATCCGAAATCCGAAGCACGAAATCCGAAACAAATCCAAATGAAGAAAACGGAAAACTCAAAAGGGGCGCTTTCGTGGGAGCTTTGTTTGTTTTGAAATTTCTTCCTTTGAATTCTGAGTTTGTTTCGGATTTCGTGCTTCGGATTTCGGATTTTTTGCGCCCATTTGGGAACAGGCGTCGCTGCCTTTGGAGCATCCGGCGCGCAAAGCCTATGCCACGAGAACTTCCGCATTGTTGGTGGTGCGCACCATCCACCACAGCACGGCGAGTGGCGCGAGGCGGCCGAACAGCATGAGGGCGGCCAGCAGGAACAGGCCCGGGCCGACGATTGATATTGGGTCGTGCGACAAGCCGACGTTGCTGATGGCGCTGATGGTCAGGAAGATGAGCCGGTCGGCGGGCATCTGCGGCTGGGTGGCGGTGAGGGCCAGGAAGCCGGCGCCCGCCGCCAGTACGTATCCGCCCATCCACACGGCGGCGATGCCGAACGTCCGGCGGACGGGGCGGCCGCGCAGGGCATCACGTATGCCGGCGAAAAGGTGATAGCAGGTTGTTGCTTTCAGGCCGCTTCCCGTGCCCGCGGGGCTGGCGCCGATCATCATCAGCAGCACCACGAGCCATTGCGCCGGACCTGGGAAGGCGCGGAGAAACTCGAAGGGAAGGCCCGCCGTTCGCGCATTGACGGCGGCGGTGGACGCGGCCCCCAGCGCCCACCGACGGCCCGCCCACGTCGCGGCGCCGGGCAATAATGAGATAAACAATGCGTACGTCGCGGCGAGATACACCCCGGCGGCCAGCGCCAATACCATCCGCGAATGCCTTGAAAGCCGCCGGGCGCCGACGATCAGGTCGTACAACTCCATCAACACGGGCAATCCCAATCCGCCCAGGATCGACAGCGGCAAAAGAACGCCTTGCGCCTGCCAGGTCGCGAGTCCCGGGAATCTGCGGGGATGTTCGCGCGGATCGCTTGACGTATTGCCGGGGGAATCCGCCAGCGGCATCGCGCCGGTCTTGCCGGCGGCCTCCTTATCGGCCGACATCGCATTGCGATTGATGAGCGTGGAGAGCGGTGCGTCGGCGATGACCACGCCGCTGTTCCCGAACGCGCAGGCGGCCTGGTGGATCGCCTCGGACAGCCCCGCGCCGCCGGTGATCAGCGCCGCGGTTCCCAGCAGAATCGCCAGAAGCTCGGCGATGATCGCCGCCAATATCACCTGCCCATCCGTATATCGCATCCGCAGCACGCGCACTGCCGCCATCGCCCCCACGATCATCGCGAACAGGCTGCCCGAGACGGTCAGCAACAGCACGATCGCCGGGCCCTGGGGATTTTCGGCGTTGAAGTCATTGAAGCCGATCGACTGCTGAAATCCGCAAAGCGTGCCGGCGTTAAAGGAGAGGAAAAGCGCGCGGTCGTAGGTGAGCGTTTCGCCGGTGATCATCACCTCGGGCCGGCGCAGCCAAAACGAGCACACCACCAGCAGCGCGATGAATGCAGCGGTAAGCCAAAGCGCAACTTTGCCGCCGCGCGGATGGTGTAAAGCGGCCAGAGGCAGATCGGATGGACTGTCCCGGCGGGATTGAGGCACGAGGGCTCCGGAAGGAGAATGGGAAATCCGAAATCCGAAAGTGAAGAGAACCACTGAGGCACTGAAGCACGGAGGCGCTTTCGGTTGTCCAGGAACCTCGACGTATCACGGGCGTCCCGCCCGTGCAGAATGCATTGAGGTTGGAAATATCCCAATTCCTCGACTACCGCGCCATCGGCACGGGCGAGACGCCTCATCTTTCGTCACATTTTTTTGCGTCCGCCAGCGAGTATAACATATTGGTGGCATTATCGTTCGATTGATTCAAAGGAGTATTGGCATGGAAGCCAGGGCGAACAAGGTACGAAGGCGTTCGATCCGCAAGGCCCGCAAGCAGACGAGGGATCGCATCCGCCGGAACGTGCGGCGGAAAGTGGCGGAGATGGCCTTTGGACGCACGCACTTTGGAGCGGCGGTGC
>Ga0209483_1001686_pt1 | contig 16497 bp, 16 predicted proteins | sample NGEPerA_FD_184508 | JGI IMG/M metagenome (GOLD analysis project Ga0209483, IMG submission 184508) | Arctic peat soil microbial communities from the Barrow Environmental Observatory site, Barrow, Alaska, USA - NGEE PermafrostL2-A... | ecosystem: Environmental > Terrestrial > Soil > Wetlands >... | reverse complement strand
GTCCGAAAAACTTAGGCCAGCTCTGATCGCCACGCTCAACCGCGCACAATGTTCCACACCGCCCATTTATTGCTGGTTTCAAGCCGCAAAATGATTTACCTGCAAAATTCCCCACGAGCAGGAAATGAGTTTTTCAACAGAATAGGCCAGAACCGGCCGCTCGAGACAAGAGCGCAGACCTGCGAGAGCAGTCATTCACCAGCCTTCACCTTGTCCTTGGTGTGCAATTCTTGTAGCGCGGCCGGCCTGTTACATGGGGCTCGAGGTCGGCGGTGGATCGATTGTTACTGTGACGCGGGCGAAGCGACCCAGCGCCGGGCCGTCTTTTACCCGCTCCAACGCCACGGTAAAAGTGCGAGGGCCACGCTGTACTGATGTCGCGGGACTATTAATCAGCGGAATGAACAGGGTGCGGACTGTTTGTCCTTCAATGAACCTGACGACCTGCGGTTGTATTCGTTCATAGTCGACACCAGGCCGCGCAGTACCGCGTTCCACTCGCCACAGGAATGCCCCGCGACTTGTTGCTGGCGGGCGCTTCACAGAGATCGCGACCAGCGACTGCACTGCGCTGGCGTGGACCGTCGACGCTTCGAATGAAATGACCCCGGAATCGTGAAGCAAACGCCTTGTTTCCGGGACTACTTCGGATTGGGCATGAGCCGTCGCCACCAGCTCAGGGGCCATGGCCGAAGCTTCGGGCGGTGATTCAGGTGCACGGATCACGTCTCGGTGCGTGCCGAGTCGGAAGAAAACAGCGATGCCCACAATCGAAAAGACCAGAGCGATCAGCCGCACGAAAGGCTGGGCGCGCATGACTAACACTGGATGGCGCACCGCGTCGACGTTGTCACCTGCCATTTTGCCTCCTACTCAGCTGAACCCATCGTGACGCAGAGCGACGCCGCTTTCTTTGCTTGGGTATGCAGCGCGCGACGGGAGGCGCGACACGCAGTGTGAACTACGTCTAGATTTCCCCGTCTCCCCCGCCGGCCGTGCTTCAAAACCCAAACGAAGCGGGGCCGGAGGGCTCCGGCTATACGGTGGCGGCGTAAGGCGAGGGGGTAAAGCGGCGGTAGCCCGCGACTCATTAGGGAAGCAAACGAGCTGACTAGTGTGCCGCAATGCGGACGTTCGCGGCTGGCCGGATTGGGTCAGGAGCGGGCCTAGCCGATCCCACCTTCATTACTCAGCTATTGCCATTCGTGAATTGGCCGCCCCCGAAGCAGCGTTCGGATCGAATCTCGCGCGCAACTTCGGGGATGACCTCGTGAAGCTTCTACGCTCGAACGTCGCGCCGAATCTTTGGTACACGAAGGCCGCGCTCGACCACTTGATTTTCAATGAGCTACAAGAATGGGCCTCTCCCGGCTATCTCGACCGTATGCAGGAGCGTGTGGAAAAAACGTACGGGCAGAGTTACTGGTGGAAGCCCGACGAGCGGGTGCCGTCCGCTGCGCCTGATGCGACTACAGCCATCCAATACTGATCACGGATAAAACGTCGAGCGCAAAGGAAGACGGTGTTCTTCAATCCGACGGCCATCCAGCATTGGCGCGGGCAGAAGGCGGATCAGAGATTTTGGCGGCGCTTGAAGGTCGTTCGTCGCGGTATCGTTTAAGCTACGTTTCTGTGACGTAGGCTCAGGGAGGCGATTCAAACACGCAGTTGCGCTCGGTGACTAATCTTTCACCCGCGCTGTAGTGACACGGTCGCGACCCCGGCGTTTACTTTTATAGAGCGCTTTGTCCGCAAAAGATAGCAGCCGCTGACACGTGGTGGCGTCGCTCGCCTTTGCGCCATCAGCAATACACAAGCCAAAGCTTGCGGTGATCGGAATATTCGTGGTGGGGGATTCAAAGGGCCGTGAGCGAATACTCCTACGAATCCCCTCGATGATATTAATAGCCTGCGCGGCAGATACTCCGGACAGAACGATCGCAAATTCCTCTCCTCCGAGGCGACCGACCCAATCTTTCCCTCGGCGCAGGCTCTGCTGCAGCCGGACGGCAAACTCGCGTAGCACGTGGTCTCCGGTTGCATGTCCATGCGTATCGTTGATTAGCTTGAAATGATCGATATCGCACATGGCAACGGACAGCGGCCCTTTGCGGCGCACCGCCCGCTCCACCTCTCGCGGCCAGTGGTTGGCGAAGAAATGGCGATTTGCGAGTCCCGTGAGCTCATCGGTGGTTGAGAGCTTTTGGTTTTGTACGAGTGCGTCATGCAGCGCTGCTTCGAGGTCGCAGATGCGCCGAAGGCCGCGAAGCCGCGTCACAAGCGCTGCACTTGAGCTCTGCAGTGATATGCAATCGTCTGCGCCCGCTTTTATAGCGGCTGCCTCGGAGGCGTTGCTTCCGACGAACAGAATGTGCAGATAGTCCCTGAAGTCGAGGGCACGCAGTTGCCTGATGAGCTGCACACTATCTGTGATCGCAAGTTTGCGAAACTCGCTCTGCATGGCGGCGTAGGCATCCTCTTCGCCTGCAATGACATTCGCTTCGAACAGGGCGCCCTCGGCACCCTCTGCAAAGCGAGTCTCTTGTGCGGGGTCTGCGACACACAGGAGCACGCGGGGCGGCGGTTGCAGCCGAACCATGACCGCGACGGTATTTGTCACATCCCCCGCGACCGCAGCGGCGCTCCGACCTGCAGCCGAGGAATCCATCAGTCCGCGTACGAGGAGCGTCGGGGAGTCGGCCTGAGCCGCGCTATCTGACAGTAACCGCGCCCGACGATCGGTATTCGATGTTGTCTTCACTGAAACAAACCGTTGGTGTGAAATAGACACGCGGGTGGGGCGCGCGCTGCGCAGCGCGCAACAACGGCCAGTGGGCAGACAATACCGTACCGCCCACTTAGTCCAAGCCCTCTCAGTTTGGCTCGAGTTCCGGCGCGCTTCCGTCGAGCGCATCACGCTTCGCCAAGTCGACAACCGCTCTCAAACAACAAGCCCGATATCGGGGTAACTGTCCGGCGCTTGCCATGTGACGAGGCACTCGCTACGAGAGGGTTTACCTAGCGCCCTCTCCTGCAGTGAAGAGAAACGCTCCGGGCCTCGAACCTGAGCCTCGTTCCACACGCGCTCGAACTGTGCGGAATCCGCAGAGCTGCTTGCCGCCTCGGCAGAACCCCCCAAGCGCGATCACGATCGATAACACTCGAATAATCGGAAGCACCCTTGACGCCGATCGCACCCACCTCGCCTCGAGCTCGGGTAGGTGCGCGCATTCGACGCTATGATGCGACGGATGGCAGAAAGAGCGGGCAAGGACGTTGTTGTGCGGGAGGCTTTTCGCCAGTACCTAGAATCGTCGCGAGAGTTTATTCTAGCCGCTGAGGGGTTTGCGCTTAAGGGTTGGCCGGATCGGAAAGTAGCCCTGCACAATACGTTTCGACTGCAACTGCTGTTTCACGATCGTGAGGCGTTGCGCTTTGATCATTTGACTGTCGGTCTTGGCCCTGAGGACGTATTGTGGAAGTCACTCTCCAGCATGTCGAACATATTCCAAAGAATTGATGCACTGTGGAACGATGTCGAGGAGGACGCGCTCAAGATGGCCAATGCAGCATATGCGGACAAATTGGCCGAGATAAAAGAAATCCAAGTTTCGATGGACTCCGCCGCGCTTGACGGGCCTCTTCTGGCACTGCAGCGCGACCCGGAATACCATTCCGCGCGTGAAGTGGCCCGACAAATTCTACTTAAACTTGATGATGAGATGGCACGGTAGCGGCAACGATCAACACACGCGGTAGCAATTTGTGACGGCGCCACGATACAGATCGAGTACCTGGCTGGATATCGAACAGCCGCGCGCACCCACGGCTAACTATTTGAATTATTTGGCGCGCCCGGAGAGATTCGAACTCCCGACCCCTTGGTTCGTAGCGCAACCGTTGAAAATTATGCTTTGATTTCATTAGCAATTTCCGCGTGGCGCCCGTTGCATTCGGCACCACTGAGCACAACAGAGCACGACCAAACACGCAAAAGTCCCGCAACGACCTGGTTTCCTCCGGAAGGTCGGGACGTTCGACTATCTGCGACCTGTTATGACCTTTTTGCACGAATTTCTCACAGCGAGCGTACTACTATAGCCAATCAGCACAGCTAACGAGTCACGCGAATCACATCGACTAAAGCGCCAAGGTTGCCCATGCACATCAACACAATATATGTCGGTCAACTCGCTTTGGCACATGCACTTGTTGCAAAGGCGCACGTTGCAAGGCCGACGCCTCGCCGACATTCCGTTACGAAGTTTCGGCTTGTGATTCGCGACCTTCTGAGACCACACTGTGCACATCTTTGAGCGTTGAAGCGAGATCTAGGCTCGGTCGTAGATTCCGCTGGGCATCCCCACGCGCATTCAGGTCCTCGCGTGGCCGCGGTGCGCTCACGACATTCTCGATTGCGAACGGTGCTGCCAAGTACTGTGCAACCATCCCCGCCGTATTTATTACTGCTTATCCTTCGCTGCACATGCTCAACTTCATGCAGTTCAAAAGTGCGGAGAGCGCGATTCTGTCCACGCTGATTTTCAATGCGCTGATCATTATGGCGCTCGTTCCGCTTGCTTTGCGGAGAGTCGGCTCACGGGTCGGATCCAAAGCGATACTGTTGAGGCAGAATCTATTGATTTTCGGCGTTGCAGGATTCTTAGTTCAATTGGCGGGTATCAAGCTAATCGAGGTTTTGCTCACAGCGTCGCGCCTGGTATGAGCTCGGATACAATCGCCGCTAACTTGATGAACGGCCACCTGTCCGATGCTCAGACCGTTCGCCGTCTTTGTGGCTAGGAATCCGACTACGTAGGAAAGGACCAGGTGGTCAAAAGTCCCGCAACCACCTGGTTGTCTTGCGAGCTCACGACGACGTAGGTCTCGTCCGGATAGTCGGCCGGCCCTGGGTTTCGAGCCCTTTGGTGACGTCATGGCGCACCTTAATCCTATACAGCGTTACGCATCAGCGCGCGATGTCGATAAAGCCTTCTACACTCCTTCGCGACGCGGAAGTAATCGGGCAGCGTTCAGAATAAAGGTCATCTCCGAAGCCACATGAATGAACGCGGCCAATAGCGGATTGAGGAACCCGACTGCCGCCAACGCGATCCCGACTGCATCTACGGCGATCGTGCCTACGAAGTTCTGCCAAATGATATGGCGGGTACGACGCGCGATGCCGACCGTTGTCACGAAGCGAACGAGGTCGTTGTCGAGCAGGACGATGTCCGCACTTTCGCGTGCGACGTCGGTTCCCGAGCCCATGGCTACGCCGACATCAGCTTTAACAAGAGCGGGAGCATCGTTAATGCCGTCGCCCAACATCGCAACCACACGGCCATCGCGAACCAATGCCGTGACGCGTGAGAGCTTGTCTTCCGGTAACAATTCAGCCTCCACCTCCGGGATGCCAAGTTCGTAAGCGACCTTGCCGGCCACCGCCCGAGTGTCGCCGGTGAGCAGGATGATCCGCATTCCCATGTGACCCAAGAGCTCGATCGCCCGTTTGGCTTCGGGTCGTACACGATCCGCGACCGAGATCTCACCCAGAGCCTTCCCGTCGCAAGCCACAAAGATTTCGGTTCCGACATCACCTCCGTCAGGCGCCGCGGGAAGCTCGACTCCTTGATCGGACAAGAGCGCGCGATTGCCCACCAGAATGGTTGTTCCCGCGACCGTCGCTGTGATGCCGCGGCCGGGCGTATATGCAAAATGTTCCGGCTCGGTAAGGCTCCGCCCGTGCAACCTTGCGTAAGCGACAATGGCTTGGCCGAGGGGATGCTCGGAGCGTAGCTCTGCCGCCGCGGCCGCATCGAGGAGTTCATTTGACGAACACCCGGCGAATGGAATCAGTTGCTGAACTTCCGGCTGGCCGAACGTCAGTGTGCCCGTCTTGTCGAGGACGACGGTATCCACTTTACCCAAGGTCTCAAGATAGAGTCCGCCCTTGATGATCGCACCCAGGCGCGCTGCCCGGCCGATGCCGCCTAGAATCGCAAGGGGTGTGCCGGCGGCGATACCGCAGGCGCCTGCCACGATCACGACCGAAATGGTTGAACGGATGTCGCGGGTGATGAGGTACGTGAAAACCGCGGCTGCCAGAGCAAAGTAGACGAGATACGCTGCCATCCGGTCGGCCAGTCGTTGTACCGGTGCGCGCGAGCGCTCCGCGGTTTCGACCGCCTCGATGATCTTGCCGTAGCTCGTATCACGACCGATGCGCTCGGCTCGGATCTCGAGCGCACCGGATTGGTTGATCGAGCCTGCATACACTGTTGAACCGGCAGTCTTCTCGGCGGGCATCGACTCGCCCGTGATGCGGGCCTGATCGACAAACGAATGTCCCTGGATGACCGTACCGTCTACGGGTACGCGTCCGCCCGGATTGACCAGTACCGCATCACCGACTCTAAGTTCCCGAGCCTCAATCACCGCGACGCCGCTCGCCCGACGCACCGACACCGAGCGCGGCAGGAACTCAAGCAAATCGCGGATCGCGTGGCGGCCCCGAGCCACCGTCATGCCTTCGAGCACTTCGGCGACCAGTACGAAGAGCGTGATTATGAGTGCCGTGAAGAATTCGCCGATCGCCGCAGCAGCGATGATCGCGATGCTCATGGAGACTTCCATGGTCATCCGTCGTGCGAGGATGTTTTCCGCGGCCTCGCGGATGATCGGCCAGCCGCCAATGACGAGCCCGACAACGCCGACCACGCTGATATGTAGAAACGGCTCCCAAATGCGAAACCAGACGGCGGCGGCGGCCAACGCAACTAGCGCTATTCGAAGCGCTTCGGGCCATTCGAAGGCGTGATCGTGGTCGTGCTCATCATGCTCATCGTCGGCGGCCGCACCCGCTAGTGTCGCGGAAGTGGCGTCATCCGTCGCCACCGGAGGGCGCAGCTCAACGTGATTCACAGACATAGCAAGCCACGCTCCGATCACTTCAAATACGCGTGCAAGACTTCGATGAGCTGTTCAGCCCCCTTGGCACGATTCCGATCGCGATCGTGGTCAGGGTCCGCAACATGCATGCGGATGTGATCCTCCATCAGCTCCGTCATCAAGCCGTTGGCCGCGCCGCGCACCGACACGACCAGCTGCATCACCTCATTGCAATCGACCTCCGCCTCAAGCGCGCGCTCGATCGCTTGGACTTGGCCACCAAGACGGCGGACGCGATTCAGCAATTTATCCTTACTGCGAATCGTATGGCTCATGGGCTCGAAGATCCTGGACGATATACCATAGGGGCTATGGTATATGATCTGGATTGCCCGCGGCAAAAAAGCCAATCGATGCCGGTACGTTCCCATGTGAGGATTGCGGTTAATGTACCCGTAACGATTGCAACAGCCGTGCAATTGAAGGGGTAACAGAGTGGAGCGCAGATCTTAAAGACTGCTCTTCGGGTGTTGTGGTAGTCTCGGGGCGTAGTTCTACGCAAGACCATGAAAACGTCCCAATTTCGCCTTGCACTGGTTCTTCCGCTGCTGCTGGTTTTCGCCCAGCAGGGCGCAATGCTGCATGAACTCAGCCACATTCATCCGGTGGGCAGCGGCCAGGTTCGCTACGACAACAATCTCGTCGTCGGCAAGATTTGCGACGTCTGTGCAGCATTTGCGCCGGTCGGAAATCCGGCATCGGCCTCGGTTGCGGTTCTACCTGAAGTCGCGGCCGTTCGTTATTACGTTCCTGCACCCCTCTACTCGATAGCGTCCGCCGAGGCTCCTCCTCCACGTAGCCGCGGTCCGCCGCGCGTCTGATCCTTCCGGGCCCGACTCCTCGGGTCCCTGCACCTTTGGTGATTTGCGTACAGGCCATGGCCTGCACGCCATTTGTCCCATTTGCACAGGATCAGATCCATGTCATATCCCATTCTTCGACGGACGGCTGCGCTTGCCGTGGCCGCAATGCTTGTAAGCCCGACGGTTTTTTCACAAGCCACTGATGACTCCGAGCCGCTGGCGACAATCGTGGTCACCGCTCAACGTCTGAATGAAGCCCGCAGTGGCATCCAAACTCGGACCGGCGCGAGCACCTACACGATCACGGCCGAAGCGGTGGCCGCGACCCCAGGCGGCGACAATACGCTTCTCAATCAGGTGGTCATGCAGGCGCCCGAGGTGGCGCAGGATTCGTTCGGTCAGTTCCACGTCCGCGGCGAACATAATGGCCTGCAGTACCGCATCAACGGCATCATCCTGCCCGAAGGGATCAGCGTCTTCGGCCAGTCCCTCGATCCTCGACTCATCGAATCGATGACCCTCGTCACGGGGGCGTTGCCTGCCGAGTACGGCCTGCGCACCGCGGGCATCATCGACCTTACGACCAAGAGTGGCCTGCTCGAGCCGGGCGGTGCTGCTTCTGTCTATGGCGGAAGTCATGGCACCGTGCAACCGAGCGTCAACTACGGCGGTTCCTCTGGTGCACTCAGCTACTTCGTATCAGGCGATTTCCTGCGCAACGACTTAGGTATTGAGTCACCGGATGGCAGCTCGAACCCCATCCACGACCACACGACGCAAACCCACGGTTTCGGCTATCTGGAAGACATCCTCAACAGCGAAAACCGCATTGCGGTAATGCTCGGCAGTTCGGTTGGTCAGTTCCAAATCCCGAACCAAAATGGCCTTGAGCCGCCAGTCGGATTGACCGTCAACGGGCAAACCGCGTTTCCGAGCCAGAATCTCGACGAACACCAGCGTGAAGTCACGCAGTTCGGCGTCCTGAGCTGGCAGCACTCGGCGGGCGCACTCGATGTGCAGACCTCGCTCACCGCCCGCTACTCCAGTCTCACGTTCATACCCGATTTCCCAGGTGACCTGCTGTTCACGGGCATTTCGCAGAACGCATTCAAGCAGAACGTCGCCTATGCCCTCCAAAGCGACGGCGCCTACAAGCTCAACGACACCCACACGATCCGGGCGGGACTCTTCCTGCAGTCCGACCATTCGATTAGCGACACGACCTCGCAGGTGCTTTTGACCGACCCGACCGGAGCGCCGCTCAGCGATGTACCGACATCTATTGTCGACAATGGGAGCAAGACCGAATGGATCGAAAGCGCATATCTGCAGGATGAGTGGAAACTTGCGCCGACGCTGACGCTCAACTATGGCGTACGGTTCGATCGCTTCACCGCCTTCACGAGCGCGAGCCAAGCAAGCCCCCGGTTCAACGCCGTCTGGCAGGCCTTACCCGACACGACTGTGCATGCCGGCTATTCCCGCTACCTCTCCCCGCCACCCTTTGAACTCGTAGGCGGCAAAGACATCGCCTTGTTCGAGAATACGACGTCTCCACCCTCGACACCGCAAGCCACGGCGCCCCTTGCGGAGCGTGCGAACTATTATGACGTTGGAGTCCAGCAGAAATTCGGTCGCGCGCTGACACTGGGACTCGACACCTATTACAAGCAGTCGGTGAACCTCATCGACGAGGGTCAATTCGGGGCGCCGATCATCCTGACGCCTTTCAACTACCGCTACGGCAAGCAGTACGGCGTCGAATTCGCGAGCAATTACACGACCGGCAATCTGTCGGTCTATCTCAATCTTGCCGCGCAGAGTGCCAAGGGCAAACAAATCGACTCCGCGCAGTTTAACTTCGCCCCGGAAGATCTCGCCTACATTGCCAACAACTACATTCACCTCGATCACGAACAGGAGCATACCGCCTCGGGCGGCGTGTCCTACCTCTGGCACGACACACGTTTGAGCGCGGACTTCCTTTACGGCTCAGGGTTGCGGTCGGATCTTGATTTGCCGCCCGGCGTGATGACGCCCTATGGCGGCACGGGTATCCCGAATGGTGCGAGCCTGCCGATTTACACGCAGATCAATTTCGGCTCGACGCATGTGTTCCACATCCCGAACGTCGGCACATTGACGGCACGTTTTGACGTCATCAACGTGTTCGACAAAATCTACGAGATCCGCAACGGCACGGGAGTGGGCGTGGGCGCGCCGCAATTCGGACCGCGGCGCGGCTTTTTCTTCGGTCTGTCGAAGTCGCTACAGTAGGAACCGCAGTTTGACCCGTCGGGAACGTATGGCTCTGCTCTTGCCCTTGTCAATTGTCCTTGCGAGATTCAGGCGCTTATCCAGACGAGCGCAATCCGAGCGTCATGTCGCAGTTGCAGGAGGGACGCATGGGACGGTCCGAGAAACCAAATATGTTCGATGCTCAGGACGGTCTTAGAGCATCGGAAGGTTTTGCGGTCTGCGGCGCGAAGAATTCGAGTACCTGGGAAAAGACCAGGTGGTTGGAAGTCCCGCAACCACCTGGCTTCGACGCATCGCAGACCGACTGGGGGTCAACTAAGTAGCTGGATCTAAAACTAATTTTTGGCGCGCCCGGAGAGATTCGAACTCCCGACCCCCTGGTTCGTAGGCTGTATTGCGTTTCCGTGCAAGTAATTGATAGGACAAGAGAAAATCGTGTAGCGCTGTCTGATATTTCTATGACTTAGACGGCTGAATGGGGTTGATTGATCGAGATCGGCATACTTAATATCGGACGCTTTTGCCGTCGGGCAAGAGTGATTTTGGATCGCAAAACGCGGCTGGCCAAGAGATGCAGCGCTCACGTGCGAGGCTCACCACAATCGATTGATCACCCCTGCCGTCGAGAGCCGTGCACTCGACCAGGGATTTCAATGACCGCTAGACGTCCGTGAAACTAGGTGCAAATAGGATGTTGTGCGCCGCATCCTCGCTCAGCATTTCCCACGTCCCTCTGAAAGCGATGGTCCATCCTGGCTCACCCTCATCGGAGACACAGCGGACAGCCTGTGGAGCGTCAATCTGTTCCGATGTGAATCGATTGTTCTCAAGAGCTACTGGGTCCTGGTCGTCATGGATCTCTTCACGCTCCGAATCGTCGGCTTCGGCGTTGCGCCGACTCACGTCGACGGCGTGGGGTCTGTCGCATGTTCAATGACGCCCGATCAGGCCAAGCGCTCCCGAAGCACGTGAGTACGGACAACGACCCACTGTTTCGATTCCATCGCTGGCGGGCGAACTTGCGAGTCCTCGAGATTGAGGAAATCGAGACCGTACCTTTTGTCCCCTGCTCTCACCCGTTCCTTGAACGGCTGATCGGCACCCTTCGGCGAGAGTATCTGGACCACGTCTTGTTCTGGACTCGTCTGGATCTTCAGTGCAAGCTCAGCCAGTTCGCCACCTACTACAATCAAGCACGCGTCCACAGTGCGTGCGCGCGGAAAACTCCGTACGAACAACGCGGCCGTGCTCCACCGCGAATCGCTGATCTGCGGCAATTCTCTTGTCGAGTACACCGTCACGGGCTTTTCCACAAGGCGATCGCCGCTTGATCAGCAATTCGCCATGCACACGTGGGCGCGAAGCTATGGTCTTGAATTTTTGCCACACCCCAAGCCGTCTCTGCTTCAGGGTCTGACGGTTTTCTACAGAGATACTGTTCGTCTCGTTGTTCGGTCTTGCCTTGAGCTTAATAGAGCGGCCGAGCGCGCAATTGAAACGCCGCAAGACGGCCGGTCAAATCGTCAATTGATGTCGGCGCAGTCATGCATGCATCCCCGCCGTGGTGATAAATGAGTTTGCAAGTCTTCGTGTCGCACCGCGGGGTGACAACAATCATCCAGATGCGCGCCGACGCGCGCCGCAAATTATCAAGCCAGTCGAGACACGCCTTGTCATCAAGGTCGGCAGCCACAATCAAGGTAGCATAGTAGTCGCTCTTGATAGCCGCCAGCGCTGCGGCCCCGGTACTCTCAGTGCGAGTGGGAAAGCCAATCAATTCCAGTTGCGTCGCAAGGCTTGTTGCCCGTTCCATTTCAGGATCGAGCAGCAAGACTGGCTCGTAGCTTGACGCGGTTCGCTTGCCCTGCATCGCAGCTCTCCACGAACGATCGATCATCGGTCTCCACTCTTTCGATCAAACCATTCGGCGCGAATTACAATTGAATCATTTCATTACACGTTTCGTGAGCGCAAACTCGACTCTATCGACTTAAGATCACACGTTTTGCCGCAACCTCGATGTTTCCGGCACCGCCTTGGTGATGGCCGTTAAGATGCCACTGAGGATTTGACGAGGACTTGGCGGGCATCCGGGTACCGCCACATCGACCGGGAGAACTGTGGAGACGCGACCGCACGTGGCATAACTTTCGCCGAATATTCCTCCGGTGCAACCGCAGTCGCCAATCGCCACGACGAGCTTCGGGTCAGGCATTGCATCGTAAGTACGGCGCAGCGCCACCTCCATATTTTTAGATACGGGCCCCGTTACCGTCAGTAGGTCTGCGTGCCGCGGACTTGCTACAAACCGGATGCCGAGCCCCTCGATATTGTAGAGTGGATTATTGAGCGCCTGAATTTCCAACTCGCAGCCGTTGCACGATCCGGCATCTACGGCTCGAACGCACAGCGCTCGACCGAGGACATCGAGAATGCGCGACTGCAATGCGTCCACGACTCGCAACGACTCTTCGCTTAATGGAGAGGGCTCCGTGATGATCCCCGTGCGACAGATTTTGCCCAACGTTTTCAGCATGCTTATAAGTCGTGTCCACTGTAGGAGAGGTTGAAGGATTTATTGATCAGCGGGAAATCCGGCACGATGTTATCGATGATGGCGTGCTCAATCACCGGCCAGTTCTGCCACGATGGATCATGCGGATGACATCGTCGAATCATTCCGCCCGCCCCTGCTTCAAGCGCGAGAAATATCGGGCCGCGCCACCCCTCGATCATTCCGATGCCTGAAGAGCCGTCGTCGGGTAGCGAAATTGCCACGTGATGCGGCCCGGCGGGTAGCTTCCGCAGTATCTGCAGCATGAGACGTGCGGATTCAGTGACTTCATCAAAGCGCACGGCCACTCGCGCCGCGACATCGCCCTCGGAGCGCACGATCTTCTTGGGCGCGAGATCGCTATACGGCTCGCAAGGGAAGTCACAGCGAAGGTCAAATGCTTGGCCGCTCGCACGCCCCGCGAGGCCAGTCAGACCTAATTGGGCGGCCAAGGTGGGCGTAACGACGCCCGCTCCTACAAACCGGTCGCGCAGACCAGCGTGATCGTCGTAGATCGCACGCAGTTCTTTCACCTCGGGAGTAATCGATTCGATCGAATCAATCAAGAAACGTACTCCGGTTGACGAAAGATCCGCACGCACGCCGCCTGGCACAACGAAATCCATGAGATAACGCTGCCCGAGTGTTTGTTCGGTCGCGCGCAGCAGTTCTTCCTTGAGCCGCGAGAACTGGGTGAGTCCAAAGACGAAGCCAGCATCATTGGCGATCGCGCCGAGATCTCCCAGATGGTTGGCGAGGCGCTCTAACTCCAACGCAAGCGCCCTCAACCATGTGGTTCGATTGGGCAACTGCGCCACAGCCATGCCTTCGATCGCTTGGCAATAAGCCCAAGAAAATGCGACGGCAGAATCACCGGATACTCGCGCCGCCAAGCGGTGCCCACTGAGCAGCGGGAATTCAGTGAAGCGCCGCTCGATACCCTTGTGAGCATAGCCTAGCCGCTCTTCAAGCCTGAGAACCTTTTCGCCGACCACCGAAAAACGAAAGTGGCCCGGTTCAATGATCCCCGCATGGACGGGTCCCACAGGAATTTCATGCACTCCATCTCCCTCCACAGGGATGAACGTGTAGCTATCAATGACTGGGGCCGAGGGAGAAGCTGGTGCGTGCGTCTCAACTAGCGGATGAAAACTCTCCGGCCACGCCGCATGTCGTAACCACGGGCGGGTATCCGGATCCGTCGATCGCAATCCTGACAGATCCGCTACAGCACGTTGCATGCGATTTGCACTCGGAAACCATTGCTCGATGCTTGGGTATGGGTTCTCCGCTGCCGGTACCTCTAAGCTCAGCACGAGCACACCCTGCTCAGCGATAAACGCGACGCAGACAATATCGTGCCCCTCTTGGTCACGACTTGCCCAGAGAGCCTGTAATCGGCCTCCTCCGGTTGCCACGTGTTCGGCGGCTTGCTGCCATTCGTCGCGCGAGACCCTAAGGCCAAGCACTTTCGCTGCGCCTGCAATCACGCTCCCTTCATTGGATTCAGAGTTCTCAGCGGCTCGCTGGAACCATCGTTGCAAAGCCATCTCACTCTCCGCCAATCAAGCGCGCAGCGGCGCGATACCAGTCAGCAAGATAAGGTGGGATAAAAAACCCCAGCATCAGCACCAAACCTAAGTGTACAAACACCGGGATAAGCGCGGGCGGATGCGGCAAACGCTTGGCGGTGGTGTCGCCAAAAACCATCGATTGCACACGACCAAAAATTGCCGCAAAGGCCACGCCGAGCGCCAACAGCAAAAGTGGCGTCGCCCAGGGTTGCTGTTTCATGGCGGTGGTCAAAATAAGAAATTCACTCGCAAAGACACCGAACGGCGGCGTCCCAAGAATCGCGAGCGTACCCATCATCAAACCCCAGCCAACGGTAGGGCTTAAGGTAATAAGGCCGCGAATGTTGTCCATGAGTTGCGAGCCGGCCTTCTGCGTCGCGTGCCCCACGGCAAAGAATATGGACGACTTCGTCAGTGAATGTACCGTCATGTGTAAGAGCCCGGCGAAGTTGGCCACCGGTCCACCCATGCCAAACGCGAAGGCAACTATCCCCATATGCTCGATGGAGGAGTAGGCAAATAAGCGTTTGACATCGCGTTGCCGCCACAAGAAAAACGCCGCGAGCACTACCGAGAGCAAACCAAAACCCATTAACATTCGGCCTGGTAGGGTCGACTGCAGCGAGCCCTCGACGAGCACTTTGCAGCGCACGACGGCGTACATGGCTACGTTGAGCAGCAGTCCTGATAAAACAGCCGAAATGGGTGTCGGGCCTTCCGCGTGCGCGTCCGGTAACCAGTTGTGCAGCGGTGCGAGGCCTACCTTCGTTCCATAGCCGACGAGTAGGAATACAAATGCCAAGCCGAGAACCGACGGTTCAAGTTGAGCTTTTACTGAATTGAGATGGGTCCAGAGCAGCGCACTAACGCCCTCGGAGCCTAAGACCTTCTCGGCCGCAAAGTACATAAGGATGGTGCCGAACAGGGCCTGAGAAATACCGACGCCGCAGAGTATAAAATACTTCCAGCCAGCCTCAAGGCTTGCGGGAGTTCGATACAGCGTTACCAGCAGCACGGTGGATAAGGTTGCGGCCTCCATCGCCACCCACATGAGTCCCATGTTATTGGTCGTGAGGGCAATTAACATCGTCGCTATGAACATCTGGTACATGCTGTGATACAGACGTAGTTGTCCCGCAGTCACCCGCCCATGCTCAGCCTCGATCCGCATGTACGGACGCGAGAACAATGAGGTTGTTAGACCGACGAACGCTGTCAGCGTCACCAGAAACACGTTGAAGGCATCGATAAAAAATTGCTCGTGTCCGACCGACAAGTTGCCGTGTGCGACGACCCTTGCCGTGAGCGCACATGCCGCGAAGAACGTGACCAGTGAAAAACCCACATTGGCTTCGGGTGCCCTGCGCCGGCCCCCTAACATACCGAGCGTCAGAGCGCCCAGCAGCGGCGTACCCAGAAGAACGATGAACTCCACCTTATTGATCCTCCTTCAGAGTCTCGAAGTTCTTCAGGTCCAGACTGTCAAACTGTTCCCGAATCTGAAAGAAAAACACGCCGAGCACCAGCATCGCCACCAACACATCGAGCGCAACCCCCAGTTCGACAACCATCGGCATGCCGTAAGTGGCACTCATGGCGCCGAAGAACAGCCCATTTTCCATCGATAAGAATCCGACCACTTGCGACATTGCTTTTCGGCGCGTGATCATGGTGAGGAAAGCAATGAGAATTACGGCGACGGCGATGCCGATAGAATTACGTGTGGCCGTGCTCGCCAGTGCCGAAATCGGCTGGGCCAATCCAAAGGCGAAAATGACGACGAGCACACCAACGAGCATCGTCGCGGTAATGTTGAGCAACGGTTCGGTATCCCAGTAAACACCGAGGCGACGAATGAGACGGTGCAATAGCCAGGGCAGGAAAATTACTTTCAGTCCGAGGGTCAGACCCGCGGAAATGTACAAGTTATGGTCACCGGTCCGCCAAGCAAGCAATAAGGTCGCGACGAATAACAGAGCCCCTTGCAGCGCGAGCAAATTGACCAGGGCGACGATGCGCCGCTGCGACAGCATGGCGAAGGAAAGCAGCAATAATAGCGCGGCCAATGTGTTTAGCAGTTGCAGATCCCATGTCAGCGCGTTCATATTCATGCTCCCAACAACAATCGCACGAGCAGGCCCAGCACGGCGAACAGAAACGCTGTTGCCAGAAATTCCGGTGCGCGAAAGACGCGCAGTTTTGCTGATAACGTCTCAATGAGGGCCAATCCGGCGCCCGCGACGGCGAGTTTCAAGATCAGCAACAAAACCGCCAGGGTTAAACCCAACGGGGCGTCACTGGTGGCGATGCCCCAGGGAATGAATACGGCAAATCCGATACACGCATAATTAAAGAG
>Ga0209483_1001684_pt1 | contig 16506 bp, 20 predicted proteins | sample NGEPerA_FD_184508 | JGI IMG/M metagenome (GOLD analysis project Ga0209483, IMG submission 184508) | Arctic peat soil microbial communities from the Barrow Environmental Observatory site, Barrow, Alaska, USA - NGEE PermafrostL2-A... | ecosystem: Environmental > Terrestrial > Soil > Wetlands >... | reverse complement strand
GGCATAAGAGAATACAGGATCAAAAATACTCCCAAGCAATGTCTCAGGATGTCTTCGTCCAGGAGTTTTATAAAATACAATCCCAATCCAACACCCACCATTGAGTATAAGAAAATAACGGCAAACTGCCGCCAGGCGATTTGGCGCCACTCGCGGCTTACCTGCTGCACAGAGCTCAGTGTGGTGAAAACCGTCGCAACCGACACGGCGGTTGATACCGGCAGGATAAAGGCGAGCATCGGGATGGCGACCAACCCGGCGCCGAATCCTGCCGCGCTGCGAACAGCGAACGCGCCCAGGAGCACCGGCACGTAGAACGCGAGGCCCGAAAACGACAACGACCACATTCTCCGAATTTCCCGGCCCTTTCACGCGGCCGAAGAGCGTAGGCTGTGGATGCTATAAGCACGCCCAGCCGGACCCGATCGCGCACGCGACGGCCCAATTGGGGGCACCCGACGGAGGCTGGCAACCTCAGATTAGGCATGGCTCAGGGCGAATTGCGGCGCGGGGAATGTTACGTCCTGTCACCGCGCCCCAAGAACCAACACCATCGACTACGTCGCCTCCGACAGCCAAGGCTTCACAGCCACCACCACCCGCACAGTCATCATCCAAGCCCCCGCGCCAGCAAGGCAGGGAAGCACCACCACAACCACCGGCACCTCGTCGGCCGCGACCTCGACAACCCCCTAGCCGAGCCGCAAGGCACCGCTGGAAGACGGCAGCAAAACCGCCGAGCGAGTGGAAGCCGGGCTGCTGGCTGCCTATATCCGGCCGATGTCGAAAGAGGGCAAACATCACTACGTTCCCGTCTTCTACCTGAAACAGTGGGTGAGTGGCGACGACCGTAAGCTGTGCGAGTACACGCGCCCGCGTGCTCTGATACAGACGAAGCGTATTGGTCCAAAAAGCACTGGATTTGTGCACGGCCTCTACTCAATACCCGGCCTTCCGGCGGAGGAGGCTCAATACATTGAAAAGAAGTACATGCAGAAACTTGATGACAAGGCCGCACGGGCCTTGCAGGCGATGCTTGCGCAAAGTCCTGGGGACATCTCGCTGGCTGAGGAGCTCACAATATCATGGGCAGCGTTTCTCTATTCGTTGATACTCCGCAGTCCTGAGATCATAACCGTAATGGGCATCGAGCTTGAACGACAAAGAGCGATATTTCGGTCGATGAGTACGGATACCGCTTCAATGACCGACGCCGAGGGTATTCGACATACCGTGACGGTCAAACACCGGCCCCGCCATGCTCAGGAATTTTTGCCAGGATTTATTGCCGGCCAGGTGGTCCGCGAACTTGTTGCTATGCGATGGAAGACGATATCGACCGCTTCGACCAATCACCCGATGCTCACTTCGGATCGTCCGGTCATCATGACGAATGGTTTCGCTCATCCAGAAGGGCATGTCGGTATTCCGATTTCCCCGACGATGCTATTTCTTGCGACGAGGCCCGAGGGAACCTATCAAACAATTAACGCGATGAGCGCGGAGCAGCTCGTAATAAGCGTCAACCACAACGTTTCTCAACATGCTATCGATTACGTCTACGGCGTTGATGACCGAGAGTGGCTCTTTGTTTCTATGCGCCTGGGTATGCGCGTGCCATCCACCCCGATCGGCTAAAGCTTATTTCGCTCGGCACCGACAACACGGGCCTCGCCGCCACCAGCACCCGAACCGTAATCAGCGAACCCGCGGGCGCTGCCACCTCAACGAGTCCGTGAATTTGGCAAGGTCTGGCTTACAGTTCGGCGCCGGCGAGGCATGCGGAGTGTCTGACCGCAATACCGCCTCATCGTTGAGGATAAACCCACATCTGGCTTGAGATCACACCAACTCCGCCTGCGCCAGGAGTCGGCGGTGCCACAGTCAATGGTGTCCCAAGGGTCAACGCGCCATTCTGAGTTTGAAGAATGTACTGCGGCGCAAGTTTCGGCGCGAACGTAAACAGTATCCCAATGACGTTAGTAGCCCTCCATAGCTGAGTATCCGCGCCCGTGTAGCCTTCCACCGCTACCTGTTGTCCGTTGCCGACCGGCGCAGCCACGGCCATAGCGTAGCCACCCTCACGGATAGCTACATAGTTGCCCACCGGTACTAGCTGCCAGCCTAAATGCGGATCACGAAGGGAGAGTTGGGCTGGAAACTGGTTACCTATATGTGGGCCAGCTCCGGCGACCAGCATCGGATTGGTAGGGCCGTCCGACGGCCGCATTGTCTGTTCTTGAGCAAAGGCGCTCACCGGTAGGAACATTATGCCGACAAGCAGCAGTACAAATCTGGCAATCATTTCAGCCACCCCCTCGTGCCGGCCTCGCTGTATACTGCGTTTTGGTCGAGCAGGGGAGGGAAGAGATGCCTCAAGCAAAGACAGTCGATCCCTCGCTCGTTGCGCAAATCGTCCGCGGCTACGTAGCCCACAACTCAATCGCGGCAGGCGAACTCCCAAACCTCATCGCCACTGTGCATCGATCTCTCGCCGGGCTCGAAGCGCCCGCCGAAACTCCGGCTCCCAAGCCCGCCGTCGCCATCAACCGATCTTTCAACCGGAACTTCGTTGTCTGTCTCGACTGTGGCTGGCGCGGCCAGCTGCTCCGCCGGCACCTGACCACCGCCCACGCCCTCTCACCGAGCGACTACCGCTCTCGCTGGAATTTGAAGGACACCCACCCACTCGTCGCACTGGGCTACAGCGAACGCCGCTCGGCGCTCGCCAAGCAGCTCGGTCTCGGCCGCAAGCGAGTGCCGGCCGCGACACCCCCGGAACCCGCACAACGCCGCCGTGGCCGACCCCGCAACGCTGCACCCGCGCCGGCAGGGTAGGGGACACCTCAATCTCCAACCCCTAACTGCGCCTCCCGCTTGACGAAGGGGGGATCCAAGATGTACTACGCGAGTTTACTGTGAAAAAGTGACTGCCGATGACCGCAAACCATGACCTGCGCGAAGTCGTATCGTGGGCTGTCCAGTTAAAGCTCGCGAGCGAAGCGGCGCCCTTCGCCCAGCAATGCAAGCCGGAAGCCCATCTTCAGCGGATCGATGAGCTCGGGTGGACCCGAGCTCAATTCAAGCGTGCGAGAGATCGCGCAATCGCTGTGGGCGCCCTTGGCGCAAACGCACAAATCCATATCGTTCGCTAACTCGATGCCATACGAGGTACCACCACCCGAAAGACTGCCCGAGCCCGGCTATTACTACCACTTCAAGCACGACCCGGACGGGCCGCTCAATAACTACGCCTATTACATCTATGGCGTCGGCCACCATACCGAGAATGATTGCCGACCCGAAGATGCCTTCATGCAAGTATATCGGCCGCTCTACGAAGAAGCGTATGCGTACCGCAACGGCGGCCTGTTCGACCTCCGCCCCTTGCATATGTTCTATCAGCCGGCTCAGTGGAAGGGGAGAGAAGTGCCGCGCTTCACGCGGATTACCGACCCAAACGTCATCGCCCAACTAGAGGCAATCAAAGCCCGCATGTATCCAAATTTCTAATTCGATAAAGGCCTTGCGACAATTCGTCAAATTGACAGAAAAATAGCCTTGCTCCAAATTCACGCATCTTCCGAACTGTACGTAGTACAAACCACGCACGCAGCGTGAACCGCGTCCCGTTACTGGCCGGCATCGCCACCTCCAACCGCTAACCAATCCATCTCCGGCCAGCCCCCGCGTCATCGGCCAGTGCATGGCCCGCCATCGGCATCAGGAATTCATCCGCTTCCTCAACAAGATCAACCGAGAGACCGCGGCCGGGCGGGAACTCCATCTGATCGTCGACAACTATGCGACGCACAAGCATCCCAAAGTCCGCGCCTGGCTCGAACGGCACCCACGCTTCCATTTCCACTTCACCCCGACCTCGGCCTCCTGGCTCAACGCCGTGGAAGGGTTCTTTGCCAAACTGACCAAGCAGCGGCTCAAGCGCGGCGTCTTCAAAGGCATCGTCGATCTCCAGGCCGCTATCAACCGATACCTCGTCGAAACCAACGACAGCCCCAAACCCTTCACCTGGACCGCCGATCCCGACGCTATCATCGAAAAAGTTCGCCGCGGGAAACAGGTGTTAGAGTCGATCCACTAGCGCCGCCTCCGATACAGCGCGCGCCCGATCACTTTGTTGACCGGCCTTGGCGCAGCAGAAGAAGTCAGCGGCACATACTTGCCGCACGCGCATCCCGGATAACGGCACTGCCCGCGCTTCCGACCTTGCTGATATTTTTGAAAGCAAAATGGACAATGCGGACTCGCGCCTCCGCATCGGGAACACACCGGCGATATCCAGTTGTGGTTCCGCCCGCCATGCTCGCAATTTCGGCAGATCGGCATAGACGCGCCAGCATATCAAACAAGACCCGCGCCAACAAAGACGCGGCGGCAGGGTAGGGGAGCGTCCATTTTTCGTTACCTGCCAGCCGTGCTACCATTCCCACCTCTTACTTTCTATGGCCGGAACATCACCTCGGATCGCGCGCGTCCCGCACACCGCGAAGCGGCCGGAGCGCTGCCCGCACTGCGGCAGCACGTCGATCACCCGAAAGGGGACACGTCGGAAGAAAATCGAGATCGTCCAACTCTGGCGCTGTTCATCGTGCAAGCGCGTCTTCACCCCGACGCCGGCCGAGTTGCGCAATAAGACCTATCCGCTGCGCGTCGTGCTCGACGCGATTACGCAATACGACCTCGGCTACTCACTCGACGAGACCGCCGAGAAGCTCCGCAGCCGGCGCGGCTACCGCGTCGCTCGCTCGACAATCGCCACCTGGCTCAGCGAACATCGCTCGCTCACCACCTACACGCGGCTGCGAGCGGAAGGTCGCCGGCTTTATCCGCCGCGACAAACCATCCGCGCGATCAAGCTTTATCATCGCCAGGTCTACAAATTTGAGTATCACCGGCCGAAGCTCGCGATGCTTCGGCAGGGGAGGGAACACGCCCGGCTCGCCGGTGTCGCCGATTTCCTGGAGCGGGTGCCGAAGGACTGCCCGCACGAATTGTTCCGAGACAGCGAGCGCGCCTCGCAAAAGGGCGCCGACTTCATCGACGCCTCGCGCCTCATCGTCATCAAGAAGGAGAACTTCGCGACCCGGATGGCGGCGCTGGTCATTCCGACCGTCGGCAACAATCGCCTCCGGCACGAGGCGCTCCAACGGTTCATGCTGGCGAATGACTCGACGACATTGGCCATCGAGGTTCCGATCTGGCTTCCGCCGTCCGAGATCCTCGAACTGGAGCAAGAGCACGGCATTCTACTGCGGAGTCCCGATGCATCTCCGGATGCCAGCATCACCGGACACATCGACTTCCTTCAGGTGCGCAACGGCGCCGTGCATATTCTCGATTACAAGCCCGATGCGCGAACGAATAAACCGATCGCGCAGCTCACGATCTACGCGCTCGCACTGACACGCCTGATCCCCGGTCTCAAACTCTTCGACATCAAGTGCGCCTGGTTCAACGAGGAAGAATACTGCGAATTTTTCCCGCGCACCGTACTCGCGCGGCAGCAACGCAAATCTTCATGAATGTGTTTGCGCAAAACCAACATTGTGCGACGTTCAGAGAATAGCCCTATAGAGCCATTAAATAAAGATTTGACATACTTCTCTACTCGTTGTGGAGCATGTCCTATGTATACTATGAGTTCATTGCATGAACACTTTATCATGCTAGACTGCTCGCATGACGACACGAGAGAAGGTTGAATTGCTACTCCAGCAGGTCGTTGATCTGCCGGATGAAGCCCAAACCGAGTTTGTTCAATCCCTGCTCGAAATGCGCGCGCAGGACCTCGGCATTTACCGTCTCGACGATGACGAGCGCGACGCCCTCGCCCGCAGCGGCGAAGACGTGCGCCGCGGGCGCTTTGCCTCCGACGCCGAAGTTGACGCGACATTCGCCCGCCACGGTGCATGAGGGGTCGCTACACCGCGACGGCTCGCATTGAGGTTGAGGAAATTCTTGCGCACATCGCCGGCGATAACGTCTCGGCCGCCACCGCGGTTGGTGCGGCGATCAAGCTGGCCGTTGCGCAGCTCCAGGCATTCCCCCGCCTCGGCACCATTACCGATGAGGCTGGCATCTTTCTCAAGATCGCGCGACCGTACCGCTACCTCATCTTCTACAGCGCCACCGGCGACACGATCATCGTTCGCAACGTGCGCCATCCGGCGCGGCAGTACCCGCCAGTGGATCGATCTTAGCGCGCCTCTCTCCCCTCTCGGTCAAGGCGACCGCTTCGCGGCGGCCTCTGGCCGACCTTGACCGGAGTGGCCGGCGCGCTCTCGCATTTGCATGTCGGCTCCGAAGCGAATGTCGTTTCCATCTCACCAAAGCGAACGATCTTTGAAATGAACTGCCTGCTCTCCCCTATCAGTGTCTGCGGCGGCGAGCATTGAGACGGTACAATCGACCAAGACCACGATCATGACCGATCGTGGTCGGAAACGAGCCGGCAGTGAGCGGGGGGTTCGGCAGCCGCAGCCATAAAAGCAGAATGGCGAGGCGCCATGTAGCCCCGGCGAGCCCGATGGAAAAGGGCGCTGCCCGCATCATTCCACCTGCGATGCGCACGGCACACCGGCTCCGTTCCGCCCATGACCGCTTCACCACAGGAGCTTCTGCTTGGTGCCCGCATCTCGGGCGATTTTGTCATGCTCGATCCCGAGGAACGGCGCCGCCACCTCTACATCGTCGGCCAGACCGGCACCGGCAAATCGACGCTGCTCCTCAACCTCATCGCCCAGGACCTCGCCGCCGGCGAGGGCCTCGCGCTACTCGACCCGCACGGCGATCTCGCGGAGGCGGTGCTAATGCACGTTCCTCGAGACCGCACCAACGATCTCGTATACATCAACCCGGCCGATGCCGACCGGCCGATCGGCTTCAATCCCCTATCGGGCGTGCCCGAGGATCTCAAACCGATCGTCGCCGATGGCGTCGTCTCCGCCTTCCGCCATGTCTGGTCGGAGAGCTGGGGTCCACGCCTCGATTACATCCTCACCAACGCGGTGCGCGCTTTGCTCGACGTGCCCGGCGCCACTTTGCTGATGCTCCCCCGCTTGCTGATCGATGAGACATTCCGCGTGCACCTCGTCGAGTACCACGTCGGCGATCCGGTCGTGCGATCGTTCTGGCAGAACGAGTATGCCGGCTACGGCGACCATTTCCGCGCTGAAGCCATCTCCCCCATTCAGAACAAGATCGGCAAGGCCCTCATTGAACCGCGCCTGCGCAACATGCTCGCGCAGCCGAAGAGCACGATCACGCTGCGTCGGCTGATGGACGAAGGTGCGATTATCGTCTGCAACCTCTCTAAAGGCCGCCTCGGCGAAGGTGTCGCGCACCTCCTCGGCGCGCTGCTCACGACATCGATCGCGCAAGCGGCATTGTCGCGTGCCGATGTTGCCGCCGCCGATCGCCGCGTGTTCCACCTCTATGCCGACGAGTTTCAATCCTTTGCGACCGAGAGCTTCGGGCTGATCCTCAGTGAGGCCCGCAAGTACGGGCTCACTCTCACCATCGCCCACCAGTATCTCGACCAAGTGCCCGAGCGCCTGCGCGCGGCCGTGTTCGGCAATGTCGGATCGATGCTCGCCTGCCGCATCGGCGCGCAAGACGCGTCGATATTCGCCGAGCAGATCGGGCTCGGTGGCGATGACGCGCTGCTGGACCTCGCCAACTTCGCCGGCTGGGCGCGGCTCCTCAAGAACGGCCTCCCGACCTCGCCGCTGCGCCTCGGCCTCTTCCCAGCCCCCACCACGCGGCGCAGCTCATCGCATCGTTTGGTCGGCACCAGCCGCAACCGTTTCGGCCGGCCGCGAAAGGAAGTCGAAGAGCGCATCCGGCGGTTTCTCAACGCCTGAAATTCAGGCCCAGGTGATGGTTGCGCTGCTGGATACAATGCTGGTTACGGTGATGGATGCCGTATCCATCACCTGTATCCATCACCGCCCCGATCTAACTGACGGAAATAGCGCACTTTTTTAAGACCGCTCGCGCCGTTTCCGGCCGCGACTGGGATATGTTTTGGTTGTTGTGTTGATGTTTTCTCTCCCGTACCGGGAGCGCCTGCCGGCTGGGCAGTCTCCTTCGGAGATCGTGGAGACCGCGACCTCGCTGCGCTCGCTCGCTCTTCTCCGAGGCCTCTTGCCTCCGGCCTGTCGGCTAAAGCCGCAGGCCGTCGTTCGACTTCGTGGTGATGCGGGCCACGAACGGTGACGCTCGGAGCAAGAGAGGCGGAAGGAAACGAGAGCAGCCGCGAGGCGGGCGGAGTACCGCCGTCGCCCGCGGCTGAATCGTTTCCTGCTGTCGCCCACCACCCAGGTCAGATAACGGAGCACCCTTGCGGGCTATCGGAGCAGCAGAGCTGTCCGATAGTCCGCGGGCGTCCGTTATGCCCCCGGTGTGTGGGCGCTTTTGCCGGCGGCACCGGAACGCGGCCGGCAAGGCCGTCGCGAACCGGCGCCGCCGGCTCCGTCATTCCGTACTGCTGTCTCCGCGCACCTCGCCCATGGTAGCGGGCGCAGCATGCCGTCAAGGGTCGCATCTCCCGCCGTGGCAAGCGCGACCTTCGCGGTGGGCTTTTCCCCTTGACCGCATGCTCTGCCGCCCGCCCCGGCGAGGTGTTCGCGGCGACAGCCCCGGACGGTCGAGCTTTATCAGCCCTCACACTTCCTCTCTATGGATACCGATACGGAGTTCCACGACCTCGCGCTTTGCCGCGTCCGGGCGCTCAATGACAATGCGCGGCGATATCTGACCGACGGCAAGGTCGTCATGACGAGCGGCATTGCCGCTCTCCCGTCGGCCGAGCAGGCGGCGATCTTCGATCGCGTCTGCAACTTCGACGACTTTACGCCGGCGAACGACCCGTGGTCGGAACACGACTTCGGCGCGTTCGAGCACGCCGGGCATAGCGTCTTCTGGAAGATCGACTACTACGATCTTGCCGAGCGGTTCGGTTCGCCCGACCCGGCGGATCCGACCGTCACCAAGCGCGTGCTAACGATCATGCTCGCCGGGGAATACTGACCCGTTCAGCAGCTCCGGCCTGTCTCGCAAGGGGCGGGCCGGAGTGTTCTGGCGGTTCGCCGCCAAGCTTACCATTCAACCTCATCGACTTTATGGAAACCGACCAATTCGACGTGTTCGCCATCGTTCTCGCCGTCTGTGAACAGCTCGACAGCCTGTGCATGGACGTACCAGCCGAGCGGCTCCGTCTCGCCTCCGCAATCACCGAGGCATTACGGGAAGCGGAATTACGCGCCTCGCCGGCGCTCTAGAGTATGCCGATTTGCAAAACCTGCGATCACCGCGCAGCCGAGCATAACTGGCAGGTCCAGCGGCTACGTGGCCACTGCATGCTGCGACGCTGTGATTGCGCGAGGTATGTCCCGCTTACGAACAGCCCGAGGCCGAACAATCGCTTCGTCGGCAGGCTGCTATACCGGCGACGCTGGTAGATGCCGCCGTGCTCCTGGCGGGCCGCAGCCCCGCTTGGGCCAGTCTCAGGGGCCGGCGCCGTTCGGCCACGCTGATAGCGGCTATGCACCGTGGCGGCGCCGGCCGCCCTGCGGAGGCTGGTATAATTGCCGTATATGGCTGTCGCCGCAGTTGAAAGGCAGACACGCAGGCCACGGTTCCGCCGTGCGGAGGAGCATAGGGTGGCTTCTGAAGCGGAAGGAAATGAAGAAGAAATCCGCCTATAAGGATAAAGAAAAAACGGTACATCTGTCGATACATTGAGTATTCATCTATCTTTGGTACACTCTACACGAACATGAAAACCATCATTCAATTCAATATCTCGCAAGAGGATGATACCTACACCGCCGACGGCACCAACGTGCCAATCGTGGCGGAAGGTAGAACCTTTGAGGAATTGCAGGACAACATCCGCGATGCGGTAGCACTCTACTTTGAGGGCGACGATCCGGTGTCGCTGGGTTTCGCCAAAATGCCGTCCATTCTGACCAATTTCGAGGTATCCCCTCCCCTGTACGCGGGGAGGGCTTAAGGTTCTCTCCGGCGCGGAAGTTGTCGATATCCTCGCTGCCCACGGCTTCGCCGTTGTCGGCGGCACGAAGCACCTCAAGCTGAGGCGCTCAGTCCTCGGCGGTGCCGAGACCCTGATCGTCCCCAATCACGATCCAATCGCGAAAGGCACGCTGCGGGCGATTTTCGTGCAGGCGTCACGGTACGTTCCGCAAGCGGAATTGCGCTCCCATTTCTACAACGAGTAGCGGCCTCGCGGTCGGCGCGCCTCTTATCTCGCGCCTGCCTACGGCGGCACGCTCGGCACCTCGTCGCACCGGAGCCGCCGCAATCGAGCGCGGCAAGCCCCGACATGACGCGATCGGCCGCTGCTGCCGAACCCCAGCACCTCGGGGCTTGCCGCTTCCGCGGGCTGGTATAATTTGGGCATGGATGTCGCCGCTATCGAGAGGCCAACACGTCTGCCGCGGTTCCGTCGTGCGTTGGAGCCGCCGGCCTTCCGCCTCACCGATGACGACGTGGAGATCGTTCGCCAGGTCGCGCGGCATCGGCTCATCCGATCGACGCACATCGCATCACTTGTCGGCCGATCGCTCGACCGCACCAACGATCGCCTCCACTTGCTCTTCCATGCCGGCTACGTCGATCGCCCGCGCGCGCAGCTCGACCGTTTCCCCACGTCGGGATCGGCTCATTACATCTATGCGCTTGCCGATCGTGGCGCCCGGCTGTTGCGCGAGCGCGACGGCATCTCGGTTGCCAATGCTGAAATCAGTCGGAAGAACCGGGAGGCCCAGCGCCCCTTTATCGAGCACCAGATCGAGATCGTGAATTTTCAGGTGGCGTTGCAGCGGGCGGTGGCACAGCGCAGTGATGTCCGCCTTGTCTCCCCCGACCATCTAATTGCAGCAGCCTCGCGACAGCCAATGCAGGCATCGCGTGCGCCGTTTGCATTGCGGGCAAAGCTCGCGCACCGCGGCGCGGTTCGCGAAATCAGCGTTGTCCCCGACATCGTGTTCGGGCTCGAATTGGCCGGCGGCTCGCGCCGTAATTTCATGGTGGAGATCGACCGCGGCACCATGCCGATCATCCGCTCGCGGTTCGATCAGACGAGCTTCGAGAAAAAGATGCGCGCGTACCTCGCCGCGCATGGCGCAAAGCATCACGAGCGTCAATTCGGCTGGAAAAATTTTCGTGTTCTCACCGTGACCACCGATCGGAAACGCATGCAGTCCATGAAGGAGGCGTTGCAGGGGCTCCGTGTTTCCCGCAGCTCTGCCGCTTCCCTGTTCCTGTTCGCTACATTTGATGAGCTTCGCGCCGGCGATCCCTTCGCCCATGATTGGCGCGATGGGGAGGGCCGGTCGGTTCACTTAATCTGACCCGGCAAAGGGCATCGCGAGCCTGCCTTTCCTTGACGAACGGTCGGCAGCGGGTACGCTGGCCGCAGTCTCCGCCAACTCCTTCGAGCGCGATCCACGCGGGCAGACGTCGAGCACCGCCACTCGACGCCTGCCTACGGCAGGACATCGCAACCAGCTCAAATGGAGTGGACCAATGGCGGAGAATGAACAGCCCCGGCAACCGACCCACCGTGCCTACTCGGTCATCCGACGTGAGGGCCAGGATGACTACTGGCTCAACATTGGTCTTGTGTTCCCGCACAAGGACGGTGGCGGCTTCAATCTGATCCTTCAGGCGTTCCCGCTCGACGGGAAGATTGTCGTCCGCGAAATCCAGGACGACGAAGCGACTGAACCGGCAACGGCGTCCCGCGGCAGACAGGATCAGCCACGGGGAGGCCAAGCCTCCCGGCGTAGATAGCGGACTCCCGACATGAACGCGGATTCGCCGGACGAACCGGTCCGAATGCGCGCCGAAAAAATCCGGGACCTCAACGACCTATTTCGTCGCTCGTTATCAGGCGGAAAGGTAATGATGACCGCTGGTATCGCGGCACTCCCGGATGCCGCACGGGCGACGGTGTTTGACGAAGTGCGGAAGTTCGACGCCTTTACGCCCGATAACGATCCGCATGGCAAACACGACTTTGGCAGTTTCGAAGTCGATGGCCGCAAGATCTTTTGGAAAATTGACTACTACGATGCGGCGATGGAGTTCGGTTCGGAAGACCCAGCCGACCCAGCGAAAACCACCCGCGTCCTCACGGTCATGCTCGCGAGCGAGTATTGATCACCTGCCCCGCCGCTGATGCGGCGGGGATTTTTTATTCCGCCGATTGAGATTCAACATTGTGGTATCGTGCCCAGGCCAGAACCGCAATTGAGTGATGAACAAGACCGCAGCGCTTCTATGTCCAATCTTTCAAACATGGAGAAGAGAAAGCTCGAACGTCTCTTGCAGATGGGCAGTGGCTATGTGCTAGATTTTTCGAACCGAACCTTTTCGGAATTCGTCATCGATAGTACCGGCAAGGACATCTATGACATTCGATATGATGGCTTCGGTTCGTCGAAAGCGAATCGGCTTCGTGGCCTTTGGACGAACGAGGGAAATCACGCCGTCGCCAAACTACTGAGCGACCTGGTTGATTATGGGATTGAGATCGGCACGATCAAAGTTGACGATGCGCTCGTTACCGAGTGCCGACGGATCGCCGGGCGGCTCGCGCAAGAGAGTCCCGTTCCTGAGCTGGACGCGCTAACCGCAGCCGCCTCAGAGCCTGACTTCGAAACGGTCGCCACCGCCGTGAGAGACGCGATCGAAAACGATAAACCCGAAGCAGGACTGGATCGGCTGCATACCTTCGTCGTCAAATATATTCGCTCTCTCTGCTCGGAGCGCGGCGTGACGGACACGCGCCACAAGCCACTGCACAGTCTATTCGGAGAATATGTAGCAAACCTCCGAAAGGCCGGCGCAATTGAATCAGAAATGACAAATCGAATTCTGCGCGTGAATATATCGGTGTTAGAAGCCTTCAACCACGTACGCAATGATCAGAGCCTCGCGCATGACAATCCAATTTTGAACTATGAGGAATCCTTATTGATTTTCAATCACGTTATCGCATTGGTGCGTTTCCTTCGTGGTTTGGAACGCAAGATCCAGAGTCAGGGACGCGAGAAGGCTGCCCAGGAAGAAACCGACGAGATCCCGTTTTAGGGGGTGGACAGCATCCTACAGCTCGCCGCCGAAAGCCCGGTCGAGGATTGCGGGGAGCAGCGCGTCGAGTTCGGCCTCGGTCTCAGCTTGCAGGCGCTTCATCACGCCTACATCCGTTTGCAACGCGTCCAACTCAGACACTATACGGCGCTGTTCGGGGAGAGGGGGGACAGGAATGGCAAGATCGCGAATCTCGCGTAAGACCAAGTGTCGGATCATATCGCCGCGAGATCGTTCAGCGATCCGTTCTTGAAGGGCAGGAGTACGAATCACCCACGTAAGGTATTCTCCATCAAGCAGTTGCCGCTTCGGTTTTATCAAAGCTACTGAAACGAAGAAGCTGAATGGTTTATCTGTGTCAATAAAACAGGGAACTCCAATTGTTCCGTCCTTGCTGATGAGAACGTCACCGCATTCGGCTTTCGCACGCCGCTGGAACTGCGCGTGGTCTTCTGCGGTGATGTACTTGTGGTGGTCGAAGCGAATCCTCCCTGAAGTGATGTTCAGGACAGTGATGAATGGAACGCCCTCGGACACGTAGCTTGGCGTCACATGTGGGCCATCGGCAACGTCGCTGACGACATCGTTCAGTCGCACCCACGGGCCCGAATTCATTCGACCTTTAATCCCTTTGGAAGGGTCGCCGAATAGTCGATTCAGGTGTGCCTTCGTTAATGCTTCAGCTTCATTTGCTGCGTCATGGCGTAAGGCACGGGCCTCCTGAATTTCGGCAGACAGTTCCTCTATCCGCGCCACCACTCGCCGCTGCTCCGGCAGTGGTGGCAAAGGAATTTCAATCTCAAGAAAGCGCTCTGGCCGAATTCGATTTTGACCACTTGTTCCGCGAGAATGCAAATCGCACTGCTCCCAGAAGAAGGGTGTTTTCGTCAACCAATGGAGCCATTTAGGAGTAACGCGATCGTGGCGCGGCTTGAACATCGGGAACTCAGCCGAACCGAAGGTCCCGGTAAGCAATCTATCAACAACCGCCACGCTTCCGTTCCGAGCCCAAATCTTATTAACGATCACATCGCCAGCTTCCGCGCGAAATAGTTGCGCGTACTTCGTCTCCCCCCCGTCCATTGATTCCCGCTCATAGGCCCCTCCACCCCAGAGCCGCACGCCGATCTGGCGATACGTCTTTCCAGGGATTGGCACTTCAGGGCGCTGAACTGGCTCGATCGCTTCTCCAAGCTTCACCATTGGTCGAGGGGAAGTCATGCAATGTGTCGCCGGATGTTTCCGACAATCTCAGCGATCCGCGCCTCTTTGGCCAAAATGCTGTCGGCAATTTCCCCTGGCGGCAGGTGCGCGATGTCTTCTTTCCCGCGCGGATTCTTTCGATCAAGGTTGCAGTTGTTCACGAGCAGCTCCGAGGCCGGTACTTTCCAGGCCCGCTCATTCTCCTCGCGCTTCTTCCACCAGGCAATGCACGGCGCGAATTCGTCGAACTGGATCGGCGCGGTCTTGGTGTAGTTCTTACGGCCTTCGGGTAACGGATGCTCGTAGTACCAGACCTTTTTCGTCGGCCCGGAGCGATCGAAGAACAGGATATTGGTCGGGATGTTCGTGTAGGGCGCGAACACGCCGTTGGGCAGTCGCACGATCGTATGCAAGTTAAATGCTTTGAGCAGCTCTTGCTTGATCCGGGCGCATACGCCGTCGCCAAAGAGTGTGCCGTTTGGCACCACCACTGCCGCTCGCGCTGGCCTCCCCGCGAGCGTCGGCTGACGGTGGAGCTTGCGCATGATGAGCTGGAGAAACAGCAGTGCGGTTTCCGCAGTCTGCCGGTCTTCGGGGAAATTCCCCTGGATGCCCCGCTCCTCTTCCCCGCCGAAGGGCGGGTTGGTGAGGATGACGTCAACGCGATCCCGCTCGCCGATCTCGGAGAGCTTGAAGCGCAGCGCGTTGTCCGCGTCGATCTTCGGCGCGTCAAGGCCATGAAGGAGCAAGTTCATCTGACCGAGGAGATACGGCAAGGATTTCGGCTCAAATCCGAGGAGCGTGCGCTCTTGCAAGATCCGCCGATCTCCGACTGTCTTCACTTGATCAGAGAGGTGGTTGAATGCCTCAACGAGAAAGCCGCCGGTACCCGTGGCCGGATCGAGCACGGTTTCGCCGAGCCGCGGGTTGGTGACGGCGACCATGAAGCGCACGACCGGGCGCGGCGTGTAGAACTCGCCCGAGTCCCCGGCTGCGTCGCGCATTTCGCGCAACATGCTTTCATACAGCGCACCGAGGGTGTGCAGCTCGTCGCTTGAGGTGAAGTGGATGCCCGCGACCTTGTTGATCACGTCGCGCAACAAGTAGCCGCTCTTCATCCGGTTATCGACGCCGCGAAAGACGGTGGCGATCACATCGCGCCGATCGTCGCCGTTAGAACTCGTGAGAGAGCGGAGGTACGCAAAGAGCCCCGGACCGCGCTGTCCGTCGGGGCGCACCGCTTCGTCTTGATTGACGAAGGCGAGCAGCTCGTCCCCCGTCACCCCTTGCGGGTTCGCCGCCCAGTCGCGCCAGCGATACGGCGCGTCGATCGCCGCACGAAATTTCTTGCCGGCGAGGGCGGCTTCCTCCTCCCGCTCGGTTTCGAGATCGTCGAGGAATTTGAGGAACATGATCCAGGTCAGAAGCGGCAGCCGGTCGAGGTCGCCGTTGAGGCCCTTGTCCTTGCGCATGATATCGCGCGCGGATTTCAGCAGGCTACCCAGCGCCTGTGCCGTTGTGGGCGGCGGTGCGTCTTTCCTGATTGTGGTTGATCTACGCGGCATACAGATGTCCTTGGAGTTCCATTACGGCCGCTCGCAACTTATCGGCGCCGCCGAACAGCCGGGTGATGTCGCCCACTTGGCCGTGCCGAGAAAGGGCGGCACCTTGAGCACGTCGGGCAGGACGAATTGGGTGTCGCCGTGCTCGGCATACTTCTCTACCAGCTCGTCGAGCACCTCTCGCGCGCCGTCGCCGTAGCGCTCGAAAAAGTCCTTATGCTCCGACCGCAGCCGCTGGGCGCGTTCCCGCCTCGTCCGTAGGGGCGCGTTGAAGGCGATATGGCAGAGCAAATCGAAAGGATCGGCGTCGGGCTGGTTTGCTGCTGCCCGGAGTTCCGCAAGGTCAATCCCCCGCTCCTCAAGACGAGCAACGATGTCCGCGCGCTGCGCGGGGTCAGCCCATTCGCTTTGAAGCTCTCGCGCTGTCGGATACAGCGTGCGGACGGCTTCCGCAGCGTAGTCAGTATACCGCACTACCCGAAGTTGCTTGCCGTTCGGGTCGAGCTCGTAAACGAGATGCGCGGCGATCTCGACCCGGCCACCGTCGAAATAAAATTTTCGGCGCTCGTCGGTAGGCGGCTCAATGATCTCGGGGGCCGTG
>Ga0209483_1001682_pt1 | contig 16507 bp, 11 predicted proteins | sample NGEPerA_FD_184508 | JGI IMG/M metagenome (GOLD analysis project Ga0209483, IMG submission 184508) | Arctic peat soil microbial communities from the Barrow Environmental Observatory site, Barrow, Alaska, USA - NGEE PermafrostL2-A... | ecosystem: Environmental > Terrestrial > Soil > Wetlands >... | reverse complement strand
GAGACGTGGCCCGCCACCAGCGCCAATCCCACCAGGGCGGCCATCAGGACGGCCACCAGCACGATCAGGATCACCCACGGGTTCCCCCGGTTGCGGCGGGGGGTCGCCGGGGTGAGGCTGGCCCACAGGGCGGCGTCGAGTTCGGGGGCGATGGCTGCGGGTCCGGAAGACGGACCCACCGGATGGCCGGGCAGCGCTGCGGGGCCGACGGGACCACCGGGCACCGGCACCGGACCGCCGGCCACCGTCGCCGGGCCCGCCGACCCGCCGAACGCCGGGAGTTCGGTCACGATGCGGTGGAGCTGCTCGACCGAAGTGGCCTCGGCCAATTCGACCAGGCGGACCTGGTACTCGGCCGGGGACAGCAGGCCCCGCTCGGCGGCGCGGTCGAGGAGGACGCCGTAGCGGTTGCGGTCCTCGTCGGTCACGTCGGATCCTGCCAAGCCCCCGGCCAGGTCGGGGACGGGCTGAGGGCCCGCCGTCTCGTTGCCGTTCATGGTCACCCCCCAATTGTGCTGACACGGAGCGTGGTTACGCAACTACCCACCATGACCAGCCATCTACCGGGCGGATCGGCTCCGGAATCCGCGTGCCCGATTGCTACCGTGGCCCATGCGCGTCGACGGGACCATCGGATTCGACCCGGCCGACGTGGTCGCCCAGGCCATCGAGGCCGAAGCCTGCGGCTACGACGGGATCTGGTCGGCCGAGACCGGGCACGACCCGTTCCTGCCCCTGGTCCTGGCGGCCGAGCACACCGAGCGCCTGCAGGTCGGCACCGGCATCGCGGTGGCCTTCGCCAGGAACCCGATGACGCTGGCCATGACGGCCAACGACCTCCAGACCCAGTCCGGTGGACGGTTCATGCTGGGCCTCGGGTCCCAGATCAAACCGCACATCGAGAAGCGGTTTTCGATGCCGTGGTCCCACCCCGCCCCCCGGATGCGCGAGCTGATCCTGGCCATCCGGGCCATCTGGTCCGCGTGGTCCGACGGCAGTCGGCTGGCCTTCCGCGGCGAGTACTACCGCCACACCTTGATGACCCCCATGTTCGACCCGGGACCCAACCCCCACGGGAACCCGCCCGTCTTCCTGGCGGCGGTCGGGGCGCTCATGACCGAGGTGGCCGGCGAAGTGGCCGACGGACTCTTGGCCCACGCATTCACCACCGAGCGCTACCTGCGCGAGGTCACCCTGCCCGCACTCGAGCGCGGCCTGGCTACCAGTGGGCGAGACCGGTCGGCCGTCGAGATCTCGTACCCGGGCATGGTCGTCACCGGGGTCGACGACGAGTCGTACGCCAAGGCGGTGGCGGCCACCCGCAAGCAGTTGGCCTTCTACGGGTCCACCCCCGCCTACCGCCCGGTCCTCGACCTGCACGGCTGGGGCGACCTGCAATCCGAGCTCAACACCTTGTCCAAGCGGGGCGCCTGGGACGACATGGCGGGTCTCATCGACGACGAGATCCTCAACACGTTCGCCGTGGTGGGCGGGCTCGACACCCTGGCCGCCGCCATCCGGGCCCGCTTCGACGGGCTGGTCGACCGGTTCAACCTCTACGCCCCGACCGGGATCACCACCGAGCAGTGGGCCGAGGTGCTGGCCGACGTCCAGCGCTGAAGCGAGGGCTGACGCCAGGCCGCTACCCGGTGCGATTCCCGGTGCGATCGGCAATGGTGGCCGGCCCCCCTCCGTGGCCGGGGAATCGGGCCACGTCCTCGGAGTCGGTGACCAACGCCGCCCGGTCCGCGGCGTCGACCTCCTCGAGCAGCTCGATGACGGGGCCCCGGGACGGGAGGGTCCAGGTCCCGACCACCCGCCCACCCACCAGGCACACCGCCCGGAAGATGCCGTTGGTGGTCACCACCGCGCGGTGCCCGCCGACAAACGGTTCCTGTGACGCCCACCCGTGCAGCAGGGGGTCGAACGGGCCGAGCAATCGCGGCGGGGCTGTCGCCAGCGCGCCGGACCGACGGGGTCGCAGCACGGCGCCGTCGTCGCTCTCGGTGAGCTCGCCGGCCACCTCGACGAAGCCGCGGCGGGCATCGCCGAGGGTGAGGCCCGCCCACACGGCCAGGTCCTCCGATCGGCCCGGGCCGTGGCCGGTGAGGTAGCGCACGGTCATCCGGGCGAGCGCCTCTGCGCGATCCATCGGGGCTGGCGGTCGGCCGAGCCACCGCTCGACGGACACGAAGCCATGGTGGCCGTCGACCATCGGCCCCCGCACGACGTGGCCGCGCAGGCTGGCGACGGCCAGGAGATGGATCAGCGCCTGACCCTCGGTGGGGACGCCCGCGGCGTCGAGCCGCTCCCGCAGCTGGTGGCGGGCGAGCGGGCCTTCGGCGTCGAGCGCCTCCACCACAGTCGTCACGCCCCGCTCCTGGTCGCCGACTCCGACACCGAGCTGGCGCAAGCGCCGCTCGACACCGGGTAGGACCCGGGGCGCGGTGAGCTGTCGGAGCCACCAGTAGTCCTCCGAGCGGACCAGGTGCAGCGTCCCCCGGTTGAGCCACGTCACCAGCAGCCGACCGTCGCCCAGGGCGGCATCGACGTCTCCGGTGGTCATTCCTCGCGATCGACACCGGACAGCGAGACGGAATCCCCGACCGTCCTGGGCCTGGACGGCCAGGAGGTGACCGACGACCGCCTCCGGCGAATCGGCCGGTGGTCCCGACAACAACTGCGAGCGCAGGCGTAGGCGCCGGAGGTGGTCGGCACCGTCGTCCTCGGCCACGTCGGCTGGCCCGATTCAGATCACGACGTTGACGAGCTTGGGCTGCCGGGCGATGACCCGTTTGGGCGACCCACCCCCCAACGCCTCGATCACCGGGCCCGACGCCAGCGCCAGCCGGGTCGCCTCGTCCTCACTCACGTCGATGGGAACCTCGATCCGGTCGCGGACCTTGCCGTTGACCTGGATGACCATGGTGACGGTGTCCTCGACCAGCAGTGCCGGGTCGGCGACCGGCCAGGCCCGGACGTGGATGTGGTCGCCGTGGCGCTGCTCCCACGCCTCGGCGGCCACGTGCGGGACCATCGGGGCCAGCAGGAGCAACAAGGTGTCGACCGCCTCCTCGACGATGTCCGACCGCCCGCCGTCCTTGACGTAGGGGGCGAGCAGGTTGACGAACTCCATGCAGGCGGCGACCGCCGTGTTGTACGACCAGCGCTCATAGTCCCGGGAAACCCGGTCGATCAGCTTGTGGGTGGCCCGGCGGACAGCCAGGTCGGCCTCCGAAAGCTCGCCGGTGCCGCCGCCGACCGGGCGGGGGACCTCGGGAACGGCCAGGCGCCACACCCGATCGAGGTACCGGGCACATCCGTCGATCACCGAGTCGGTCTGGGCCGACCAGTCGACGTCATCGGCCGGTGGGCCCACGAACAGGTGGAACAAGCGCAGGGCGTCGGCCCCGACGGTGGTCAGGTAGCTCGACGGGGCCACGAGGTTGCCCTTGGACTTGGACATCTTCTTGCCGTCCATCCGGATCATGCCCTGGGTGAACAGCTGGGCGAACGGCTCACGGAGGCCGTCGGGGGCCAGGCCCACGTCGACCAGGGCCTTGGTGAAGAACCGGGCGTAGAGCAGGTGGAGGATGGCGTGCTCGATCCCACCGATGTACTGGTCGACCGGCATCCAGTGACGGGCGATGTCCTGGTCGAACGGGGCATCGGGCGTCCACGGGTCGGTGAAGCGCAGGAAGTACCAGGACGAGTCGACGAACGTGTCCATGGTGTCCGTCTCGCGGGTGGCCGGGCCGCCGCAGATGGGACAGGTGGTGTGCAGGAACCCGGGATGGGTGGCCAGCGGCGACTCGCCGGTGGGCAGGAACTCGACGTCGTCGGGGGCGAGCACGGGTAGCTGGTCTTCGGGCACGGGCACGATGCCGTGGTCGGCGCAGTAGACGACGGGGATCGGACAGCCCCAGAAGCGCTGGCGGGACACGAGCCAGTCCCGTAGCCGGTAGTTGACCTTGCCGACGCCGATCCCCCGCTCCTCCAACCACTCGATCGACTTCGCCTTGGCCGACGGGATGTCGAGGCCGTCCAACCACGCACTGTTGATCTTCTCGCCGGTGCCCGTGTAGGCCCCGCCGGGGCCGCCCTCGGGTCCCCCGTGCTCGTCCCAGCCGTCCGGCGGCCGCACGGTGCGCACGTGGGGCAGTCCGTAGGCCTGGGCGAAGTCCCAGTCCCGGGTGTCCTCGGCCGGCACGGCCATGATGGCGCCGGTGCCGTACCCCATGAGCACGTAGTCGGCCACATAGACCGGCACCGGCGTCCCGGTGAACGGATTGAGCACCGAGGAACCGGTGAAGGCGCCCCGCTTGGCGAAGGTGGCCGATCCCGACTCCGACATCCGCTCGATGTCGGTGCTGGCCGCCGCCTTGACCCGCAGTGCCTCGACTTCTTCGACCTGCTCTGCGGTGGTGAGCTCGTCGACCAACGGGTGTTCGGGGGCGACCACTGCATAGGTCATCCCGAACGACGTATCGGGGCGGGTGGTGAACACCCGCAGGGCCAAGGGCTCGCGACCGTCGGAGCCGTCGCGCCCGACGACCGCCAAGTCGAACTCGGCACCCTCGGACCGGCCGATCCAATTGCGCTGCATGATCTTGACCCGTTCAGGCCACTCCAGCTCGTCGAGACCGGCCAGCAGTTCGTCGGCGTACCGGGTGATCCGGAAGAACCATTGCTCGAGATCGCGCTTGACGACCAGGTCGCCGGAACGCTCACAGGTCCCGTCGGCCAACACCTGCTCGTTGGCCAGCACGGTCTGGCAGCCCGGGCACCAGTTGACCGGGGCGTTGGCCCGATAGGCCAGTCCGGCCTCGAGCAGCTTGGTGAAGATGACCTGGTTCCACTTGATGTACTCGGGATCGTGGCTGCGGATCTCGCGTCGCCAGTCGTAGACGGCACCGAGCGAGATGATGGACTCCTTCAGCTCCTCGATGCGGGCGTCGGTGAAGATCCGAGGGTGGGTGCCGGTCTTGATGGCGGCGTTTTCCGCCGGCAGGCCGAACGAGTCGAAGCCGAATGGGGACAGCACGGCATGTCCGAGCATGGTCCGGTGCCGGACCAGGAGGTCGCCGAAGGTGTAGTTGCGCACGTGGCCCATGTGGGCGGCACCCGACGGGTAGGGGTACATAGTGAGCACGTACCACGGGGGCCGCGGATCGTCGGCGTCCACCTCGTACGTGCCTTCGTCGCTCCAGCGACGTTGCCACTTCTTCTCGATGTCGATGACGTCGTAGGCCCGTGCCATGGGGGCCGATCGTACTGGGCGGGACCGGACCCCCCGCCCAGGTGGAGCGGGTGGAGGGCGCGGCGCGGTCTAGCTCGGCTACGTCACCGCACTCGGATCACCGGGGCGATTGCTCAGAACTTGGCGGCGATGCCCGACAGAGTGTGGCCGAGGCCTGTGATGGCCCCCTGCACCGAGTGGACGATCGAGTTGACATCGGTCGTGTCCGATGCCGGGGGCACGGTCACGGTGACCGGGGCGTTGTAGTGGGAGAACCCGACCGTCATGGTGGTGGCCGTGGTGGCCTGGCCGCTGGTGCCAGTCGGAAGGCTGGCGTGCACCACGCCGTCGATCAGGTCGGTGGCCAGGCTGCCGAGGGTGGCCCGGGACAGGGCCAGCGAGGCCGAGAGCTGTTGGACGTGGCCGTTGTTGCCCACCCATACGGTGATCGGCACCGAGGTGTTGCCCAGTTGCTGCAGGATCCGGGAGACATTGGCGCCGAGCTTGGAGGACGTGGTCAGTCCGGTCCGGGAGGCCAGCTCGGACAAGGTCACGGTTGTCGAATACTCCGTCGTCGGCGTGCCATGTAGGTCGACGTGCCCGACCGTCGTGACCTGGCCGCCGATCGTCGAAAGGAGCCCGAGCAGCTGCGACGGGTTGGCCAGCACGGCCAACGTCGACGAGTCGGCGTTGGCCGAGGAGGTGTCCTTCGGGAGCGTCGCCTTTAGCCAAGTCGACCCGCCGGTGAGCGAGGACACGGCGGGCGAGCCGAGGTAGATGGTCGACCCGTCGGCAATGACGTTGACCGTGTCGTTGCCGCTTCCAACCAGGCCGGCAACCGCCGGGACTGTCGCCGTCAGTCGTCCGACATCCGTGGTCAGGTCCACAGCTCCCGAACCGGAGACCAGGGTGGTCGTGCTCGACGAGGTGGTGCGGGTAGCCGACACGGTGAAGGCCACCGAGGTGGCCGACGTTGAGGCGGCAGCGGCCGCCCCGAGGGCGCCGCGGGCCGAGCCGGGGCTCGGTGTGCTCCCCCCACCGAAGGCACCACCGAAGGCGGCAGCGCCGAAGGCCATCGCCGCGATCAGCGAGGCGATGATGGTGGCCACGGCGAGCCGACGGGCCCCACCGGCGGCAGGTACCGAGGCGGGAATCGAGGTGGTCGGTCCGGTCGGCGGCAGTTCGGCGCTGACCAAGGGACCGGGTGCGTCGATCGGGGCCAGATGCTCGGTCGGGCGGACCATCAGAGCCGTGCCTGTCGCCGTGCCGCCGGTCAGGTCGATCCCGTCCATTGCGGTCGGCCCTGTGGCCACGAAAACCCCGTCGCGATACTCCACCGAATCACCCATGTGCGCCCCTTCGTCGTGTGCAGAGCGGAGACACGGGCCGGATCGGGTGGGTTGCAGATCCGGCGGTCATCCGCTGATCGCCCATGGTACCGAGGGGGGTGTCAGAATTATCGGCGCCCCTCCACCCCGCCCGCCACGCGCTGCGGTCCTCGTCGGGTTCCGATTCGGACCCTTCGATTCGGACCATGCAATCGGTACTGCTATCCTGAACCGGCCTTCGGGGGTATAGCTCAGTTGGTAGAGCGCTTGACTGGCAGTCAAGAGGTCAGGGGTTCGAATCCCCTTACCTCCACCCGTTGTCGGAATCACAACGTTTTACCTGGTCAGAGCCGGTATTTCACTGGCACTTCCGAACCTAGGCAAATGACGATGTTCGAACCCCTCGCTGAGCTGGGAGAACGTCCGAACCAGGTCGGCCGTCCGATAGGGCGGGTCAGGCTCCGCCGAGACTGCTCAGTCATTACGCGCCACTTCGGGACCGGTCATCCGACTCAGGAGCGGGAAGGTTGCGGCGATGATCGCAAGCGACGCTGCCAGGCCGCAGGCGACCGTCGCCCAGTAGGCGATGCCGGGCACTCGGAATGCGAAATCGAGCTGCGACCGGAGGAACAGGGCGGCGGCGAGCAGACCGACGACAATTGAAACGATCGCTACCAGGAGTAGCGGTAGCGCGCTCTCGAGTGCGACCACTCGGCGCAAGACTGCACTAGGGACGCCCGTGAGGCGGAGCAGGCTGAACGGGCGCTTGCGTTCGCTTAGCCCGGCGGCGACGTTCACTGCGAGGCTACATGCGGCGATGATCAAGCTGGCCACAACCACCACCTGAATCAGGTTCCGGATCATCGCCAAGAGTCGCAGTTGGCTTGGGCCGATCGCATCGACCACCACCGGCAGTCCTTGGAACGGGAACACCTGGACGAGCGAGGTTCGTGCCCGCTCGAGGGCGCTGGGAGAGCCGTCCGTGGCGACGATGACCGCCTCGACAGGTAGACCTGCGATGCTCGCCGTCGACAGGTCGGCGGACGGCCAGACTGTCAGTGATGGCGGCTTCGCGACCTCGTTCTGACCGAGGAAGAAGCCGATCGCTGCCACATCCGCTCCGGGTGCGCACTTCCCGATGGCGGGAGTCTTGGCGAGCACATCGCATGACACCACCCCGACCCCGTTCATCCGCTGAGCGGCAGACGGGTCCACGTGGACCACAGTCACGCTGCGCACCCCCACCACACTACGTAGCCCTGCGACTACCCCGGCAGGGACAGAGCGCACAGAGTTGGCGGTGTCACCTCCTTATCGGGACAGTGGCATCAAAGATCCAGGAATCCGACTCCACGGAGGTCAGGGCAAACCATCCTCGAGAGATGCGGTTACTAGCCTCGATCGCCACCGACGCGATCGCCTGCTCCGCCAAGACGCCTTGGTGCTCGTTCTCAGTGACTATGCGTCACGACCATCCCACGAGGCCGAGGCCGCGATCCGCACAGATCCGGAAGAACCTCCGCAGCTCACCCACCTCGACCGCCGAGGCGGGATGGGCGCTGTCTTCCATCTCAGCTTCGACGACTTCGGGATCACAGTGTTCGAAGGCCTCCGCCATCGCCTGGACCACGTTGGGAGGGATCCACTCCTCGTAGAGGCTGATGCCACTGACGTGCTCAATGACGTCTGCATAGACCTTGCCGCGGAACGACCCACCGCTCCCGCTGTTCAGCCCGCCACACAGCATCAGGCCAGCTTCATCGAAGACCTGTTGATCCTCCGCCGGAAGCTCGCTCTCCGAAGAACGAGCTGCGTAAGTGTCGAGCCCCATGTGACATCTCCATGTCCGCTGGCTCCTACTCGGGGCCAGCCCTCATGTCCTCAAAGTAGGGGAAGGGAATCAGGAATACCGACCAGCTCAATTCGCGCCCGAACCTGAGTCGGATCCCAGAGCGCGCGTCGAGTCGATGAGGAATGCAGTCCTCCCTGCTCGGCGGATCCCCGAGCTTACGGGACCCCGAGGAGGCTCGAAGCGGCGCCCCTGCATCGCGGCGCCAATTCAGCTCTTTCAGCCGGTCTGCTCCAAAGCGCCCCGACGCCACCGTCACGTCAAGCCCGAATCTCCTGCCAGCTTCCCTGAACGCCGCCGCCAGCTCCTCCAAAGCACCCTCGCTGAAGTCACCCTTGATGTAGATGGCGAAGCCGCCGCCAGACTGCTGCGCGCCGATGACACCATGTCCAGGCAGCCCTTCCTGTTGGAAGGCCGTCAGGATCTCCGTTAGCTGCTCGACGGAGGCGTCAGAGAATGTGGATGCTCGACGGAGGCATCAGAGAATGTGGCCAACAGCTCACCCCCTGCGGGCGCGCCTAAGATGAACTTGACGAAGTCCGCTCTGTTGCCAGGCTCCATCTGCTCATAGAAGGACAAGAGGATCGACCCGACCTGAGACGATCCCCTTCTTCTGCTCTTCCCGAACAGTCCCATGTCACATCCCCCTCCCAGGCGCGCTTGGAGCAGGGCAATTCTCTACCGCCCACTCATACATGCAGCCTGCCGCCCAAGGCCACTAACCGCAACCCGCTCTTTCTCAGGACCCCGACCTACCCTGGAGGCGAGCGTTGGACTCGAACTGGCCACGGTGGTCGTGACCGCTCGTCGACACGTGCCAGCGGTCACAGGGCGAGGTGTCGAGAAGTGCCAGTGCAGGAATCGGATAGACCACTACTCCCTGCGCGAGAACGAGGTTGGGTGGCAATGCGATGCACACGCGCGGCGACACCGGTTTGTGCCGCAAGTCCCTGGGACCATGTCGTGCGGGTTTGTGCCGCAAGTCCCTGGGACCATGTCGTGCGTAGGCTGAAGACGATGTCGGGTATGACGGACGAGAGTCTTCGTCAAGCGTATGAGTGCCTCATCGGCTGGCCCGCCGGCGCTTGATCCGTTACTTGATGAGATGGTGGTGCCTATGGCGACGGCTGAGCTCTGGCGGCTCGCGAGAGAGACCCTATCTCCGACCCTCGAGAGAGCAGGCTTCACGCAGCAGGGTCGACGGACCTTGTGGCTTCGTCGCGGTTCGCACCTCATCCACGTGATCTGCCTCTCGCCTGTCGACAGCGGTGCGAGCCTAACGTTCGAGTGCGGCGTCTGGGTACCCATCCTGGCGGCGCTGCTGACGGGCCAGTCGTCCCCACAGCTGCGCAATTTGACCATGTGCCACATCCGCTGGGGTGATTGTCAGCTGAACTCGCAGCACCCTCTGCCTCCTGCCGGAACTGTTGCCGCCTACCTCTCTCAGCTTGATCGGATCCAGACGCTGGGTGATGTCTCCGCATTCATTGAGTCAGACGCTTCCCGGAGCTGGCCGACATCGGCATCAATCTGTGAGCTCTACTGTGCCGGAATCGCTGTATTGACCGGATCACCCACCGCCTTTGATCGAGCAGAGGCCGCCGCCGCTCACCTCGTGGGGACCGGGGTGTGGTCAGATGCAGCGAACCGCGTCTACGCGGCTATCGCAACCTTGGAATAACGGAGGAAGCATGGCAGCGATAATTTGAACTGGACGCAAGGAGGGATTAATCACAATAGGCTGGGAGGACTTGGGTGCGACGGAGGCGCGACATTGTCACCACGGTGCTGCGCTCGACTCGGTGATGCTCGCGATCTTGGTAGTCATTGCATGATTGTGACGTTGGACTCTTCCCGCCTCTACCCTCGACTGTCATGGTTGAGATGAGGGAAAGTAATTCTCTGCCCAAGGAACTTGGCAATGACCATGGTGGGAGTTGCGCGGACCTCGGGACGCCAATTGGCGATGTTCCCCAATTGGGCGTCGAAGACTAGCCCTAGTGGGCGAGCAAGGGGGCTGTTCAATAGTGCCGTCTGAGCAGAGCGAGGGCGAAATATCTGGACCACTAACCAACGGAGTACGGCGCGTTGTGGTCGCGGGGGACGTGACGGTCGAGTGGAACCTCGCTCGCACCCACAAGATCGTCGAGGGCGGCACGGGCTGGAATGCGGAAGATCGGGCTGAGACCTACCGCGGGCCCGGTGGGGCGACGATGCTGGCCTGCCTCGTCGAAGCGGTCGGCACAGCCGTGGCCGAGGCCGGTCTCAGCGTGGAGGTGTCCGGTCCACCGGAGGTGCCAGCATCGATCTGCGCGGGCGATCCTGGGTTTCATCATTCCTATACGAACTGGTCTCAGTTTCCGCGCCGCAAGGGCGACCGCGACTCAAGCGTTTGGCGAGTCGAGGAATTCTTGGGGTTGGACCGGTCCCGATCTGATCAGGTCGCGACCGGAGCCGAAAACACCAGAATCGACCCGTCCGAGGCGGACCTCGTCATCATCGATGATGCCAACCTCGGCTTTCGAGATTGCCCGAAGGTGTGGCCGGCATCGCTGCAGCTCACCCCGGATGCCCATGCCGGTGGCTACCACGCGCCCGCGTCCGGGGACCGCTCACCTTGGGTCGTACTCAAGATGGCGGCTCCGGTCGCCGACGGAGTGCTCTGGCGGCAGCTCCTCAGCAGCAAGGCTGAACGGCTCATCGTCGTGATGACGCTCAGTGACCTGCGTCTGAGTGAGGTCAAGATCAGCCGCGAACTGTCGTGGGAGCGAACGGCCGGTGATCTGGCTCGCAAGCTGGTTCGACATCCCTCGGTCAACGGCCTGGCGCGGTGCGCCCACGTGATCGTCTCGATCGGTACCGGGGGGGCGGTGCTGCTCTCGCGACCAGCTGGGGCGGCGAGCGCGGGGGCAGCCAAACTCGATCAACCCGACTGCCACGTCTTTTTCGATCCAGAGTCGATCGAGAACAGCTGGACCGAGCAGTACCCGGGAGCGATGGTCGGCTACACGACCTGTTTGGTCGGGGGCATCGCTCGCGAGATCCTCCTCGCACCGGATGCTCCCAATGTGCACCGAGGCATTCGGCGCGGCCTTGTTGCCGAGCGCGTCCTTCACCTTGCTGGTTGGGGCGACCCCGACAGTGAACCAGGGCGAGCCGGCCTGGCCTTTCCCGCGGGAGCGATGGCCGAGGAACTGCAAAATGAATCGACCGAGTTCGCGACGGCCCACATCGAGCAGCCAGTCCGCGACTCGTGGTCCATCCTGGAGTCCCGCTACCCCGATGGCCTCGAGCCGGTAGCGGAGGCCGTGGCTCGCGACGGTGTCGAAAAGGCCCTGACCGGCGTGCCGCTGGGCAGGTTCGGCAAGTTGCTAACCCTGGACCGTGGCGAGATCGAGGGTTTCCGGAGCGTCCGTGCGCTCATTCGCGAGTACGACTCGGAGCCAGCCGCCCGCCCGCTCAATATCGCCGTCTTCGGCCCACCCGGCGCCGGTAAGTCGTTCGGAGTCAAGGAGGTCGCGAAGTCGGCGATCGAAGGTGATCGAATCGAGAGTCTGACATTCAACTTGTCGCAAATGAAGGACGCCTCTGACATCGCTGATGCGCTTCATCAGGTTCGCGACGCCGGGTTGCGCGGAAAGCTCCCCTTCGTGATTTGGGACGAATTCGACTCCGATCTGGCTGGCAGCGCATTCGGTTGGCTGCGCCACTTCCTTGCTCCGATGCAGGACGGCGCATTCCAGCAAGGCCAGATACTCCATCCGATCGGCAAGGCGATCTTCGTCTTCGCTGGCGGCACCGGATCGCGCCTCGCCGAATTTGCGGACAATCGAAGCCCCGAGTTCCGCTTCGCCAAGGGACCCGACTTCGTGAGCCGCCTCAAAGGCCACGTGGATATCGTGGGTCCCGATCCGCGTGGCGGCGATCGGGAGGCCGACCCACATTTCCGAATCCGGCGCGCGATCCTGCTGCGTTCGATGCTCCTACGCGACCGGCCAAACTTGTTCGCCCGAGGCGACGGTTCGACGCGCCTTCAGATCGATCCTGGAGTGCTGAGGGCGTTCCTAGAAGTCTCTTCCTATCGTCACGGCGCGCGGTCGCTGGAGACCATCATGGCCATGAGCACGCTCCACGACGTCAGTCGCTACGAGCGCTCAGCGCTGCCGGCGGCAGATCAGTTGAATGCCCACGTGGATGCTCAGGAGTTTCTGGAGCTTGTGGAGCGATACTTCCCTGACGGCGAGCTGCTCGAACGCCTGGCTGAGGCCGTACACATCACCTACTGCGAGGAGATGCTCGGTCAGGGCTACGCCTGGGCAGGCAGCCAGGCATATCTCGAAGGCTCTCCACTGCTTGCGAAATTCGCGGAGAGACACGCAACCGAGCCAGCACTTCTTGCGCTGGTGGACTGGGCCGAGCTACCGGAACACTTGAAGGAGATGGACAGCGACGCCGCCCGCGACCTTCCCGAAAAGCTGGCGATCCTGGGTTACGTGCTCTGCCAGGATGTCCCGGCCGGAGGGCCCGCGGTTGTCATCGACCCCAAGAACCCACGGGTCGAACGATTGGCAAAGCGCGAGCATGAACGTTGGCTGCTGCGAAGGGTCAAGACCGGCTGGCGCTACGGTGGCGAGCTTGACGAACACAGGCGACTACATCCGTACGTGCGCCCATGGGAGGAGCTGCCGGAAGACGAGCGACACAAGGACCGGATCATGGTGATTGGACTGCCCAAGGTCGTCGATGCCGCAGGGATGGCCATGGCTCGGATCGACGACCTCGGCGAGGTGACGATCGGGGTCACGGGGCATCGCCTCCTGGCCGAGCCGGAGCGGATCGCTGCCGGCGTCGAAGCCGCGCTGTCGCGGATCACCGATGCTTACCCCGGTCGGACGGCGACGGTCGTGTCGTCTCTCGCGGAGGGTGCCGATCGACTTGTGGTGAGCCAAGCTCTCAAGCGTGCTGGAACGCGGGTGATCGCAGTGCTGCCGGAGCCGAAATACGACTACTTGACCGACTTTGAATCGGTCTGGTCCAAGGACGAGTTCCTCCGAATGCTTGGCGCTGCCGATGAGGTCATCGAGCCGCCGGAGCGGTCATCGAACCGGGAGGAGGCCTACGCAGCTGCCGCCGACGAGGTTCTCGGGCGATCGGAGGCAATGGTCGTGATCTGGGACGGACTGGGCGGGCACGATACGAGCAAAGTCATGTCCCACGCCCGAGCATGCGGTATGCCGATCGCCTGGGTTCACGCCGGACGTGTCGGGCTAGAAGCGACGGAGTCCTTCTCTCTGGAGGTGGACCAAGGCCGCGTCACGTACGAGAACCTGTAGCGGATCAGAAAGAATGCACGATCTCCTCCAAACGAAACAGTCTGGTGCGGATCAAGTGAGTCTCGCCAGGCTGCGACGTCGCTAGTAATAGTGGCGGTCGCCCAAGTCCATCCACCTGCGGTAGGCCGATGAACAGATCTCGGGGAAGATCTGGCGCATCGTGATACGCCGCTGCTCGATCGGAAGTTGCAACTCTTCATACTGGAAGGCATCATCGAATCCGATCGCACGGGCCATCTCCACGTCACATCCAAAGAAGCATGAATCCAATCTCGCCCAGTAGATTGCCCCCATGCACATCGGACACGGTTGGCCCGTGGTGTAGATGCTCATCCCAGCCAACATGCGTGCTCTCATCGGTACTTGATCGGCAGATTCCGGTGCGGGTGGAATCAACTCCAACGTGGATCGATCCTGCATTCCGAGAGCAATTGATGGCGCGTAGGGATTCACCACCTGTATTGCCTTTCGAATCGCCTCAATCTCTGCGTGCGCCGTGACGTCACCAGTCAGCAGAACGCGGTTCTGGCCTCTTGCCAGGATCTCACCGTTCTGGACGATCACGGCACCGAATGGACCGCCCCAGCGGTTCTCGACCGCCTCGTTAGCGAGGCGCACGGCCTCCTTCATGATGTCCACGTCTCGCATTCCATCCAATCCACCCAATTGATGATTGCTGATCGAGTACTCGCGGGACATCCCGCGCCTCGGTCCGCCGGAGACATCCTCCAGGACATCGAACTCCTAGTTCAGTATCGCGCAGAGGTGCGTGCTCGAACATCTTCCTGAGCCAAGAGGCGAGAACCCTGGTCAATGCCGTAAGGCTGAGATCTAGGTTCTCCGTCTGGCAATCTCCGATGGTCTGAGGCGAGCAGCTCATCCAAGTCCTCCCTCTCGTGCCCACGCCGACAGAGAGGCGAGACGGCCTCCTCCCACGAGAAATGTGGAACTCGGACTCGGTTCTCTCGTAGGTCTTGTCATAAAGCACCGAAGGTAGATGCCTCTTGGCACTAGTGGTCCGTCGCTGATATACCTGAAGTAGATAGAATGCGAGCATGAGATCCGTGCTTGCCGCCCCGCCACTTGACGTCTCCGAGGAACAGCGACTTGAGCTCGAGCGCATCGCCCGGTCCTCGTCGATGCCCCATCGCTCGGTTGTCCAGGCGAAGGCCCTCCTCATGTCGGCTGACGGTGTCGCGATCTACGAGGTGGCACGGCAGCTCAAGGTGGCATCGAACTCGGTGCGGTCGTGGCGTCGTCGGTTTGGTACTCAGGGCGTCGAGGGAGTTGGCCGCATCGCCAAGGGTCGAGGGCGCAGTTCGTGGCTTCCCGCGGGTACCGTCGCTGAGGTCGTGCGGGTCACGCTCGAAGAGTCTCCCGATGACGGGTCGACGCATTGGAGCACCCGCACCCTCGGAGAGAAGATGGGTGTGGGCAAGGACACGGTGGCGCGCATCTGGCGGGATCACAACCTCAAGCCCTGGAAGACAGAGGGCTTCAAGATCTCGAACGATCCTGACTTCGAGGCCAAGCTCGTCGATGTTGTCGGGCTCTATCTCAACCCTCCCGAGCGGGCGGTGGCCTTCAGTTTCGACGAGAAGACCCAGGTCCAGGCGTTAGATCGCACCCAGCCGTCACTTCCCATGAAGGCTGGCCGAGCAGGGACGATGACGCACGACTACAAGCGCAACGGCACAACGGACCTGTTTGCTGCGATGAATGTCGGGACCGGCGAGGTCCTCTACGACACGAAGAAGTCCCACAAGGCCACCGACGTGCTGGCCTTCTTCAAGCTGATCGACCTCCACGTCGACAAGGACCTCGACATCCACGTCGTGCTCGACAACCTCTCGGCCCACAAAGCCGAACTGATCACGACGTGGCTGGAACACCCCAAACGAGCCCGGTGGCACCTGCACTTCACACCCACCTCGTCGTCCTGGCTGAACCTGGTCGAAGGTTGGTTCTCCATCCTCACCAAGCGCCGCCTCAAGAAGGGCGCCTTCTCCTCCGTGGCTCAACTCGAAGAGGCGATCGAGCTCTGGGCCGAGCACTGGAACGATGACCCCACGCCCTTTGTCTGGAAGCAGCCCGTCGACGAGATCATCGCCAAGGTCAAGCGGGGCCGAGCGGCATTGGCTTCAGTCAAATCCGCGACGCACCACTAGCCCTGGTTCGTGGCACTCGAGACTGCAGGAGTGGGGTTCGAACATAGTCCCATCACTTCGGTTGCCGACTTTGCGACGAGCCGGTCGGTCACCGGAATCCTTTCCAACTCGGCCTTACGTGCCGCATAACCCCAGGTCGGCGGGCCAGGAGGGGTTCGAACATAGTCCCATAACCTCCACCGATGTTGTAGGAAATACAACGACGTCTTCCCTGGTCGTAAGCCATTTCTTGCTGTCCGGTCGTCCAGGGAGGCCAATGGCGATGTCCAACCCCAGGAACAACTTGGTGTGCGTAGGTGCGGACCAGTCCCAGACCTTCGGGTTATGAGCCCCATCTGAGCCGTCCACAGCGTTTTTCGGTGTTGGTCTGCATCCTCCCGATTCGGCTCTGACCAGGGACTTTATCCTGGTCACCGCCTCCGACCAGGATCAACGTCCTGACACGCTTTTCAGCCGTTGTAGGGGAAAAGTAGGGATGGCGGGCCCCGCTCAGACGTTTGGTGCGACCGACTGGGGCAGGCCTTGGCGACGTGGTCTTGGCTGGTGTGTGGTTCTAGGCCTGGGCGTTGATCGGTGTGAAGGTCACGGTC
>Ga0209483_1001679_pt1 | contig 16529 bp, 14 predicted proteins | sample NGEPerA_FD_184508 | JGI IMG/M metagenome (GOLD analysis project Ga0209483, IMG submission 184508) | Arctic peat soil microbial communities from the Barrow Environmental Observatory site, Barrow, Alaska, USA - NGEE PermafrostL2-A... | ecosystem: Environmental > Terrestrial > Soil > Wetlands >... | reverse complement strand
CGGTGGGGGCGCGGCGGCCGGTGGAGCCGCCGCAGCCGGCGCCGGCGCGGCGGCAGGTGCGGGGGTGCCGGCCGCAGCGGACCCCGGAGGCGGAGTGGTGGGCGGAGTTGCCGCGGTGGGCGACCCCAACGTCGAACCTGCGACTGCGTCACCGTCGATGACGGCCAGGGCGACCCCGACGTCGACGGTGTCCCCCTCCTCGACCAGGATGGCCGTGAGGACACCGGCGACGGGCGAAGGCACCTCGGAGTCGACCTTGTCGGTCGACACCTCGAACAGGGGCTCGTCGCGGGCGACCGAATCGCCGACGGCCTTGAACCACTTGGTGATGGTCCCCTCGGTCACCGTCTCTCCGAGCTGCGGCATGGTCACATCAGGCAACGTGGAGCCCCCTTCCGGTCAGGGCCTGCATCGTCTCACCGAACGTCTCGGACAACGATGGGTGCGGTTGGATGAACTGCGCCACCTCGTCGGCAGTGGCCTCCCAATTGACGGCGAGGTAGCCAGCACCGAGCTGCTCGGTCACCCACGGGCCCACCATGTGGACCCCGAGTACTCGCCCGGTGGTGCCATCGGGTCGCTTCTCGGCGACCACCTTCACCATTCCCTCGGTGTCACCGATGATCCGGGCCCGGCTGTTGCCGCCAAACGGATCCTTCTTGACCACGACGTCGATGCCGGCCTCCTTGGCCTGCGCCTCGGTCATGCCGGCGAACGCCACCTCGGGGTGGCAGTAGATGGCCCACGGCACTCGGGAGTAGTCGACCGGTGGCGCCGGCTCGCCCAGGATGGACTTGATCACGACGATCGCCTCGGCGAAGGCCACGTGGGCCAACTGCGGGGTGTCGGCGACGACGTCACCGACCGCCCACACGCCATCCGCGCTCGTCCGCATGGAGGAATCGGCGACCACGAAACCCCGGTCGTCGATGGTGACCCCGGCGCCTTCGGCGACCAGGCCCTCGGACCGTGGGCGGCGACCCACCGACACCACCACGGTCTCGACGGCCAGCTGCTCCCCGTCGCCGAACGACACGACGGTGCCGTGCCCCGACGGATCGGGGGTGTGTCCGTTGAGGGTCACCCCGGCCTTGACGTCGATCCCGCGCTTCTTGAACGACCGGGCGATCGTGCGGACGACGTCCTCGTCGCACCCGTTGAGAATGGTGGGCAACGCCTCGAACACGGTCACCGATGTGCCGAGGTCGGCGAACATCGAGGCGAACTCGCACCCGATGGCACCGCCGCCGATGACCGCAACCGACTCGGGCAACCGGACGAGGGCCAGCACCTCGTCCGAGGTGAGGACGACCGTGCCGTCCACGTCGAACCCCGGGATGGTGCGCGGCACCGAGCCGGCGGCCAGCACCACGTCGGTGCCCGTGACCTCCACCGTGGTCCCGTCATTCCCCGCGATCCGCACCCGGTGGTCGCCGAGCAGGGTTCCGCTGCCGTTGAAGACGGTGACGCCGCGGCCCTTGAGCAGTCCGGAGAGCCCCGTGAACAGTTGGGTCACGACCTGCTGCTTACGGTCCTGACTGACCGAGAAGGTGACCGTGGGCTCTTTTTGGTCAGGTCCGGCCTCGATGCCGAAGTCAGCGGCCGAACGGACGGTGCGGTAGACGGCGGCCGTCTCCAGGAACGCCTTGGCCGGCACGCACCCCCGGTGGAGGCACGTGCCCCCGACCTTGTCCAACTCCACCAGGCCGATCGACAGCCCGGCGGCGGCGCCGTAGAGGGCGGCGGCGTACCCGCCCGGCCCTCCCCCGACGATGACCACATCGAAGTGCTGTGTCCCCCCTGCCGTGCCTGTTCCCCCCGTTGCGGTCTGCTCCGTTGCCACCTCGGGTTCCGTGGGAACCACCTCCATCGGGATGTCGTCGTCCATCGTTGTCGCTCGAGGCGTCACAGGCCAGGATGCCTGCGGTGCCTCGTCGACACGCGATCATCAGCCTACCGGTCCCCACCCGGGGGAACTTCAGTCGGACGGGTCCTGCGGGGGCCGTCGACCCCGGGTCGACACCATCGGCGCCGTGGCCACGTCCAGGCGCCCGGCCGCCAGATTCGCCAGGTGCCGGTCGATGTCCTCGGCGGTCACCAGACCCTCGGCCACCAGCCTGGCCCGGGTCTGCTCGACGGTGGCGCGCTCCAGGACGGCACTGGCCGGTGATGTCACCGGGAAGTGGGCCTCGGCCTCCACGTCGAGGTGTCCGAGGTCGCGGAACATCCGGGGCAGCGTGCGGCCGAACGACAGGTCGACTCCCCGTCCAGACAGCAGCGAACGGAACCCGGTCCGCACCCGATTGGCCAGCTGCTGGTCCGGGCCACGTTCGTCGATGCAGGCGAGGGGTTGCAGTGCCGGGTCGGCGTCCTCGAGGACGAGCCACCCACTCGGGCGCACCAGGCCGATCAGGGCCCGGGCGACCTCGACCCGGTCCGGCAGGTGGACGAGGAGCAGACGGGCGTGAATGAGGTCGAAGGGTCCCGGCGGGAGTGGTTCGGCCACCACGTCGTGGCGTTGCACAGTGACTCCGGGACCCGGGTCGCCCATCCAGGACAGGTCGATGTCGGTGGCCAGGACCGAACCGGTCCGGCCCACCCGTTCGGCCAGCCACGAGGCCACGGTCGGCCCTCCGGCGCCGATCTCCCAGCACCGCCACCCCGGTCCCACCCCCGTGGACTCGAGGATCCGGAAGGTGGCGGGGTCGAACAGCTCGCTGATGGCGGTCAGCCGAGTGCCCGCTTCGACCTGCCGGTTGTCCAGGAGGTATCCGTCCCCGGTCCCGGGAACTCCGGACTCCGGGCCGTACTCTGGTGGACCGCTCACCGTCGATCCTCTACGGCTCGACTTCCGACCACGCCACCCAGCACCGCGCGGTCCACACCGGCAGGGTGGGCCGCGCCGGACGGGCGGTCGACCCGGGCAGGGTGGTCCACACCAATTGGGCGATCGGCCCGGGCAGTCCGGACGGACGCGACAGGACCTGGACGGCACGTGGCCGGCGTCGGGGGGAGCGCGGTCATGGGAACGACCGTGACGCTACCCCGGACGCCGGCCACCAGGCCTCTGTCGTGGTGTGTGCCGGTGCTACTTGGGCGGCATCCGGATGCCGCCGTCAAGGCGGATCACCTCGGCGTTGAGGTAGCTGTTGGTGGCGATGTGGGCGACCAGCTCGCCGTACTCGGCCGGATTGCCGAGGCGCTTCGGAAAGTTGACCGACTGGGCCAGGGCGTTCCGGGCCTCGTCGGGCAGCATCGCCAGGAGCGGGGTGTCGAACAGCCCGGGAGCGATGGCCAGGACCCGGATGCCCACGACGGCGAGGTCACGGGCGGCAGGCAGGGTCATGCCGACGACGGCGCCCTTCGACGCCGAGTAGGCCAGCTGGCCTATCTGGCCGTCGAAGGCGGCGACCGATGCGGTGTTGACGATGACGCCCCGCTCGCCGTTCTCCTGGGGCTCGACCTGGGCGATGGCCGAGGCGGCCTTGGTCATGACGTTGAACGTGCCGATGACGTTGAGGTCCTGGATGAACTTGAACGGCGCCAGGTCGTGGGGCGAGCCGTCGCGGTTGATGACGCGCCCGACCCAGCCGGTGCCGGCGCAGTTGACGGCGATGCGCAGGTTCCCGCCGTCGGCCGCCTGGTCCACCGCCTTCTGGCAGTCCTCGGGATCGGTGACGTCACCGGCCACGTAGTTGGCCGAGCCGCCGATCTCACCGACGACCTCCTCGGCCCGCTCCTCGTTGCGGTCGAACACGGTGACCCGCACGCCCTCCGTGGCGAGCTTGCGGGCCGTGGCCTCTCCGAGGCCCGAGGCCCCGCCGGTGATGATTGCTGAACTTCCGTTGATCTCCATGGCGTCAGATTACGGGAGGAGCTGCCCTTGGCCCAAACCGGGTTCCGGCGGGGGTCCGGTGGGGTCCTGACGGGCGGCGGCCGCCGTGGCCAGGACATCCACCACGTCGTTCATCCGGTCGCCCGAATGGCCCTTGACCCACTCGAAGGTGACCCGGCGGCCGGGGTCGAGGGCCAGGGCGAACAGGGTTTCCCATAGGTCCCGGTTGGCCACCGGCTTCCCCTGTGAGTTCTTCCAGCCCCGGTGTTTCCAGCCCAAGTGCCACTGCTGGCGGAAGCAGTTCACGACATAGGTGGAGTCGCTCACCACGTGGAGCGGTCCGGGCAGGGTCTCGAGAGCCCGGATCACCGCCATGACCTCCATCCTCTGGTTGGTGGTGTGCGACTCGCCCCCCGAATCGGAGGGTCCGGCGTCGACGGCCCACGCCCACCCGCCGGGCCCGGGGTTCCCCAGGCACGAGCCGTCGGTGTAGACGACGAACGGCGAGCCGTCGGCCGAGGCGTGGGATGAGTCCATGGCTCCAGCATGCCTGCTCGGCCGCCGGTCCTGGCAAACCGGGACCACCCGGTGGCAAGTGGCACCCCCGGACACGAAGCAAGCGGTGACCGGGACCGCCGGACGCGTGGTGCGCCGGGACCCGGACAGTGGGACGATGGGGGCGATGCTGTTCGACGGAGTGGCCCACCAACTTCCCGACCTCGACTCCGAGGAGACCGAAGAGTGGCTGGCCGCATTCGATGACGTCGTACGGGTCCACGGGCGCAACCGGGCCCGTTACCTGCTGATGCGGGTGCTCGAGCGGGCGCGCCGGTCCCAGGTCGACTTCCCGGTCACGGTATCGACGCCGTACGTCAACTCCATTCCCTCCGACGCCGAGCCCGAGTTCCCGGGGGACGAGCACGTCGAGCGGCGGATCCGGGCCTTCATCCGGTGGAACGCGGCGGTCATGGTGGTCCGGGCCAACATCCGTTCCGAGGCGGTGGGCGGTCACCTGTCCACCTATGCCAGCTCGGCCGCCCTGTACGAGGTGGGCTTCAACCACTTCTTCCGGGGCAAGGACGACGGCGGGCCGGGTGACCAGGTCTACTTCCAGGGACACGCCTCCCCCGGCATCTACGCCCGGGCCTTCGTGGAGGGCAGGCTCACCGAGCAGGAGCTCGACAATTTCCGCTTCGAGGTGGCTGGGGACGGGCTGTCGTCCTACCCCCATCCGCGCCTGATGCCCGAGTTCTGGGAGTACCCGACGGTCTCGATGGGCCTCGGGCCGATCGATGCCATCGCCCAGGCCCACCTGGCCCGCTACCTCGACGCCCGGGGTCTGGCCGACACCTCGAAAAGCCGGGTCTGGGCCTTCGTCGGCGACGGCGAGTTCGACGAGCCCGAGACCACCGCCCTCCTCGGCATGGCCGGCCGGGAGCACCTGGACAACCTCACGATGGTGGTCAACTGCAACCTCCAGCGACTCGACGGCCCGGTCCGCGGCAACGGCAAGGTCATCCAGGAGTTCGAGGCCACCCTGCGCGGTGCCGGGTGGAACGTGATCAAGGTCATCTGGGGCCGCACGTGGGACGACCTCCTGGCCCGGGACGTGGACGGCGTGCTCCTCAACCGGATGAACGAGACCGTCGACGGCGAATTCCAGAAGTACGCCACCGAATCCGGGGGCTACATCCGGGAGCACTTCTTCGGGCCCGATCCCCGCCTGCGGGCCCTGGTTGAGCACCTGAGCGACGCCGAACTCCAGAGTCTGCCCCGCGGCGGGCACGACTACCGCAAGCTCTATGCCGCGTACCGGGCGGCCACCGAGCACACGGGGGCGCCCACGGCGATCCTGGCCAAGACCGTCAAGGGTTGGACGCTCGGGCCCGAGATCGAGGCCCGCAACGCCACCCACCAGATCAAGAAGATGACCAAGGACCAGCTCCGCACATTGCGCGACCGGCTGTTTCTGCACGAGGAGATCGCCGAGGCCGACCTCGACGAGGACGTCCCCCCGTACTACCGTCCCGCACCCGACTCCGAGACGGGAAAGTACCTGGCCGAGCGCCGCCGGCTCCTGGGAGGACCACTCCCCCGGCGGGTGGTCCGGGCCCAGTCCCTTCCCGCTCCGTTGCCGGACACCTTCGCCGACCTGCTCGGCGGCTCGGGTCGCCAGGAGGTGTCGACCACCATGGCGTTCGCCCGCCTCCTGCGCTCGCTCACCCGCGATCCGGGCATCGGGCGGCGGATCGTGCCCATCGTGTCCGACGAGGCCCGCACGTTCGGCCTCGAGTCGCTCATCAGCGAAGTCCAGATCTACGCTCCCGACGGCCAGCGCTACACACCGGTCGACGCCGGCCTGGCCCTCCACTACGCCGAGAGCGCCACCGGACAGATCCTCGAGGAGGGGATCACCGAGGCGGGGGCGACCGCCACCTTTACCGCCGCCGCCACCTCGTACGCCACCTGGGGCGAGACACTCATCCCCTGCTACCTCTTCTATTCGATGTTCGGGTTCCAACGGGTCGGCGACCTGCTCTGGGCGCTCGGGGACAGCCGGGGCCGCGGCTTCCTCCTCGGGTGCACCGCCGGGCGGACCACCCTCAACGGCGAAGGCCTCCAGCACCAGGACGGACACTCGTTGCTGCTGGCATCGGCCTATCCGTCGGTCGCGGCATACGACCCGGCGTTCGCCCACGAGGTGGCAGCCATCGTGGAGGACGGCATCCGGCGGATGACCGGCCCCGAGCCCGAGGATCGCTACTGGTACCTCACCCTCTACAACGAGAACTACGTCATGCCGGCACTGCCGGCAGACGCCGCCGAGGCCGAGCGGGTCCGGTCCGGCACCGTGCAGGGCATGTACCGGTTCGCGGCGGCCCCGACCGAGATTCCGGAGTCGGCCCCCGCGGCCACACTGCTGTTCTCGGGGACCGCGTGGCGGGCGGCCATGGAGGCCCGTCGCCTGCTCGCCGAGGACTGGGGGGTCGGGGCCGAGGCCTGGTCCGTCACGTCCTACAAGTCGCTCCGGGAAGAAGCGCTTTCGGCCGAACGCCACAATCGGCTGCACCCCGATGCCGACCACCGGGTGCCCCTGGTCACCGCCTCGCTGGCCGGGAACGCTGGTCCGATCGTGGCCGTCACCGACTTCATGCGGGCCGTCCCCGACCAGGTGTCCCGCTGGATGCCGCGGCGGTTCACCTCCCTCGGCACAGACGGCTTCGGCCGCTCGGACACCCGGGAAGTGCTGCGCCGCTTCTTCGAGGTGGATGCCGCCCACCTGGTGGTCGCGGCCCTGGAGGGCCTGACGGCCGACGGAGCCGTCCCGGCCGGTTCCGTCGCCGCCGCCATCAGCCGCTACGGCATCGCCGCCGACGCGGCGGACCCCTGGTCGGACTGAGCCGGATCCCAGGTCGGACTGGGCCGGATCGATCCGGCCCAGAGTCCCGGCGCACTGTCCCGGGAAAGGCCCCGCCGGGCCCCGGCTAGCCTAATGCTGTGCTCTGGCTGACCGGTGACCCCGATGCGGACGCGCTCTTGTCGTCCGAACCTCTCGCCCTCCTGATCGGCATGGTCCTGGACCAGCAGATCCCGATGGAGCGGGCCTTCAAGGCGCCCATCGACCTGAAGCTGCGGCTCGGGGGCACCCTCGACCCCGCCGCCATCGCCGCCATGGACCCCGAAGATCTGGCCGCCGTATTCGGCGCCAAGCCTGCACTGCACCGCTTCCCCCGGTCCATGGCCGGTCGGGTGCAGGAGGTCTGTAGCGCGGTGGTCGAGACCTACGGCGGCGATGCGTCGGCCATCTGGACCACGGCCCAGGACAGCAAGCAGCTCCTGGCCAATGTCAAGGCCCTCCCCGGCTTCGGTGACCAGAAGGCCCGCATCTTCGTGGCCCTCCTCGGTAAGCAGGTCGGAGTCCGGCCCCCCGGGTGGGAGAAGGCCGCAGGCGCCTATGGGGAGGCGGGCTCGCACCGGTCGGTGGCCGACATCGACTCGGCCGAGGCCCTGGCCAAGGTGCGCCAGTTCAAGCAGCAGATGAAGGCCGAGGCCCGGGCCAAGCTCCCCAATCCGGGGTGACCTCGACCGTCCCGTCCACTCCGGCGGGGGACCACTGGGGCCTGGCACGGCGCCGCCTCTACCTCTGCACGCCGGACCGACCCGATCTCGGGTCCTTCGTGGGCCGCTGCATCGAGGGCGGGGTCGACACCGTGCAGTTGCGGGAGAAGCACCTCGACGACACGGCCCTGGTCGAGCGGGCGATCCTGGCCCACCGGGTGTGCGCGGCAGCCGGTGTCCCCTTCATCCTCAACGACCGGCCCGACCTGGCCGCCGCCATGGGGGCCGACGGCGTCCACGTGGGCCAGGACGACCTGTCGGCCACCGCGGCCCGAGCCATTGTCGGCGACCACGCCCTGGTCGGACTGTCGACCCACGCGCCCGGCGAGTTGGCGGCGGCTGTCGACGGCGAGGGGACGCAGGGGCCGGGCCCGGTCGACTACCTCTCGGCCGGACCGGTGGTGGCGACCCCCACCAAGCCGGGGCGTCCCGGCACCGGGCCGGGGTATGTGGAGTTCGCCGTCCGGGAGTCGCCGTGGCCGGTGTGGGTGACCGGCGGAGTGGACCCGGACTCCGTCGGTGGCCTCGTCGCCATCGGTGCCCGGCACTTCGTGGTGGTCCGGTGGTTGGTGGCGGCAGACGACCCCAAGGGGGCGGCCAGGAAACTCCGGGGCAGGATCGACGAGTGCCTGGCGGATCAGGCCTACTGAGCAGTCCGAGCCCCGTCGGTCATGGCGCCTGATGCGGCGGACGGGACGTGCCCGGGCGAAGCCTCAGGCCTGCGGTGGGATGGTCGAGGTGATCGTGTACCCCTTCGGCAGTTCGACGGGCGGCGACGACCCGATGTCGGTGATGGTCAACTCGATGGTGCCGCCCGGGGTGATTGCCTTGAAGTCGGACACGTAGTTGCCTGTCACCGTGTAGATCAGCTTCTCGGTCTGCCCACCCTGGGACAGGGTGACCGTGTTGACCGACCCGTTCCTGGTGGACGGGCCCTTGTTCCAGTACTTGAGGTAGGTCTGGGCCGGGTCCACCGCCACGGCGCCGGTGGTCTGCTGGGTGAAGAACTTGGTGGGCCGCGGGGCCTTGGCCGACGTGGTCACGGCGATGTACTCGGTGTGCCCGATGATGAACAGGTAGGTCTTCCGTCCGGAGGCCTGGAGCCAGCCAGCCAGCCGGTCAGGGGACTGGAAGACCAGGCTGGCCTGCTGATTGCCCTGAGGCGTCTTCTCGACCAGGGCCTCGCTGTAGTTGGGGGCCTTCAAGGTGTTGGTCACGGCCTGGCCGAGGCTGGTCCCGCTCTGGGCCTGGACGGCGCCGAGGACCGCGAAGCCGGCACCCACGACGGACAGGATGCCCAGCAGGATGAACGCCATGAACTTCCGCATGTCACTCACTTCCGGGAGGGTGGGCCGGGACGGGGACGGATCGGTCCCCGGTGTGGCCCCGTGTGGGGACCACGGTACTCAAGGTCTGCAGGGTGCAGGTGCCGCTCAGATGCCGATGCGCTGGGCCAGGAGCTCCCGATGGTACGAAGGGTCGCCCAGCATCAGCTCGGAGGACTTGGCCCGCTTGAAGTAGAGGTGCGCCGGGTGCTCCCACGTAAAGCCGATGCCGCCATGGATCTGGATGGTCTCGGCCGCGGCGTGGAAGTACGCCTCGGAGCAGTACGACTTGGCCAGGCTGGCCACGACCGGGAGCTCGTCGGAGTCCTCGGCGGCGGCCCAGCCCGCGTAGTAGGCGGCCGACTTGGCCGACTCGACCTCGAGCAGCATGTCGGCGCACTTGTGCTTGATGGCCTGGAAGCTGCCGATCGGGCGGCCGAACTGGATGCGGGTCTTGGCGTACTCGACCGAGCTCTCCAGGCAGCGCTGGGCACCGCCCACCTGCTCGGCAGCCAGGGCCACGGCGGCGAGGTCCAGGGTCTTGGACAGGCCCGCCTCGGCGCCACCCTCGGTCCCGATGAGCCACGCCGGGGTGTCGGCGAACTCGATCCGGGCCTGCTTGCGGGTCTGGTCCATGGTGGCCAGCGGCGTGCGGGTGAGGCCGGCGGCGTCACCCTTCACGCCGAACAGCGACAGGCCGGCGTCGGTGCGGCCGACCACCAGGACGAGGTCGGCGGTGTGGCCGTCGACCACGAAGGACTTGTGGCCGTTGAGCGCCCAACCGTCGGCGGCCGGGGTGGCGGCCAGGGTGATGCCCTCGGCGTCCCAGCGGCCCGAGTCCTCGGTGAAGGCCAATGTGGCGATGGTCTCGCCGGAGGCGATCCCGGGCAGGAGGTACTCCTGGGCCTTGGTATCGCCCGAGGTCAGCAGGGCGTTGGCGGCCAGGGCCACCGTGGCGAAGAAGGGTGAGCACAGCAGGGCGGCACCCATCTCCTCGAGGACCACGATCAACTCGACGTAGGAGAACCCGGCGCCCCCGAACTCCTCGGGGATGATCAGCGACTGCAGGCCCAGCTGCTCGGCCATCTGCGTCCAGACCTCGGGATCGTAGCCCTCGGTCGTCTCCATCAGGCGACGGACCTCGGTCTCGGGCGACTTGTCGTCGAGGAATCGACGCACCGACTTGCGGAGCTCGTCCTGCTCCTCGCTGAAGGCGAAATTCATGCTGGTCTCCATCCGATGGAGTCCCCCACCGGGGACATCGTGTGGTGGTGCCCCCCTCGGGACAACGTGCCCTGTTTGTCTACCAGAACCCCGCCGGCGGTGACCAACGGGGGGACGGCTCCCCGCTACGCCCGCTCCCCACTGCCCGCTACGCTCCGTGCCAGGAGGTGGGACCCATGGCTGACACCGTGATCGACTACCAGGACACCGCTGTCGAGGTGCACCGGGTGGTGGTTGGACCCCTCAAGAACAACGTCTACATCGTGCGCTGCCGCCAGACCGGCGACTCGCTGTTGATCGACGCCGCCAACGAGCACGACCTGCTCCTCGAACTCTGCCGCGACCTGCATGTCGGCCAGGTCGTGGAGACCCATGGCCACTGGGACCACATCCAGGCCGTGGAGGCCGTGCGGGACGCCGGCATCGACGTGGCCGTCACCCAGGCTGACGCCGCCATGCTCCCCTCCTACGACCAGATCCTGGAGGACGAGTCGGTGGTGCCGGTCGGTCGCCTGCGGGTCGCCACCATCGCCACGCCGGGTCACACCCCGGGGTCGATGAGCTTCGCCGTCGAGGGGACGCCGCTCCTGTTCACCGGGGACACGCTGTTCCCGGGGGGTCCGGGTAACACCTCCTTCGAGGACGCCGACTTCGCCACGATCATCCGCTCCATCGAGGGGCGCCTGTTCGGCGCCTTCGGGGCGGACACCCTCGTCCTGCCGGGCCACGGCGCCAGCACCACCATTGGGACCGAGTCCCCCCACCTCGACGAATGGGTCGCTCGGGGCTGGTGAGCCCCGGGGCCGTGCGTTCCGCCGGCACGCCCGCCGGCACGCCCCGACGGCATGCCGGCACGCACTGCCCCCCTGCAGGAGTCAGACGGCGGTGGAGGGACGGCGGGGCTCCCGAATGACCTCGATCTCAGGGGGCAGCCCGCTGATCGACACCCCGCCGGGGACCTGGTCCCCCACCTCGATTGTGACCCGGGACCCGGCCAGTGGGATCCCGGCCACTTTGAGGTAGCCGATGCCCTCGGGCAGGTTGGGCGACAGCCACGTCTTGCCGTAGGGGATCCAAGGGTCGAGGCGCAGGAGGGTTCGCAGGCACAGCAGGGGCGACGCCGCCGACCAGGCCTGGGGCGAGCACGAGGTCGGGTAGCCGACGGGGACGGTCAGTTCACCCCGGTCGAGGCCACTGAACAGCTCGGGTAGTCGCCCGCCTTGCGCCTGGGCGGCATCGAGCAGCCCGAAGATGAGCTTCTGGGCGGCGCCGTCGTAGCCGTACCGGGCCAGGCCGGCAGCCACGATGGCGGTGTCGTGCGGCCACACGGAGCCGCAGTGGTAGCTGATCGGGTTGTAGCCGCCGTTGTCGCTCGCCAGCGTGCGCAGGCCCCAGCCGGTGAACATCGAGGGCCCGACCAGCGCCTGGGCCACCCGGTGGGCCTTGTCCTCGTCGACGATCCCGGTCCACAGGCAGTGGCCGATGTTGGACGTCAGCGAATCGATGGGCTTCTTGTCGGCGTCGAGCCCGACGGCGAACCACCCCTTCTCCTCCAACCAGAAGTCGCGGTTGAAGTTGGCCTTGAGGTGGGCCGCCTTCGACCGGAAGCGGTCGTAGGTGGCCGTGTCCCCGGCCTCGAAGGCGAAGTGCGCGCTGGCCAGGTAGGCGCCGTAGGTGTAGGCCTGTACCTCGGCGAGGGCGATGGGGGCCTGGGCCACCCGTCCGTCGGCGTAACGGATGCCGTCCCAGCTGTCCTTCCAGCCCTGGTTGGCCAGCCCGCGATCGGTGGCCCGGTGGTACTCGACGTATCCGTCGCCATCGGCGTCGCCGAAGTGCTCGATCCACTCGATGGCCCGTGCCGCGTTGGGCAGCAGCTCGTCGACCAGCTCGCGGGCCACGCCCCACCGGCGCATCTCGCCGAGCAGCATGACGAAGAGCGGCGTGGCGTCGGCGGTGCCATAGTAGATGCTCCCGCCCCCGAGCGACAGCGATGCAGCGTCCCCGAAGCGCATCTCATGGAGGATGCGACCGGGCTCCTCCTCATGACGGGGGTCAACCTCGGTGCCCTGGAACCGGGCCAGGGTCTGCAGCACGCCGCGGGCCAGGTCGGGGTCAACCAGGAGGGCCATCCATGCCGTGAGCAGCGAGTCCCGGCCGAAGACCGTCATGAACCACGGAGCACCGGCTGCCACCACCACCCGCTCGGGGAAGTCGGGGTCGAAGATGCGCAGGGCCCCGAGGTCTTCGGCGCTGCGGGCAACCACCTGCTTGAGCACCGGATGATCGGTCTCGACCAGGGGCACTTGGCGCCGCCACTCGGCCAGACGTTCGCTCGGTGTCGCCCGCTCCACCGGCTCGCCGCAGCGGTACTTGGGGGCGAACAGCTCGCCGTTGATGACCGGTCCTACCTCGACGCAGGTCGACCACTCGCCGCGGGCCGGGACGACCACCTCGAATGTCACCAGACCGGGGACCACCCGATGGGCGTCGACGGCCCGGATCTCCACGCCACGGGCCACGGCGCCACGGCTGTAGGTATAAGTCAGCGACGGCACCCGGTCGCCGCCGTGGGACCCGACCTGTCCGTCCACCACAGCAGTGGTCACGCTGCCGTGATGGGCGTCGGCAACCACCCGCCCCTCCTTGACGGCGAAGAGGTCGGCGAAGTCCGCGTCGACCAGGACGTCCACCGAGCAGACAGTGGCCTCGTCGCCGAAATTCCGGAGGATCAGCTCCTCCCGCATCCCCTGGCCCACGTGGCGTTGGCGGAACACCATGAGGGTCGAGTCGGCCCGGCCGGGGGCGGGCAGGTTCCGGGACACGAAGGTGGCCGAAAACGGGTCATCGTTGACGGCGGCCAGCGGCTCGGCCGGGACCCCGTTCACCAGCACCTCGAAACGGGACAGGATCCGGGTGTCCCGGAAGAAGAGGCCCTGAGCCGCACCGGGAGCGATGTCGCCGGCGCCGCCGCTGATGGCGAAGGTGGACTCGTCGACCAGGGTCACTGCACCGGCCCCCGACCCGAGTTGGGTGACCGGGCCGGGGTAGTTCCACGGGTCGGACATGGCGGTACCGTACCGGCTGGTCCCGTCGGTACGATAATTCCCCAGCGTGCGGCCGGTGGAGCCCGGCCCCATCGGCCCCTATTATTCCCACTACCGCCGTAGGAGAAATACGCTGGACGGGCTACAATCGTAGGCGTGAGCCCCGAAACCGACGACGCGACGACGACCCCTCCCCTCCTTCAGATCGTGGGACTCCATGCGTCCGTCGAGGGCCAGCCCATCCTGCGGGGCATCGACCTCATGGTCGAGGCGGGCAAGGTGCACGCCATCATGGGGCCGAACGGATCGGGCAAGTCCACGCTGGCCAACGTGCTCCTCGGCAATCCCGCCTATGAAGTCACCGCCGGTTCGGTCCTGTTCCACGGGGAGGACATCACCTCGTGGGCCACCGATGTGCGGGGCAAGGCCGGGATCTTCCTGGCCTTCCAGGACCCGGAGTCCATCGGCGGCGTGCCGGTCATCCAGTTCCTGCGCCAGGCACTCTCGGCACGCCGGGGCATGGACCTGTCGGTTCTCGAGGTGCGCCTGATGATGATGGAGTGGATGGAGAAGCTGGGCATGGACCCCGCCTTCGGCGAGCGCCACCTGAACGAAGGCTTCTCCGGTGGGGAGAAGAAGCGGAACGAGATCCTGCAGATGGCCATGCTCGAGCCCGACCTGGCCATCCTGGACGAGACCGACTCCGGGCTCGACGTCGATGCCCTGCGCACCGTGGCCCGTGGCGTCCACACCGTGCGCCAGGCCCGGCCCGACCTCGGCGTGCTGGTCATCAGTCACTACCAACGGATGCTCGAGGAGCTGGACGCCGACCGGGTGCACCTGCTCGTCGACGGCGTGATCGTCGAAGAGGGGGGTCCCGAGCTCGGTGCCCGACTCGAGGCCGGGGGATACGACCAATGGCGGAGCTGACCCCGGTGGCCCGCAGCGAAGCGTCCCTCGATGCCGCCACCCTGGCCAAGGACTTCCCCCTGTTGTCCCGCGAGGTCCACGGTCGCCCGATCACCTACCTGGACTCGGCCTCCTCGTCGCAGCGCCCGACGGCCGTGCTCGACGCAATGCGCGAGTACGACGAGACGACCCACGCCAACGTCCACCGGGGCGTCTATGCCATCGCCGAGGAGGCCACTCGCCGCTTCGAGGCGGCCCGCGCCAATGTGGGCCGGTTCATCGGCGCACCGGTCCCGTCCCGTGAGATCGTGTTCACCAAGAACGCCACCGAAGGACTCAACCTGGTGGCCCACGCCTGGGGCCGCAGTCATCTGGAGCGTGGCGACGTTGTCGTGCTGACCGAGATGGAGCACCACGCCAACATCGTGCCGTGGCACATGCTGGCCGCCGAACGCGGCATCGAGTTGCGGTGGCTCCCCATCGACGACGACGGCCGACTGGTCCTCGACGACCTCGACTCGGTGCTGGACGGAGCGAAGCTGCTCGGGGTGACCTGCATGTCCAACGTGCTGGGCACCCTGAACCCGGTGGCGGAGCTGGCCCACGCCGCCCATGCCGCCGGTGCCATCGTGGTCGCCGACGCCTGCCAGTCGGTCCCCCACCTGCCCACCGACGTGGCCGCCATGGGTGTCGACCTCCTGGCCTTCAGCGCCCACAAGATGCTCGGACCCACCGGCATCGGCGTGCTGTGGGGGCGCGAGGAGCTGCTCGAGTCGTTGCCACCGTTCCTCGGCGGGGGGGAGATGATCCTCGACGTCAGGAAGGACGGGTTCACCCCCAACGACATCCCCTGGCGATTCGAGGCAGGCACCCCACCGATCACCGAGGCCATCGGCCTGGGCGCCGCGGTCGACTACCTCCGGGCCATCGGGATGGATGCGGTGCGGGCCCACGAGATCGAGTTGATCCGATACGCACTCGCTGCCCTCGGAGACCGGTTCGGCGACGACATCCGCATCTTCGGTCCACCGGAGGCCGAGGCGAGGGGTGGTGTCATCTCGTTCGCCTTCCGTGACGTCCACCCCCACGACATCTCGCAGATCCTGGACGAGTACGGCGTGTGCGTACGGGCCGGTCACCACTGCGCCAAACCGCTGATGCGACGCCTGGGGGTGAACGCCACCGCCCGGGCATCGTTCGCGCTTTACAACGACGAGCACGACGTCGACACCCTGGTCGACGCCCTCGACGCCGCCGGGCGGTTCTTCGCGTGAGCAGCCGCCGGTACGCTCTGACCCGGGTGCCACTGCACCCCACGGACGAAGGGACCCCGGTCTGATGCCCGGCCTCGAAGACCTCTATCGGGAGATCATCCTCGACCACTACCGCTCGCCCCGGAACCGGGGAGAGCTGGAGTCCCCGCCGGCCGTGCGGGTCGAGGGGTTCAACCCGCTGTGCGGTGACGAGATCGTGGTCACCATCGACGCGGAGGACGGCGTGCTGGCGGACATCAAGATCGCCGGCACCGGATGCTCCATCAGCCAGTCGTCCGCCTCGCTCATGTCGGCCGCGGTGAAGGGAAAGCCCCTGGCCGAGGTGCGCGAGCTCATCTCCACCTTCAAGGGGATGATGTCGATCCACGAATCGACCCTGCCGTCGGACGGCGTAGTAGGCGGTTCGGGCGAGGCACTCGAGCCTGAGGCGATCGATATCGATGCCCTCGGCGAGCTCGCCGCCCTGCAGGGCGTGGTCAAGTTCCCGGTCCGGATCAAGTGCGCCACCCTCAGCTGGAACACCCTGTCCCAGGGCCTCGATGAGAGCGGCGTCCCCGCCTGATCGCTGCGGGCCCCGATCCACGGGGGTCCGGACCGTACCGCTGAATCGCCGCCGCTGAATCAGCTCGGTGCTCCCACCTGACCGGTCGCACCCCGGTCCCGGCGGCCGGGGCTGTCAGCAGGGGGTCGGGTCGAAATTCACCGGGATGGTCGTCGTGGTGACGGCTGGCGCCGTGGTGGCCGGCGTACTCCCCCCCGTCGACGAGGTGGCCGGCGGGGTCGTCGTGGTGGTGGTCGT
>Ga0209483_1001678_pt1 | contig 16531 bp, 6 predicted proteins | sample NGEPerA_FD_184508 | JGI IMG/M metagenome (GOLD analysis project Ga0209483, IMG submission 184508) | Arctic peat soil microbial communities from the Barrow Environmental Observatory site, Barrow, Alaska, USA - NGEE PermafrostL2-A... | ecosystem: Environmental > Terrestrial > Soil > Wetlands > Peat... | reverse complement strand
TTGGCGGTGGAGGCCACCTTTCTTGATGACCGAGAGATACATCGATTTCTCGGGGGGCGCTCGGTCCGGATCAATACCGAACAGCGGTTGCTCGGGTGCGTTGAACAAGCCTTCAATCAACCGCATACGCGCCGCAGCGGCCGCACTGCTTAGATTGTTACGATTGATGAGTTCGTTCGTGACCAGTGGGGCTTGATCGAAGAGGTCGTTGCAGATGCCGGAGAGAGCATTGGAAAGCCCGCGCGGAACAGGCAAGGGCGCGCCGCGATAAATCCACGCAATTTCCCGACCAGGGTCTTCCCGAAGAGAAGAGCTTATCGAGACGGCCCGTCCAAGAACGCGGCGCGCATTCGCGAGCTGGCGCGAGACCTCACCGGCCGCATAGGGGTCGTGAGCGAGTTCCGGGGTGTTGTCAGCGATCCATTGCCAGCATTTGAGATCATGTAACTCGCCGGCGAGCCCTATGAGTGGCTCCAGCACGCCGATGATCACATCCTCCCGTGCGAGGGACTCTTGGCATGCGGTTACGATGGCTGTGTTGCGGTCCTCCGGCGTGTCGGCCAACGCGATCAACACAGTACCGTCCGCGCTCGTCGCTTGGCTGGCCGCGCGCTCAAGCTGGTCGTGAGCGGCGTACCGGACTTCGAAATAGCGCATCGTGCCGCGCCGAATGTAATGTTGCCGGGCAAGCAGCGGCTCCCGGTCGAGGAAAGGCTCGATATGCGGACTCACAGCCGAAAAGCTGCCCAAGGCGCGGGCGGCGGCTTCCATGGCCGCGCCCAGGTTGACGCTTGAATTAGGCCACAGGCGGTATCCGCCAGCAATGCCACGTCGAAACAGCAATCCCCGGTCAGCCAGCGTACGTAGGGCGGCCTCGCCGTCCCGAGCAGCGGCAGGCGACAGGCAGGCCAGTAGAGCCCGGTCAGTGGCGAGAAGATCGTCGGAATCGAGCAGATTCAGTATCGCGACTGTCTTCAGAGTGCGTAATTCGAGAGGGCTAAGGTCTTGCGCGGTATCGACGGTGGCGGCGACGCGGAGCCAATGGGTCTGGTAGCTGCCACCCCTCAACCGATGCCCGAACACGCTTTTGACATAGTCGTAGAACTCGGCCAGTCCATACCAGACATCAGCGCCCGCTTCCTGCTCGGCAAACGCCTGAAGGCCGAACGGTTCGGAGGATAGGAGGAAGCCAAACAGCGACCGCTCGTGCTGTCCGTAACGGGCGAAGAAGCGAACAAGCGGCGGTAACAGCGTGGGGTGGATCGGATAGAGCGACGCGGCTTCCAGTATGCGCGCCGCACTTGTCGCGCCGCTGAGCCAGCCCATCCCGGCTGTTGCGTCGGCCGTCTTGCGGGCGGCATCGATTACCACCGGGGGCAGGCGGTTGCGGCGTATCCCAAGGGCGCCTGCGACCAGCGCGGCAGTGTGGGCGAGCGGCTGGTCGAAGACAATTTCGTCGAACCGACTGGCGACTTTGTCCCACTCGTGTCGCACGATCGAGGGTAGACGCTCAGCGTAGGCCTGAAAGCCCTGATGCAACATGCCGACAAAGAGGAAGGGCTGCGCCCGGCTCCGGGCGGCGATTTCGGCCAGTTGCTGGAGCATGAAAACGTCTGCCCGGCCGCCTGACTGGGCGGCGTGTTCGAGGAGTTTGCCGAGCTCGTCGACCACCAGCAAAATCCCGGCACCCTGCTGTGCTTGGGCATGATCTCGCAGCGCTTGAACGAGGAGTTGGAGGGCGATGGCGTCGCCCGATTCCACCACGCTCTCAGCTTGGCCGATCAAGTCAGCCCAAGCCTTAGGCGGCCGTCCTTTCGGCGGCTTGAGGTGCCCCAGACACTCCGCGATGCCGCGGCCGATGACCGGCACGATCCCATCCCGAGCGCCCGTAATCAGTACCGGCCATAAGGGGCAGGAATCCGGGCCAGGCGCTGCCATGCCCATCGTCGCGGCAATTCGTGCCGTCTTTGGCGCATCTGGGTCGAACAGCAAGTGCGCTAAGACGAGAGCGAAGGACGATTTGCCGACGCCATAATCCCCCGTGATCCGCCAGGCGCGCCGTCCAGAACCGCGCTTCAGGCCTGAGGTGATGCGCTCAAAGGCCTCGGCCATGGTTGGTGTAACGATGTAATTGTCTAGGGCCGCCGTATCGAAAAAATCACGTTCGAGCTGGACCGAGCGCATGAACCGCGACGGAACATGGAATAGTGACTGAATGGTCGTTGAGGTTGCCCTAGGCATGTGAAGCGCCTCTCTCATACACTTGCCTGAGCGTCAGCTTGGGCGCGTTGGATAGGCGCGTTAGCAGGCCCTGAACGGCTGAAGGCTGATAACGGTATATCGGCTCAAAATCCTGAGCATGTTGCTCTTCCAGTCGCGTTCGGACGTCATCTTCGGTGAGTTTGAATACCTGACCGGGCGAGCACGGGGCCAAAGCTATAGTTCGCAACGGCAGCGTCGTCTCGTGCGGGCTGAACCGGCTCCAAAAATCCATGAGGCAATAGTCAAAAAGGGCCGCGGGGATTTCGGGTTTGGCCTCGCGTCGGAACCCATAAACCGGCTCCCAGCGGCCGCTGTCCGCCTTGCGCTGGCCGATGGCGAGCAAAAAGTTGAGGTCGACGAGCGGACCGTCCAGCGAGTCTTCGATACCGACGCTCGGACCGCGATTGGACAAGTAGCTGTGTAAGAAAACGTCGAGATGCTGGGCGAGCGTCGTCTCTGAATGAGCCCAGCCCAGCCTCTTCGACTCATGCCGGAACGCGCTCAAGGCCTCGGAGCGAGTGAACTCCGGATAAGGCCAGTGTCCAATGAGATAGTCCCACGCAAAAGGGGCGCCCTCGCGGCGAGACGATAGCTTCCAATGCAGCAGCCACTGCGTCCGCAAGTCCTCGATGTAGGGGTCGAGGCCGTCTTCCGCGAACAGGTCCGTAGCGAAGTGCGTCAGCAAAAAGTTACGGCCCCGGTTCTGGGGCTGAGCGACGCCCATCACTTCGACCCAGAAGCGCAGTGATTTGACCATGTTCTTGCCGATGCCCAGATTGAGCATAACGGCTTCGTCATCGGCAAAGAGGTCGGGCTCTTCTGCTAGAAACCGGAACGCCTTGGGTAGCCAGGCGTAGCGGCAGGCGAAGCTCTCGTGCCCCGAAAAGCGCAGGCTCGGCCGTTCATCAAGCGGCGCCAGGCTGGGTTGAATCACGGCATGACCCCAAGCGCGCTGTGCACGACGCTGATCGCCGCGATAATTGCCTCGGCGGCACGCTCAATTTCATCGTCAGTGTTGAACTTCCCCAAGCTGATCCGTAGGGCGCCATCCTGCCGCCAAGCCGGGAGTTCCATCGCCCGTAGTACATGCGAAGGCGCATCCGCCCCCGACATACAGGCGGCGCCCGTGGAGATCGCTACCTTGTGCCGCAGATGCGCGATCACGGCGTCGTTTGGAGCTTCCGGCACCGAGATATGCAGGTTATTGGCGAGGCGGTGTTCGCGGTCGCCGTTGATCGCCAGCCCGGGAATATCCCTGTACAGCCGCGCTTCCAGCCGATCGCGCAAAACCTTGATGCGGGCTTCGTCGGCAGCCATTTCGGCTGTCCTTAGCCGGGCGGCTTCTCCCAGGCCGACGATGCCAGAAACATTGGGCGTAGCAGCATGGAAAGCATGGAGCTTGGGCGGCGCAGATTCGGCAATCTCAGGCGAAATTAACGCCCCCACGCCCTTCGGCCCGTACATTTTGTGAGCGCTCAGGATCAGGTAGTCGATGCCCCAACGTTGGGCGTCGAGCTCTACGCGGCCGGCGGCCTGGGTTGCATCGACCAAAAACGCCACCCCGGCGGTTTTCGTAAGCCGGCCAGTTTCCTCTATCGGCTGCAGAGTGCCGACCTCATTGTTGGCGGCCATCAAACAGACGAGACTCGCGCCGCACGCGACAGCGTGAGCGATATTGTCGACGTTCACGCGGGCCTTGTTATCAACTTTCATCCACACGACCTGGATGTGCCCGTTGCGGACGGCATGGTCGACGGCGTCGAGTAGCGCTGGGTGTTCAATCGGGGCGACGGCGACCTTGAGGGGCGACGGGCTGCGCTCGATAGCATAAGCGAGAGCCAATCGAAGGGCCTCCGAAGCCCCAGAAGTAAAGCGTACGTCCTGGGTCTCGGCGCCCACAAGCCGCGCAACGGCGCAGCGCGCTTCCTCGACCGCGGTGGCGGCAATCTCGCCGAACACGTGATCGACGCTGTTGGGGTTGCCAAACGTTTCCGTCATCGATCGGAATACGGCCTGTGCGACGCGGGGATCGATCGGCGTTGTCGCGTGATGGTCGAGATAGATAGCGAGCGGGTGAGCTGCCGGCGCAAACCGACTTGGTCGCCCGTCAATTTGGCCAGCTATCCTGTATTCAGACATTCGTGCGCCGACACCGTGGCTGACTAGAGCAGTACAGCGCGTTTGTTTCCACGGTGGGAAGAGACATATTTTCTGACCCCCAAACCTGCTTACCCTTGGATCTCGATCGACCCCGGATATTCACTGAAGATGAGAATCGACCGTGCCTCCCCGTCGAGGTTCTCACGGATAACAATGAGTATGCGGCAAGCCCTCAAACATCATTTTGGCGGCTGAAGGTCACGCAAGGAGTTGTAGAGCTTGCCCCTGTGGATCCTTATCACAAGCACCCAATCCAGGAGACGGACACGCTCGGGCAACGAAGACTGTCTGGTTGCGGAGGATCGAGCGACCCAGAGGGCCCTTAGCAGCCCGTTGACGAAGTCGAATTTGGTTGATTCTCTGTGAATCAGGGGGACTGATTTGGATTTTCGAGATGGCGATGGGGCGCGAGGGCGACCGGCAAGGGGATCTGATCGTGACCTGGGCGGAGATACCGCGCTCGCCGGGGCATGTGTTTTACGACCGGCTTCAGGAAGTGCTGATCGCCGGCGGTTTTGACGGGTTTGTCGAGACGGCGTGCCAGCCCTATTACGCGCCAAGGTTGGGGGCACCATCGTTGCCGCCGGGGCGCTATTTCCGCATGCACATGGTCGGCTATTTTGAGGGGATTGCCAGCGAGCGAGGCATCGCCTGGCGCTGTTCGGATTCGATGTCGCTGCGTGAGTTCCTGCGGCTGGAGAACCGGGAAGAGGCTCCCGATCACTCGTGGTTGTCGAAGACCCGCGGGCGGCTTCCCCATGAGGTCCACGAGACGGTGTTTGGCTGGGTGTTGCAGCTGGTGGCCGAGAAAGGCTTGATCCGGGGCCACCGGATCGGCGTCGACGCCTCGACGATGGAGGCCAATGCGGCGCTGCGCACGATCGTGCGGCGGGACGATGGCCGGACCTACCGCGAAATGCTGACGCAGATGGCCAAGGAGAGCGGCATCGAGACGCCGAGTGCGGACGATCTCGTCCGCATCGATCGCAACCGCAAGGGCAAGAAGCTGTCGAACGGAGAGTGGACCAGCAAGACCGACCCAGAGGCCAAGATCGCCAAGCTGAAGGACGGTCGCACGCATCTCGCTTACAAGCCGGAGCACGCGGTCGATCTCGACACCGGCATCATCGTTGCGGCAGCGCTCCATCCTGCCGATCAAGGCGACACAACAACGATCGAGGGCACGCTGACGGCGGCGGAGGAGAACCTGGCGCAGATCAGCGCCGCGCCGACAACGCAAGCGCCGAGCGAACTGGTCGCCGACAAGGGGTACCACTCGCGCGCCGTCTTGAAGACCCTCGACCACGGCGTATGGAAGACGCGCATCGCCGAGCCCAAGCAGCCGGGCTTTTCACGCTGGCACGGCGACGACAAAGCGCGTGTGGCGGTCTACGCCAACCGCACCCGCCTGGGTTCGGCGGTCGGCAAAGAGGCGATGCGGCTGAGGGCGGAAATCGTCGAGCGATCGTTCGCCCACAATCTCGATCGAGGCGGCATGCGGCGGACCTGGCTGCGCGGACGCGAGAATGTCCACAAGCGCTATCTGGTTCACGTCGCCGGCCACAATCTCGGCATCCTGATGCGGCTGCTGATCGGGGCTGGAACCCCGAAAGAGGCGGCTGCCCGTGGGCTGGCCTATCTGTTCTTCGTCTACACCGAGGAGGCCGTGGCGATCATCCTTGTCGTCGCGTCCCCTGACGGGTTTGCCATGCTGGTCGTCGCCGTTACCGCGGAGCCGGCTGATCAAAAACCGACTTCGTCAACGGGCTGTTAGCCGTCTTTTAACGTTCCTGCGCCGAAGCGAACGTTGTCGGCCATGTCTCCAGGTCCCCCACGTGACCCGGCGGTTTACAACCAGAGCCATTCGCTCTGAGCCTTCCCAACGATGTAGGTCTTTTAGGGTGTATCGAGTAACTTTGAGAGGCAACAAGCGAAGAGTCAGCACAGTGTGGTGGGGTAAATCGCTCGTATGAGCTTCCGCGTCACAGCCCGCACTATCTTGCACCTCGGCTCGGAGCTAATTAGCTCGGACGGGGTTGCCTTCTATGAGCTGATCAAGAATGGACTCGACGCGAAATCTCCCGAGATCCGCGTCGACGTGTTGTCTCGGCTCGACTTCGACACCTACGATCTCATCCTTCGTGAACTAGGCGAGCGACGGGATCCGTCGGAGTGGGTATTCGCGCGGCCAACCGAGCGGCACCGTACCTGGCAGGAACTCCGCAAAATCGCTCTTCAAAGCATCGATGATGACGCGCCTACAGCTGAGGAATTGAGAGAAGCGGTTGAGGCGGCTGGCGATCGCAGCGAGTTTCTGGAGGTAATCCGAGCCTCTAACCGCATTGAGGTGGACGACGACGGCGACGGCATGTCCGTTGACACGTTGAAAGAAGTGTACCTGACCATCGGAACCAGCCACCGAGCTCGCGAGCGCGAGGCGGAACGGCGGCGCCGGACGTCCTCCGATGATCGGGATGACGAACACATTATCCTGGGCGAGAAGGGCCTCGGACGGCTGTCAGCGATGCGTCTTGGGGATGCGATGGAGGTGGTGACCGGTACCGCGGATTCGGACCATTGGAATGTGCTTGAGATTGACTGGAACGACTTCGCCAACGCTGCCGACGATGACATTAGCAGTGTGGTTATTGAGCCGGCCCAAGGCGCTCCGAAGACGCGGTCGCAGCATGGCACCGTCGTTCGGATCACCGCGCTGACTTCTGCCTGGTCCTACAAAAAGCTGGAGGACCTCGCCAGAGACAACTTCTCGAAGCTGGTCGATCCGTTCAGTGAGAAGAGGCTCCCGTTGGTGCTTCACTTCAACGGTATCCCAGTCACGATGCCGGCGTTCGCATCGTTCATTCTGCAGCACGCTCACGGCGTCTTCACTGCCGACTTTGAGGTGCCGCGTAAGGGCGAACCGCGCTTGACGGGCAAGATGAATTATCGCCTGCGCAACCGGCGCCGGAGCTTCGACTTCAAGGGCGCAGAGGTCGCAGAGATGGCCGGAGACGTGTCTCGGGACACGCTCCATCGGATCGGTCCGTTCACGCTCGAGGTCTACTGGTTCAATCGCCGCGTCCTAACGAAAATAGAGGGAATCGGCGATCTCGCCCAGGTTCGGCGCCTGCTCGCTGGTTGGGCCGGTGGCGTGTCGCTCTACCGGGATGGCTACAGAGTGAACCCTTACGGCGGGCCGAAAGACGATTGGCTCGACCTTGATCGGGACGCCTTTTCAACCAGTGGGTTCAAGCTGAACCGGGGGCAGATCGTCGGTCGCGCACGTATCACGCAGGATGACAATCCTTACCTGACGGACCAGACCAATCGTGAGGGCCTAACGGACGGACCGGAAAAGGATGCGTTCGTGGCACTGCTGGCCACGACGATGGAGTTCTTCAGAGGTTTCCTCGTCGACACGGACCTGGAGATCAGCAAGGCGCATCGTGTCAGCGCCGCCGAAGCGCTTGAGCGCTTCCGAGCCGAGGACGAGCGCATTGAGGATCTGCTTCCCCAGCTTTTAGACGCGCTCTCTGAGACCACTGCGGGCCGGAAGCTATCGCGACAGGTGAAGGAATCGATGACCTCTCTACGCGAGGCGGCGTCGCTGGTAGAGGCGGCCTCGAAGGCACAGGAGCAAGAACGTGGGCGCGTGATGCACCTTGCAAGCATCGGTCTTTTAATCGAGGTGCTTGCTCATGAGCTGTACCGCGCCACCGCTGGCGGTCTCAAGACGATCGCCGCCGCGCGCTCTGCCCGGGATCCGACATCGGCCACGACATCACTTCGCGTACTAGATGCGCAGCTGCGGACCCTTCAGAAGCGACTCAAGGTACTGGATCCGCTCAGTACCAATGCCCGGCAGACGAAGGAGAACTTCGAGCTGGTGGGTTGGATTCAAGAAATTGTCGATGGTTATGCAGCGCAAAACCGGCGATTGAACATCGTATTTCGAGTGATCGTGTCGCCACGAGGGGCCACGCACCGCGTCCACGCGGTGAAGGGCATGTTCGTGCAGATCATCGAGAACCTCCTCTCGAACTCGGTTCACTGGATTAGCCAGCAAGAGAAGTACGACCGAGGCCCCAAGGGTGAGCGCGACAAGGACGGTCCGATTGGGAGCATCACGGTAACGGTGGAACCGAACGCCGGTCGGGTGCTAGTGACCGACGACGGACCAGGGATTCCAGAGGATCGGCGCGAACTTGTCTTCCAACCCTTTTTCACGACTAAGCGGCAGAAGGAAGGACGCGGCCTGGGCCTCTACATCGCTCGTGAGATCGCCGAATACCACGGCGGCAGTCTGACGCTCGGCGAAGCCGACGACGACGGCAACATCCACACAATCATCTTCGACCTGGCTGACGAAGATGACCTCTGAAGCGGTTGCTGCCGGGCTCGAACACGTTAATGCCGTCGCGGTCATCGACGACGGGCTGCAACCCTTCGCGATGACACAGGTGCCTGAAAATGAGCGGGTCGCGGTCCTCGCTCTGCTCGATGACGCTGAACTTTTGTTGGAACTGAAGGACCGCGGCTTCGATGCGGAAGGAGCCCGTGCGGCCCCTGACGAGGCAATCGACTCCCTGACGAGCCCTGACGGTGCCCTCGGCATCGGGTTTCAAAAGCTTACAGAGGTATCCGACGCGCTTAGCCTGATTCTCGAACGTCGGCACACTATGCGTCAGATCGCTGCCACTATGCGTGTTACCGGCAAATGCGAGGTTGTAGAGCGCGGTCCGGATGACGACCTGAACGACATCGCGCGATTTGACATTATTTTCCTCGACTACTACCTGGACAGCACCGACGTCGACGGCCAACGCGCAGAGGCGATTGCGGCGGACATCCATGCCCGCCGGGAGATTACGCGCAATCAGCAGGTCGTCCTCATGTCTTCGCGCCCGGGCGTTCGGGACCTGCGGGCGGCGTTCAGAAAGAAGGCGGAGATCGAGGGAGCCTCCTTCGCGTTCGTGGCCAAGAAGGATCTCGATGAGCCATGGAAAGTGCGGGCGCACCTAGAGATGCTCTCGCGTGCCATGCCGTTCGCCGGGGCACTTGGCGCGTATGTCGGTGCCGTAAAGACCAACGTTGAAGCGGCACGAAACGAGCTCTCGGCGGCGATCGACGATTTGGACATTGGTGACTTCGCGTACATTCAGCGGGTAGCGCTCAACCCCGATGGTCACCCGCTGGGCGACTATCTATCTTGGCTATTGTCATCGCACCTCACTGCGCTCGCATTCGAGGGGCCGCTCCGAGATCAGCAGCGCGCTGTCGACGCCATGGAGTTCAAAGATGGACCGCTAAGCCCGGCCGAGCCTTCAATCGGGGTAGCTAATCTCTACCACGATGCGTTGTTCGCCAGGAATCTCGGCAGAGTCGAAGCGCACCCTCGCGCGCAACCCGGCTCCGAGTTCGAGGACGTACCGTTGGTTCAACTGGGCGACGTGTTCCTCGACGCCGCGCGAACGAAGGCGGTCGTCGTACTGAGTGCGGATTGCGATCTAGCCTTTTCCACGGTCGTGGAGAGAGCTCCTGACCGAGACCGCGCAGTCATCCTAGTTTCCGGGCGACCGAGCTCGATTAAGTCAGAGCCGACTAAACCAGGGCACGCACACACAGAGGGAATGGTCTCGGGCGGCGACGTTTACCGCATCGACTGGGATTTCGACACGTTTCGCACCGTCAGCCTGGGGGATCTGGTCGCACATCTTACGAACCTCGGTCTCGATCTGAGCAACCGGGACCGCCTGCGCCCGCTCTATTCACTAAAGCTGCAGCAGGAGTTTGGCTCAAACCTGATGCGCGTGGGACCTCCGATCATGCCGCCAATTTCGCGACGGCTGCGGGCATCGATCCAACGTGACAGCAACGGTGCCATCGTCCAAGAAAGCCTCGACCCCGGCGAGGTGGTCGTCGCGCGGTTCGGTAAGACCCTAGCACTGCGAATGACGCCGTCGCTGGTTGGCAAACTCAAAAATGCCTGCCGAGAGCTCCATTTTGATATGAAAGATCATCTGGCGACATTGCCAGCCGAGGGGGACAAAACGACGGTGAAGCTTTTCCAGGAATGGTCGGCGAAGACAACGGCGCTTGGCAATCAGATCGAGAACGATACCATCTGGATGGAGCTTCTAAAGGACATTCCTGTTCCTCCGTCGGGTGAAATCAAGAGAATCAGGGGCTGCATCTCGTTCGCGAGAGGGACAGGTTGGCAATTCCCGTCGCAGCCAATGGTAGTGCTGGCGCTGGCAGAGAATGAAGGGTCCGATGCGCCTGCTAGCATTGATGATGCCGACGCTTAGGTCGTCGCTGAAGAACGCAAGTCGAGCAGTAGCGCGATAGCATAGGACAAGGGTCAGTATCTGTGCGGATGACGTGTAGAAGAATAGTATCAAAAAATATATAAATGATGTTGAACGGCGTTGTCCACGCGGAGATGCTCGGAGATCTCGGCACAGACCTTGTTCCAATCGAGAATAGACGCCACGGCGTATATTGGTTATCCCGCTGCACGGGGTTAGCGGCCGAGACTCGGAGGGTATGAGAAAGCCGCTGAACGGCTTTCGATAAGGGATACCGTTCGGCTCCCTTTAGTCCGCGGCGTCCCGTTCCGGACGTTGTTCCACGGCCCTTTGAGGCTTCGCCGCTTTCGGCTTGCGGATATTGATCGCCGTCGCATCAAGAGTGCTCTTGATGTGCGCGGCGTAGAATTTCTCGATCATCTCGACGCTGGTGCGGCAGTTTTTGGCGATCTGGTAGATGTCGGCGCCTTCCATCAGGCGCATGCAGATATAGGTGTGGCGCAGGCTGTAGGCCGTGCGCGGTTTGCCGTCGCGATCGAGCTTGAGCTTCATCCGCTCCAAGAGGTTGTTGAACATCTTTTTATGGTCATCGGGGAAAACCTTATCCGTCGGTTCAGGATATGCAAATTCCGGGGCCGGCGCGGGTTGCGTGAGGTCCTCGCCGCGCCGGCGGCGCGCCCGCTGGGTTTGCGATAGCCCAGGCTTCGGCCGGTCGCGCAGGCGCTGATAGGGCAGCACGGCGCCCGGCATACTCTTGCAATAGCCGACGCCGCGTTTGCCCCGGACCTCGATATGCAGAATCTTCTTCTCACCGTCTTCCTCTTCGATAGATACGTCGCGATGTTCGAGATTCCTGGCTTCATCGGGCCGCAAGCCGGTGTTGCCGAGGAACAGCACATAGTCGTGAAGCTGCTCGGCCTCCCAACGGTGATCGGCGCGGGCCGTGCGCGCATATTCGCGCGTCGCCTGATAGAGCTGCTTGTACTCGTCCGGGCTGAACCACGGCCGATGCACGATCTTGCCCTGCGTCCGGTAGGGCGGCGACAGATCGGGCAGATGGCCGAGCCAGCCATGGCGAATGGCGGTCTTGAGCACGAGACGCAGCGTGACGACCTCGTCATGGAGGGTGCTGCGCGAGGGCGGCTTGTAAGCCGGCACCTCGCCCTTGGTCATCTTCACGGGTTGCTTGCCGCCAACCGGCGGCGTGGTCGCGCGATGGACGCGATACTCCTGCACCTTGCCGGCGGTGACCTCGGACACGCCGAGTTCACCGAAGAAGGGAACAAGATGCAGGCGGAGGCGGATTTTGTGGCCTTCGACCCAGCGCTCGCTGCGCTGGCCCTCGGTGATGATTCCGTATTCCTTGGTGAACTGATCGGCGGTCTGGCCGAAGGTCTTCTCGGTCTTGAGCAGGCCAGCGCGGGATTTGCCGCGGAGTTCGAGATACCAATCCTCGGCGACGGTCCGCGCGAGGGCGAGGTTCTCTTCCTTCGTACTGCTGCGGCGCTGCTTGCCGCCAAACGAGGCTGCGCACCACCAGTAGCTGCTGTTGCCGCGGCGGTATAGCTGCACTTTCCCGCCAAGGATCGAGTGATTCGGTTGCTGGGTCATGGCAGAGCCTTGCGCCAGCGGGGGAGCCGGGCCGCTGGTGTGCTAAATGTGTTAGCTCTGTGTTAGGCCGTTTGGCAAGAAAAAAGGGCTTAGCCGGTGGCTAAGCCCTTGATCTTTGGTTGCGGGGATAGGATTTGAACCTATGACCTTCAGGTTATGAGCCTGACGAGCTACCGGGCTGCTCCACCCCGCGTTGAACCTCTGAGCCTCGCACAAAAGCGGCGGGGCGGTCTGGCAGGCCTGGCGGCGACCTACTCTTCCGCGCCTTAAGACGCAGTACCATTGGCGCTGAGGGTTTTCACGGCCGAGTTCGGGATGGGATCGGGTGTTTTGCCCCTCGCTATGGCCACCAGGCCGGCCAGACCGCCCCTGTCTTCGTGGGCCCGTCCGGGAGAAAAGCGAGTGTGAGAGTGTGACAGTGTGCCTTCGAGAGATCGCCGCTTCGACGAATTACTTTCTGATACTTGCCGCTGGGCACGATGCCCAAGCGCGTCATCGAGCGATTAGTACCGGTCAGCTTCACGGATTACTCCGCTTCCACCCCCGGCCTATCAACGTGGTCGTCTACCACGGCTCTCAGCGAGACCTGGTTTTGAGGAGAGTTTCCCGCTTAGATGCGTTCAGCGGTTATCTCATCCGCACTTAGCTACCCGACGCTGCGGCTGGCGCCACAATCGGTACACCAGAGGTGCGTCCCTCCCGGTCCTCTCGTACTAGGGAGAGCGCCTCGCAAGTCTCAAACACCCACGGCAGATAGGGACCGAACTGTCTCACGACGTTCTAAACCCAGCTCACGTACCACTTTAAATGGCGAACAGCCATACCCTTGGGACCTGCTCCAGCCCCAGGATGTGATGAGCCGACATCGAGGTGCCAAACGACGCCGTCGATATGGACTCTTGGGCGTCATCAGCCTGTTATCCCCGGCGTACCTTTTATCCGTTGAGCGATGGCCCTTCCACGCGGGACCACCGGATCACTATGGCCAACTTTCGTTTCTGCTCGATCTGTCGATCTCGCAGTCAGGCGGGCTTATGCCATTGCACTCATCAGCTGATTTCCGACCAGCCTGAGCCCACCATCGCGCGCCTCCGTTACTCTTTGGGAGGCGACCGCCCCAGTCAAACTACCCACCATGCAGGGTCCCGGCCCGGGCTTCACCAGGCGCGGTTAGATATCAGAGCCCATAAGGGCGGTATTTCAAGGTTGCCTCCATCCCAACTGGCGCCGGGACTTCAAAGGCTCCCGCCTATCCTACACATACGATCCCTAATACCACTGCAAAGCTGTAGTAAAGGTGCACGGGGTCTTTCCGTCTGACCGCGGGTACTCCGCATCTTCACGGAGAGTTCAATTTCGCTGAGCCGGTGTTGGAGACAGCGGGGAAGTCGTTACGCCATTCGTGCAGGTCGGAACTTACCCGACAAGGAATTTCGCTACCTTAGGACCGTTATAGTTACGGCCGCCGTTTACCGGGGCTTCGATTCAGAGCTTGCACCCCTCCTCTTAACCTTCCGGCACCGGGCAGGCGTCAGACCCTATACGTCGTCTTGCGACTTCGCAGAGCCCTGTGTTTTTGGTAAACAGTCGCCACCCCCAATTCTGTGCCACCCACCTCCGCTTGCGCGGAAATGGGTCTCCCTTATTCCGAAGTTACGGGAGAAATTTGCCGAGTTCCTTCAACACCGTTCTCTCAAGCGCCTTGGTATACTCTACCAGTCCACCTGTGTCGGTTTGGGGTACGGTCTATATCGCTGGAGCTATTTCCTGGAAGATCTAGGCTGCCCACTCAATCCAATAAGAGCAAACAACTTCCGACCTTCGTCACTTCCAGCAGGCGGGGGAATATTAACCCCTCTTCCCATCGGCTACGGCTTTCGCCCTCACCTTAGGGGCCCGGCTTACCCTGCGCGGATTAACCTTGCGCAGGAACCCTTGGACTTACGGCGACAGAGTTTCTCACTCTGTTTATCGCTACTCATGTCAGCATTCTCACTTCCGATACCTCCAGCACACCTCACGATGCACCTTCACTGGCATACGGAACGCTCCGCTACCACATGTCATGGGACGATACCCCTGACACATCCGCAGCTTCGGTATGTGGCTTAAGCCCCGATACATTTTCGGCGCAGGATAGCTATTCGACCAGTGAGCTATTACGCTTTCTTTAAAGGATGGCTGCTTCTAAGCCAACCTCCTGGCTGTTTAGGCCGTCCCACATCCTTTCACACTTAGCCACAATTTAGGGACCTTAGCTGGCGGTCTGGGCTGTTTCCCTCTCGGCCACGGACCTTAGCACCCATGGCCTGGCTGCCGACCTCCACTCACCGGTATTCGGAGTTTGGTTAGGTTTGGTAAGGATTGCTCCCCCCTAGCCCATCCAGTGCTCTACCCCCGGTGGTAATAGTCGACGCTCTACCTCAATAGATTTCGCGGAGAACCAGCTATTTCCGAGTTTGATTGGCCTTTCACCCCTAGCCACAGGTCATCCCCTACTTTTGCAACAGTAGTGGGTTCGGTCCTCCAGTGGGTGTTACCCCACCTTCAACCTGCCCATGGCTAGATCACCCGGTTTCGGGTCTAATCCCGGCAACTCAATCGCCCTATTCAGACTCGCTTTCGCTACGCCTACGCCTATCGGCTTAAGCTTGCTGCCAAGACTAACTCGCTGACCCATTATACAAGAGGTACGCCGTCACCCTTGCGGGCTCCGACTGCTTGTAGGCATCCGGTTTCAGGAACTGTTTCACTCCCCTCATTGGGGTGCTTTTCACCTTTCCCTCACGGTACTAGTGCACTATCGGTCGCCAAGGAGTACTTAGGCTTGGAGGGTGGTCCCCCCATGTTCAGACAGGATTTCACGTGTCCCGCCTTACTCAAGGACCGAAAATTACGTTTCCCATACGGGGCTATCACCCGCTGCGGCCCGCCTTTCCAGACGGTTCTGGTACGACATTTCCGGCCACTGGCCTGATCCGCGTTCGCTCGCCACTACTAACGGAGTCTCTGTTGATGTCCTTTCCTCCGGCTACTGAGATGTTTCAGTTCACCGGGTTCGCCTCCCGACCCTATGTATTCAGATCGGGATCCCGCATACGCGGGGGGTTGCCCCATTCGGAAATCCCGGGATCAAAGAGCGCTCGCCTCTCCTCCGGGCTTATCGCAGCGTGCCACGTCCTTCATCGCCTCTTGGCGCCAAGGCATCCACCAAATGCCCTTAACTTTGCGCTTGATCGCAAAACTCGTCGTCCGCAGGGACAAGCCCCGCGGCCGTTTTAATTCCGTCTCGCGTGAAGACACTCTATTCTCCTGAAAGGTGACCCCACGATTTCTTATCCACGACCCGCATGTCACGACGACATACACGCCGAGGACACGAAACCGCGTGCCCGCTTTCAGATACTCCCTCTTCACTTGTCAAAGAACCAGGCGTGTGAGCATCGCTCACGCGCAAGACTTGCTTCTCCCGATCGCAACGGGGATACCTGCCCATGCCGCCGCCGTTCGGCGGCGCAACCAAAAAGCAACAATTGGGTTCGTTCGGTAATTTCGATAATTTCGTGCAAACCCATTGTCTCTGGTGGAGGTGAACGGAATCGAACCGATGACCTCCTGCTTGCAAAGCAGGCGCTCTCCCAACTGAGCTACACCCCCAGATACCGCCACTAGCGTCACGGATATCTGGCTTCTGAGTTGGTGGGCCAGGGAGGATTTGAACCTCCGACCTCACGCTTATCAAGCGCGCGCTCTAACCAACTGAGCTACTAGCCCAAGCCATAAGCTGCGAGCGAACTGCTCCAGCAGCTTAGCGATCGGGGAAGGGATGCGCAGACGGCGGCGTGTATTTGGCCGATCCGCAAAACCTCGGTTATTAAGCCGAAATCCTGAAACCAACCTGATGGATGTTTCGAGAAGATCGACGTGAACGCCGGTCGTCCTCGAAATTCCAGAAAGGAGGTGATCCAGCCGCAGGTTCCCCTACGGCTACCTTGTTACGACTTCACCCCAGTCGCTGACCTTACCGTGGCCGGCTGCCTCCTTGCGGTTAGCACGCCGTCTTAAGGTAAAACCAACTCCCATGGTGTGACGGGCGGTGTGTACAAGGCCCGGGAACGTATTCACCGCGGCGTGCTGATCCGCGATTACTAGCGATTCCAGCTTCATGCTCTCGAGTTGCAGAGAACAAT
>Ga0209483_1001674_pt1 | contig 16557 bp, 7 predicted proteins | sample NGEPerA_FD_184508 | JGI IMG/M metagenome (GOLD analysis project Ga0209483, IMG submission 184508) | Arctic peat soil microbial communities from the Barrow Environmental Observatory site, Barrow, Alaska, USA - NGEE PermafrostL2-A... | ecosystem: Environmental > Terrestrial > Soil > Wetlands > Peat... | reverse complement strand
TCCAAACTGATAGACGTGGGCCAGTAGAATAATCGTCAAGCCGGCGGTGATGGCAGCGGCGATTACGCCGATAAACTTCACCTTCTCCTGCGCGGCCGGCGTCGAGCCAAGCCAATAGCCGGCCTTCAGATCGGTGATGAACTGGCCCGATACACAAAGCGCCGTGCATACCATGCCCGCAATGGCCATCACGAAGAACATTCCCGTATCTCCCGACAGGCCAAAGCTCAACAACACAACTGCGGAGATGATGATGGTGAGCATCGTCATGCCGGAGGCCGGATTGTTGGCCGTGGTTGCAATCGCGTTAGCGGCCACCGAGGTAAAGAAGAACGAGAACAGCAGCGTTAGCACCAGGCCCAATGCCAACACCGTCCAGGAAACCTGGAGGCGTCCGAAAAAGATAGCCACGCAAATAGCGCCGAGCACGACGCCAAGCAACAGGGAAACGACCGGAATATCGCTGTCGGTGCGGTCTGTCTGCGGAGCCTCGCCATGACGGAAGGCGTGCAGGGCGATGCCAAACGATCCGGCTACGACGCGCAGCGATTTGAGGATGCCGATGATGCCGGCCGTGGCGATGGCTCCCACGCCGATGAAGCGCACATAGTTGCGATAGATCTCCACCGCGGTCATCTTGGAAATCGGAATCATGGCCGGATAGAGAGAAAAGTCCGAGTGGCCGCCGATGAACCAGATCATGGGGACTAATACAAAACTGGTGAGAACGCTTCCGGCGCAGAAGACCAGCGCACTGCGCAAGCCCATCACATAGCCGAGGCCAAGAATAAAGCCGATGGCGTCGAAGCTGAATACCATGCGCCCCTTATCGGCGAGGGTGCGTATCACCGGCACGAACTGAAAGTCGAGATACTCCTTCCATACGTGAAATGTGGTGACAACGAAGTCGTAAACGCCGGCGATGGCGGTTGCCTGCAGAAGCAGCTTGGCCTGCGAGCCGCCCTGTTCGCCGGTGACCAGCACTTCAGTGATTGCCGTCGCCTCGGGAAAGGGCAGTTGGCCGTGCATCTCGCGCACAAAGTAACGGCGCAGCGGAATGAGGAAGAGCACGCCCAGGCAGCCGCCCGCCAGGCAAATGAAGATGGTCTGCACGGGATGCGGATCGAGATGGAGGATAAAGAGCGCGGGAATGGTGAACACGGCGCCGGCCACCACGCTGCCGGAGGCCGCGCCAATGCCGGTGATGATCACGTTTTCCAGCAGGCTGGTGCGCCGCTTGTACACGCGCGCCAGCCCGATGGCCAGAATGGAAATGGGAATGGCAGCCTCCATCCCCTGGCCCACCTTCAGTGCCGAGTAGGCCGACGCAACTGAAAAGATGATGCAAAACACCACGCCCCAGAAGATCGAGCGCAGCGTAAGTTCCGGCTGTATCGAGTTTGCAGGCACAATGGGCGTGTAGGATTCGCCGGGCTTCAGCGGCTGGTAGGCGTTTTCTGGAAGAGACTTCGTGTCGATCTCATTCATCGATGGATGATACCCCTATTGCCGGTGTCCTGAAGCCCCGGCTGCTCAGACGCCTTGATTGACGCCGGCCCAAACGGGTCTCAGCGTTCAATCGCAGTCTGGAATGAACCATGCAGTTAATCACTGCCAGAGTGTCGAGATCAAGTGCAAAGATCACACGCGCAGGCGACAGCCTGCTTCTCGGGAGGCGCAAAGGAAGGGATGTCGGCCACTCGCACCCTCTGCAGTCACACAACCCCTGATGCGGTGGGGTTACGACCTGCGATGGACCGCCTCTTGTCTCGGCGCGCTCAGCCCTTGAACGGAGGATGCAGCACACGGGAACTGAACTTTCCAGCCTTCCGTGCTTTCCGGTTGAATTCCTCGACGTTCCGGCGATTGAAAGTGACACCGAGGTACGCCCAAACAAGACAGCCGACGACTACTGGGAGAAACCATTCCATAGCCATGGGAGAGACCTCTCCATGCCCAACAGCATACGCCGATTTTGGTTGAGTGGAGCAAGATGATTGTGCGCGGGCATGGCCGATCGAGCGCGTTAAAGCCTGGAAATTCCCGGTTATCGACCGCAAACACGGTGTTCGCCTTCGAACACCCCCGGGAAGAAGTACAATTTGTGGGTCCAGTGTAGAAAGAGGAAACTTCACATGAAACTACCTTCAATGACGAGACGGGATTTTGTGCGCATGGGTGCAGGCGCGGCGGTGGTTGGCGCGGCGGCGAAATCCACTTTACTGGAGCCGGCGGTGCTTGCAGCGCAGACAGCGACAAGTGGGCGGAAGATTCGCTTTGCGTCGATCGGGACCGGAATTCGCGGCTGCGATCTGCTGCGCTCGGCGCGGAATGTAAAGAGTGGAGTCCTTGTTGAGACGGCGGACCTTTACGACATGCACCAAAAAGCGGGTCTCGAGGCATACGGGGCCGACGTGCCCACCAGCCGCGACTATCGCAGGCTTCTCGACCGCAAAGATGTGGACGCGGTGATTGTGGCGGTCTCTGACCATCTGCACCGTCGCATTGTGCTGGACTGCGTTGCGGCGGGCAAGGACGTGTATTGCGAGAAGCCGATGTCGCACAACGTGGCGGATGGATTTGCGATGGTAGATAAGGTCGCCGCCAATAAGCGGATCTTCCAGGTGGGCAGCCAGCGCGTGAGCAACATTCTATACAAAAAGGGCGCGGAGATTTTCGCGTCGGGACGGCTGGGCGATGTGAGCTACATCGAGGGGCACACGGACCGTAACTCGCCGTCTGGCGCGTGGGTTTATCCCATTCCGCCGGACGCGAGCCCGGAGACCATCGACTGGGAGAGCTTTTTGCACGATGCGCAGAAGCGGCCCTTTGACCCGGTGCGGTTTTTCCGGTGGCGCTGCTTTGCGGAGTATGGAGAGGGCGTGACTGGCGACCTGTTCGTCCACCTGCTCTCTGGCATTCAATGCGTCAGCGGCATCAACGCCGCTCCCAGCCGCGCCTGTTCCATCGGCAGCCTCACCCATTTCAAAGACGGGCGAGATTATCCAGACCTGCTGGCGACGCTCTACGATTATCCGGGTGCAACGCTGAGCCTGCACTGCAATCAGAACAACGCGGCGGGCGATCAAACCATCTTCTACGGCAAAGAAGCCACCATGATGATCAACGGCAACACGCTCACCATCACTCCGCAGGATACGCGCCCGCAGCCGGAGGGCTACTCGCTGAATGGTTGGACGGCGGCAGCTAAGAAGCAGTATCTCGACGAGTGGCACGCAGCGCATCCCGCTCCGGCGTCAAGCCTCGCCGAAGTGGAAAGCTACACGGTGACGCCCGGCTATGACGACACCGCCGACCACATCGCCAACTTCTTCCGCGCCGTCGAGACGCGGGAACGCGTAAAGGAAGACGAGGTCTTCGGCAACCACACCGCCATCGCCTGCCACATGGCGAATCACTCGCACTTCCATCGCAATGTGGCCACGTGGGACGAGGCGACGAAGACTATCAAGGGCTGAGTTCGGGTTCGGGCAGCGCGGACGATTGAGCCTGCTCTGCCCGAACTGGAGCGCACATTTACGTCGCCCGCAGCCTCTGCGGAATGCGGTTCAGCGATTCTTCAAGTCGTGTGGTGATACATCCCAGCCGAGGTAATTGCCAAAAATCTCGGCAACGCCCGACGCGCTGTGGGAGCCACTCATGGAAGCGTGATGCTCGAAGCCGCTCTTGCGCTTGTGCGGCATCAAGTTCTGCAATTGCGGGACACCGACCACCGCGCCAGTACCATGCGCGCATTCATGCACCACCGTGCTGGTGAACGGAGTTGTCAGGACCGATCAGTGTCCAATGCGGACAGAATACAAAGAGTGGTCCGTGAGCACGTACAGTGTCCGACGGTCTTGACCGCCGAAAAGAATGTCGTGCGGGCGCTCCGGAGTTGTTATTGTGTCGAGAAGTTCTCCCTTCGGGGAGTAAACGAAGACCTGGCCGGCGGCAATATAAACCCTCCCGTCGCCGTCCTGGGCAAGGCTCTCTCCGCCCTGCTCGACGAATGGGGCTATTTCGGAAAGAGAGCCATCGGTATTTAGTTTCCCGCGATAGGTGCGCTGCTCAGCCTCATTTGTTGCGTAAAATGTTTGGCCGGGAATACCTTTGACCAATCCGTAGGCCTCGAGAATCGGCGCCCATTTGGTGCCGAAGTAAGGCTCACCCTGTACCAGCGGAGGATCGGTCGGAATAAAAAGGCTGTTGTCCGGGGAGACAAACTGGAAGGCTTTCCCGCTGCCGAGCCCCTTGCTGAACATCTCCTCAAAAGTGGTATAGGTGTACGGCTGTGTGGCTGACAGCGTATTGGCAAAGTCTCCGTTGAACCAATAGTCAACCGGAAGCGCCGGAATGAGTCCGGCGTGTTCACTGGAAGGCTGGAGTTTGAGAAGAGTGAGTTGCGCCTCGGCGTCTTCCGGCCGGAAGGCATAGGCCGTGAGCTCTTTGCCGCCGGAGGAAAGAACGATAAGGTCGCCGGATTTGTCGAAGATGAGATTGACGGGATCAAGCGGGGCTTCACGAACGACCAGAGCGCTCCCCGACTCGGGCGACCAGCGATAGATGCGCTGAAAGCGGGCATCCACGAAGTAGAGATCGCCGGCGGAGTTGATAGCGGCTCCTGAGATGTTAAAGAAGCCGGTGGCTAGAAGTTCGGGCTTGGAACCTTTTTCAGTGACGCTGGAAAGATGCCGGGATGCTGGCTCTGCCTTATCGTCTGAGAGATCGAGGTAGGCAAACTCGCGATCGCGAACCTCGGCGTGCAAAGTCTGGTCCACAATCGTATTTTCGAACGGAACTTTATTGGAACGCACCAACTGACGGCATGTGCCGGAGCCATCGCAAAGGCCGATGGAGCTGTTGGCGTCGACATGCACATTACGGAAATGAATATTGGTGGAGTCCGACACGCGCACCGCGTAAGGAAATGGCTCCTCCATGTGAGTGACGCGATAACCGTGATAGTTGGCAATCGTGATATCGCTCGATCGATCTATTTCGAGCGATGAGGCGTGACCGCTTTCACCACTCTCCTCTTCCGTCTGAGGTGCGTAAAGCCTCCAGTTGTGGGCATTGCTCATCTTGATTTCGGCGCGCACGTGGTGCTCGCTCGACAGCTCGTAGACGAAGCCGGGGACAGTGGTGTTGGAGATCAGGATGCCGGCTTGAGCAAAGGTATCGGGAGTCCAGATGTTGGCGAACGTTCCGCCGCCGCCGTCAATCCAGAGGCTGGGATACTGCGAGTCCCACGGGCGATGGAGGTCGGGGTCGGCGGTGTGCGTATTGTTGTAGGGATTCATGCGGGAGCCATCAGGCGCGTTCGTGCCGTGGCCTCCTAGAAAGCGTACATCGTCCACGAGAGAATCTCTGCCCGAGCGCCAAAGCAGGGCAACAGCCCGACTGTTGAGGCCGCCTGTATAGATACCAAGACCAGTGATCGTATTTGCTCCTCCTGATGGCGAGAGCAGGAGCGGCATGGGGGCCCCGGGCCCCTGGAATGCGGCGGTTCCGTCGGGCAGATCGAACTGCGTCGTACTGGGATGGAGACCAATCAGCACCGTGTCGGGACGCAAAGTGAGGGTGTCGCGAACGAGGTAGCGACCACTCGGGAAATAAAGTGCCCGATGACCGTCGATCGCCTTTTGAAGCGCGGCCGTGTCGTCGCTGTGCCCATCTCCTTGAACGCCGAGGGTGCGGATATTGACCCAGGAAGAGGGGTCCGGCAGCGGTTGAATGGCTGGCGGCGTAACCGGCGGAAGCGACGGAAGGGGAGACGCTTCGTAGCGAGTGTTGAACGCTGCCTGCGCCCCGGGATACTCAAGACTGAGACCGTGAGAAAAGACACTCACTTTGTAAACTTCTGAGACCTGGTGAAACTCGCGCCCGCTCTCACGAAATTTCGCAAAGACGGGGGTATGGCTACAGAGGATGTTCTCGAAGTTGATCTCGGTCATGCGGCTGTTCTCGTTGCTGATAAGAACGGCAGGCCCGGAAATATTCTTGAAGCGCGTGTCTACAATCCAAAGTTGATCGGAATAGTGAGAATCGATAGAGACTGCCGAAGGGACATTTTTGAACTCGTCGTGTACGAGAGTAAGTCCAGCTTCGTTTTCGCGGATAGCGGCTTTGCGCTGCCCGTCGAATGTGGAATCAATCAGAGTGAACTGCCATGCCGGCGAAGGTTTGCGGGCCATGATACCGAACTGGCCACCATGGAAATGAAGATCCTCGGCCTCGTTGCCTACCTCGTGAAGGCCGGCAAATCCAGAGCCGATATTGAAGTCGATGTGGCTGAGATAGCTGTGCTGCGCGGGATGAAAGCGGATTGCTACAGCGCCGCTGTTGCCTGGACCAATTTCGAAATCGATATTGCTCATCGCTGAATAGAAAGTGCCGGGATTGCCGTCTGGCACAGCATTGCCGGAGGGCACAACACCGGGAGGCGTTGGCGGCATGTGGAAGCCAAGTAGCGGCACGCCTCCGCGAATGACGGTTCCGGCGTGAGGACGCGCGCCGGCAAAGAAGAACATGTAGGCGATGCCGTCTTGATATCCCGGTGTATTTTCGCCAAGAACAAATACCGGGCGATGCGCACCGTACCCGATGATTCGTATGCCGGGCCAGAGATAGATGGTCCGCGTAATCCGGTAACGGCCCTCTGGAATGAAGACGACTCCCTCGCCCCGGGTTTCCTGGAGCTTGTCGATGGCGGCCTGAACGGCCAGGCTATCGTCTGCCTTGCCGTCGCCTTGAACGTGGAAGGCCCCGGGCGTGAGATAAACGGCGGCGGGGTCGTCGAGGCGGGTGGGATATACCGAGCTTCCAAAGGCGCTTACCGCGCAGGAAAGAGTGACAACGAGAAGTAGTGCGGCTTTCATAGGGCAGCTCCTGCGGTGATTGGAGGTTCAGTCGTGGCGGATAGTCCCACTGCCGAGCTGTCGATGCCGTCGAGCCGTGCTGAGGGATTTACGATGAGCCAACCGATTGCGCCCAGAACGGCAAACAAGGTTGCAGTCATAAAGGACGCGTCCCATCCAAAGTGTGAGGCAATCATAGGCGTGAGCGATGCAGTAACTGCGCCCCCCACCTGACAGCCGGTATTCATGGTCCCGGAAACAACTGCCGAGTACGGTCCCGCAAAATCAGCGGTTACTGACCAGAAGCTACTCTGCGATAGATACAAGGCTCCCGCGCCACACGCGAGAACAAGAGTGGCGGTCTTGGCATCATGTGCTCTCGACCCCACGCTAAGTAGAAATGCCGTGAATGCCAGTGCGAATGCCGGCAGAAAACAACGGCCGGCGCGCACGCTGACGTGGTCCGACAGCCAGTCGCTGGCAACTCCGCCAGTGAGAGAGCCCAGCGTCATCGCGATAAACGGAAACATGGAGTACAGAGCGCTGGTCTTCAAATTGAGGCCGCGCACTTGAACTAAATAAATGTAAAACCAGCTAAAGAAGATCCACGCCACGTAACCGAAGGTGAAATAGCTTCCCGTCAGCGCCAGAATCTCTTTGCTGCGGAATATTTTGCTCCAGGGCACCTTTCGCTTCACCGCGGCTTGCGGGACGGCTGCTACAGCAACTTTGCCCGCCTTGCCCCGGTTGTCGTCGCGGCCATCGACGATGACTTTGAGTTCCCCGGCGCGCACCCATGGGTGCTCTTCAGGCGTATCGCGTGCGATCAGGTACCAGATCAATCCGGCCAGCAAGACCACAACCGAGCTGAACCAGAAGGCAGCGCGCCACCCATAGTGCATCATGATCGCCGTCATGATCGGCGGCGTGAGTCCCGATCCGAGCCCGACACCGCCAAAGATGATGCCGTTCGCCTTTCCTCGTTCATCAATTGGAAACCACCGCTCGACAAACTGGTTTGCCGCTGGATAGGTGATGGCCTCGCCTGCAGCCAATGAGAACCGCACCAGGACCAGAAGGAATAGCGCGCCGCGTATGCCTGGTGGAACGGACGCGGTCAGGGCAGTAAAGAGCCCCGACCATATCACGCCGATCGCGATAACACGGCGCGGACCTAGGCGGCGCGCCAGGATTCCGCCGGGGATCTGGAACGAGGCGTAGCCGATTAGGAATGCGCTGAAAATCCAACCCAGGTGCGCGTTGTCTATTCCGAATTCCCGGCTGATCGATACACCGGCAATCGAAATATTGGTACGGTCCATAAATGCAACAGCACTCAAAACCAATACCCAGGACACAAGCAGGTAGCGCTTTGGCACACCTCGGCCGGGTTTCTTCAACTGGTTGATCGTCATCTCATCTCAAATTCGCGTTGCCGTTGCAGGAAGTGGCATTCTAATGCGCGGGACGCGGCAATTTGGCCTTTGCTAACAAGGCGTCAAATTCGCTGCGTTCCATTTTCAGCTTCTCAGGATGAGCGTCGATCCACTTGGCGAACGCGTCATACTTTTCCGTCGTCCAGCCTCCCTCGAACTGGGCTCCGTTCTTGCCTTCGCGATTGAGTTCGAAATTGAAGTCATCCTTCAGGGAGGTGAATTCCGCATGGCTGATGGCCTGCTCGGCTAGAATTGCGGGAACAAAAAGGACTCCATCCGGCTTGCAGAGAACCAGGTCCCCCGGCAGCACTATCGCATGTCCAATGCGAATGGGAGCATTAATGGAGGTCAACCCCATCTCGGCCCAGGCAGACGGATCGTATCCGCGATAAAATCCGTTGAAATTCGGGATCTCCCGATTCTCCTCTTGATCGCGGATACCGGCGTCAAATACGAACCCCGTATGAGTATGCGCGGCGATCGCATTGCCAAGGTTGGAACCAATCAACGTACCGTCGACGATCTTTCCAAAGCCGTCGGCCACATACACGTCGCCGATTTGCAGTTCGCTGATGGGCCAGCTATTGGTCCCGGAACCACTGCCCAGGATTCGTCCCTCTGCTTTGCCTTCGGCGGCAATGGCTTTCAGCATATCGGGACGCGTCGGCATGTATTGGGCTGTCAACGCCCTGCCGGCAAACGGCTTTTCGATATGAAGAGCCTGCCAGCCCGCCTCGAATTGATTGTTATAGCCCTCGCTGCGCAGGAATTCCCAAACGTCTTCAATGGTCATATTCACGGCGCGCTTCAGTAGCGCATCCGGTAGTTTTGGCCGGCCATCCGGGAAGCGATCACCCTTCCAGTCCGATGTGTAAAAGAGTATTTGATCCCGCGTCATGGTCACCTGGCTGAATGCTGGGGCCGCCATCAACACCGCGCACGCCAATAAAATCGCTGAAATAATCCTCTTCATAAATCTCTCCACCCTTCCCGATTCGTCCCGCAAAAGACGTTTACGTTCCCGGCCCAGCAGCGGCCAGACTGGCACACTGCTATTCCAGGTCACTCTCCAAATATTCTGTTCATCCTCGAGGTAATCGCGGTTCCACCATGGCTCCTTCGCAACCCGCCCCGTTCGACCAGGTGAACCGGTCAAATGAAGGCGTACTCGCACCTTTGGTTCATCCCCACGTTCCCCTTGAGGATTGAGAGGAACGAGACAAGGTCCTGGATTCTGTTGCTATCCTGCTTTGTCTCGCCCCCATTGGCTGGTTGAAGCCGTTGCTTCAGCTGAAGAGCGCATCGTCCCACGACTGCGCTTCGTCCCACATCGGCGTGGGTTCAAAATATCCCGTGCCGGGTTTGAGATGCCGCTTCACTTCATCATCGTTGAGAGTAATTCCCAATCCGGGGGTATCCGGGACTTTGATGTACCCCTTATTGATGATCGGCTTTTCAATGCCTGTGACCAGGTCCTGCCAGAAAGGCACGTCGAGCGAATGGTTCTCGAGCGCGAGAAAATTGCGAGTCGCGGCCGCGCAGTGAACGTTGGCCATGCAGCTAACCGGCGTTCCGGCAAAATGCATCGCCATCGGCACCCCATAGCCATAAGCCATGTCGCCAATTCTGTGCGTCCGTAAAATGCCGCCCGAGGTCGCAAGGTCGGGATGAATCTTGTCTACCGCGTGGTTGCTGCAGAGCTTCTCGAAGTCCGCGATCTCGTAGATATCCTCGCCGGTGAGGATAGGCGTCGGGCTAGCCTCTGTAATCTCCTTGAGAAGATCGGTGTAGATCCAGGGAATCACGTCTTCCATCCACTCCAGGTTGAACTTCTCGTAGGCTTTGGCCAGCTTGATCACCGACTTCACTCCGATGTGTCCCAGATGATCAATCGAGAACGGTATTTCATAACCGACCGCGGCTCGGACTGCGCCGACAAATTCGCACATCCTGTCTATGCCTTTGTCGGTGATCTCGGCTGCGACAAAGGGATGAGGTTGATTGCGCAATTCCCACGCGCTTTGACCGGCTGGCTCCATCACCATGTCCTTCTGTCCCTGCAGCAGGCGAATGCCAAAGTCCATCTTGATCCACGTCATGCCCATCGCCACCCGCTGTTTGGCTCGCTCCCCGCACTCCTGCGGCGATTCCGATTCTTCGGTATCGGCATAGATGCGGATGGTATCGCGCCATTTACCGCCGAGCATCTGGTAGACGGGGATGTTGTACACTTTGCCGGCAATGTCCCACAGCGCCATTTCAACGGCGCAAACGCCGCCCGCCTGGCGCGCGCCGCCACCAAACTGAGCAATCTTCTGAAACAGGTAGTCGATGTTCAGCGGATTCTCGCCAACGAGGCGGCTCTTCAGCACCATCGCGTACTGGTAACCCGCTATGTCTCGCACTTCACCCAGGCCATAGACGCCCTGGTTGGTGTCAATGCGAATAAGAACGCACGGGCTCGGCCCCGGCTTAACAACCACCGCGTAGCGCATGTCGGTGATTTTCAAGGTCGACGGACTCGAGTTCAGATTGACATTCTTGATTGAAGACTCCGTTGCGCTGGCTCCAGCAGCCTGGCTGAGAGCGCCACCGGCGAGTACGGCTAGCGAAGACTTGAGAACACTGCGGCGATTCATATTGAGGGTGCTGTGATCGGGCATTTCTGCTTATTCCTTTCAGCATTAGCTTTTGTTGTCTTGATTAATTTCAGAACTTCCATTCGTCAAAGATTGTCCGGAACGCAGAGCTGACAATCTTATCGATCGTGTCGAATATTCAACAGGTGGGCTCTAACCCCACCAGGTTTCACCCGGCGCCAGATGCGCCTTGGCCACATCGGGGTTAATCTCAACTCCCAGCCCCGGCTTGTCTTCGATGATGTAGTATCCGTCCTTCCAGAAGGGGCCTTCGTGCACCACCAGCTGCGGCCACCAATCGATCCACTTGGCCAATTCATGAATCTTGAATCCGCGCATCGAGGCCGCGGCATGCACCGAGGCGATCGTGCCAATCGGACTTGCCGGGTTGTGCGCGGCTGTCCAGATATAGTAGAGATCGGCCAGATCGGAGATACGCTTGGACTGCAGCAGCCCTCCGGATTTCGGAATGTCGATGTGGACGCCCGCACACGCCTGGCTTTCAATCAGCGTTCTGAATCCCTGTACCGTATAAAGATTCTCGCCCGTGCAGATCGGTGTCCGCGTGGCGCGCGCCAGCCTGGCCATCGCGTCGGTGTTCTCAGGCGGCAGCGGGTCTTCAAGCCACATCGGCTCAACATGCTCCAGCGCATTCAGTAACTGGATTGCATCCTGCGTGTCGTACTTCCAGTGACACTCGATGGCAAAGTCGATATCCGGTCCGAGTTCGTCGCGAACCGCTTCCATCTTGGTCACGATGCGATGAATGTCCCGATTGGTCAAGTTGCGCCCATAGAGATCATGCCCGGGTTCAGAGTAGGTAGGATCTGCGCTGACGGGAATGTTGTCGCCCTGGAACTTGAATCCCGTGAAACCATACGGGTTGTTCCCTTTCGCTTCAGCAGCCTGGTTACGCCAGGACGATAGTTCCTTTGGATTCGGTGGCGCCTGTAAGGTGTGATAGAAGCGTACCCGGTCACGAAAACGTCCTCCAAGCAGGTTGCAAACCGGTGTTTCCAGAATGCGGCCCGCCAGGTCCCAGAGCGCAATTTCAATGCCGCTTGCGGCAGTCACTGTAATCCCGCCGATAGCGCCCGCGCCGGCACTTTGCATCAGCATCTTGGTGTAGAGTTTGTCCACGTTCATCGGATCTTCGCCGATGATCAGCGGCTTCAGCTGCCGGAGCACAACATCCTTGACACCCGGCCCCCAATAAGCCTCACCAATTCCAGAGATTCCCGCATCCGTTTCAATCTTGATCAGGTTCCAATCCCAGGTTCCGCGCACAATCATGCACTTCACGTCGGTAATCTTCACCTTCTTGCGCAATGTCTCGGCAAGACTGCGATATGGCTCGGCGAGGAGAAAGGAACCTGCTGCTCCAGCGGTAATAGCTTTTAAGAATGCCCTGCGATCGTTAAACACATTTCCCCCAAAGAATCCTGCGCTGTGAACAATAAATTAGAAAGACGAATACTGAGGATTTCAAAAGCATGGGAGGCCACCGCTCTTGGTGGCCTCCCATGAGGGTTTTAGAAATGCAGAGTGACGGAACCTTGCAGATCGCGGTTGTCATTAACCGTTCCGGTAATCTGTCCGGCCGTTGAGGCCCCAATGGCAGCAACCGGCGTTGCAAAGTTCGGAGTGTTAAACGCGTTAAATGCATCCAGCCGGAAACTCAGGATCTTGTCCTCGTACAGCTTTATCTTGCGCTGTAGCGACACGTCCCAGTCTTTCGTACTCGGGCCGTAGAGCACAGAGCGAGCCGAGTTGCCGTAGGTATTTGCAGCCGGTGCCTTAAATGCCGTCGTATCGTAGAAGCGCAGCGGAGTACCGTGATCAAGCTTGCCGGATGCGATGCGATCCGGCCAGCTCGGCGAGCCGCTGTTCACGCCACTGTTGAGTGTCACCGTAAACGGAGCGCCTGAACCGTAGGTCGTGATGGCATCCACTTCAAAACCACCCGCGATATGCGAAACCAGGCCACTGTTGAGGAACTTCTTGCCTCCACCGAACGGGAGGTCGTAGTTCACGCTGCTCACAAGCCGATGCTTCTGATCGAAGCCCGACGCGCCGTAGCCTGCTTTCAGGTTGGTCACGGTCTGCGGATTGCCAGCCGAACCGCCGCCCGAAGCCGCGGAGCCACCGTAATCCAGTGACTTGCCGTAGGTATAGTCGATCAACGCCATCAGGCCGTGGCTATAGCGCTTGGTGTACTTGACCTGAAGACTGTTGTAGTTCGATCGATTGATCGGGTCTTCCTGCACCCAGGTGGAGATATTGTTGAGCGGCTGGATGAGCCGGCGGAGAGTTGTGGATGTGGGCCCACCAGACTGGATCAGGCCAACCTCGTTCGGGTTGTAGGCATACGTCAGGTGAACACTGTGGCTTCCACCGTACGCAATTTCAACAACGCCGCCAAGAGCCTGGCGTTCGATGCCCAAAGTGTAGGTCTGCGTGCTCGGCGTCTTGTTGGCCATCGAGTGAGAGATGATCGCAGGTACAGCCGCGTTGAGCGACGCCGTGTTGGTCAAAGTTGCGTAAGACAGCGGCGCCGCACCCTGCGGGAAGGCATTGTTAATGACTGGTTGACATGTTGAGGTAACGTTGGTCGGAGAGCAGACGTTACTAAACGCAGCCGGAAGCGGGAACGTCGCCGGGCTCGCGAAGGTTTGTGAAATCGTGAACGGCGGATTCTGTCCCAACTCATCAGACGCTGAGAATGGATCCTGGAAGTAAGCGATGCCGAAGCCGGCGCGGATGACCGTGGTTCCCTTGCCGTCAAGATCGAAGGCCAGGCCGACACGGGGGCCAAAATCGTTGTTACGCTGCTGAATGCCTGCGCTCTTGCTGGTGCCGTTCAAGCCTGCGAAAACAAACGCCATCTTGCTATAGTCAAAGTTCGCCAACTTGTTGTTTTTGTCGGTGTCCGGCGTGTATATGTCATCCCGGAAACCGAGGTTGACCGTAAGGCGCTGCGATAGCTTCCAGTCATCCTGAATGAACATTCCATACTGCACGTTAAGGTCGTAGTAAGGAACCAGAAGGAAGTTGCGGCTTCCTGAATTGGGGAAACCCAGCAGAAGGCCGGCCAGTCCGGAACCGCCTGCGGCTGCGCTGCCGCTGTTGGTGAAGTTATCGTTGAAGGTCATCGCGCCGCGCGTGGTTGTGTTTGTAAATGGCGACGCATAGACGCGAACATAACGGAGACCTGCCCTCAGTCCATGGCGTCCGCGAGTTTGCGAGAACGTGTCCTCGAACTGCACGTTGGTCTGCCGCGGGTTTGCCGGCAGGAATGCAGTTCCGCCCTGTAGGCAGGTAAATTCATTGCCGCAGGTACTGCCGATGGTGAGATTCGGAAGGCCGGTTGTATATTGCGAAATATTCAGGCCGAGCATACCGAGTGATGTGGATGAATTGTGACCAAAATCGGATTGCGTCGTGAAGGGATTCGTGCGGGCGTAGCCCATACGAAACTCGTTGAATGTGTTCGATGAGAAGAAGTGCGTCTCGTCGATCGACAGGCCTTGGGCCACCAGCGTGGTGTTCTGGATTCCGGCGACGAACGGACCCAGATCGAAGCTCTTGGCGGCGGTTGCGCTGGGCGGAAGGCAACAGGTCCCCTGGCCGCCAACCAGAGGGTTAGGAGCGCTCTGGACGTAACGTTCATAGCTGAAGCGGCCAAACATCGAGTCCTTGTCGCTGAGATGGTAATCGATGCGCGCATTGCCGCCGTTGTCGTTGATGATCTGGTTTGCAGTCGAAATGAAGTTATTGAAGCTGCCGGAGGTCTGCGGCAGCGGATAGATACTGGCCACGTTGAGGCCGACCTGGCTGAGACGGGCCGGACATATCACGTTGAGGACGCCATTGCAGCTAAACTGCGTGCGCGTAAAGGTGCTTCCCGTCTGCACCGTTGTCAGCGGATCATAGATCGGAATCAAAGTTCCCGCGGCATTGGTGTAGCTACTGAAGTCCCCGTTACGTTCGGCAGCGGTTGGCACGCTGTTCTGGTTTACGATGCCTTTGAGAGAACGCTGGCCGTAATAGTCGGCAAAGTAGAAGAGCTTGTCCCTCTTGATCGCTCCTCCAACCGCGCCGCCAAACTGACCGCGGCGATAAGCAGGCTTCTGCACCGAAGATCCGGCACGGGCAAAATAGTTACGCGCGTCAACGGCGCTGTTACGAAGATACGTAAATACCTCGCCGTGCATAGCGTTCGCTCCAGAACGTGTCGAGGTCGAGACGATTCCGGCGCCACCGCCATACTCGGCGGAATAGGTTCCCGTCATTACCTTGAATTCTGCAACCGACTCCACCGAGGGTTGCACCATCACAGTGTTAAAGGTCCACTCGTTGTCGATGATTCCGTCGACGAGATACTGATTTGTATTCGCCTGGCTCCCCAGGGAGTTAAAGTCGGATGCAGCGCGCGGATTGAACGAACTTGAACCCGACAGGTTCTCGCCGGCCTGGCCCGCGGTGACGCCCGGAACCAGGTAAACAAGCTGCGCGAAATTTCTGCCATTCAAGGGCAGATCCTGCACCTGGTGCTGGCTGACAACGTCGCCCAACTCCGAGCTCTCAAGCTTGATGAGCGGAGGCGCGGCCGTCACTTCAACGGTTTCACTAGTTCCCCCGGTCTGGAGCGCGATGTCCAAATCGGCCTTTTGATCGATGTCCAACGGAAAGTTAGCTTGAACGCTTCGTTTGAAGCCTGTCATTTCAACTGAGATCGTGTAAGTCCCGGGCAAGAGCGAGGGGAATGCATAGGAACCCACCGAATCGGTGCGCGTAACCGACTTTGTGCCCTTCGCCACATCCGAGATTGTGACTGTAGCTCCGGGAACAACCGCGCCGCTTGCGTCATGCACGGTTCCCGAAACACTACCGCTCGTTGCCTGACCCATCCCAGCAACGCAAACGCAGAACGGCATTATGAGCGCCGCTGCCAGCATCCAAATCTTGTTTTTGAACATATTGAGTCGTGCCTCCAGTAAAAGTTGAGTGAGCTAAGTGGTAATTCGGTGGATTCGTGAAAAGAGCCGCCCTTTTTTGTCATAGCGGCCTCGGACAAACTCGATACGAGCCGATAGCTCCGAAGGTGGTCTTCTCCGATCAAACCGACGAAAAAACGAACTTCCCCAATGCTACGCCGCAGTCGCGCACCAATTTGGTTGCAACTCTCGAGCGATTACCCGCATGTTGCGGTACATTTGGCGAGCCCCACGCGGTACCCGGTGGATCGGTCCTGGCAGTTTTGCCTGCAGCACCAAGCGGAAGGAGAATCGGGCCCGCGGTATTGACAATGCGTGTTGACACAGCACCATTACAGGTTTTGTGAATTACGCTACAGATCCCCTAAACGTCATGGCCGAGAATCGTGAACCGACCAATTGGATCAGCATTCCAGAACATGAGGACCCTAGCACCCAGAGCAGACTTTGGCTACGTAGGTTACGGTATTCCGGATCGGTGGCAGTCTTCTCATCAATGTTTTCAATAACTTACCAAGGGTCGCCTTACGGTAAATTGGGAGGTATAGAACAGTGGATCGATATGATTGTCAGACGAGTTACGCGACAGCCATCCTGTAAATAGCAAAGCGCAAAACCTTGGACG
>Ga0209483_1001673_pt1 | contig 16558 bp, 10 predicted proteins | sample NGEPerA_FD_184508 | JGI IMG/M metagenome (GOLD analysis project Ga0209483, IMG submission 184508) | Arctic peat soil microbial communities from the Barrow Environmental Observatory site, Barrow, Alaska, USA - NGEE PermafrostL2-A... | ecosystem: Environmental > Terrestrial > Soil > Wetlands >... | reverse complement strand
TCCCCGCCGGGTGCTCGAATATTGGGAGCGTATTCAGGAAACCTATACCGACCCCGCCTCGGGCCTGCGCGCGATCCGAGGCTGGCGGCATTGGACGCGCGACCACAGCCTTGAAATCGAGATACCGAACGGGGAATAAATCTCTGGGTCTTGCCGCAGCAGGGGGAGCTTGGCCCGCGGTGCGCTTTTTCTCACGATAGAAAAAGCATGCGCGAGGACAAGGGAGCCGTGCAGATAAAGTAGATAAGCTTGCTAAAAGAAGTCCCGCACGATTGCTTCGTAATCCGCGGTGCGTGGATTCATCGGGTTATGCGGCATCACCTCGCGCATGGTACGGCTTATATATCCAAGCGTGACGCCTTTCAGTATGTCGTCGCCGCGATGTTTGCCTTTGAGCATGTCGCGCGGGTGTTGGGGATTCCAAGAATAGATTGTCAGTCCGTGATTGAGCACGGCGTCGGCAATGGGTTCGTTGATGTGTTCGTCGCCCCAGCCATATCCGATCACCATCAGGCGCACGTCGCCTGAATTCAGCACGCTCTCTAATACGCGGTGATACCAGCCAATCAGCGCCGAACTTGAGATTGTCAGTTGTTTGCGGCGGCCCATGACCATGGAGGCTTTTCCATCATCGGTACGCCAGTTGATCGACCCGTGCAGCTTGACGTGATTGAAATTCTTCAGGAGGTCGGGCTCCGTCGCTCCCGGATCGACCGGCGATGCAAGCGGAATTGGGTTTGCTCCGGCCGGAAAGTGAGGTGGACGGTCCAGCCATTTTATCCCCGGCGTTATCAGCTTCTGGCGGGTAACGATGATGCCATAAATTCTCTCCAGCAACAGGTCCTGATTGAGCGAGAAGACGTAGCCTGTTCCGATCCCAACCGGGCCGGGACAAAACCTTCCCAGAAAATCATTGATGGTCGCGCCGAGAACAGGAGGCGCGGGGTTTTTATAGCCCGCGTCCATGTCGTCGAAGGCCGCCTTGATCGCGATTTCCAGCGCCTCGTTGTCGGCTTCCTCGTATAACCCGGTGCGCGTCTTCTCCAGCGCGTCCTCGAAAGAGGGCTCAGCGACGAGCAGACCCGGCAGACGCGGGCGTGCTCTTACCGCAGGGTGCGCCATGAGGCGACCCGATAGGTCCGTTGCAGTCAGGCCGCCCCAGTTACACGAGAAGCCCGCGCCGATCAGGAGAACGCGCTTCGCAAAAGATCCATCGATCACAGACATGGGCTTGATCTGGGAAAAGTCCCGGCTTCGATCTTCAAGAATAACAAAGTCAAACGTGACTTGATCAAGTGCATCGCCGTGGCTCCGGGCCTTTACGTCACGAACCTTGAGCGCCGCATACATGCCCTTGTCGTTTCTTACGAGTGCAATCTCACCTTCGTTGATCGTCTGGTGATCGCTGCTGTAATCAAATCTGGCCGCGTCCTTTATGTCGGAAATTGAAGCCGCGTCCGCTGCCCTCGCGACGGCAATGAGCTTTCCATTGGACAGTGCACAGATCGATTTATTGCTGGCCCCCGACCATCTGGTCGCGAAATGTGCATCGCCAGTGCCGATCTCCGCGATGCCTCTGTTGCTCGTATAGTCGAAAGTAATCTGTCCCCGCATCCCGAATCTCCAATACGACGCATTATATCAGCCTCCGCGAATAGTCCTCAGTTTACGGCGCATCCGGCTACGCCGGACCAGGCTCTAGGCTGCGCCCCGAGTCTTCGCCTCGTCCCGTGCGGGTGACGATCCCTTGCGCGAAGGCGCTAGGGGACGCCGCCCCCCGCGCGCGCAAGGCATCCCAACGTATCCCTGAAGGGACCCTCGTTCGGAGCCTCCTTGCACTTGCTACCCCCGCTCTCGGCGAGGGCCAACCGGGTGCATGCGCACCCGTCTTTCCAAGAAAGAAGGGAGGAAGGGCCGTGGGGTCACGGTCCGCGCTTCAAGCAAGAAGGAGTCAGACCATGTTGCAATCCGTATCACTCTCATCGTTACAGCCAGCCGCCGCGAACCCGCGCCGGAAGATCGACCGCAAGGCCATCGAGGGTCTTGCCGCCAGCATCAAAACCGATGGCGTTTTGCATAACCTTGTCGTCAGTCCGGTCGAGGGCAGAGGAAAGAAAGAGAAATTCCAGATCGTCAGCGGGTCGCGGCGCTTTGAGGCTCTGCGCCTGTTGCAGGAGCGCGGCGAACTGCCCGAGGATTTCACGGTCGCGGTCGAAATACGCGACGACCTCTCCAAAGACGACACGCTGCGGATTGCCACCGTCGAGAATCTGCAACGGCAGAATCTCACGCCGCTGGAGGAAGCGGGAGCGTTGGCCAAGCTGGTTCATAAGGGCGTCACTCTGGATGATGTGGTCGCGCAGACAGGATTGAGCGTCACGACGATTAAGCGGCGTCTCGCGCTTAATAACCTGTGCCGGGAAGCAAAGGCCGCGTTGACGACAGGCGTTATCACGCTTTCGCAAGCGGAAGCCCTGACCTTGGGCAGTGACGAGGATCAAGAAACAATCATCGAGGCAATCCGCAGCGGCAGGGACTTGAGCGTCGAATACATCAAGGACAATTTGCTTGATGAACGGCCCACGGTGGCTCTGGCGATATTCCCGCCCGAGAAATACACGGGCACCATCACCACCGACCTCTTTGCCGAGGACGAGACTTCCTACTTTGATGATGCCGAGCAGTTCTTCGCCCTGCAAAAGGAAGCGGTTGAGGAATTGAGGAAGCACCACGAGGCCAGCGCGGCATGGGTCACGGTTACGGAGGAATACCGCCTCTCCGATTGGCAGTACCGCAAGGCGCGGAAGAACCAGAAAAGCGGCGTCCTTATCAATCTCTCGCCATCCGGCGCGGTCGAAGTCCGCGAAGGTCTGGTCCGTCCCAAGATCGCGAAGGAAACCGCCGAGGCGATTGCGGAGAACCCTATCGCCCCGGTGAAGGCGAAGGCCGCATATTCCGCGCCGCTTTGCCGTTATATCGCCCACCACAAGACAGTGGCGGTTGCGGAAATCCTTCTCGCCAATCCGCGCACGGCGCAGGAAGTGTTGATCGTCCGCACCCTGAACGGGTTGCGGCTGCACGAGGCATTCCCGGCCTTGGGCAAGGAAGCGGAGCCGCAGGGTGCGTACCGGGTCCTTGAGGAACAGGCGCGGGGCTTCGCTGGCAAACTCGGCTTTGCCATCGAGGAAGGGGAGTCAGTGTGGAGCAGCTTCCCGCCGCAGTTCACCGAGGAACTCGCCTTGTACGAGGCGGTGAGGGGTCTGTCAGATCACGACCTCGCCGCGTTGCAGACGCTTCTTGCCGCCCTGTCCTTCGGTCAGGGGAATTGCGACCGTCTGGACACGAGCGACTCTCTATTTAACCGCGTGGCGCGGGATTTGAGCGTCGATATGAAGAACCACTGGCGACCGGATGCGGCCTTCTTCGGCAAGCGCAACCGGGAGCAGCTTGTCGGGATCGCCAAGGAGTGCGGGTATGCCGATGGCAACGGCTCGTTGGGTTCGTACAAGAAGGCCGAACTCACGTCCTCGCTGGTCCGGCATTTCGTGAACGCGCACAGTACCGCCGAGCCGACTGAGGCGCAGCGCAAGGCGCGGGAATGGTTGCCCGAGGCCATGCTGTTCCCGGCGGTCGATCCGAACGCAGCCGCCGAGGTCGAGGACGAAGCCGACCCCGTTGACGAAATGACCGACGAGGATTGATGTTTTCACTGTCTGCGGCGCGGCTGGCCTGATGGTCAGCCGCGCCGTTTTTTGTGTCAGGGAAGCGCCAGCAGCGGGCCGTCCTTGCGAAGGCCGGTTCCCGTCAGCAGCTTCGACGCCGTGCCGCCGGGCGGGATTTCGCAGAGCAGCACCACGAAATCGCCGATCCTGAACTCTTCCTCGGGATGCCACTGCGCCGTGAAGACAGGCAGGTCGTTTTCCAGCCCGAGCCGGTAGCTCCTGACGTACCACTTCACCCATTCTGAATTCCCGGCCAGATCAGCAAGGCGCTGGGCGTCCGCGCTGTCCAGCGCGAGGCCGTGCGCGTGCAGGTAGAACCCGTCGCCGAACTGCGTTTCATAGACATCTTCGTTCAGCACCGCCCAGACGGTCAGGGAGCCGCCAGCGTCCTTGATGCGTTGGCGCACGCTCTCGACCATAGCGGGGGTTATCTCGACCTCGCCGGGGTACTTGGGCGGGCCGAGCTTTAGGATATTACGGTCGTCTGGAAGCGGCATCGCCGTACTCGCTCGGGGGGCAAGATTACCAGATGAGCATCATCGCGCATCACGCCAAGAACAGGTGCGAAATCGCGGGCACAAATTTGGCACACCGGGCAGCGACATATAGCGATTTACAGCGACATCCAGCGATGCTAACGTCTTTAAATCGTTGAGTTATTCAATTAAATCAGTGTGCTAGATTACCCTCCGAAGGCAGAGGTCACAGGTTCGACTCCTGTCGGGTGCGCCATTTTTTTTCGTTCGTTTTGCTGCGGGCTACAGCCCGGCTACACGAAGCATCCTCTAGTTCAGTGCCGCTAAGCATACATCCTGGCGCCGAAATGAGCGAATGCAAGATAGGGAGAGCACCCCCTTCACACGGGAGGGGTCACAGGTTCAATCTCTGTCGCGCCCACCAGCCGATCCAATGAAATCAGTGTCTTATCGCGGCGCCGATTTGTTCTAATCGACACGCCAAGGCATACAAAGGCAGAACTCAGCGCTGTAATCCGCAACGTTTGTTACCCCGACGTTCACAGGGGTTGCTTCAATCAAAGGAGGCAGCCGTTGTCGGTCGCTGCATAGTCCGCGGCGTAACTCGGCTCCCACGCAATCCTCTTGAGATGTCAAATCCCGCCTGGATTTACTGCTTCACCGCGTGCGAGGGACAGCGCTGCCATAAAACTCTCGCCGCCCGATATCGGCGTTACGCGCACGAACGTATGTGCCATACAAATGTTGCAGTCATAACCGTCATACGAATGACTCTGAACCAAACTCGGTGGCGGGCACTCCTCGGTGCGGCTTGATCTTGGAAGAGCCGTTTGGGACGCAACTCTGACAGTTTCCATCCCTTGCTTCGGCTGATTCAATTGGGCGACAGCGCCTTTTCTTGGCACTGACAGCTGATGAGCCCGGCAAGCGTTGTCAGTCAGTTTGTCAGTGCCGACTGGCGAATGATGCTGATCTGTGCATCCGCAAGTGCACACATGGCTTTAAGACGAAAAGCGCGCCTCGTGCTGAAACTTGTACTTTTATACTGGGCTAACTAAGTCGGGGCTGCGCGTCATTCGAACGATGTAATGCGATGCCGGTTTGGTTCGATTTCAAATATAGATCAAATGGTTCGCAGAATTATTGCAATGCGGAACAGCATTCGATTGCGGCCGCACATTGACCGGCGTAGTACTGACAGCGGGCAGCGAGTCGCGTAGAGGCGATATGTTCGAAGCGCGCAATAAATCTCAAATCATCAAAGCATCGAGAAACGTCCGTCGAGACGTGAGTTTTAGCGCGCGTGGAAGACGTCCGGCGCTAGACTTCTCAGTCCTCCTGTCCCAATCGGGTTCTTGTTACCGCGCGAAGCGCGCGCGCGTTGCGACGATCAACACGCGCATCGCGGCCTTTCTTTGGAATCAACCTGTCACGCAAGGACGTGGAACATGCTCAAGGCGATCATTGGTGGACTGATCGGCGCAATCGCTTTTGCGAATGTTGCCGTAGCTCAGACCTGCGCGGGCTATCCTTACACATTTTCGAACGGAACCACGGCTGACGCCACGCAGGTGAATGCCGATTTCAATTCGATTTTGAGTTGCGCGAACACGTATTTGGCGCCGCTAGCCAACCCGAATTTTACCGGCAATGTCGGCATTGGAACGCCTGCAACGTTTAAACTTGCGGTAGCTGGGGCCGGTACAGGCTCTCTCCTGGCCGGCGATGTTGCGGGATTCGGCGGCAACTATACGAGCATGAGTTTGAATGGGCTTTCGGGAGCGACAAACTACAACTTTTTGAGCAGTCCAACTGATTCCACGCTGTATATTAATTCGCCAAGCCAGATACAGTTCAGGCAAAACAACATAACGTTCATGGTTCTTGGCAATGGGACCAGCTATTTCACCGGTACCGGTAATTTTGGTATCGGCACTTCCTCGCCGAGCTATACTTTGCATGTGAACGGTTCTGTGGCGGGCACAAGCGCCTACAACAATCTCTCCGACTTGCGTCTTAAGAAAGACGTCTCCGAAATCGACGGCGCACTGAATCTGATCGAAAGGTTGCGTGGCGTGCGGTTTCGCTGGCGTGAGCCCAGTGAGCGCACGATTGGAAGAGATTTGCACTTGCCGGTCGGCGATCCTCAGATCGGATTGATCGCGCAGGAAGTGAAGGGCGTGTTGCCGGAAGCGGTGACGAAGTCCAACGACGGAATCTTCAGCATTCAGGAATCGAAGGTCGTCCCGGTTCTTGTCGAAGCCGTAAAGGCGCAGCAAGCGGAAATTGAGTCGCTGAAAGCCACAAACAAAATCCAGGCCAGCGAGAACAACGTTCTGAGACAGCAAAGCCTTGAAATAGAGACGCGTCTGACACGTCTGGAATCGGCCATGCGGCAGGGATCGCCAAAGCAGGCTGCACTTTCCAGAGCTCTTATTCGAAAAGCGAAAGCGAGCTGACCGCGACGTGCGGCAAAGCAAGGGGAGCATCATGATATCGAGAACGCTGCATGGCGTAATTTTGGCAGCACTCATCGTGCTGTTCGCGATCATTGCGCCCATGGCCGCTCGCGCAACCGGCTCGATCGCATACACCTATGACACGCTCGGCCGGATCACATCGGCCACCTACGACAATGGCGTTATCTATTACACCTATGACGCTGCCGGAAACCGGCTCACGCAAATCGTGAACGTGACGACGGGCGCCATGTGCTGGGGCACTGTTTCGGGATCGTGCGTGACGGCGACATGGGGCGCGGGGCTGTGGCACAATTGAAACAAGAATTCCCGATTTGGAAAATGCCCTGCGCGCTCATCCTCGCGCTGCTGACGTTGAACATCGCCTACGTTCCGGCGGCACGCGCGCAAACCTATCGTCCTTCCGTCACCATCGGCACGGCTTCGCTGATTTCGCCGACGGCAGCCGATAGCTATTACGGATCTTCGACGACGCACACGATCGGTCCAGGCGCGCCAACCAGCCGTCCGCCGGAAATCGTGGCGTTGTCGCGTGCGCTTAAGGGCAATGTCGATCTGATCTACGAATATGTGCGCAACAACATCGAAGTGGTGTGGCTCTACGGCCTGCAAAAAGGCTCGCTCGGCACCTCCATCGACAAGGCCGGAACGCCATTCGACCAAGCCGTGCTCATGGTCGAGCTCTTGCGCCAGGCCGGATACACGGCGAGCTATCAGGCCGGTACAATCACGCTCACCGGATCGCAGTTCACGGACTGGACCGGGATTTCGGATGCATCCGCCGCCTGTCAGATGCTTTCCAGCGGTGGGTTTCCGGCGCAGGTCAATGGCACGACCACAGCCAATTGTGCTTATGGCACGGGTACAGCCATCAGCTCGGTGCAGATGGCGCATATCTGGGTCGCGGTCACGATTTCCGGCACGCAATATCTCTTCGATCCGTCTTACAAGTCACACACCTGGAAGGCCGGGATCAATCTGGCCACCGCCGCAGGAATGACCAGCGGGCAACCGCTGACGCAAGCGACCAGCGGCATGGATACGGGAACGCTGTCGGGCGTGAACTATGTCCACGCCCTTAATCAAGTCGCGCTCAACACGCAATTGAACACCTACGCGTCGAACCTGCTCAGCTATCTGCAATCCAACAATCTGGCGGCCTCGCATCTGCAAGACATCGTGAGCGGCGGCATCATCAATGGCTATGTTTCGCCGCCGGGAGGCCTCAGGCAAACAACCTTGCCTTACACGGCGTTCGCGGTTCAGCACAGCTGGAGCGGCGATATCCCCGACCAGTACCGCACCACGCTGGGTGTGAGCGGCACAGCCTGGAACTACAACACCAACGCTTTCGTCTCGATGTTCAGCTTTGGCTTTTATGTTGATGAGATCTATGGGCGTGCGCTCATGATCGACACCGATATCGAAAGCCAGGGTGCCGGGCCAGTCAATACGGCGAATACGATTACGCTGACCTTGGACGGCACCACGCTTGCGACTTATGTGAACCCCGCGCCTTCGACGGGGCAAACATCGCGCGCCGCGCCTTGCAACATTACACTCATCGCCAATCATCCTTACGCCGCATCCGCCGACGGCACACCCACAACCAACGGCGACTATATGGACGATACGGTGACGAAGACGGCGATGCTGGTTACGCCGCTCACCATCGTCCACGGCTGGGGCGATACAAGCTCGACTTTGCTTGCCAAATGGACGGAAGAAAAAGCGCACGACCAACTCATGCCCTTTTATAAGATTCCGTGTGACCCTCTGAACGGTAACGAGCATTGCCTTGAGAAAAACACCGGCGGCCAAGGCGACTTCGACCGCGAGAAACTTGCGGCGGCGTGGCTTGCGCAATTCACAGCTGCATCGCACCTGAACGCGAACGTCGCCCAAGCCGTGGCCCAGATGCACCACGCCTTGGGACTGGTCTATGCCGACTCCACCGTGGGCGTCGTGACCTATGTCTCCAGCCCGATAGCCCAGCAAAGCATGCCGATCACCGACAGTTTCAACCGCGTCGATATCGATGCGGGCATAAGTCTCACCAGCAAGACGGCCGACAACGCTGCGCGCTCCGCCGCGCTTCAGTCCGAAGCTGCGTCCGCCGCCGCGCTGGAAAGCAGTATCGCGGCGCAGATGGACAATCTGCCCGATACAAGTTCGACCGCGACACGCTTTGAATGGGCCAACACGCCGCCCGGCACGCCCGGAAGTCTCGACCAGCCTTACGAAGATCCGTCTGGCGTGGGCCCACGCAAGTTTTTGCAGTTCAATGCAGCGAACGTCTCAGCGGCGCCCTCATTGGTGATCGCGGAAGGTCAGACATCGACCACAAACACGGGCATCGCTGCGGTTGGTGCCCAGCCAGCCTTGGGCAATCTGGAAATGCAGGGTTGGCGGCAGATCACGTCCGACGCGATTACGGATTACGCCAATGCCGGCTTCACCGTGGTGGCCGCGCAGGATGGGTTTCTAGGCCCCGGCCAACGCGCCGGCGAGATCGACGTCGTTGCTCCCTACCAGTATGTGCATCTGCCGACCAAACAACGCGGCGGTGCGTTTGTCGCGACACTCTATGACACGAACGGCAACCCCACCCAGATCGCGCATATCAATGTCCAGCTCAGTTTCGACGGCATCGGCAATTACATCGGCACCAAGGGCGGCGGTGGCGGCAATCAAGCGAGCTCCGGCACATCTTACGATCCCTCAGAAGCCGCCGATGTTTTAAAGACGCGCTTTGTCGACAAATCCAATCTCCTAGGTGTCAATCTCTCCAACGGAACGGTCGGCTATTCCAGTCCAGCAAGTCTTAAGGTCGGCAATAGCGGATTTCCCTATGCATTGTCTGCCGATCTGCAATGGAGTCCGGGCCCGACACAGGACAAACAGGTCTCCGGGCCGACGATACCGACGGCGCCGGAGCCCGGCTGGGTTTCGAACTGGCAGAACCGTTTGAATCTTTCCGGAAGCGGGCTCGAGGGCATGGGCCAAAGCGATGTCCGCGCGGCCGTAAACTCCATCGTCGCCTTTCTCTCGGCACAGGACATTTACAAAGCTTCGCAATCGCCGCAGCGCGATGTGGCCGGCGTGCTAGCGGAAGCCTGGTGGACGCATCGCATCGAAGCCAATGTGGCGACGGCCACGCTTGGAAAGTCGTCGCAGCAGTTTTTGGCGACCGCTGGGTCGCAATGGATCGCGCCTGGCGCTGGCGCTTACGCGACCGCGACGCAAACGGGCTCGCGCGTGCAGTTCGAAAATCTCTGCACCACGGATTTGTCGACCGCCTCCTATGCGATGTCGCGCGGCTGGGACAATTCGGCGATGTCGTTTGCGATTACAAACGCTAACGGCGATGTGCAGAATTTTGGCTATTGGTTCAACGAATACAAGTTGGACATATTCGATCAAGGCATCTGCGGCCGCGCCGACGGATTCCGCTTGGGTAGCTGGACGTTTCCGCAGGGCATGTCCGTCAATCTTGTCTATGGCAACCCTTATCCGCAGGCCGGTCTGGCTAGCATCGACCGACTCGTGGAGGTCAACAATTCCATTGGGCGCAAAATCGATTTTACCTGGAACGACCAGTTTCTCAGCAATTTCAACAATGGCCTTACAAGCACCGATTCAAGAACGGTAAGTTTGACCTATTCGCTTTCCGATTCCACCGTCGTGACCAGCCATACCGATCCAGCAAGCGCGACCACGAGTTTTGTCTATACGCCGCTGCAGCTTGCCAGCGCGACGCAGCGGCCACTGCCATATTCGCTGCTGAATCAGGTCTATACGGCGGATAATGCGGTCCTTGCCAATGTCGAATACGACTATGACGGCATAAACCGGATTCAACAGATCAAGGACGCGGTTGCGATCCAGTCCGGTGGACGCAATCCCTATTATTTCTACATCGCTGACGGCGCGCGCGGCGAGCGCGACGATCCTCTTGGGCAAGCCTATACGGTCGTCTACGACACGTTCAGCCATCCCTGGCGTTATCTGGACGAACTCAGCCACGAGACCGATGCCACGACCGATGGGCGCGGGCGGATGCTGTCGTACCTCTATCTCGAAGGCGATTGCGAAGCCTTTGCCTATGACGACCGCAATAACACGACGGATTTCTGGAAGGTCGATACCGTGTCGGCGTGCAATACAGGGGCAGGCAGTAGCCATGTCTTGCATGCGAGCGCGACGTGGGACCCGTCTTGGAACAAGCCGCTCACGGTCACCAACGCGCGTGGCTACACGACGACACTGGTTTACTATCCGAGCGGCAGCGGCAAGTCGCTGCTGCACACCGCGACTCGGCCTGCGATTACCCAAGGTACGCCCGTCTACAGCTTCACCTATGACACCTTGGGCAAGCCGCTCACCACGGTCGTACCGCTGACCTCTTCGCAGACGATCACGACCTCGAACAGCTATGATGCCACGACCGAAAACCTGCTCACCACGATTCTGGATCCAGGTACCACGCCGCATGTGAACGCGACGACGAGCTTTGCCTATGACGCGCAGGGCGATGTCATCGCCACGACAGACCCGCGCGGCAATGTCACGACCTCGCTCCATGACGCGGATCGCCGCAAGACCGAGGACGATCACCACAATGGCGGCATCGCGGCCGCCTTGAACGCAGCTTCGCGCACAATCTACGACGCCGTGGGCCGCGACCAGGAGGATGACGCGGGCACCGTCTTCTCAGGCACAACGGTGACGACCTGGATTTACACCAAGAAGACGACCTACACACCCACTTCCAAGGTTGCCACGGTCACGGACGCGGACAGCCGTGTCACCACGACCGGCTATGACAATGACGACCGCACCTTGACCGTCACCGATCCGATCTCGCGCGCCACGCACTTCGTCTATTGCGCACCGGGCGACACCGACTGCAGCGCCAACGCCGTGAAGGTGGAGCTGCGCGCCTGGGCAGGGTCGAGCAACGCTTGCTCCGTCTCGGGCACATTGCAGGAATGCTATCGCACCGTGAGCTATTTTCCAGATGGCGAGCAGAAGACGATCGCGGACGCCAATAGCAACGTCACCACCTATGGCTACGATCTGTTCGTGCGACCAACCACGACCACCTTCCCCGACACGAGCTATGAGCAACTGACGCTGGATGCGAATGGCAATGCGACGGCGCGGCGCAATCGCGCAAATCAGACGCTCAATTACACCTATAACGCGCTCGACTGGCCGTTGACCAAGGTTTCGCCGTCGCCCGCTGTCACCACGAGCTGGACCTACAAACTCAACGGCGCACCGGCCACGCTCACCGACACGGCCTCCAACACCATCGCCTATGGCTATGATACCGCCGGACGGCAGATAAGCGAGGCCGACACTATTCCCGGGCTCACGGGCGCGCACACGATCGGCACCCAGCTTGATGCTGTTGGCAACCGCACGCGGCTGACCTGGCCGGACGGCTATCTCGTCAATTATACCTATGACACGCTGAACCGCATGGCGACGGCGGCGGACTCCGCGCTGACGCTCGCAACCTACACCTACAATCCCCTATCGCAGCGCACGAACCTGGCCTACGGCAACACTGCGAGCATGGCCTATACCTACACGAATGCGAGTGACATCCTGACGCTCAACCATAACATGAGTGGAACGGCCAACGATCCGAATTTTACCTTCACCTACACCAACGCCCACCAGCTTCAGACAGACGCCAACACGCTGCCCGCCTATGTCTGGCAGCCGCCGACCAATGCTTCGACGAGCTACACGCCCAATGCGCTGAACCAGTATGCGAGCGTGGGCGGCGTCACCTATGGCTATGACACCAAAGGCAACCTCACCTCCGATGGTACCTGGACCAACGGCTACGACGCCGAGAACCGGCTTCTTACCGCAAGCAAGACAGGCGTTTCGGCCTCCTACGCCTATGATCCACTCGGCCGCCGCACCAAGAAATCCGGCACTGGCGTCACCACCACCATCTTCGTGGACTCCGGCAGCGATGAGATCGCGGAATATGGCGGCACGGGCACGCTGGTCCGTCGCTTTGTGCCTGGTCCCTCGGTTGACGATGCCATCGCCATGGTCACGACCAGCCTTGTGCGCAGCTACTTCCACACCAACAAGCAAGGCAGCGTGATCGCAATGAGTGGTAATTCCGCAGCGCTCGCGGAAGGGCCTTACACCTACGATCCCTATGGCAATTGCTTCTCGGGTGCCTCAGCCTGTTCATCGTCTGGTGAGCCATATCGCTTTGCCGGCGAGCGTTTCGATTCGGAGACGGGCCTCTACTATTATCGCGCACGCTATTATTCATCCGCCCTCGGACGTTTTCTGCAAACCGATCCGGTAGGATATAGTGTGGACCTCAACCTCTACGCCTATGTGGGAAACGATCCGACGGATAAGACTGATCCGCAAGGATTGGAGTCATGTCCAAATGGTCAGACTTGCCCTGATATTCCGCGAGCGCCGCAGTCTGTCGAAGATGCTGCCGTAACAGCGACCAAGCCGATGTCGATTGCACCGGGCAGTTCCGAGACTGGCGCACAGGTGATGGTGGATAAGAGCAACCCATCGCAAGTCACTCAGACAAAGACAGGCTCCGACGCCGGACATAATGATCCGAACAATCCTATGACGTTTATGTTCAATCCCGTTGACAAATCCGATCCAAATAAACTCGGAGCTGATGCCCACCCCCATCCTCTACAAGGAGATTCTGGAACCAAAGATCTGAATCAAAAAGCAGTGCAGGATAAAGTGAATACGAGAAATATGTATCCGTCAGGGGGCGATTATCACCACATGAACCAAACAAATGCTCCGATGTTCAACAAGAACACGGCTGGCGCGATCACTGAGACGTATCGAGTTAATGGCGTTGATCACACGATTGTAATAGTTCCGGGTTCGGGCCCCCTTGGAGCCGTGCCGAGTGATCTGCACAATGTTGTCACAGAACCGTAGCAACGAAATTGGGTGTCAGATGCTGAAACCAGATTTATCAGTATTGGATAGTTGGCTCTTCATCTCGACGCTGTTGATCTGCGGTATGGCGCAGGCTGAACCGGTTATGGAAAGTAAGCTCAATTTGCAATCGGCGACTTGCCAGCGGGTAACGATAGAAAGGCTATGGGAAAATCCAGGCCCTTACGGAGGAAAAACCTTGTGTCTTTCTGGCTTCCTTGGCCGGATGGTGGCGTATGGAGAAGATAGCGCCGACCTTTTTGCAACGAGAGAAGAAGCCAAGACAAGAGATTCAGAGCATTACGTGACTATCTCGTTGCCGCTGACGATGAAAGTGCAAGAAGAGTTGGCTAAGTATTCTGAGCGGAAACTTGATGTCGCGGGTATATTCCAATTTGACCCGAAGTGCTGGCCGAAGTCGGGTGAAACGGAATCGCGATTCAAATGCTTTCCTTCACGACCGATGCAGCTTCTAAAGCCAGAAATCGCGCTAGCTCGTGCAAATTGACCCATGATGGCGAGAGCGATCAACTTCCGCTCTTAGCCAGAACCTATCCACCGGGAATACTGCGACATGATAGACATTCTCGAGATTTCGCGGTAGCGACGGCAACACCGCTTCGATAGCGTATACCTACACGAATGCGAGTGACATCCTGACGCTCAACCATGACATGAGCGGCACCGCCAATGATCCGCACTACACCTTCACCTACACCAACGCGCACCAACTTCAGAGCGACGCCAACACGTTGCCCGCCTATATCTGGCAGCCGCCGACCAATGCTTCGACGAGCTACACGCCCAATGCGCTGAACCAGTATGCGAACGTGGGCGGCGTCACCTACGGCTATGACGCCAAAGGCAACCTCACCTCCGACGGAACGTGGACCAATGGCTACGACGCCGAGAACCGGCTGCTCACTGCAAGCAAGACAGGCGTTTCGGCGTCCTACGCCTACGACCCGCTCGGCCGCCGCACCAAGAAATCCGGCACCGGCGTGACGCAGACGTTCTATGTGGATTCCGGCACCGACGAGATCGCGGAATATGACCGTACAGGTACGCTTGTGCGCCGCTTCGTCCCCGGTCCATCCATAGACGATGCCATCGCCATAGTCACGACTAGCCTTGTGCGCAGCTACTTCCACACCAACAAGCAAGGCAGCGTGATCGCGATGAGCGGCAACTCCGCTGCCCTGACCGAAGGTCCGTACACCTACGCCCCCTACGGCAATTGTTTCTCGGGTGCCTCAGCCTGTTCATCCACGGGCGAGCCGTATCGCTTCACTGGCCGGCGCTTCGATGCAGAGACGGGCCTCTACTATTATCGCGCGCGCTACTACTCATCCGTTCTCGGGCGCTTTCTTCAAACCGATCCGGTCGGGTACACTGCAGATCTCAACCTCTACACATACGTCGGAAATGATCCGACTGATGCTGCGGACCCTTCAGGAGAATGCACGGGCTCGCGAATCACTCAAAACGGAGACCAGTCGGCGGCGTGCGCAGATGGCGGTCTGACAACACAGTCGGTTGTCGATCCTAGACACGCAAGTAAGGTTCAAGGGACTGCGGCAGTTGTAGCGGCTGCCACACCACCAATCGGACCAGGACATAATCTTCCGCCGGCAGACGAAGCGCCTGCAGTTGAAGCTCCGGAAATGATAGAACTTTTGCCCTTAGTGCTCCTGGGCACGGCGCTGAATACGATATTCATAACGCCTGCGGGCAGTACCACCGATACCATAACCGGCCACTATATGAGCCTTATTCAACAGGGGTCGGGTAACTTTAGTCTTCCAGGAAGTGTTCCAGCATCCATGGCGAACGATATCGGCAAGCAATGGGTTGGTCCGGGAGCGAGGTTCTCCAGTGACGGAAAAGCGCAAGTCAGCGCCGATGGCTTGCGTCAGTATCGAGGACCATCCGCAAAACCGAACGACCCCTACACGCATACCGGGGTTCGAGCAAACTTCGAATCAAGATTGAATCCTAGCGGACCGTGGACCAGCAATGCTCATTTGGATGTAACGCCATGAATGCGACACTGGCGAGAAATATGCTCAATCTTTTGCAATTGAGGAGTGGAAAACGCACAATTGTCGTCTTAGCTAACAGGGGACAAGTCATTGTTGAAAATATTGCGTGGGGGCGCGATTTCGGCGACGAATATGATCACGTCACAACAAATTCTTCACCGCCAAAGGAGGGTCTCGATATAGATTATTTTTCAACAGCCGAGATTGAAGCCATCTTGGAGCCTTTGACAATGAAAGTTCTCCTCAAAGGTTAGCGGTTGTATTGTCCCGTCCAGAAACCTCATTTGGCGATACTTCGATTCACGGGTGGGGTCTAGCCCTAGAAAAGCAATTAGCGCGCGCCAGATTCCGACCGTAGCTCGTAATTCCCGTTCCCCATTTGGAATACATGCAGGGAAAACTCTGAACCGCTTCGCGACTTGTTATGGTCACGACTAGCCTTGTGCGCAGCTACTTCCACACCAACAAGCAAGGCAGTGTGATCGCGATGAGCGGCACCTCCGCCGCCCTAACCGAAGGCCCCTACACCTACGACCCTTACGGCAACTGCTTCTCCGGCGCCTCAGCCTGTTCGTCGTCAGGTGAGCCCTATCGCTTCACTGGGCGGCGTTTCGACCCAGAGACAGGCCTCTACTACTACCGCGCACGCTATTATTCACCCGTCCTCGGCCGTTTTCTTCAAACCGATCCGGTTGGATACTCCGCGGATCTCGACCTCTACACTTACGTCGGAAATGATCCCACGAATTGTCCGCCGTCAGCGCCTATGAGACAGAATTTCGGTATTGATTTAGGGAGGGTTTTGGTCTCATCGCAGTGACGAAGGAACGAAGATGAGACCAAAACCCTTGAGTTTGAAGGCGCCAGCTGAACGG
>Ga0209483_1001671_pt1 | contig 16561 bp, 12 predicted proteins | sample NGEPerA_FD_184508 | JGI IMG/M metagenome (GOLD analysis project Ga0209483, IMG submission 184508) | Arctic peat soil microbial communities from the Barrow Environmental Observatory site, Barrow, Alaska, USA - NGEE PermafrostL2-A... | ecosystem: Environmental > Terrestrial > Soil > Wetlands >... | reverse complement strand
GCCGGTATCGGGAGTCGTGATTTCTATCGCGGGAACCGCGACCCCGACGTTTACAAATACGGGGACGAATACGGCTACTGACACGGCGACGAATACAGAGACCAACAGCGCCACTGGCACAGCGACGAATACGGCTACAGATACCGCTACTAATACGGCCACTGCCACAGCCACAAACACCGCTACTAATACGGCCACCAATACCGCCACATCAACAGCTACTGATACGGCTACACACACAGCCACAGATACCGCCACTAATACAGCCACTAATAGCGCTACCGAAACGGCAACGAATACTGTAACCAACACAGCCACTGATACGGCTACGGACACAGCGACGACTACGGCTACTAATACCGCCACCAACAGCGCTACCGACACCGCGACGAATACGGCGACGCTAACGGCAACGAATACTGCTACAAACACTGCCACCAATACAGCTACGAACAGCGCTACGGACACTGCGACGAATACGGCTACCAATACCGCCACATCAACGGCGACAAACACAGCGACGGCTACGGCCACGATGCCGGCAATGTCGGTGGCGACAGTTACGGGGACGCCGCCGAGTTCGACGCAGCTATCGGGGGCCAGGAATGTGCCGGTGATGTTGTTGAACCTGGGGAATACATCCGGTGAGTCGGAACAGTTAAATTGGTTGGCATTTAGCTTTGTAGGAAGCGGTGGAGGAAGCGCATCGGGAGTCTTTTCGGTGAAGCTGTGGCAGGACAATGGGAGCGGGAATGTATCAGGGGATACGCTGATAGAGACGCAGACGTTTTCGGCGTCGGGAACGGTAACGATGACGGGAGCCCCGCTGACGATAATGAATGCGGGAGCGTCGGAATATTATCTGGTGACGTACAGTTTCACGAATACGGCGGGTGTGGGGAATTATGGGTTGAGTTTAACGGGGGAGAATGGGGTTGGGGTGTCATCGGGGAAGCCGGTACAGGTAACGGGGTTAGGGCTGCCGGTATCGGGAGTCGTGATTTCTATCGCGGGAACCGCGACCCCGACGTTTACAAATACGGGGACGAATACGGCTACTGACACGGCGACGAATACAGAGACCAACAGCGCCACTGGCACAGCGACCAACACCTTCACTAATACGGCAACGAATACGGCTACCAATACGGCTACAAACACAACTACGGATACAGCCAGCAGTACGGCTACAGCGACGGCGACAAATACGGCCACACAGACAGCCACTAACACGGCTACGAACACGGCGATAAATACGGCCAGCAGTACAGCCACAGAAACGGCAACGAACACAGCAACGAATACCGCTACCAATACCCGTACTAATACTGCCACTAACACGGCTACAGCTACCCCTACATCGACTACGACACCGTTGCCTGCGGATCATTTAGTTATTTTGCAACCGCTTCCGCCGTTCACCGCGGGAAATAGTACGGGTCCGCTGACGATCCAAGTTCAAAACACAAGCGGTGGCCCGGCCACTTTCTCGTCGGCTGTAACACTTGTTTTGGCCTCCAGTACGACGGGCGATTATGGTTTCTCCCTTTCCGCAGGCGGATCGACGATCACCGATTGTGTCCTTCCGGCGGGGACCTCCAACGAGGTTATTTATTACACCGGATACAAGGCGGATACGGAGAACTTGAACGTGACGGCCCTTGCCGCCATTTCAACATCTTCTGTTTCCCAGTCGATTACCGTCCTTCCTGCCGCCTATTCCAAAATTCAGGTTTTACTGCCGAGCCAGGTTTCAGATCCGGGAAAACCCAATTCTGATCCTTTGGGACGGATTGGACTCCCCAATTCCGCCGGGGCGGGAAATCCAGTGACAGCCACCGTAAATGCTGTCGATAAATATTTTAATTTGGTCAATACAATCACGAGCACACTGACCTTCACGGTCACCGATGGGACCGCGCAGACTACCGCAACCCTGGCGGCCGGTACGGTTAATCATCAGGATGAATTTATCACGCCCGAAAACCAAACTTTGACCGCAAAAGACGGATCCACCGGTTTCAGTGGTACCAGCGACCCTATTCAGATATTAGCGGGGATTAATAGTACCCAATTGAACATCGTCCATGGTTCGCCGAGTCTTTCCGCGGTCATTCTTGGCCAAACTGGGATAGAGGTACTTACATTCAATCTTTCAGTTCAGACAGGAACCCATACCATCCAAGTCGACAGCTTGGCCATAAACGCCCAGGACCAGTCGGGGGCTGGAGTAGTTTTCGGATCCGCTTTTCAATATTTGATCTTGGAAGGGCCATCAGACGTTCTGCCCCAACCGGTTACTTTGAACACGGCTAATTCCACATCAACCACCGCGACTTTTGTGAGCGCTATTCCCGTGACGACCGGGCCTTCGTTACCTCTGACCCTTTTGGTTGATATTCAACCCGCAGCCACGGCAAAGACAGCCTTCTTGTCCCTGGGTCAAAATGGCATTACCGCCAACGACCTTTCCAGTGGTATGACCGCAGTATCCACTTCCGTTGGCGATTCCACGGGGTTCCCCATGAATTCCAGTACCATGCTGTTTGAGACCGCGGATGTGGCCAGCACCTACGGCAACTATCCCAATCCTTTCCACCCTGAAATAAGCAATACCACCATCGAGTTCAACTTGGCAACCCCTTCGACTTACTCCTTGGTGATTTATGACATCCTTGGAAAAAGAGTTAAAACTTTTCAAAGCGGTGGGCTACAGTCGGGGCTTCAACAATTGTCATGGAACGGAAAGAATGACGCCGGAATATCCGTCTTGAGTGGTATTTATTACGCCCAGTTAAATACCGGCGGCAATCAGTATTTCCTGAAAATAGCGGTGGTGTATTGATGAAAAAATACCATTTGGTTGAGTCCGGCTTTCAGTTGAAAACCCTGGGGTGGATGCTAAATGTTCTATTTTTTGGAATGTTCACATTTGGAAACGTTGTCACGGCCGGAGCACAGACAATAGGCACTGGAGGAGTGGAATCCCCCTTTGAGTTGGGAGGGTCGGCTTTGGCCTTGGGAATGGGAGGCGCCGTTGGGGCTCTATCAGGGTATGGCGAGGATTTTTATGAGAATCCGGCAGTCCTAGCAACGGTTCAGGAACACGAAATCATGACCTTTCACGCACCTTTGTTCCTCGATACCCTTTATGACTCCATCGGCTACGTCAATCCAATCGGGGCGCACAACGGGGTTGGTCTGGCCATAACTCGCCTGGGCGTCTCCAATATTCTCCAAACCACAACCAATATTCAGGCTATTTCCACTTTCTCAGACGAGGAATATGAAGGGCTGTTGGGATACGGATTCTGTTTATGGCAGGGATTAGATTTCGGGGCCAATGTGAAATATGTCTTTGAACAATTAGGGACTTACCAGGGAAGCGGCGGTGGTCTGGATTTGGGTCTTCTTTACCACTTTTCCACGACTCATGCGGATTTTAGCAAGATCGGACTGGGGAACATTACCCTGGGGTTTTCTGTTTCTAACGTCCTTCAGCCTCAAATCAAACTTTTCGAGCTGGCCGATAATCCAGCCCGGGTTTACCGGCCCGCTTTGTCGTACTATTACGAGTTTAAAGGATCCACAAATGATCTTTGGTTGACGGCAGAGGAAGAAATTCCCGATAGCGGCGAAGATCTCGTCAAAACGGGTCTGCAATTTGGATGGAATAGAACGATTTTTCTCCGGGCTGGTTTTAACGGAACCGGACCGACGGCGGGCGCGGGATTAAGATTTTATGATTTCGAATTTGATTATGCCTATGACCAACAGGATTTAGGCGCTTTGAGTCAGTTTTCGTTGACCTACCGCTTTGAACGTTACATTGATCCTCTTCAGGCCCAAAAAATCGATCTTTTGAAATGGGTGGCACAGAGTTATGCCAAAGACAACGATTTTGATCCGGCCATCAAAACCTGGCAAAACATATTGCGGGAATTCCCGGACAACACTGAGGCACCACAGGCAATCCTAGATCTCCAACGCCAACGGAAAATACTGGTTCAGGACCAACTGAAATTGGCGCAATCGTCCATGAGCCAGGGTGATTATGATAAGGCTTTGCCTCTTATCGCTAAAATTCTGAGTTTGGATCCGGATTATCCGGATGCCAAGGCACTCTTAAAGGAAGTGGACACAAAGACGCTGGTTTCTGCCAATTATACCCGCGGAGTCGAGGCTTACAGCCGGGAAGATTATGCTCTGGCGATCCAATATTTGGGGATGGTTTACGCAGTGGATTCCGATTATCGGGATGTCAAATTTCTTTTCCGTGACGCGCAAAGCCACTATCTTCCCCTGGAATCCATGCCCAAGGAAATAACAATGCTTTATGCCCGAGGAGTGAATTATTATTTGGGCGGGGATTATCAGAAAGCCATCGAAACGTGGGAACAAGTATTGGAAAAAAGCCCCAAAAATTTTCTTGTGCGCCGCAATATCGAGGAAGCGAAAAGCCGCCTCAAGGATAAAGCGATTCCGGGAAGTTCTTTCCCGGAAAAACAGGAGCTCAATAACAAACCATGAAATTATATCCCTTTCTTTACCGCATCCTTTACTACCTGTCTTTTGAGCCCAAGCGTCGGCTTTACCGCCTCGAAGTAGAAGCCAAAGACATTGAACTCTTGTCGATCAAGGATTTCGTGCAGAGGGTTTGCGATTCGGCGGCCTGTACGCCCAAGGAAACGTTCAATATCAAACTGGCCATCGACGAGGCTTGCAGCAACATCATTCGTCATGCCTATAAGGATAAAGAAGACGGAAAGATCACTTTGGAGATCGGAATCGGGTTCGCTGACTTGATGATCAAGATCATCGATTACGGCAAATCGTTCAATTTCAAAGATATTAAAGACCCCGATTTGAACCATTACCTTGATATCGGGAAAAAAGGAGGACTGGGAATATGGCTCATTAAAAAAATAATGACCAATGTACAGTACAAGGCCTTTTCGGATCATAATGAACTTATCCTTTACCGCCGCCTTTCAAAAGCCCGGTTTAAGACGTTGGGACTTAAAAAGGGTTCCTATTCATTTTCTGTCAAATTCACCATGGGTTCGGCTTTTTTTGTCATAGCACTCAGCACCCTGGTTTATTTCAATATGAGTCAGAGGCAGCAAAATTTAGTTCTGCGCCAACAACACGAAAACATCACAACGATTCTCCAAACCATGTCGACCGAGGCTGGAAATTTGATGGCTCGAAAGAACGATTTGGAATTGGACCGGTTGATTCGCGAAGTAATGGGTAATGATAAGGATAAAGTCCTGAGTTACAGTTTCGTGACTAATGCGGAAGGAATGTATCTGGCCCATTCGGATTTAAATCAGTTATTCAAAATGTATGTACCCCCCCAGGGTGTTCAAACCACAAGGTCGCCGGGTATTCAAATCTTCCGGGTTAAAAGCCCCGAGGGTGCCTTGACGGATTATGCTTCCGCGGTCTATTACCACGGACAATGGATGGGGGAGGTGCACGCGGGAGAGAGCGACGCGGCCATCCAGCAGGTGACACGGAAGGTCAGGGCCGATTTGCAAAGGCTGATGCTCCTGATTTCCTTGATCAGTGTCGTGGGACTTTATTTCCTTTCCCGTATTTTCATAAAACCTTTCCAGAAAATTTTGGAAGGAGTCCATGCCATGAGCACGGGCAATTTTAACGCCAAAATCGACGTGGAAAGTCAGGACGAGTTCGGCCAACTAGCCAATATTTTCAACGATATGACGGCCAAGATCCAGGATTCCCAGAAGGGGATGATGGAAACCGAGAGAATGCAAAAAGAAATGCAGGTGGCCCAGGAAATTCAACACACGCTTTTGCCCAGAGAATTTCCTCAAATCGAGGGTTATGAGATTGGAGCCACCTACCGGGCGGCCAAGGAAGTGGGCGGGGACTATTATGACTTTTTCTGGGTGGACCCGACCACACTCGGCATTGTGGTGGCAGACGTTTCGGGTAAAGGTGTGCCCGGCTCCCTGGTCATGACCATGATTCGAACCGCTATGCGCCTTGAAGCGCGGGGCAACCGGTCTTCCTCAAGCGTTTTGGGAAAGGTTAACCAGCATGTCACCGCCGACATGAAACGGGGAATGTTTGTGACGATGTTTTACATCATTCTGGATTCCCGGAACCGATCTATTAATTTCTCAAGCGCCGGCCATAATCCCATGATCCTATATCGAGAAAAGACAAAGGAAGTTTATTTCCTGAAACCGAAAGGATTCCCGGTGGGGATCGATCTTCCGGAAGCGGATATGTTCGAGAAAAGCATGGCACTTCAAAAGGTCAGTCTCGAGAAAAACGATATGCTGGTCATTTACACCGACGGCATTACGGAGGCAATGAACCCCGAAAGCGATCAGTTCGGCGAGGACAGGCTCACCAAGGTCATTAAGGAAAATTCTCATCTCACTCCGGCAGAGTTTGTTGAGAAGCTTAATGAGGCTGTCGCCCAATTCACCCGGGGGGCCGAGCAGAACGATGATATTACGGTGGTGGCCATTAAGGAGAAAATGAAGGCTGAGAACGTGGAGTTCAAATTCCGCAAAAAACTCCTCGATTTGGTCGAAAAGAAAGGTTTATCCGTGGTGGAGGCCTGCCGACAAATGAACACATCTTCCACCACCTATTACCGTTTGAAAAAGATGTTTGTCGAGAAGGGCAAGGATGGGTTGAAACCAATGAAAAACACGAAACGGGGAAACATCAAGGAATTGACCTTTTCCGAACAACAGGCTGTTATGGCGATGGTCAGGAAAAATCCACAATACGGGCCCAGGCTCATCGTGGAAGCTGTTGAAAAAAGCTCTGATCCTCCGATAAAACTCAATCAAAAGTTGGTTTCGGAGTTCTTGAAACGAAAAGGTTTGTCGGACGTAAAGGCCCGGGAAGCCCGCGGCACCAACGAGGTTGACGGGGTTTAAGGCAAAAGTGATAATGAAGGTCGCGACGGGCCTATTTTTGGAGGAAGTATGGAAAAAATTTCGGTAAACGTATCAGAGCATCCACAAAACAAAGAGATCACCCTTATGGCGGTAAAAGGTTTTATCGACACGACCACGGCCCCGGAATTTGAGAAGAAGTTTCTTATGGTGCTGGGTGAAAAGAAATTCAAACTGGTGGTCGATTTAAAGGATGTCAATTATATTAGCAGCGCGGGTTGGGGTATTTTTATCAGCGAGATCAAACGCATCCGCAACCAGAAGGGGGATTTGGTGTTGGTCGGTATGAACCCAGAAGTCTCGGAAGTATTCGAGCTGTTGGAGTTTAATACCATTTTGAAGTCCTTCCCGAATGTTGAAAGTGCGGTTCAAAAGGGTTTCTGAACTTGTTTTGCGAATTGCCGGCATCGCCAATGAGTTGGCAAAGCAACCGCTGGTAAAACGTTGCGATCTTTTTATAAAATTTTCGCTTGATGGATTTACATGACAATAGGCTGGACTGGTCTTTTGGCTTTTTGGAAATCGGTTAAATCTTCAAATTAAATAGTCTTAATCTCTTTCGGCAATTTAGGCAGGAGTCCGATTAAGCTTTTTAGATGGAAGCTTTCTCTGAACTATTTGGTATCAAATCACCCACGCGGTTTCGTCCCGCCTTTTTGGCGTTGTAGAGGCTCTCGTCAGCCAGCCGGATCAGCTTATTAAAATCGCTTTGGTTTTCCGTTTGAACGGCGATGCCCATGCTGACGCCGATTTTTTGATTGGGGAATCCCAACTGTTCCAACGGCATGGGGGGGTCGGTAATGGATTTAAACAAACGATCCGCCACCAATTGCAGGCCGTCCGCGCCAACTTCAGGCAGGATTACGGCGAATTCATCTCCCCCCATTCTGGCGACGATATCGACGTTGCGGAGCCCCTGTCCCAATCTTTCGGCTACCTGTTTCAAAACTAAGTCTCCGGCGGGATGGCCGTGAAGGTCGTTTATTTTTTTGAAGTAATCCAGGTCGACGTAAATCAGGCTCAGGTTGCGCTTGTAGCGGGCGCAGCGCAGGACTTCCCGGGGGAGATAATTGTCAAAATAGCGGCGGTTGTAAACGCCGGTTAAGCCGTCTTTGAATGTCATTTCCCTGATTTTTTCATGCAGGCGGAAGGATTGGATAGCCAGACCGGTCTCGGTGGCGAAATTAAGAAGCGAAGTAAGGTCGGATTTTTTCAGGCGGCGCTGGGTGAAAAGATTGTCCACCGCGATGACACCGATAATCTCGTTTTTGTTCACGATCATGGGAGCTACCGCGTTGCAAATCACGCCCCTATTGCCGGGTTGGTCACATTCGATCTTTTTTACCTTACGCAGGAGATTGTTAGTGAAGAAGGCCTTGTTGTAGCCGTGCACCATGTCTGAGAGCCAGTTGGTACCACGGACCCGGGAAAGGGGGTATTCCTCGCCGGTTTCCTCGAATTTTCCCTTGAGGTTAATTCCGATCACTCTCCGGCCGGTCTGGGTTTCCCAGTCGGCCAGAAAAATTCCGGCTCGGTCATAGCCTAAGCCTTTGGTTAAAAGCTTAATGAGCACTTTGAGGATTTCATCAAAGTTGTGCTCGTCGCGCATGACTTCCATTAAGTGCTGGTACATGAGCACTTCTTGGGTGAGGACTTTTTTTTCGAGAAGGGCCTTTTGCAGAAGGCTCTGCTTTTGAGGATGGCGTTTGGCCATAAAACCTCCGCAGAGAGATGTGAGATGAATCAAATGTTCAACGTAGTAATGGTAATCTTTTCTGGGCAATTATTAAATGAAATTATTTACGGAGGGTAAAAAGGTTCGGATAAAAAGTTCATCGGTTGAGTTTGGTTTATCAGCCGCGGACAAAAAAGGACGATAAACACCATTTATGCTGGACGAAATTTATGTCACAATGTCCAACCGATAAGATTTTCGGCTGGACTAGCTAAAAAATATTTCAGAATGAGCCGTTTGAAGGAAGAATTCATGCCAACTTTTAATATAGCGACGGTCAATGTTGAAGGAACCGATCTGGTAATGATTATTCTAGATCCCGCGTTTGGCGCGAAAAACCCACAAGCTCAAAGCGAAATACTGATGGAATTTCAAAACAAAGCGATCGCCGCGGGCCACAAGGGCCATGTGATTCCGGTTTGGTCCAGCGCCGCGGGAAAAATCAATTTTATGGCCCCCCGTAATTTGCATCCCTTTTTTAACACCATCACGCCCCAATACATCGCGGAGCATTTTCGCAAACAGTTATCCTGGTAAGTTTTGTTTGCCGCTTTAAACCATAGCGAGAACCAATAAACTACAGCCGCACCCAAATCACATCAACGACCCAGAGGTCCCATGAAAATTGATCCTAAAGATTACCGCGTCAAAGAAGGCAAAAAGATCGACCTGAAAAAGTGGCCGACCCAAATCAAGCCTTTGCACGAAACGAAAGAAGATTATCAAGAGGCCCAGGCGAAGCGTGTGGCGGAACTTAGCGAGATTCAAAGCCTTCTTTACGCTGACAATCACTATTCAATTCTTTTGATCTTTCAGGCCATGGATGCCGCGGGGAAAGACGGCGCCATTAAGCATGTGATGTCCGGCGTGAATCCTCAGGGATGCCAGGTTTTCAGTTATAAACATCCCAGCGCACAGGAACTTCAGCATGACTTTCTTTGGCGCACCACCCGCGACCTGCCCGAACGGGGAAAAATTGGAATTTTTAACCGCTCTTACTATGAAGAAGTACTTATTGCCAAGGTTCATCCAGAAATTTTGAAAGCCGAGCAAGTAATTGACGGAAAAGATATTTGGAAAGACCGATATCAGTCGATCGTTAATTTGGAGAATCACCTTTATCGTAACGGTACAAGGATTATTAAATTCTTTCTCCATCTTTCTAAGGAAGAACAACGGAAACGTTTTTTGAAACGTTTGGAAAACGTGAAAAAGAATTGGAAATTCAGCATGGATGACATTCAGGAAAGGGCTTGCTGGAAAGAATATCGAAAAGCCTATGAGTCCTGTTTAGGCGCTACCAGCACCCAGACTGCGCCCTGGTACATTGTGCCTGCGGACAACAAGGTCGATACGAGGCTCATTATTTCGGAGATTATTTTGGACACGATGGAAAAATTGAAAATGAGCTATCCCAAGCCGGATAAAGCTCACCATGCAGCACTGGAAGAGGCCCTGAAAGTTTTGAAAAAACAGGGAGAAAAACACGACAATGATGTTTAGGAGAATTTTTTGAAAAACTGTCTAAAGTGTAACGCGGAAAATCAACCTGGAGCCAAATTCTGCGGGGTATGCGGCGTGGTTTTTGCCAAGGCAAAACCGCAGCTTGATTTACCACGGTTCACTAAAGTTCATAAGACAATTATTGGGGTTGCCTTGGTCGGAGGATTGGCCTGCTTTTTTATTTTTCAGAGCGGCGGAGGTATTCCGAAAAACGCATCCACAATGCCGGCCGACCAGCTGGATCAAAAAGGGATAGACGCCTTTAACGCTAAAAACTATAAAACGGCGCTGAAGTGGTTTGAAATAGCTGCGGATAAAGGAGATTTCGCGGCCCAGAACTGGATGGGCTGGTTTTATCAAAATGGACTCGGGGTTCAGACCGATGACGCCCAGGCTGTGAACTGGTATATGCAAGCCGCCGGAAAGGGCTACGCTCCTTCCCAAACCAATCTGGGATGGTGTTATCAAAATGGGTTGGGGGTTAAAACCGATATTCCGGAAGCGATCTCGTGGTATCAAAAGGCCATCGCTCAGGGGAATGATTCGGCTGAAATCAATATGGGTTACTTATACGAGAACGCTATTGGTGTGACCCTAGACGACATCGAAGCCAAAAAGTGGTACAAAATGGCCGCCGATCACGGTAGTCAAGAAGCTAAGAAAGATTTGGATGCCCTGGAAGCCAAACAGGTCGATTTGAACGGGGTGCTTCATCATCCGATCGCGGGGGGGCAATAGCCAAGCTGTCCTAAATCTGAATGATCTTGTTTTTGTGGTCTAAATAGTCCTTCAACACATACTGCGTCAGTTTGTCCGGGGCGGGGAATATCAAGCGGCCCTTGTTGACTCGGTGCATTTTCTCCAAAAACTCGCCTTCGCCGAAATAATTCATCTCAAAATCATTTCCCATGACGAAAGTATTGATGGTGATGTTCTCGTCGGTCACGGCCTTTACTTCCCGCAGGGTACGGTCGAAGGTGCGAGTGTTAGGAGGATAGGTGAGATAGAGAAAAGAATCCTCGTAAAAGGCTGTGGGGGCGCCGTCCGTAATCAGAAGGATGCTTTTGTTCTTGGTGTCCGAATTGGCCAGAATCACTCGGGCCAATTCCAATCCCTTTTGCAAATTGGTAAAATGCTCTGGTATCAAGTCTTTACTGCGCTGGCTGACTTCTTTCGAATAATCAATCCGCATGTTGACCGCGCCGCCCATCACGGTGACTGGTTTGGGGGCCAACTCGGGAATGGAGCCCACTTTAATTTGTTTGGCGAAGGTCGAGAAAGCGACGAAGTACAGTTTATCCTCGGGGTATTCGGTTCGGATCAGGGCGTCCAGGGCGAGGGCAAGCTTTTTGGCGTTGAAAAACCGACCTTCGCGAGACATGGAGCCACTCTGGTCGATCAGCATCACAATGGCGCTGGAAGCTGCTCCCTTGGTCTGGTGCATCATGAAATCACGACTGTCGATGCGGATTTTTCCATTCTGGCTGTCCGTCGAGCCGATTTGCCGGATGGCTGAATTCAAAAGGCTGGAGGGCAGATCCAGTGAGGTCAGGGAATCGCCGAATTCATAAGGCTGGGTGGTGGTCATTTCCACGTTACCGTCGCCGGTGTAGGTGGCGTGGTGGCGGCCGATGCCGTCGGTGAAGAGCCGGGAGAAAACTTCTTTCAGGGCTTTTTCGCCGATTTTGCGAGCGGCCCCTGGGGTGATTTTATAAAGATTCTCATTTTCGTCGAAATCCACGTCGCCGGTTGACTTGAGGGCCTCGATGAATTGTTTTCTTATTTCCTCCCGCTTGGCCTCAAAGACCTGGGCCGCTTCCTCGCCCAGCAATTCCTTCAGCTGTTCCACATCCATATTAAAAAGGTCGCCGTGCTCCACGGCGTCCATTAATTTGTCCTCCAGCTCATCCAGGGTTTGAAGCTTCTCCTGAAGCCTTTCGGCCTCCGGAGGGGTAAGGTTTTTTTGGCCCGTAAAGGAATGTTCCTGATTGAGTTCGGAAAGCGACTTCATCTGTTGAATCAACTGGATAAGGTCCACCAGCAGGGGCCTGGCGGCTTCGCTGTTTTTATCCCGCAGGCGGGATAACTGCCAGTCCACCGTATAAAGTAGGGAGGGATTGCGTTGTTTTAAACCCTCGTCCAGACGCTGGGAGAGAAGCTTGTCCTTCAGTTTGGCCACCAACTGCTCAACCTCCAGCGATTGACGCCGGATTTTTTCCTCCAATTTGGATAAGAGATCGTCCACGCGGTATTGGCCCAGAATGTCCTGTCGTTGCTTGTCGATTTTGTCCAGAAAACCCTGAATCAGCTCGTCCAGACCGCCCACCTTGAGAAACTCGTTATAGGGCAGGCCCCTTTCTTGAAGATGTTTGAGAGCCTCGTCAAAAGAAACGTGGTAATGCATCATCAATTCTTTGACGGCATTGATGAGATCTTCCACCGTAAAGGGAGGTTTTTCGGGTTCGTACCATTCGGAATAATCGTGGGTAATCATATGAACCTCGAGAGGCTATTCTTTCTTCTTTTTCGCGGCGGCGGGGGACTGGTAATCCATCATTTCCCCCACCTTGTTGCGGGAAAGTTTGCCGGTCAGGTGCAATCCCTCCAATACAAATTCCACGCAGGAAGCTTGATAAGCTTCCGAGTTTTTTCCGTTCAGGTGGTGCACCGGCTCCCAAATCTGCGGCAGTTGGGAAATCACGGCCTTGTATTCGGACGAGGGGGTTAATTCCGAAATGCGGATATGTTTGTCGCCGGTTAGGTCGGGGTTGATGATTTCCAGCTGAGCCTTTTCCATATGCTCCTTGAAAACCTGGCCAATGGCCTTGTCCATGATCTTGCTGAAGACCTGAAACTCATTAACTGTTTCCTCACGGAAAGGGTCGAGATCAATCTTTCCTGCGGAGGAAGTATAAAGATAGTTGAGGTCGGACATGCGGGGCACCGCCTCGGTCTCGCCCAAGATATAAGCCCTGCGGCGTGAATTGGCGATCATAGTTTCGTAGTTGGCGATCGAAAGCCGGGCCGACACACCCGATTTCTGGTTCACATAGGGGCTCTTGCGGGCCTCGATGGTAATCTGCTCGATGATCTCGGTCATGAAATCCGGAACGATCACTTTGACATCGTCATTCTTCGGCACACGGGCTTCCTGATGAATGATCTTGATGCCCAGTTCCCGGGTCAGGGGATAGTGAGTGCGGATTTCAGCTCCGATGCGGTCCTTCAACTGGGTGATGATTTTTCCGGCACGGGTATATTCCTCCGGGTTGGCGGTGAAGAGCAGAATCAAATCCAAATCAAACCGGATAGGATAACCGCGCACCTGGATGTCCCTTTCTTCCAGAATATTAAAGAGGGCGACCTGCACCAGATATTCCAGGTCGGGCAGTTCGTTGACGGCAAAGATGCCGCGGTTCATGCGGGGAATCAGGCCGAAGTGAATGGCTTCCTCGCTGGCCAGGGGGTTTCCCGCGGCCACTTTGGCGGGGTCCAAGTCTCCTATCAGATCGGCGATCTTCGTGCCGGGCGACAGGCGTTCGCCGTAACGGCTTTCCCGGACGATCCATTCAATTTCCAGTTGGTCACCCTGGACCGCCAGTTTTTTCCTGCAGGCGGAGCAGATGGGGTGATAGGGATGGTCGTGAATCTCGCAGCCCTTCACAATGGGAATTTCCTCGTCCAAAAATTGCACCAGGGACCTCATGATGCGGCTCTTGGCCTGGCCCTTTTCGCCCAACAGCACAATGTCGTGGTGGGAAAGGATGGCGTTGATCAGTTGGGGAAGAACCGTTTCCTCGAAACCGTGGATTTGTGAAAAGAGAGGTTCACCCGAACGCAGCTTTTTTAGAAGATTGCGTTCTAACTCCTCCTTTACGGTGAAGTCCAGATATTGAGACATTTTCAATTCGCCCAGGGTTGTGGCTTTGGAAGACATGGAAGTCCTTTGATTGATATTGAGAAAGCTATTGTAGAAGCGTTGGAAAGGGATAAGCAATAGCCCTAGAAATGAGGCCATTTGTCTTTCAATTGACGGGTATTTAAATTAGGCTTTGTGTTGATGCGTTCAACTCCGGCAAAAATCCATTCAAAATCCCATTTGTTCCCAGCTTCAAAGTCATGGAGCGGTGAAAAACTTTATTTTAAGGGCGATGACTATTTTAAAGATGTTTTGAACGCTATCCGGAGCGCCAAACGAAACGTCGATTTTGAGGTATATATCTATGAGAAGGGTCTTTTGGCCGGCCGGATAACGGAAGCGCTGCTTCAGGCAGCGCGCCGGGGGGTCCAGGTGCGGTTGCTGGTGGACGGGGTGGGCTCACCCGATGGGGCGGCGGATTACGGTGAAAAACTCATCCAAGGCGGAGTCGAATTTAGGATTTACCGCAGACTCCCTTCGGCCTTCAGCATAGTTTCGGGGATATTCGGTTTTTTACTCAGAAAAAAAGTAATGCACCGGTTGCGAAGTTCCTGGTTTCAAGTGAACCGCCGAAATCACCGGAAACTGGTGATGGTGGACGGGGATAAGATTTGGATGGGTGGCTTTAACGTATCCGATGAGCTTCTGGAGTCGTTGAAGGGAAAGAATGCCTGGCGGGACACCGGTTTGGGGCTTTCGGGTGTAAAAGACCGGGCTTTTCATTTGGCGTTTGAAGTCGCCTGGAATGAAAAAGTTGATCGTTTCCAATGGAGGCGTTGCCGTAAAGAACTCATCGCCTGGTTGTCCCGCAAGACAGCAACGGATGCGGTGCAGGTCAACACGGCCCGTCGGCTACGGCACAAGTTTCACAGGGATCTACTTGATCGTTTGACGACAGCCCGAAAGCGGATTTGGGTGACCACGCCCTATTTTGTCCCAACCCTTCCGATTTTTCGCGCACTAATGCACGCGGCCTTTCGGGGATGCGATGTCCGGTTGGTACTTCCTAAAAAATCGGATGTTCCCATAGTCCGCTGGGTTTCGATGAGCTTTTTTAATTCGTTGTTGAACGCGAAATGCCGAATTTTCGAATACCAAAAAAGTATTCTCCACGCGAAAACCCTGCTAGTGGATGACTGGGTTTTGGTAGGGTCCAGCAACTTTAATCACCGAAGTTTTTTGTTTGATTTGGAAGTGGATGTGGTTTCGCAAAAATCCGAATCTTTGAAAATTCTGGAGCTTCAGTATCAGACTGACTTTCAACAAAGTCGTGAGGTGCTTCTGGCGGAAGTGAAAGTGCGGCCGATTTTGGGCCGGTTTTTAACCTGGTTGGTGTTTGGTCTGAGGCATTGGCTTTGAAAAACGGGACCGTGATTTATCATGGCCTTACCCTTCGGTTATAAAATAGAACCAGTTGTTTTGGCCAAGATTTCAGAAGCCAATTCGGCGTAGCTCAAAGGCCTGTCCCTGAATTCATGTTTGATCACTTCAATATGAGCTTTTAACAATTGTTTCCGGGTGGCGGTCAAGGCGTTAGTGAGAGAGTGCGCCAGATGCCGCATCAAGGTATAACCCAAAAGGGGATAGTGTCCCATTTTGGCTGCCACTGGTTTTACCTCCAGTGCGATGGCGGCCACATCGGTCAGGGCTTGCGCCTCGAATTCCCACGTATAGGGCGGGAATAGCCAATCCCATGCCAGGGTTTCCCCCGCATGAAGAATGGTAATGGGCAGATGTTCGCCCCGGTGTTCGACTCCCACCGTCACCTTGCCTTCCAGAATCAAAAATAAGTAATCCGCTTTTTGACCTTGCTTGAAAAACGTCTCTCCCTTTATAAAACGCATTAGAATGGCGTCTTCCGCCAGAAGACTAATGTCATCGGTGCTAAGGCCCTTCATCAAAGGGTGTTTGGCTAATTGGTATTCCTGGGTCGGTACTCGGTTTTCTTTGCTCATCGTTTGTGAACGTTCCATTTTTTCCTCCTTGTCGGGTGTTGATTTATTTTCAAACCAAACGCCGTTTGGGTTTATGACGGAGGTCATAACTGGGGAAGAAAAAGCGAAAGATTCACATCGAGTAAAAAGAAAGGCTTGTGGCCAGAACATTAAGAAGCCGTATATACGGCTTTATTCCATGAAATTAAATCCCGGGCAGGAAATATGGGGCGTTCATTGAAACGGGACAAACGGACTTAGAGACCCTTAAACAAGTGATTAACAGGATAATTGAGGCCTTTTCGGATTTTTTGAATGGTGAATAGCGTGGGATTGATCTCGCCGCGCTCAATAAAGCCTATCTGACGGAAATCTAAGACTGATTTTTCTGCCAGTTCTTCCTGCGTCAGACCTTTCTTGAGGCGGGGATGACGGACGTTGCCTCCGAAAACTTTTAAAAGTGTGTCTCTTCTCATCTAGTACAAATAAACGAATAACTCAGATTTTAAAACTATTTGAAAAT
>Ga0209483_1001669_pt1 | contig 16573 bp, 10 predicted proteins | sample NGEPerA_FD_184508 | JGI IMG/M metagenome (GOLD analysis project Ga0209483, IMG submission 184508) | Arctic peat soil microbial communities from the Barrow Environmental Observatory site, Barrow, Alaska, USA - NGEE PermafrostL2-A... | ecosystem: Environmental > Terrestrial > Soil > Wetlands >... | reverse complement strand
TGCTGGAGATCGCCGATCTGCTGGGGGCGGGGATTGCCAAGGCGCTGCTCGGCAAGGCGGTGGTTCCCGACGATTTGCCATTCGTCACCGGATCGATCGGTCTCCTCGGCACCAAGCCGAGCTGGGACATGATGATGGATTGCGACATGCTCCTCATGGTCGGGTCGAGCTTCCCGTATTCGGAGTTTCTTCCCCGCGAGGGGAAGGCCCGGGGGGTGCAGATCGATCTCGATCCCAAGATGCTCGGTATTCGCTATCCGATGGAGCTGAATCTAGCGGGCGATAGCAAGGAGACGCTGCGCGCGCTCATCCCGCTGATTCGACGCAAGGAGGACCGCGACTGGCGCAAGAAGATCGCCAGCAACCTGGAGGAATGGTGGGAGCTGCTGGAGGCGCGCGCCATGCAGCCGGCCAAGCCGATCAATCCCCAGCGGGTGTTTCGCGAGCTGTCTCCCCGCCTGCCCGACAACGCGATCTTGAGCTCCGACTCGGGCTCGTCGGCCAACTGGTACGCCCGCGACATCAAGATCCGGGCCGGCATGATGGCCAGTCTCTCCGGCAACCTCGCCACCATGTGTCCGGGAGTTCCCTACGCGGTGGCCGCCAAGTTCGCATATCCCGACCGGGTGCCGGTGGCGATGGTGGGCGACGGCGCGATGCAGATGCTCGGCAACAACGGGCTGCTCACCATCGGGCACTACTGGAAGGAGTGGTCCGACCCCCGGCTCGTGATCTTGGTACTGAATAACGGCGATCTCAACCAGGTGACCTGGGAAATGCGGGTCATGGAGGGAAACCCGAAGTTCGAGGCGTCGCAAGAGATCTGCGACTTTCCCTACGCGCGCTACGCCGAGATGGTGGGCCTGCGCGGAATCCGCGTCGACACGCCCGAGGCCATCGGGCCGGCCTGGGAGGCAGCCTTTACGGCCGACCGCCCGGTGGTGGTGGAGGTGGTCACCGATCCCGACGTGCCGCCGCTGCCGCCGCACATCACGCTCGAGCAGGCCTTCAAGTACACATCGACGCTGCTCAAGGGCGATCCCGACGAGGGCGGGATTATCCACCAGAGCTTCACCGAGTTGGTCGCCAAGCTCTTGCCGCACCGAAAGCCCACCTAGCACGTGGCGAAACCAGCAGCCGACGAGCCCGTGTCCCGCATTCATTTGAAGGTTGAGCCCGTCCACTACGACGGGCGGGTGACGGTAGACGCCACCCAGACGAAATCCGGGACGCCGCAGCCCGACTACGCGCGCGCCCTCGCCAAGGAGATCCGCCACGCCATCACCGGCGAGGTTCGATTCGACAACGGAAGTCGCGCCGCCTATTCCACCGATTCGTCGAACTACCGGCAGATTCCGATCGGGGTGGTCCTGCCTCGAACCGTCGACGACGTGATCGCGACGGTGGCGCTGTGTCGCAAGTACGGCGCACCGATCACCTCGCGCGGAGGTGGGACCAGCCTGGCCGGGCAAACCTGCAACGTGGCCGTGATCATCGACTACTCGAAGTACATGCACCGGGTACTGGAGATCGATCCGTCCGCGCGATTCGCCCGCGTGCAGCCGGGGTGCAACCTCGATCAGCTACGGACGGAGGCGCGCGTGCACGGCCTGACCTTCGGCCCCGATCCGGCCACGCACAACCGCAACACCTTGGGCGGAATGATCGGCAACAACTCCTGCGGCGTCCACTCGGTGATGGCGCAGCTCTATGGTCCTGGTCCGCTGACGCGCCACCAGGTCCGGCAGCTCGACATCCTCACCTACGACGGTGAGCGATTCACCGTCGGGCCGACCTCGGCGGCCGAATTCGGTCAGATCGTCGCAGCGGGCGGCCGGCGCGCCGAGATTTATGTTGGTTTGCGCCGTCTCCGCGATCGCCACCTTCAGGAGATCCGCACCCGCTATCCGGATATTCCACGCCGCGTGTCGGGTTACAACCTGGACGCGCTCCTGGATGAAAATCATTTTCAGGTGGCGCAGGCGCTGGTGGGCACGGAAGGGACCTGCGTGGTGGTCCTGGAAGCCACCGTCACGCTCATCGAGGAGAAACCGGCGCGCAGTCTGCTGGTGCTCGGTTATCCCGACGTCTATGCCGCCGCCGATCACGTGATCGAGGTGATGAAACATCGGCCGGTGGGCCTGGAAGGGATCGACGACAAGCTCATCGGCTACATGAAGAAGAAGGGGATGCACCCCAGCGACGTCAGCATGCTGCCGGAAGGCAAGGGCTGGTTGATGGTCGAATTCGGGGGCGCCACCAAGGACGAGACGGACGCTCAGGCCCGCAAGCTCATGGCGCGGTTGAAGGCCGACGGCAAGCCACCGTCGATGAAGCTCTACGACGACGAACGTCAGGAGAAGAAGCTGTGGGAGGTGCGTGAGTCCGGCCTCGGCGCCACGGCGCTGGTTCCGGGAATGAAGGAGACCCACCCCGGGTGGGAGGACGCCGCGGTGGCGCCCGAAAACCTGGGCGCCTATCTGCGCGCGTTTCGCAAGCTGCTCGAGGAGTTCGGATACCACGCCGCGCTCTACGGCCACTTCGGCCAGGGTTGCGTCCACTGCCGCATCGACTTCGATTTCGCCACCGCCGACGGCGTGAAGCACTGGCTGGCCTTCCTGGACCGCGCCGCCGATCTGGTGGTGGCGAACGGAGGGTCTCTCTCGGGCGAGCACGGCGACGGCCAGGCGCGGGCGCGCCTCCTGCCCAAGATGTACGGCAACGATCTGGTTGAGGCTTTTGGCGAGTTCAAGCGCCTCTGGGATCCCACCGGCAAGATGAACCCCGGCAAGGTGGTCGACGCCTTCTCGCCCGACCAGAACCTGCGCAAGGGACCGAGCCACGCGCCCAAGCCGCTGGAGACGCACTTCGCGTTCTCCGACGACGGCGGCTCGTTCGCGCATGCCGCCGGGCGCTGCGTGGGGGTGGGCGCCTGCCGGCGCGTGGAGGGCGGCGTCATGTGCCCGAGCTACATGGTGACCCGCGAGGAGGAGGACTCGACGCGCGGCCGCGCTCGACTGCTGTTCGAGATGGCCGAGGGCCAGGTGATCACCGACGGCTGGCGCGACGAGAACGTCAAGCAGGCGCTGGACCTGTGTCTGGCCTGCAAGGGCTGCAAGGGCGACTGCCCGGTGAACGTCGACATGGCGACCTACAAGGCCGAGTTCCTCTCGCACTATTACGAAAAACGGCTCCGCCCGCGGGCGGCTTATGCGTTGGGCCTCATCTACTGGTGGGCCCGGCTGGTGTCGCCGTTCGCCAAGCTCGCCAACTTCTTCGTCCGCACGCGCCCCTTCTCGACGCTCCTCAAGTGGCTGGCGGGCGTTTCGCAGCGGCGTCGGATACCGGCCTTCGCCTCACCGACCTTCAAACGTTGGTTCGCCGAGCGCCGGCCTTCGGGTGCGGCGGTCTCGCCCGGAGCGGTGCCGTCGGCCGTCGCTCTTACAGGGCCGGCCGAATCTTCCGGCCAGGTGCATCACCGGCGGGTGTTGCTCTGGCCCGATACCTTCAACAACTTCCTGATGACCGGCGCCGCCCGGGCGGCCGTGGACGTGCTAGAGACCGCCGGCTATCAGGTCGAGCTGCCCCCCCGCCCGCTTTGTTGTGGCCGTCCGCTCTACGACTGGGGGATGTTGAAGGCGGCCAAACGACTGTGGCTGGAGATCCTCGAGACCCTTCGACCTCACATCCGCGCGGGCGTGCCGGTCGTCGGCCTCGAGCCCAGCTGCATAGCGGCCTTTCGCGACGAGCTCGTCGGTCTGTTGCCGAACGACCAGGACGCCCGACGTCTCTCCAAGCAGACCTGGCTCTTGAGTGAGTTCCTGGAACACGAGGGCTATCAACCCCCACCGCTGGCCCGCCGGGCGCTGGTCCACGGGCACTGCCACCACAAGGCGGTGATCGGGATGGCCAAGGAGACCTCGCTCCTCGACAAGCTGGGGCTCGACTATCAGCTGCTCGATTCCGGCTGTTGCGGTATGGCGGGCTCATTCGGATTCGAAGCCGATCACTACGACGTTTCGATGGCCGCCGGCGAACGGCTGCTCCTGCCCGCGGTTCGGGCCGCCGACGCCGACACCCTGATCATCGCGGACGGCTTCAGTTGCCGGCAGCAGATCCTCCAAACCACCAACCGCCAGCCGCTGCACCTGGCGGAGGTTCTACAGATGGCTCTCGAACAGCAGCGAAAGACGGCTCGGTAACCAAAGGAGCTCGAAATGAATCGGTCCAATGTCAATGTCGGCCTCGTCTTTGCTACCATGCTCGTCCTCGGCGCCGGATGTGCGACAACCGTCGCGCTCCAAGCCTCGAGCAGAACCCCTGCCGCCGCGGGCAGCGTCAAGATTTCCAAGGACGGTCAAGGCAACGTCAAGCTGGACGTCAGCGTCGACTATCTGCCGAACCCCTTCGAGCTCGATCGATCGCTCACGACGTTCGTGGTTTGGTCGATTGCCGATGACGGAAGTCGGGTCAGAAACATGGGCCAGCTCCAAATCGACAGCCGCCGGCACGGATCCGTCAACCTGCTCACGCCTCTGTCGAACTTCAAGCTTCTGATCACCGCGGAAGAGAGCGGCACCGTCGAGAAGCCCAGCCCCTACGTCATCCTTCGGGGAAACATCGATCTCCCCAAGTCGTAGCTATGGCGCCGTTGGTTACTGAGACGGGCTGCCCAACCGCGGGAGTAAGTCGGGAGACCCTTACGCCGCGTAGCGCGCGGCGTCTTGCCGTTTGAGCTCGAGGCCCATGCCAGGCCGGTCGATGTCGGGCGTGAGCGTCCCGTCTCGGGCGACCACCGCCCCGTCGAACAGCATCTGTTCGATGCGGGTGTGGTCGTGGAAATATTCCAGGTGACAGACGCGATTGAGCGCGCAGCCGAGGTGGAGATGCAGCGCCGGCGCGCAGTGGGCCGAGAGGGCCATGCCCCGCGCGTCGCAGAGGGCGTGCGCCGCCATGAAGCCGGTGACGCCGCCGCAGCGGGAAGCGTCGGCCTGCAAGACGTCGACGGCCTGCGCCTCCAGCATTCGCCGGAAGTAATACGGATCGTATCCGTACTCCCCGGCGGCGATCGCCATTCCCGCCGGTCCCCGATCGCGCAGGAGGCGCAATCCGTCGAGGTCGTCGGAGCTCACCGGCTCCTCGAACCACCGGACCCCCTCGACAGCGAAACGGTCGGCCATGGCGAGCGCCAGCTTGCGATCATAGGCGCCGTTGGCGTCCACGAACAGAGCCGTCTCCTTGCCGATGGCCTGGCGGGCCGTCCGCACGCGCGCGGGATCGTCACCTGGCCGCCGCCCGACCTTCATCTTCACGAACTCGAACCCCCCAGAAGCCCAGCCCCCCAGCTGCTGAGCCAGCCGCTCGGGCGTATACGAGGTGAACCCGCCGCTGCCGTAGACCGCCACCTTCGACCGCGCCGCTCCCAGCAGTCTGACCAACGGGAGCCCCAAGAAGCGGGCCTTGGTGTCCCAGAGCGCGGCGTCGACCGCAGAGATCGCCATCGACGCAATACCGGGGCGGCCGAGATTGCGGACCGATCGCACCATCCGGGCGTAGATCGCCGGTATCGTGAAGATGTCCCGGCCCACCACCGACGAAGACAGATGCTCGCGTATGAGCCCGGCGGTGGCGGCATCGGCGTAGGTGTAGCCGAGCCCCCGGATACCGCCAGCCGAGAGCTCGACGATCACCAGCGTCGTCCGGTCCCACTCGAGCGTCCCGTCGGATTCGGGCGCGTCGGTCGGGATCACGTAGGTCGAGACATCGAGGGCGGTGACGGGCGCGCCCTTCGGAGGCCCCGCCGATGTCGTGCCGAGGCCGCCGTTCATCGCCCGAATATGGGGCCGCCGAGCGCTTTAACAAGTTCGTTGGTGGGATTGACAGATCGTCCTTGCGCCAAGGCCGGTCGGATACACGTTGAGACGAGAGGTGGCAGAGCATGTCGTTGACGATCGGACGCAGGCGCTGGGCAATCGCGGAGGGCTACATCCCTAAATGGAGCACTGGGCCCGAGCCCGATTTTACGAGCCACGAGGCGGCATGCATTCTGAACGCCTCCGACGAAGAAGCGCACGTGGCCATCACGGTCTTTTACAGCGATCGCGATCCGGGCGGGCCCTACAACATCACCATCGGGCCACGGCGGACGAAACACGTTCGGTTCAACGATCTTCGCGATCCCGAGACGATTCCGCGCGGAACGAATTTCAGCAGCGTGATCGACTCCGACGTTCCCATCGTGGTGCAACACACCCGGCTCGATTCGCGGCAGGCCGCCAATGCGTTGCTGAGCACGATCGCGTTCTCCGAGAGCGACTGATCGGGAGGCGCCCCAAGGGCGCCGTGACGACACGCCGGCGCCCGAATGCGGGCATTGGGGTTAAAGCCGAGAGCTCAACCGAGAGCGCGGCGCAGCCTTGGGGCGAAGAGACCGGCAGCCACCAACAGCCCCGCCGTGACACCCATGGCCGTCCGGTGCAGGTTGAGCCAGGTCTGAACGCTGTGTGAGCGTGAGCGGTCGCCGAACGTTCCATGGGCGCCCCGATCTCCCGGTAGCGGTTTCCAAAGGTTGTAAGGCTGGTCGGGCGGTCGAAGCTCATCGGTCTGCTGCGCCGCGAAGCCGGTCCTGCCCAGATAGCGATCGAGAAGACCGGGAACGATCTTGTTTCCGAAGATGGCCTCCACCGTGGGCAAGCCGACGTCGACCTGCCGCCGTTTGTGGTGTGCGGCCCAGTAGATGGCGCGTGCGGCCACCTCGGGCTCGTAGATCGGCGGAACCGGCTGCGCCTTGTGGGGAAGTCGGCTCTTGACCCATCCGAATTGCGGCGTGTTCATGGCCGGCAGATGAACGACCGTCAGGTGTACCCGGCTGTGGCGATGGTCGAGCTCGCAGCGAAGCGAATCCGTGAATCCCACGATGGCGTGCTTCGCTCCGCAGTAGGCCGATTGCAGAGGAATGCTGCGATAAGCCAGCGCGGAGCCCACCTGGACGATCGTGCCACGATCGCGCTCCAACATTCGGCGCACCGCGGACATGGTCCCATGAACCACCCCCAGATAGGTGACCTCGGTGACCCGCCGGAACTCCTCGGCGGTCAGCTCCCAAAAGGGTGAGAACACCGAGGTCATGGCGTTGTTGACCCAAATGTCGATCGGGCCGAAGGCCGCCTCGACCGACGCGGCCGCCTGCTCGACCTGGTCGGCGTTAGAAACGTCAACCGGGAGCGCCATGGCTTGGCCGCCAGCCTCTTCGATCTCCCGCGCGGCGGCGGCCAGCCCGTCCGTTCCCCGCGCGAGGAGGCCGACCCGTGCTTTGCGACGGCCAAACTCGCGGGCGACCGCGCGCCCCACGCCCGCCGATGCCCCGGTCACCACGACCACCTCTCGAGTGCTCTCGTCCATCCGAGCAACCTAGGCACGAAAGACCGTCCCGGACGGCCCGGCAGACAGCTTTCGTGGCGAGCCGGCCGACGCGTTCCGGTTGGACCTGGGAGGTTCAGGGAGATTCGGGGTGGCACGGGCGTCCGCCGGTCTGGTCAGCCGCCAGTCAGACCTTCCGCCTGGCTCAAAGAGGCCTATCTATTGAAGATGGATACCCCAGCGATCCCTGTCGTGCCGAGTGCGACGCCCTCCGCCGCAGCCCGTTCCCAGACATTCGGCCCAGGAGGGCGGCTGCTGCGATGGATCAAGGGTAACCCCCTCCTTCATGCCGTCGTCATCGTCGTGCTGGCGATCGCCCTGGTGGCGTTGGCCATCACGCACCTGGTGGAGATCAAACGGGTCAAAGACGCCGCCGCGGCGGACCGCGCAGCGCTGGTGGAAAGGGCCACCGCGGCGCTCGATGCAAAAACGTCGGCGCTGCTTCGGTTGAGCGCGCTGCCGCTCGGATGGGCCATCCGGGACGCGCTGTTGAAGGACGATTACACCAGCGCGGATACGTATTTGCAGCGGATCGTCCAGGAACGGAATGTCACGGGGGCTGCCCTGATCGGCGCCGACGGAAAAGTCCGTTTGGCGAGCAATCAGAAGCTCGAGACCCATTCCGCGGCCGAGGCGTTCCCAGGGATCGCGATCAACCAGGAGAGCCCGACGGTGGTCCCGACCACCAAGGTGCTCAACGTCGTGGTTCCGGTCATGGGCTACGATCGGAAGCTCGGCACGCTGATCTTCAGCTACGCCCGCCCGAGCATGTAGAGCTTGGGAGGTCCGCCGGTGCCCAGGTTGGGCTGAGACATGGTGCCACCGAGGGGGAACCGATCGGCCGCACAATCTCGGGCGGGGTTTGGAGTAACGACGGCGCTGATTGCGATCTTGGGAAGCCTTGGGTGGGGGTGCGCCGCGCATCAGCGGAAGGACGAGCCGATGGTTCGCGATCTGAAATTTACCGGGAACCATGCCCTGTCCTCGCGCCAAATCGAAAAGAAGATCCTGACGGCCCAGACCGGGTGGTGGCCGTTCGCTTCGAAGAAATACTTCGATCCGATCACCTGGGCCAGCGACCTGCAACGCGTCGTTCGGCTGTACATCACCAACGGCTTCTATCAGGCAACGGTTCGCGATCAGGTGACGGCCGCCGCGCATGCCGGTGTCGCGCTGGCTGTGACGATTCGGGAAGGACAGCCGACTCTGGTCGGTCGGCTGTCGCTGGTCGGGCTGGATACCATTCCGGCCGAAACGCGGAAGCGCCTGAGCAACAGCCTCCCGCTTCGCGAGGGGGCGGTCTTCACCGAGAGCGCCTGGGCCGCGACGAAGGAGGAGATCATCAAGCGCTTGCGCGCGCTCGGCTACGAGCAAGCCGCCATGGTGGGCGAGGCGCTGGTCGGCGTGCAAACCCAGCGCGCGACGATTACTCTGATGGTTCGGCCGGGCGTGGCCTATCGGTTCGGGGGGATCGACGTGCGCCCCGAGCCAGGGTCGCGGGTGGCGCCGTTTTTGGTCTGGGAACAGGTGCGCCTGGCCATTCCGGAGGGGCAGCTCTTCAACGACGAAGCGCTCGACGAGGCGCAGCGAAGGGTGATTGGGATGGGGGTGTTCTCGACGGTCCGCGTGACCACCGGCGCGCCGGACGCTACGACCGGCCGAATCCCGGTCCTGGTGAGTGTGCATGAGTCGCCCTTCCGGACGCTTCGACTCGGTGGCGGCGCGCACATCGATCAGGTGCGCAACGAAGCGCGCCTCATCGGCGAATGGACCAACCGCGACTTTCTGGGCGGCCTGCGGCGGCTGACCCTTCACGCCGAAGCCGGCTGGGCCTTTCTCCCCAACTTCTACGCGGTGGCCACCGACGAGAGCTCGGAGCAGCTCCGCAATGGACCGGTCGCCGATCTGAGCGCCACGGTCGAGCAGCCGCGGTTTCTGGGGCGGCCGTCATTGCGCCTCAAGAGCGGGATCGAGGTGGAGCGCACCCTCGAGCAGGCCTATGACGACGTGAGCGCGCGCCTCGTCAACGGCGTGATCTGGCAGATCCGATCACGTTTTTCTATTTTCCCGTCGTATCACCTGGAGGGGGACTACCTGAACGGCGCGCCCATCAACAGCGCGGCCTCGTCCCCGCTGACGCTGGGTTGCGAGACCACCAGCGACCATTGCTTCGTCTGGCTGTCGTATCTGGAAGAGCAGCTCACCTGGGACCACCGCGACAACCCGCTCGAGCCGCGGGAGGGCTTCTATTTCGGCCTGTCGCTGCAGGAGGGGGGCGGTCCGCTGGCGGGCGACTTCAGCTATCTGCGCGCCCTGCCGGACGTGCGCGGCTACCTGAGCTTCGGAGAACACAAAAAGCTGACCTTCGCGGCGCGGCTGCGGGTGGGCGAGCTGTGGCCGACCTCGGGCAATCCCAACGACAGCGCCGTGGTGACGCGGTTCTACGCGGGCGGCGCGGATTCGATGCGCGGCTTCGGCGATCGCCGGCTCTCGCCGCTCTTGGAGGTGCCGGCGTCGGGGACCAACCCTCCCGTCCCGATCACCATCCCCATCGGCGGCAACGGTCTCATCGACGGCAGCTTCGAGGGGCGCTACTCGCTCGGCGATTCACTGCGGCTGGCGGCTTTCGTCGATTATGGCCAGGTCACCACCGGGCTCGTCTCGGCGGGCGACTTCTCCCACGTGCTGTGGGCGGCGGGCGTGGGTCTGCGCTACCTGACGCCGATCGGTCCGATCCGGTTGGACGTCGCGCGGAGGCTCCCTTTCGGCCGGCAACCGCCGCTCTACATGCAGAACGCCGCCACGGGCGCCATCGAGCAGGTGCCATCTTACGCGGTAGACGACGGCTGCTTCGGCCTGTTCTCGTCGCACCCCAGCACGCCGGTCGCAGATGGCTCCTGTGTCCTGCAGATCTCCATCGGGGAGGCCTATTGAAAGCGCTGCGGGTGGTTGCCGCGGTCGCGCTCGGTCTGGTGGCTTTGGTGGCCCTGGCGGTGGGCGGCGCTTGGGCGCTGCTGCAGACCGACTGGGGAAGTCGAACCGCGCTGGGGCTCGCTCTGCCGCGCGTCAATGCCGCCATCGCCGGGCGTCTCTCGGTCGATCGCTTCACCTTCGGCGGGCAATGGCTCGAGCTGCGCGGGATCGCCTTGCGCGATCCGGCTGGACATCCGGTGGTCGAGGTCGAACGGCTCACCGTCGCGTACTCCCTCTGGGAGCTGATCCACCGGCGAATCGCCATCGGGCGCCTCGACATTGCGCGGCCGGAGCTCGATCTCGTTCAGGATGCCGAAGGCAGCAATCTCGCGCGGGCCCTGGCGCCGCGCAAACCGCACCCGGCCGCCGATGCCCCCAAGACATCCTCTTCGAGCGGTGGCGGCCTCAGTGTTGCGGTGGCGAACCTGTCGATCGCGGACGGGCGGGTCGACCTGCGCTCGACGGACCCCGGCGCCCGGCGCGTGCATCTGCGCTCGCTCGGTGTGGGCGGGTCGGCCAGCTTCGACGGAGGGAAACATCGGGCCGCGGTCGACTTGACGATCGAGGCCGAGGGCGCGCGGATCGTCGCGCGCGGCGGGGTCGATCTCGCCACCCGGCAAACGCTGGGAGAAGGTCTGGTGGTGGAGGGCTCGCAGCTCGATCTGGCCCGGCTCGCCAGCGGGCTGCCGTCCTCCAACCTGGCCTTCGATCTGCGGGCCCACGGGGGCGGCCGGGATCTGGCGTCCCTCGACGGTGCGCTCGATTTCACCGCGCCGCCCAATCACCTCGACGATCACACGCTCGGCCCGATCCGGCTGCGCGTGCGCGCCGTGCGCGGCCGCTACGATCTGGCGGAGCTGCACGCCTCGCTGCCCGGAATCACCCTCGATGGTGATGGCCACGCCACGCCTTCGAGGCTCGATCTGCATGCGCGCCTGGTGGCGACCGATCTGCGGGCCACCACCGAAAGCCTGGCGCCTCCGCACGGATCCCCTCCCGTGGCGCTGAGCGGCTCCGGCCGGGTCGACCTCGCGCTCACCGGCCCGGTCGGCGCGCCCTCCCTCCATGTGGCGATCAAGGCCCCCCGGCTGACCTTCGGCGCCGACTGGGTCGAGCGGCTGTCGCTCTCGGCGATGATTCCCGATTTGCGTAAGCTCGAAGCGGCGGACGTCCAGGTCGGCGTGCCGCGCGCCGAGATCGGGGGGCGGCCGTTCCGCGGTGTCGAGGTCGGCGCGCACGCCGGCGGAGGGCGGCTCTCGGCCAAGGCCCGCATCGCGTCCCCCTACCCAATGAGGCTGGCGCTGGCCGGCGATTGGCGCCCCTCCGATCGGGAGGTCCGCCTGCGCAGCCTCGATCTCGCTTATCCCGAGGCGCGCTGGCGATTGGTGCGTCCGGCGCGGATCGCTTTCGTCGACGGCCGGCTCACCGTCGAGGGCGTCGCCCTGCGCGCGGCGGGGCAGCGGATCGATCTCGATCTCGTCAAGACCGATCGCCGCTTGCGGGCCAAGGTGGCGGTCTCGCACCTGGATCTGGGGCGGTTGCCCCGCGCGCTGGTCCCACCGTCAATGGGTCTGGGCGGTCGCATCGACCTCCGCGCCCGGATCGAGGGGACGCCCGCGGCGCCGCGAGTCGACGCCACCGCCTCGCTCGTCGACGGGCGGGTGCGCGGCTACCGCAACCTCGGCCTCGATCTCGACGCCAAGGTCGCGGGCGACCGGGTCCGTGGGCATTTGAGCGCCCGCGGCTTGGGCACATCGGTCTCCGCGAGCTTCGATGCCCCGACCAGTTGGCCCCCCCACGATCGACGCGCGCCGCTCGATCTTCAGGTGACGCTGGCCGAGACGGATCTCGGCGCCCTGGCGCGCGCGCTCGGTCGGGCAAGCGACACGCCGCCGGTGGCGGTGGCGGGTGTCGCCGCCCTGGCGATGCGTCTCGACGGGACCGCCAGCGATCCGCGTCTTCTCCTTCAGGCGAGCGGGCGCGGGTTGGCCATCTCAGGTGAGCGGCTCGGAAACTTGCAACTGACCGCGCGAGGAGAAAACGGTCGCAGCCTCTCCGCCGAGCTCACCCTGACCGATCCGCATTCGGCGGCGCAGGCCCACCTGGTGCTCGACACCGAGCTTGGCCTGCGGGACCTCTTTCAGCATCCGCCGACCCCGGAGGCGCTGACCCACCAACGAATCACGCTCACGGGAGACGTCGATCGGGTGCCGCTGGCTCAGCTCGCGAAGCTCGGCGGTTACGGGCCACCCGTCGCGGGGACTCTGGCGACGCACTTTTCGTTTTCGGGCACCGCGCGCGCGCCGACCGGGCACCTGACCGCCGACGTCAGCGGCGCCAGCACCGGGCGATTTCCCCCCACCGACGCCCGCATCGAGGTCGATCTCGATCGGACGGCGATCGCCCTGCGCACGCGGGTCACCCGCAAGGGCCATCCGCTGTTGGCTGCCGTCGGACGGATCGACGCGACGCCCGGCGAGCTTCGCGACAAGGAGCGGTTGGCCGCGGCGCCGATCCAGCTGCGCGCGGTGCTGGGCCCGTTCCAGATCGAACGGCTCGGTCTGCCCCCCGAGACGGATCGCGATCCGCCGCGCGCCATCGCCGGACGCGCCCACGCCGATCTGACCGTCGATGGTTCGCTGCGCGCGCCGCGCGTCAGCGGGCACGTGCAGGTCGCCGATATCCGGCTCGACAAAACCCCGGTCGGATACGCGCAGATCAGCTTCGGCTACCACGACCGGCGTGCCTCGGTCGATCTCCTGGCGTCGTCCAGCCAGCAGGGCTCCCTGCATCTGACCGGTGCGACGACCATCGACCTCGGCTTCCCGGCCGTGACGCGGGGCCTCGACGTCCGCGATTTGCCGCTCGACGTGCGGCTCGACGCCAAGGACTTCGAGCTTTCTGGCCTTTCCGGGATCACGCCCGAGGTTCGCACGGTGGGCGGGTTCCTCGCGGCCGCCATCGCCGTTCGGGGAACCCCCGTCGATCCGCGGGTGTCTGGCCGGCTCGAGTGGACCGGGGGGAAGCTGGCGCTGATCGATGCGGGCGAGTTTCGCGATCTGCACCTCGCGCTCCACGGCGACGAGGCCCACCTGGTGCTCGACGAGCTGACCGCGCGCAGCGGAGCCGGGAGCTTGCGCGTGACGGCGCATGGAACGCGCGCCGCCGGGCACGGGTACGAGCTCGACGCGCGCGCCGACCTGAAGGCGCTCCCGCTCTATCGGGAGGGGCAGGCCATCGCCGCGCTGACGTTGGGCGCCGACGTTCACGGCACCGCCGCCCCGATCGGGACCCGCTTGACGGTCGACGTTCACGATACCCGGGTCGAGCTCTCGGACGCCAAACGCAAGGATCTGGAGCCCCTTTCTGGACCAAAGGACGTGATCTGGATGAAGGACGGCAAGCCGCTCAATCGGGCACAGGCCCAGAAGCTGGCGGTCGTCTTGGCGGCGCAAAAGCGCCTCGAGGATCGTGGGCCGCCGGTGTCGTTGGGGCCGGCGGCCATCGGGGAGCCGAACCACGTCGTGACCCGAATTGTCGTGAACGCGCCCCGCAAGATCTGGGTGACCGGCAAGGACGCCTACTTCGAGATCGGCCTTCTGCCCGGTTTTCACGTGGCTATTGGCGACGACACACGCATCGTCGGCACCGTCGAGGTCAAGCGCGGGCGGGTCAACGTCTTCGGTCGTCGATTCGACCTCAAGCCCGGCTCGACCGTTCAATTTGCCGGCGCGCCGGACTACCCGAGCTTCGACGTCAAGGCGCAGTACCAGGACGAGAACGACAATGTCACCGCGGTGGTCTCCGCCGAAGGCCGCATCGACCACCTCAAGATCACCGTGACCTCTCCCAATCGGCCCGATCTGAGCGAGTCCCAGCTGTATGCGCTGATCGTGACCGGACACCTCAATCAGGGAGGCGGCGGGTCCACCACGGCCTCCAGCGAGGCGGCCTCCCTCCTGGGTGGCGTCATCGCTTCCAGCCTGCAGAAAACACTGGCCAAGCACTTGCCGGTCGACGTCCTCACCATCGATTCCGGAGGGGGCCAGGGATTGACGGGGACCCAGCTCGAAGCGGGCCGCTACGTCACCGACAAGCTCTACGTCGGCTATGTCGGCCGGATCGGCGCCGATCCGGCTCTCTATCAGAATCACAACGCCGTTCACGTCGAGTACCAGCTCTCGTCGCGCTGGAGCCTCGATGGCGAATACGGCGACGTCGGCACCGGATCCGCTGATCTGATGTGGAAGAAAAACTATTGAGGGGCACGGTTCCCACCGTCGCTCCCGATTCCTTGCACCAATGCCTGGGCCTTTTCGCGGGTGGCCTGTTCCTGGCCGATACCCATGGTCAACGCGGTCAAGCCGGCCATTCCGCCAAGTTGCATCGTCTCGATCGCCGTGCTCGGTACGATGACGATCGTACTGTTCTCCTTCAGTCCCTCGTAGAGCATATTCATGGCTCTCAGGTGAAGCGCAACCGGATTGTTTATGTAGGTTTTGGCGGCCTCGCCAAATTTCTCCGCGACCTGCCGCTCAGAATCACCCAAGATCACTCTGGCCTGACGTTCTCTCTCAGCCTGCGCTTGCATGGACATCGCATCCTCGAGCGAAGACGGAATCAGCACATCTTTCACCTCGACAGAAATGACATTGATGCCCCACGGGCGGGTGCGCTCATCGATGATCATCTGCAATTCCTTGCTGATCTTTTCTCGGCCTTCGAGCATGTCGGACAGAATGGTCTTACCGATGACGTCGCGAAGCGCGGTTTGGGAAGCCCAGCTGATGGCGCTTTGATAGTCGGCCACGTCTAGCGCCGCCTTTTGAGGGTCCAAGACCTTCCAAAAGAGCACCGCATCCACATCCACTGGCACGGTGTCCTTCGTGAGGGTTTTCTCGGCCTTGAAAGAGGCCGTGATGACGCGGGTATCAATCCAGTATGGCGTCGCGTCGATGATTGGGATGACAAAGAAGAGCCCCGGGCCTCTCAGGGCCCGGAATTTGCCGAGCCGGAGAACGACGACCCGTTCCCACTGGTTTGCGATCTTGACCGCCACCGACACGATGAGGGCGAGCACGAGCGCGACGCCGCCCACCGCCATGGTATGCGGGTTCAGGTTGGCCCCATATATGGCCACAGCGCTCCCAACGCCTATGCCAAAAATGAGGACGAATATCAGCGTCGAAAATGAGCTGCTTCTAATCATGGCGGCGATCTCCGTAGTGGCGCCCAGGTGTGCGGGCGGTCAGCGCAAATGGTAATCGATAACTAGGCGTCTTTCGTCGCGAAGCAAGTCTGATGCGCCCAATTTCTCCTGTTGTGCCATTTGGCACGCCGTTGTTGAGGGGCCGTGGGGATCCCGCTGTCGAGCGCCGGCAATACCTGACAGTCGCGCCGGGATCGGCCCCCTGACCCTAAAGGTTCTCGTCTGCTATCGACGAACGAATCTCACAACGAGATCGGCCCGATAACCCGCACCAGGAGGCCATTCGTGATGTCAAAGACACTCGCAACCGTATTTCTCGCAGCCACCATAACCCTGTCTTTCGCCTGGCAGTCGACCTCCCAGGTGGTCCGGGCTGAGAGCCCTGCCAAGAGCAAGGTCGTAACGAAGGGCAAAGGCCATCCGGAAAAGGAAATGACGGCGGTGGCCGTTCACCAAACCGCGAAGCCAAAGCCCGCTCCGAAGGAGGAGAAGGCCCCGAAGTCGCTCCGCGCGGGCAGCACGTGGATCCCCGGAGACTACTATTGGAACGGCGACGATTGGAAGTGGGCGGACGGCTATCTGGTCGATCAGCCGTGGTCGGATGCCATCTGGGTCGCCGGTCATTGGAGCGATCGGTTTTGGGGCTGGACCTGGGTTCCCGGATACTGGCTCTGACCACTGGCAGGACTTCGTCAATGAACGGTGTGGGCTCAGTAATCGAAGGGGGGTGAAGATATGAACTGCTCTGCATGCGGTAGCGCGAAATGCGACTGCGACAAGGGTGGCAAGTGCAAGTGTTCGAAGGAGTGCGCTTGCGCCAAGCCTAAAAATCAGGCCAACCCGGCCAAATAGAGTGTTTCCAGCGCGCCGCGGGATGCTGAGCTAGCAGCCCGTTGACGAAGTCGTGTTTCTCACGCGGTGGCCTGAGCGCCGCGGAGTTCGGGTAGCCGCCGCGGCGCTCAGGCCACCGCG
>Ga0209483_1001667_pt1 | contig 16586 bp, 13 predicted proteins | sample NGEPerA_FD_184508 | JGI IMG/M metagenome (GOLD analysis project Ga0209483, IMG submission 184508) | Arctic peat soil microbial communities from the Barrow Environmental Observatory site, Barrow, Alaska, USA - NGEE PermafrostL2-A... | ecosystem: Environmental > Terrestrial > Soil > Wetlands >... | reverse complement strand
CATCCACACCAGCGGCACCTGCGTATCCCCCCCCGCCCGACCAGCTCAAGGGATAAGCCAGAACCGAGATATTGTTAAAAACCCGGACATGAAGCGTGGCGGCATTGTTGTAAGTGTCAAAAAACATTCCGCCGCTGCCGGCGGTGTGCGACAACGGATGCCAGCCATGTTTGATAAAGTTACAGGATATTAAAATGTTGGAAATGCAACCGATGGTGACACCTCCGTTGCCCAGTCCGCTTTCGTTGAAAAGAAAAATGCAATCCCGATGCAGGCCGACATCCACGCCGTCAGGAGATTCAAACATATCGCCGCTTTGAAGTGAGTTATGGGAAATGGTCAGATTCAAAAGAACCGGGGGAACGGTGGCTCCTCCGCAGCCGATCTCAATCGCGTGGTTGTAATTGGTAAAAGAGCAGTTGACAATCGTGAGGTTAGAACTCACCGTCGGCGTGTAAGAATGGGCTATGCCTCCATAAGCCTCTCCCAAAGTCAAATTTGAATAGGTGACATCCGATCCGGTGATATACAATGCGGTGCCGGCCCCCGTATCAGTGTTCGTCGTGCGCTGATACAGATTGCGGATGGAAAGGTTTTGAAAAACTATGTGGTCAACCCCCGCAGACGCGCCGTAAATGGCCACCACGTTGTTCGCATAGTCATACGTTCCCGCCGTGCCGTTGTCAGTCAAAGTCATCAAGCCATTGCTGCCGCCATCAATGACAATCCAACTCCGGCCATCCACATTGATGAAATTGACTGCGGGAGCCAGCGTCGGCGCACTGAACTTGGCGTTCGGTTCAAAATAAATGGTTATGGGATTGCCAGATGTTCCGCTGCCGCCGATGGTCAGAGTGTTGGTCAGCGTGCCGCAAAGATGGACAGTGACGCCCGCAGCGACTTGATTTGCGCCAATGCCCCAATTGGCTGAAGTGTCCAGCCAGGCCAAGGAATGGGCATCGGCTGCATCCGCGCCGGTATCAGCCCCTTGGGTGGCTTGCGCGACGTAAATGTCTGCGGCCAAACAGGGCAATGCACACAAAATGGCACCAACAAAGGCAAAGGCGAACAACTTGCGAACTTTCATAAAGCTGGTTAAAGCACGGGGCATACCATCAACTGGACATTACTGCTGATTTTCAACAACGATTTCGGACGGATGGCCTGGGATATTCGTGGTTTCGCCACCCGCCGCTTCCGACTGGGCTGAAGTCTCCGTTTGGAGGCAATAATCAGACAGGCTGGAAATCGCCGCCAGTTGCATGAACCAGATGACATACATCTGATCGAAGTAGGTAATATCAAACCAATTGACGATATGAACGACCAGCATCACGCCCAAGCCCCAGAGCAGGAATTCAGCTTCACTGGTTTCTGATGAAGCGGAACGAACGGCGGCCAGTGCCTTGCCAAGTCCGCCGAAGGATCGAGCCAGCAGGAGAATGAGCAAGGCTATCGCACTCAGACCAGCAGTAAAGCCGAAGGAAAGAAATTGATTGGTGATATCTGCAGCTCCGGTGGTCACGAGCACACCATCTGGAAACCAGTCTACGGTCTCAATCAGATTCATTCCGGCAAACCACCACAGACCCAGGTGTCTGAACGACACGTCAATCAAATAAGCCCGATGCCAGCCATCGCCTCCGGTGATATCGCTGGCGCGAGCCAGCAAATACCATATCGGTGCCTTCATTACCAGAGTTAGCGCCGCAATAGCAGCCACCATTCCCCAGCGCACCTTCCGCATTTGCGTTCTTAAACGCCAAGCTCCCCAGCATACCAGCCCCATCGCCGCGCCCGACGCCGCTCCGCCAGAATTAGCCGCGACAACCAATACGACGCAAAGGCAGATCCCAAGCACAGCGCGTTTTCGTTCCCGAGCGATGCAGGCCAGACCGACATATAACGGAAGAAAACTGGCGGCAAACATGCCAAGCGTGTCGGGCTGCCGAAAACTGCCAAAACAGCGCGGCAGTCCATGGCGCATCCAATTACTTCCCCCAGTCATGCCCCCCAACAGCGCAAAAAGATTTTGGCCGGTCACACTTTCGAACACGACCAACAGTGTGTAAGGCACAAGCAGGATGATGAAGGCGCGCAAAAACCATCGGAAATTTTCCACACCATTTATCAGCCCCCGGAAAGTGAAGTAGCACAAAAACGCATCCACTGCCATCCCAATTTGGTAGGCCAGCCCATCGGTAGAACGAAGCAAGAAGACCACCGTGGTATAACCGTAAAGCCAGAGTAAAGCGCGATCAATTCTGTTCAATTGGCGGAATGAGAATTCCCGCCGAGCCAAAACGCGCACGAACCCGGCAAGTTCTAGGAACCTGATTGCGAATAAATTCAATCCCAGCACCGGAATTTGTTGTGCTTGAGTAAGATATAATACACCGGCCATCATTCCCAAAAGCGCCATCCGCCGTGATGCGCCGAGCACCACGGAAATCAAAACGACCAGGATACATGCTCCAATAGGATTCATTTAACAAGCACTTTGAGCAGGCAAGGCTACTCCATCAGAAGCTTCACCAAGAAAAGCCCGATGCCACAGTTCCAAAACCAGCAGGCAAAAAACCTCCTTCGCAAACTTGCCGTCGCGGGAGTTCGCCTCCAGCAAACGACTGACTTCCGCCTTTTGAAAGTAACCGCGCGACAAGCAGCGGTCGGAAAGCAGCACGTCCTCAACCTGCTTCTTCAGTTCGCCGCGCAGCCACAACTCGTAAGGCACGGGAAACCCGGCTTTCTTCCGCTTCAGAATTTCTTCCGGCAGGGACTTGGCAAACGTGGCCTTCAGAATCCGCTTGGTTTCCCGCCCGCGCACCTTGAAATCCGGCGGCAGCGAGGCCGCGAATTCCAGCACGACGTGATCCAGCAACGGCACGCGCAGCTCGAGCGAATTCGCCATCGTGATTTTGTCCGCCTTCACGAGCAAATCATCCGGCAGCCACGTCTTTGAGTCCACATACAACATCTGGTTCAGCAACGGCTCTTCCGCCACCGTCGCCGTCAGATGGCCGACAAATCCCGCAGCCGAGACCGTCGCCGTGCGCATCAAAAATTCCGGCGTGAAAAAATTCTCCGCGTTCCAGTTGAAAAAATTGGTCGGCCCCGAAGTCCGGCTGAAGTATTGCGTCGCCAGCGGACGACCCAAAGCGCTGCCGTAGCGCCGCCATTTTTCGTTGTCGAAAATTTGTCCGGCAAATGCTACTCCCGCACCGAGCGTTCGCGCCAACGGCCCGGTGGCCGCGCGGATTCGATCCAGCCGCAGCATGTTCGGATAATTTGGATAACCGGCAAACGCCTCGTCGCCGCCTTCGCCGGACAACAAAACCTTCACATGATTTCTGGCCAGCTTGGAAACATAATGCAACGCCACCGCCGGCGGCTCGCAAACCGGTTCCTCCATGTGCCAGACATAGGACGGCAGGAAGTCCCAGAAATCATCCGCTGAAATGCTCGTCTCGAAATGTTCCGTGCCGAATCTTTCGGCGGTCATCCACGCGTAAGGCCGTTCGTCCACGACTTGGTCGCCGTCAAATCCGACGGTGAAGGTTTTTATTTTTTTATCCGTGGCGTGAACAGCGAAATTCAAAATCGCGGAGGAATCCACGCCGCCGCTGGACAAAATCCCCACGGGCACATCGGCGATCATGTGATCGCGCACCGTCGTGGCGAGCAAGCAATGAAGTTCTTCCGTCGCGTCATCAAACGACATCTGCCAGCGCCGCCGGGTGAAGCGCAAATCCCAGTAAGGCTGTTGCGTCACTTGGCCCGACTCGACCGTGAGATAATGTCCTGGCAGCAGCTTGTGGATGTTTTTGAAAAGAGTTTCGGTGCCGGGCAGATAATTAAACGCGAGAAATTTTCGGATGCCCGGCAAATTGATTTCGCGCGGCACAGAATCGTCCGCAATGATCGCTTTCAGTTCAGACGCAAAATAAAATGCCTTGCCCGTCTCGCAAAAATAAAGCGGCTTGATGCCCACACGGTCGCGCGCCACGAACAACCGCCGCCGTTTCGCGTCCCAGATGGCAAAGGCAAACATGCCGCGCAATTCCTTCACGCAGTCCGGCCCAAATTCTTCATACGCATGGAGGATGACTTCCGTATCCGATTGGGAGCGGAAGACATGGCCTTTCGCCTGAAGCCGCTCGCGCAGGGCGGCAAAATTGTAAATCTCGCCGTTGAATACGATCCAAATCGTTTCGTCTTCATTCGTCATCGGTTGCGCGCCGGTGTTCAGGTCAATGATGGACAAACGGACGTGTCCCAATCCGACGTTGCCGTCCAGATAAATTCCGTGACCGTCCGGCCCGCGATGCGCAATGGGGCGCAGTATGGCCTGGATTTGCGGGCGTTCCACCCGCGCCGTCGGATCAAGAAATAATTTTCCCGCAATGCCGCACATGATTTAAAAGTTGGATTGGAATCCTACTTGTCCGCCCAGATGCTGGGCCGGAACGACAGCCGGCGCAACTGTTGCCGGCGCAAATAGCAGATGACTTCCGGTTCCTGAATGCGGGGGATCCGCGACAGATAACCCGTGACGTAGCCACACCAGAGACCGGCGGCCACCACGCCATAAGGCCGTTCGAACAAGCGCCGGGCACATTTGCAAAACATGAACAGGGGATGATAGCCGACGATGTAATTGGCCCGGCCATTCTTGACCCAGTTTTTCCACGCGCCATCGGCACGCCCGGTATAACGGTGATGGAGCAGCTTCAACTCGGGAAAACTGCAGGTTTTCCACCCGAGCATGTTGGCCTTCACTTCGTCCAACGTGTCCCAGCCCGGTGCCTGGATCAGTCCGCCGATGGCCTGCCAGCACGCCCGACGATAAATTTTGGTCGCACCCCGGACATGGAACGGCGGGTCGCCCTGGGATTCCTTCGCCAGAATGCCATTCACCTCGCCGCAAATGGTGCCGCCCCCGATGCCCAGCCGGGGATCGGCGTCGAAGCGGGCCACGCAGGACGCAAAAAAATCCGGCGTGAAGGAAAGATCGGCATCCAATTTCACCAGATAATCCCACGGCTCATCGCCCAGCAAACGGAACCCGTCGTAAAACGCCTCAATCACGCCGCCGCCCTGTTGGCGAAAGCCCCGGTCAGGACGATGAACGGCCTGGATCCAGGAATGTTGTTTGGCCGCCGCCCCGATGATCTGCTGCGTATCGTCCGTGGAACCGTCATTGACGATGATCCATTTTTGCGGCGGCAACGTCTGCGCGACGACTGAATCAATGGTCTTTTGAAGATGCGAGCCTTCATTGCGCGCCGGCGTAATGACGACGTAACGGCCAGTAGCCGGTTGAGAGTTAATAGTTGAGAGCAAGTTGGATTCAGGGCCGAAATTAGAAATCCGAAGGACGGGAATCCAGAACCGGTCCAGCGGAACGGGCGGTTTGCGTGCTGCCGGCTTTTCTTTTCCTTGGATCAGGCAGGCACCGTTTGAATTTCTTAATCATTTCCTGCGGGTATGCCAGCCAGTCATAGTCGCCAGCCAGCTTGGCCCGGAACAATGTGGCATCATCCAATGAATTCACCGGCAGACGTTTCAGGCAATACGGATCATCGCCGGGTTTCACCCGCCCGATTTCCGTGGTGACGCAGCAGTCATAGCCGGCCCCGGTCAGCAGGTTTCTGAACGCCTGCCGGAAGGCCCGGTCACTTTGCGGAAACGCAAACGGGTAGGCAAAAGTCGTGACCGGTTCGCCCAATTGCCGCTCCAGTTCATTTTTTGAGTCCCGCAATTCGCGTTCAATTTCCGGCCAGGAAAGAGTGACCAGCCTGGGATGGTGGACGGTATGAGAACCAAATTGAATGCCGGCTTTTCGCAATTCACGCACCTCATCCCAAGTCAGGCATTCGCGACCATTGAACTGGCGGCGAGCGGGGCGAAGCTGGCCGGGCGAAGGCGGCATTTCCGATTTGGCATCGCCACTTTTCGATTGCGTGCCGGCGATAAAGGCGGTGGGCAGGAACATGGTGGCGGTGAACTTCTGCCGTTGCAGGACCGGGAAGGCTTCCGTGTAAAAATTACGGAAGCCGTCGTCAAAAGTGATGGCTACGGGACGCACGCTGGAGCCGGGACTGGATGATTTCAGCCAAGTCAGACCGGTGGAAAGATCCACCCCTTGAAATCCTTCCGTTTTCAACCGTGCCATCTGCCTGGCAAATACTTCTGGTTTCGTCGTCGTCTGGTAGTAAGCCGAAACCGCAGTTTCAGGATCATCCGCGATGCTATGGAACATCAGGACCGGCAGGCATCGGTTGGGCGACGGGTCGCGGGTGATGAGTGACCGGAAGCGGGATGCAACCCGGCGGCAGGGTTGAACCACATTCAAGGTGATGAGCCGGTCGGGACGCATGCTGGCCAAGCCACGGGTTGAAAATTGAGATCTGGTTGACGACCGCAGCGGCTAATTTACCGTCACGATCTCCGTTTCCATGACGGCCGAACCGGCGGGAATGACGGCGTTGCTTTCCGGATCGGAGGGAATCCACGGGCGGTTTTCAATCAGGGAATCCACCAGTTCCAGGTAATCTGCTTTGCGGACATTCCAACTGTTTTGCGCGGCATATTCCAGCGCGCTGGCAATCATGCGCTGGCGCGACTCGCCGTTCTCAAGCATTTCGATCAGGGCGTCGGCGAGGGCGTCGGCATTGCCGGATTCAAAAAAGCGCACGACAGAGTCGTTGAAATAAAAGCGGTCAATCTTGGTGCTGGAAACCACGACCGGCACGCCCAGGGACATGAATTCCATGATCTTGGTGCTGTAGGCCTCGTTGCCAAACGAATCCGCGCGCTTCGGAACCACGCCCAAATCCGCATTGGACATGACTTCCGCAATCTGTTCCACCGGCAGGGGATCAAAAAAGCGGACCGTTTCCGTCAGCCCCAGATTGCGCGTCAACTCCACCAGATCATCCTTCATGTTGCCTGCGCCGTAGATATGCAGTTCGGCGGCGGGAATTTTCTTCCCGACCTTGGTCATGGCCCGGATGGCGATGTCCAGGCCCTGGTGCCATTGCAATCCGCCGGGGAACAGAATGACCGGCGAACCGGGCCGCCGGACCGGTTCCCGCCGGTAAAAAATCCGCTGGTTGACGTTGTTGATGAACACGGAACATTTTGCTTCCGGCACCGAACGCGCGACGAACATTTTATGCCACAGATGATTGGAGATGATGACGTGATCGGCGAAGCGCGCCGAGATCCGCTCCACTTTTTTGAGCGCGTTCACCCCGAAAGAATGCGGCTTCAGTTTGAACTTGCTGGCGTAGAACTCCGGCACCACGTCGTGAACATCGAGAATGATTTTCGCGCCGGTCAGCCTGGGAAGCCAGGCCACAAAGACGAGAAAGTCGGGGATGTTGTGGACGTGGATCAAATCATAGCGCCGGTGGAGATGCTGGCGGGTCAGATAAACGCACGCCCGCAGCCAGAATTTTAGCAGCGGCCAAAGATGCCCGCTCTTGCTTTTTTCATTCTTCCCGTAGCGTTCCTGAATGCGATGCACCTGCACCCGGCCGATGGCCTCAACCTCCGGCAGGCGCGAATCCCATTTGATGCTGAGAACATCCACGGTGTCGCCCCGCCCGGTCAACGCTTCCGCATAACGGATGACGCGGTTGTCCGTGCGGTAATCGGAATACGAAATCATGCCGATCCGGCGCGGCAAGACGCGCGGCTTGGGCGGCCGGATCGCCGCCACGTATTCCGCCATTTCCCGCGCGAGCGGCTGCCAAAAAAGACCGGCGTAGCGGGTGCGGACATGTTCCAGAAATTCCCGGTAATAGGCGCCGGGAAATTCCTGGCTGGAGGGTTTCTTCGCCCGGTCAAAGGCCAGAAAATCCGGGTGGACATTGATCAGCGCCATGCCGCCATGGCCGGCGATCCAGTCCAGCTTCCGTTTCCAAATTTCAGGCGAAGTTTCCTTCAGCACCAGAAACAAGGTGGAGTCCTGCGGCAAAGTGTATGGCAGCTCCACATAACCGCCGCCATCCGGGCGCGGCATCCAGAAAGGAAAAATGGTGCCCACCCCGTCCGGTTGCGGTTCAAAGGGATCGGTGTCGAAGGTGGAGGCATCATAACTGACCTTCAGATCATGCAGCCATTCCAGATTATGGAGCATGAAGCCGGAGCGAAATCCCACCGCCCCCCATTCCGCCAGATAGCGGTTGATGTGACCGGCTTTTTCGGCAAAATCACGCCGCGATTGATAAAGTTTCCCGTCATGACGCAGGTCATGGACGCCGACTTCAAATCCGTTGCTCACTAGTTCCTCGCGCAGCGCGGGCGAGACGGAGTATTCACCTTCGGGAATGAAGTTAAAGGAGGAACGAAAACCCAGTGATTGTTCAAGCTGCATCAACTGGCGGCATTTCGCGACGCCGCTGGCGCCTTCCACATCGTGCGTGAGAACCAAGGCGAATTTTTTTCCGTCCGGCCAGCCCGGCCAGCCGCCCGGCATCCGTCCGGCGGCCTCATTGATCGGCCAGGTGTCCGCCGCGCGCCGCCGTTGCGTCTGCGCGACGATCCGGCGTGCGCCCATCCGCAAACGCCACGGCAGATAAGGTTTTAAGCGGTAATAAAGCCGGTTGCTCAACATGACAGGTCAGGCGGGAAAATGCTGGCCGCGAAAATTGCGGAGACAAATTTTGACTGGCAAACGCCGCCCGGTCAAACGTCGGCATCGAGGTCGTGCTGCAACCGGGCGGGGACGTATTTGCGCGTCTTGTTCAGGACGGCGGTCACATTGGCTTTCGACTGCAGGAGCAGTTGATTGGCCTGGTGGACGACTTCGCGGTCGGTTTTTTCTGATTCGATCACGAGCATCACCATGTCCATGAAACCCGCGAGCCGCGTCGTCACGCTGGTCTGGGTCACGGGCGGCATGTCGAAAATGATGTAATCATAATCGCTGGCCTTGAGCTTGGGCACGAGCGAGGCAAACCGCTTGGGCAGAATGCGCGGCAGCCGGTCGGCGTTGGAGCCTTCGGACACGACGTAAAGATTTTCCTGCACCAGCGCGTTTTCGCGTTTTTCGCTGGCCAGCGCGTCGTCCAACTGGCAGCCGGGCTTGCCGTTGACAAATTGCCGCGCCGCGCCATTGGTCAGGTTCATGTCCACGAGCAGCACCCGGCCATCGCCGGTTTCCGAAAGCGAGGCGGCCAGCCCGGCGGCAATCGTGCTGACACCGGCGCGTTTGGCGGTGCTGGTGACGGCGACGAGCTTGGGCTTGCGCGTGAGATTGATGGACTCGAAATAATTCACCAGCCGGTCGCGCAACGCGTCGTAGTGCGAATGCAACGCATGATTGACCAGGGGCGACGCGATTTCCAGATCGCCGTTGGCCGTGGTGGCGGGATTTTTCTGGCCGCCGTTGGCCAGTTGCCGGCGTTCCGACGCCGCGAGCCGGCGGCGGCGGTTGTGGTTCAAATCCGGGATGGACAGAAAAAACGGAATGCGCAGTTTCGCCGACACATCCATCGGGCGCTTGATGGAACGGTCCAGATAAAATTCGATCAGGAACGCCCACGCCAGTCCGGCCAGCAGGCCGCCGAACGCCAGCATGCCCATGATCTCGTAAAATTTGCTGAAATCCTTGCCCGGCGGCGACGGCTGCTGGATCACTTGGATGTTTGAAACGTGCCCTGGTCCCAGCGCCTCGTCAAAGCGGGACTGTTCCAGGGTCGTCGCAAAATGCTGATAGTTGTCCTCCTGGATTTTCCTTTTGCGTTCCAAATCCGCGATTTTCGCCTCGGCCTCGTCCAGCTTGGCCGCCTCGCCCTTGATCTGCGCCATTTGCTCCTGCAGCACTTTGATCCGCGCAGGCAGGGAAATAACCTGGTCCGAGTTGGCGGCTTCCGCCGTTGACGGCGAAGAGCTGGAGGTGTCCACGGAAACATCCAAGTCTGTTAGCGCCGGGAATTGCTGCTCCAGTTCCGTCTTGGTCTTGGTGGCGGCAAGCATTTGCTCCCGCGTTTCCTGGATCATCTTGTTTTGGCCGGTATATCCTAGCCGCAAATAATCGTTCTGGCGCCGTTCGAGGTAGGCCAGCCGCGAGCAGATGAATTTATAGCGGGTCAGATCATCGTCCGACACTTTCGCGGTCAAATTGGTCGCGTCGCCCTTCACCGGTGTTCCCGTCAGTTGCCGCAAGCTGGTTTTGTGTTCGGCCAGGTCCTGCTCGGCCTGAAACAGTTTGCGGCGGATGCCCGCCATTTCATCCGCATACGATTGGTCCGAATCGGCAACGGAGATGATCCCGGCGTTGGTCTTGGCCATCCGCAGTTCATCTTCCGTCTGTGCAAGCTGCAAATGCAACTGTGCGGTGTCCTCCTGCAACGTGTCGTCCGACATGCCGATGGCATTATGCACCTGGGCATGCTTGTCCAGATAATCCGCGATGATTTCCGACAGGACCGGCCGCACCAGGCTCGGATCGGCATGGTGAAACGTGAGGTAAAGCACGCTGCTGTCATTCATGGCTTCCACTTTGAGATTGCGTTTCACGTCAATGGCGGCGGCGGTCGGGTCGCTGCCCCCGCCCATCTTCGCCAGGATTTTTTCCGGGCCGAGATTCGTAGCCACTTCCGCCGCCAGATCGTAGCTGGTCAGGATTTCCATCTCCGAATCCAGCACGCTCCGGCCCAGATCAAGCGTTGAGGTTTCCTGCGAACCTTTGCCCGGCAGATTCATGGCGTGGTTATCCGAAACATAACGGATGTAAAGTTTCGCCTCCGACTGATACAGCGGCGGACGGGTGAAATAAAAAAACGCCGCCGCCGCCAGTCCGAGCAAGGTCAGGATGATGATTTTCCATTTGTGGCGGAAAACCACAAAATAAATGTCGGCCGGGCTGATCCCCGCCGGCGGCTCAATGTTTCGGTTCGTGTTCATTTATTTAGTATCCATGTTAAACGGTTTAGCCTGCAAAAATCACGCCCAATGTTTGTAAAGCAGCCCGCCTGCCAGCCGGGACATGAAAACCGGCAGCGCCCGGAAAACCCGGTTGTGCCAGCCGGCGATGGCGTCGGCTTCGGTGACAAATTTTTCCTGTCGCAAATCATATTTCACATATTCGATCCGCTGCTCGGCCGCGCCGAGGTTCAGCTTGAACCGGCGCAGCCCCTCGTTTGCCAGCGACGTCTTTCCCAAGTGCAAAGTCGTCGCGCCATTCCGCGCCAGCCACTTCATCGCCGCCCACATCACCAGATTGTTCGGCCGCAAATGCTGCCGGCGAAAATCCGACGCGCCGTATTTGTAAATCGCCCGTCCGCCGAGGAAAAAATAAACCGCGCCCGCGATTTTTTCGCCACGCTCACTGGCCAGCACCACCGCGCCCTGATTTTGCGACAAGACATGACGCCAGATGTTCAGGAAAAAACGGAACGGCTGCGGCGGCAGGCCGTGTCTTTTCCGCGTCTGGCACTGCAAACAATAAAAATCCCTCACCGCCTCCATGCTTTGGGAAACTTCCACGGTTAGGCCGTCTTTCTCCGCCTTGCGGACCGCCCGCCGCGCGGCGCCGTCCATCTTTTCAAACATCTGCTGCCCGTCCGCGAGCAGTTCCAGACTGTGGCCATAAAATGAAAGCGAAGCCGGGGCTTCGCCAAAGAACTTCCGTCCGCCGCGCAGTTCAATATATTTCCAATCGCGCGCCCGGCCCAACGCAACAGCGCTTTCAAACAGCCGTTGAAAATTCTCTTCGGTTTCGCACAGCGGTTCGCAATTGTCCGTGAACGGCAGCGCGATTCCGCGGCGGCCCGTCAGCCAGCTGTCCACTTCCATCAGCGGCAGCAGCGCATTTTCCGCCGCCAACCAAACCGGCGTGAAACCATAAGTTTCCACCAGGACTTTCGTCCAGGCCGCGCCGTGAAAAAATGAAAAAGCCGGACGGCGCGTCAGGGTCGCATCCCAATCCGGATGCCCGAGTGGATTGACCGGCTCCAAAAAATTGTTTCAGTCAGGTTTCTGACGGCGCGGTTTGATGATGCGTGCGGGATTGCCCGCGACGGTCGCGCCGGCGGGAACATCCCGGGTCACCACGCTGCCGGCGCCAATCATCGCGTTTTCGCCGATGGTGATGCCGCACAGCAGCACCGCGCCGGAACCGATGGACGCGCCGCGTTTGACGAGCGTCGGGATGCAGGCCCAGTCGGCCTCGGTCTGCAATTGGCCGTTGGCGGTCGAGCGCGGATAGCGGTCGTTGGTGAACACGACGTTGTGCCCGACAAAAACTTCTTCTTCCAAGGTCACGCCTTCACAGACAAAAGTGTGGCTGGAGATTTTGCAGCGGCTCCCGATTTTCGCGCCCTTCTGAATTTCAACGAACGTGCCGATTTTCACATCGTCGCCAATTTCACAGCCATAAAGGTTCGTGAAACTGAAGATGCGGACATTCCGGCCCAGCTTGACATCCGGCGCAATCCGCTGGAGCGGCTCGTTGGGCTGGCTCATGAATGCGGCTCAATGCCCGTTTCCGTGATGCCCGTTTCCACTCAAAAGAATTTTAATCTGGGTTTTGCGGGCCGGCTGGCGCTGGGGCGAAGGTTTTTTCCCCGCCGAAAAGCCATTGCCGTTCGACAAAAGTTTCGGCGTTTTGATGTGCCTGGTTCGCGTCAGGGCGGTTGCCGGATGACTCCGGCCGTTGTATTCCTGCCGGGAAAGTTCCACCGGGGCGCCGCCGTTTTGCAACGAGGCCGACGAGGCTTCCAAAATCCGCACGAGTTCCGTGCCGCGTGCGCCGCAGCTCACCGGCGTGGCACCGGTGCGGATGCAGTCGAGAAAATGCTGGCACTCGGTCTTGAGCGGCTCCTCCTGTTTGATATACGGCGCATACATGTCGCCGTAATGGTAGGCGTATTGAAATTCACCAAACGTGTCGTAGTGCGGCGGACGCTCGACGCGCGTGTCGAACACGCGGATTTTTTCAAGCGGCGCGAGATCATCATAAACAATCATGCGCTTGCTGCCGACGATGGTCATTTCGCGGACTTTGCGCGGATCCAGCCAGCTGCTGTGGATGATGGCCGAGCGGTGGCCGGAGAAGGTCAGGCACATCGTCGTCACGTCTTCAATGCCCGGCGTGATATGGGCGCTGCCGCGGCAGTTCACGGTGAGCGGCTGCTCGCCCATGATGGACAAAATGATTGAAAGATCGTGCGGAGCCAGATCCCAGGCAACGTTGATGTCCTTCTGGAACAGGCCCAAATTGAGCCGCCGCGCGCAGATGTAACGGATTTCACCGATGTCACCCTTGTCAATGATCTCCTTGATTTTGCGAACCACCGGCGAATAAAGAAACGTGTGGCCGGTCATCAGCACGAGGCCGTTTTGCCTGGCGATTGCCACCAGTTCTTCGCAGTGTTCGACCGAGCCGGCCATGGGTTTTTCGATGAACGTGTGTTTGCCGGCGAGCAACGCGGCCTTGGCCATCGGAAAATGATTTTTGACATCGGTCGCGATGACCACCGCATCCAGATTGATGCCGTTGAGCATGTGGGCATAATCGGTTTCGCCTGCAACTTCGGGATAAAGCGACTTGAGGTGCTTAAGCCGTGCGGTGTTGACATCGCACATGGTCTTGAGCTGGCAATCGGGCAGCGACCGGAGATTCCGGATCAGGTTCGGTCCCCAATAGCCGCAACCGGCGACGCCGATTTTGATTTTTTTTGACATAAGTTTTTACTGGATTGCTGGTTTGTTTCTGATGACAAATAGAGCAAGCTTGATGCCGTTTGAAAAATCAATCAACGATTCCCCGCGCGCAACGGCATGGGCGTCTTGGTTGCAACGGTCCGGGGCAATGTTTTCCTTAGCTGGCGCACATCCCACATCTGCACCAACAGCGCCGGAATGGTCCTGAAAATAATTTTTAGATCGAGCAACAAATTTTTGGTCCGCGAATATTCGATGTCCAACTGTATCATTTTGGTAAAGGTCGTCCTGTTTTTACCGCTGACCTGCCAGAGGCCCGTCAAGCCGGGCGCGGCGTCGAACCGTTCCCGCTGCCACGCGAGGTATTTTTCGGCCTCGTAAGGCAGGCACGGGCGCGGCCCCACCAGGCTCATTTCGCCTTTGAGCACGTTCACCAGCTGGGGCAGTTCATCCAGCCCGGACGAGCGCAGCAGCTTGCCGAAGGGAATAATTCTTGAGTCGCCCCGGGCATCCATCTTGGTCATTGGCACATCGGAATTCATCAACTGCTGCAAATGTCCTTGATGCGCGGCCGGCTCCGCGCCACAAAACATGGTGCGAAACTTGAGGCACATGAACCGCCTGCCCCGGCAGCCGACGCGTTCCTGCTTGAACAAAACCGGCCCGGTTGAAACCGTGCGGATAATGATGCCAATGACCAGGGCCAGCGGCAGAAGGAAAGGCACCGCCATCAGGATGGCGACCATATCCAGCGTCCGCTTCCAGCCGGGCAGGCAATTGCTTTCGCTATTTTTCATGCTTCTGAAACCGTAGCCCTGACTGTCCAGGGCAACAAACAGGTGAACGTCCCATAAAAAAACCAAAAGATACAAAACCATTTTCCCCGGTTCTTTTTCCCGATTCCCGCAAGGCTCCGCACGTGTTCGTTTGAATGCTTTTCCAAACGAACATTGCAACTCCGCTGCCGGCGGAGAACCAGGTTCTATGACCGAACCGCAAAATCACACACGCAACCTCTCCTGGCCAATAACTGGCGCGGCCAAAACCGGCACCAGTTCCGCCAATGTGTTTTTCTTTGCCATCACGGCCCCGCTCCCGATTTCCACCGTGGTGGGCCGTCCCAATATGTCTAGCAAGATTTGCACCCTTTTCCTGGCCGGCAGGCATTTTAACACCTGCGCGCTCATGCCGGCGAAAGCACCCTCTGCCACCGTCACTTCATCACCCGGAGCCAGACGGTGCTCCACGGCAATCAAATCATCCGCCCCAAAGCACGCCTGCAACTCTTCAATGATGGCATCGGCCACCTGCGGAATTTTGCTGCCAAAATGCACCAGCCGGGTGATCCCTGAAACATGTTGGATTTCGTTGAGCTTTTCCTCAACGACACAACGGATGAAAATATAGCATGGAAACAACGGTTCAACCACCCGCACCAACCCGCGCCTGGTTAATTTTTCCATGCGAATCTTGGGAAAGAACACCTCCAACGCCAGATGCCGGCGCAGGTTCGCCGTCGCAATATGCTCATGCTTCGGCTTAGTCCGCGCACTATACCAGGCTGGCATCATGGCTTGCATCGTTACGTTTTCCAACTTCCAATCAGCTTCTTCAACAAACTAAATAAAAGATGTTCCGCATTAATCGCGGGCGAGCAAAGTTCCGACGGTCGAACCGTATTTGCGCTTGAGCGGACTGGACGCGTTGACGATTCGCGGAAATGAAAGTAGGACAGGCGTCGCGCCTGTCTCCATTTCTGATTCTTCAATTAATAATGAGTCAGGCGCGACGCCTGACCGACGCAACCCGGCGGCGCTTCCCAGTGAGGGAAAGACAAAAACCGGCGTGGCATGACAAAATAAATCTTCCATACGCATTGAATGAGCTTCCATGTCTCTAAATTATACAATCCCCGCAGGTTTGTCCAACTTGTTTTTAAGCGTCAATAAGCGGAATTTCTTTTGCCATTTAGTGCGGGACTGATCAAAACCCGGCATCATGAAGAAAACCTGGCACCTCTCAATATATTTGCTAACGAACTAAAATATGAAACTGAAGCAGAGGAAAAAACTTGCAAGACCGAATTTGACCGCCGACACCACCAACCGCCCAACTATCGCACATACAGTGCCTGTTTTTCAGGCACAATTACAGACATCACCGACCGCGCGTTACCAAGTCATCGGCCACTCGATTTCTTTTTCGGCCGATTTCATGCCCGCATGAAACCCGGTTTCATCCTGATAACCCATTGGGATTTCAAATCTTAAGACATTTTTAAGCTTGGCAATAATGCCCGCCGGTGAAAGGCCTGCGGTTCCCGCGTGGAGCCACGCCTTGTTGATGGTCATTGTATTTTTGTATGTCATGCCCGATTAGAAGCATCGGCAATGCCAACCTGCTTTTTATTTTTTACTGGCGAAAATTTGCCCAAAAAAACTGTGAAGTTGGTTCGTCACCCAGTCCGCCGCGATAAAGTGCTGGAGACGGAAGTTAAAGCGGGACCATGCAGACGGCATTCAACGCAAAACCAAATGATAAAAACTGGCGGGGAAAGTTGTTCCGCATCACTGGAGCGTTTCCATAAATAATACAGCTTTAAAGTTTGGACTGGTTGGCAAGATAGGGGATGAAAGCCATGCCTGTGCCGCTGCGCGAACGCATCCTGAAACTCTACGAACAAGGTAAAAGCACCGCCGAGATCGCAACGTTTTGCGGCTGCTGCGTGGCCGCCGTGCGCCGGGTGCGCCAGCACTTCAAGGCGCGGGGCACCGTGAAACCGCAAACCCACCTGGCGGCCGCAAGACGCTCCTGACCGCCCAACGCCAGTCCCGCCTGCAAAAGCTGGTGGCCGAAGCGCCGGAGGCCACGCTGGCGGAGCTGGGGACCGGGCTGGATCGTCCCTTCGG
>Ga0209483_1001666_pt1 | contig 16592 bp, 7 predicted proteins | sample NGEPerA_FD_184508 | JGI IMG/M metagenome (GOLD analysis project Ga0209483, IMG submission 184508) | Arctic peat soil microbial communities from the Barrow Environmental Observatory site, Barrow, Alaska, USA - NGEE PermafrostL2-A... | ecosystem: Environmental > Terrestrial > Soil > Wetlands > Peat... | reverse complement strand
AGCATCGCCGGGGTATTCTGGCCTACTATGACTGTCCGATCACCACCGGGCCATTGGAAGGCACAAATAACAAGATCAAAACCATGCAACGACAAGCATACGGCTTCCGAGACCCCGACTTCTTCAAACTTAAAATCTTCGCTTTACACGAAACTACCTACGCATTAGTCGGATGAACCATATATAATGATTCAAACGCTGGCGTTCCCACCGCCTCCGGCCGTCAGGGCCTGCCGGGCGTCACCGTTTACATGGACGCCAACAAGAATGGGATGCTCGATTCCGGTGAGCGCACCGCCCTGACCGACGCCAATGGTAATTACACATTCAGCAACCTGGCGCCGGGCGCTTATACCATTCGGGAGGTGACATCGACCGCGGCCCGGCAGACCGTTCCGGCAAACAATGCTGCGCGGATTGAGAACATCGCCGTCGGACAGAATCTGACCGGCGCGGACTTTGGCGTGCAACAATTGTTCCTCTATTCGCTGACTGTCATCACTCCCAATAACACGGTTTTCGGCCCGTTGCCCGCCGCGATCAACGACTCGGGCCAGGTCGCCGGGACATTTGGCGATACCATCGATTTTCGTGGCCACGCTTTCCTTTACAGTGGTGGAAAGTTAACCGACCTTGGCACGCTCGGCGGCCCGCGCAGCAGTGCGAATGGAATCAATAACAGCGGGCAGATCGTCGGTTACTCCGATCTCCCGCCGACAACTACCGATCGCCCCATCCATGGATTCCTTTACTCCAACGGCAGGATGACGGATTTGGGGCTCCTCAATGGCTCGGCCACCACCGCCAACGCTATCAACAACGCCGGGCAGATCGTCGGAAACTCGTACATCGATCGCAGCGGCAGCTTCACAGACCTTGGGGACTCCGTGGTGGCCGATGCGATCAACAACAACGGCGATTACGGAGGCGCGGTCTGGGCCTCTCAGGGCCCCAAGGCTGCTGGCACCTACTCCGCTTTTGTCGATATCCGCGGCAAAATGATCGACCTGAGTACGCTCGGCGCAGTGGATGACAACAGTTCCGTCGTTTCCATGAACGATCTCGGGCAGGCGGTGGGAAACACGAATGTCGACTTCGGCCCATTCCTCTACAGCGGCGGTGTCCGCCAGCCCATCGCAGGGCCGTATGATAACCTGTTCCCCGGCTCAAATCGGATTCAGGATTCCGTGAGCGGAATTAATAACGCCGGCCAGATTGTTGGCACCACCAGCGGGTTGAACGAATACCCCACCAGCGCGTTCATCATCACCGGCGGCCGATCGGTGGATCTCAATGATGCCCTCACCCCCGCTACCGCGGCTGCATACCACCTCTCATACGCTTACGCAATCAACAACAACGGCTGGATCGTCGCTGAAGCAACCAATCCCAACACGGTCTCGAATGATGGCGACATCGTTCTTCTGAAACCACTCTACGGCTCGGTCACCGGCAACGTGTTCAACGACGCCAATGGCGACGGCATCCGCCAATCCAACGAACCGGGCACGCCCGGCATCCGCGTCTACGCGGACCTCAACGGCAACCGCAAATACGATCCGGGTGAACCCAGTGCCGTTACCGATTCAGCCGGCAACTACACCATCAGCGGTCTTTCCGCCGGCGGATATGTAATCCGCGAGGTCGTCGCTCCCGGCGCGGTGCAAACGACGCCTTCGCAGGGCTGGGGGATCTGGGCGCCGCTAGCGGCGGGCCAGAATCAAACGCTTCAAGCTTTCGGGCAAGCCAAATCGACCGGCAGCGTGACCGGCGTCGTATTCCGCGATGCCAATGGCGACGGAATCCGAGAATCTAATGAAGCCGGACTTCCCGGCGTGCGGGTCTACGCAGACCTCAACGGCAACCGAACATATGATCCTGGCGAGCCCAGCGCCATCACCGATTCGTCTGGGAACTATACCATTAGCGGCCTTGCCGCCGGCGGCTATGTAATCCGCGAGGTCGTGGCTGCCGGCGCGGTGCAAACGACTCCATCCAAAGGCTGGGGAATCTGGGCGCCGCTTCTCGCGGGACAGAACAAAACGCTGCAACCCTTCGGGCAAACCCCATCTGGGGCGAGCGTGAACGGAACTGTTTTCTTAGATGGCAATGGCGATGGCGCGCGGCAGACCGGTGAAGTCGGCCTGGCCGGCATCCGTGTCTACGCGGACCTCAACGGCAGCCGCGCCTACGACGCCGGAGAACCTTCCGCCCTTACCGATGCCACCGGCAAATACACAATCGCCGGCCTGGCGCCAGGAGCGTACGTCATCCGCGAAGTCGTGCCGGCGGGGCACAAGCAGACCACGCCGCGCAACGGCTACGGACTCTGGGCACCCCTGACTGCAGGTCAGAATGAAGTCCTGACGCCGTTCGGGCAGGTATAGTGCATCGCGCCTACAATTGCTTTGGGCGGATGAAAGCGCCTGAAATGAAAGGGCCGCTCTATGATTTTGGAGCAAACAAAAATCAAGTTCTCGTTGACCCGCGAAGAGGACCTGGTCCTTTTTGAGTGGCTTGCTTCGCTTGGGGAAAAAAAATCGCTCCGGCGGACGGCTCGGCCGAGCAGGGCGTTCTTTGGAAACTCGAAGGACACCTCGAAAGTCATTTGAAGGAAGTGTTCGCGGCTGATTACGATGAGCAGGTCGCCAAGGCGAGAGAGGTTCTCTCCGGCAAGTAACCCTCCATCAAGCGGCGTGCTAATCTGAATCGAGAGGTTCGCCATGACGCTCAACATCTCACTTTCGCCGGAATCCGAAGCCGCCCTTCAAGAGCGCGCCGCTGCCTCAGGAATGGACGTTGTCGCGTTTGTTCGTGAAACGATCGAGGAGAAGCTTTTCGCGGCACCGAATAGCGATTCGGCGTCCGGGACGCCCGGTCAGGGAAGCGTGGAATGGTTCGCCCGTCTTAATGAATGGGTTGCCGGCCATCCAGCCCGTCAATTCCTCGCCGAAGATGGTCGCGATGCAATATACAACGAAGAACCAGACTGATGGACGTCCTTCTGGACACCAACATCCTCGCCCGCTGTGTCGAGCCGGCACATCCGAGCCACCAAATCGCCAATGACGCCATCGGCACGCTTGTCAAACGAGGCGACCGGCTCTGCCTCGTATCCCAGATTCTGTACGAATATTTCGTGGTATGCACGCGCCCGCAGAAGGCGAACGGCGGCTTGGGAATGTCCAACGCGGAGGGTGTGGGCGAGATCAAGAGAGTTGTGGCGCTCTTCTCGCTTCTCCCTGACCCGCCCAATCTGTATTCCGTCTGGCTCCGGCTTATTGAACAACATGCCGTCATGGGGAAGCAAGCCCACGACGCACGGATCGTGGCGGCGCTTGTCGCTGGCCGGGTTCCGGCAATCCTCACATTCAATGCCCGCGACTTTCGTCGTTATCCCGAAATCATGGTCCGGGAGCCGGCTCAGGTCACTGCTACCTAACCTCCCCCATTCATCGCAACGGCCTCACGTCATCGACAATCAGGTTCGCGCTTCATCGTCCCGGCGTAGTCTCCTCTTCCTGAATCAAATGATATTCATACGCATCGACCAGCGCCTGCCAGCTTGCGTCGATGATATTTTGGCTGACGCCGATGGTGCCGAAGATTTCGCGGGTGCCGTCGGCGCGCTCGCGACGGCATTCGATCACCACGCGCACGCTGGCGGCGGTCTCGTCCTTGGAGTTGATCACGCGCACCTTGTAATCAATCAAATGAACCCGGTCGATCGCGGCGTAGTGCGGCTTGAGCGCGCGGCGCAGGGCGCCGTCCAGCGCGTTCACCGGGCCATCCCCCTCGGCCACCCGGTGCTCGGGCTGACCGTTCACGCACAGCTTGATCGTCGCCTCCGAAACGGCAGGCTCCGCCTTCACGCGCAGGATCACCACGCGGTAATGTTCAAGGTCAAAAAACTTGTGATACCGGCCGATCTCGCGGCGCAGTAATAACTCAAAACTCGCCTCGGCGGCCTCGAATTGATAACCGGCGTTTTCCAGCGTCCGCACGGTTTCCAGAACCTTGCGAAGGGTGGCCTTGTCGGATTCAAGATCGAACTTCCGCCCCGCCTTGACGGCGATGTTGCTGGCGCCCGACATCTCGCTGATGAGAATCTTGCGGGAATTGCCGATGGTTTCGGGGCTGACGTGCTCGTAGGTGCTGACGTCTTTCTGCACCGCATGAACGTGCATGCCGCCCTTGTGCGCGAATGCGCTGGTGCCCACGTAGGGTTGGCCGGCGATGAGGTTGAGGTTGGCGGTTTCATAGACAAACCGCGAAACTTCGGTGAGGCGCGCCAGTCTGCCGGGCAGCAGGCAATCGAATCCATACTTGAGTTGGAGGTTGGCGATGAGCGGGATGAGGTCCATGTTCCCGCACCGTTCGCCGACGCCGTTGATGGTGCCCTGCACGTGGGACGCGCCAGCCCGCACGGCGGCGAGTGCGTTGGCGACGGCTACGCCGGCGTCGTTGTGGGTATGGATGCCAACCGGGCAATCGCTCATTTGCCGCACCGTTTCAACCGCCTCTGCAATCTGCTCGGGCAGGGTGCCGCCGTTGGTGTCGCACAGCGTAAGTACCGACGCCCCCGCCTCCCGCGCCGCCATGAGCGTGCGCAGCGCATATTCGCGGTTGGAGCGGAAAGTATCGAAAAAATGCTCGGCATCGTAAATCACCTGCCGGCCCGCGGCGTGCATGAGGCGCACCGAATCCCCTATCATCTGGATGTTTTCTTCGGGTGTCACGCCCAAAACCGCCTTCGCCTGGTAATCGCTGGACTTGCCGACGAGCGTGACACAAGGCGTATCCGCTTCCAGCAGCGCCTTCATGCCCGGATCATCCTCGGCCTTGATGCCGCGCCGGCGGGTCATGCCGAATGCCGAAACCTTCGCATGCCGGAGTCCAAGGCCCTTTACTTCCTGAAAGAACGCGGCATCCTTGGGATTTGAAAGCGGAAAGCCGCCCTCGACGTAATCCACGCCCAACTCGTCGAGTTTTTGGGCGATCATGAGCTTGTCTTGAAGGGACAGGTTGAAACCCTCGCCCTGGGTGCCGTCGCGGAGGGTGGTATCGTAGATTTCGATTCGGCGTTTGTCGCTCATTGGGGCGCCTTCTTGTGCTTGATCGCTAGAAATAGTCAAATAGTATTACGCGCGGCCTATAAAAACGAAAATGCCCCGCCACGCGGGCAGGGCTGGATGTCCATTGGAAATCAGACGGCTTAGCCCTACCCGCAATGTCGTGGGATAATAATGCCGGGGCCGAAGTTCGCGAATGCGGGGAACATTGCGGGGTATGATAGGAGATTGGCGCAAGAGGTCAACCTTTTAACGTATCACGGGCGTCTCGCCTCAAGTTTAACCTCATCTTGTATACTGTGTCGAACGCGGTAATGGATTGGAGTTCCAAGAGTTGAGACACGGGAGTCGGCATGGACGCCGTAAAGAATCAGGTTGTGGCTGTTGGGGGTTTGCCGTCATTCGGGCAGGAGCATTTTGGAGCTTGTGTTTTGCAAGACAAGCGACTGACCGATCGGGCGGTGATCACCGCCGACGCTTTCATGCGGCATCCAGGCGGGACGCTGCCCCAGAAGTTGGCCCTTGCCCATCAGCAGAAGTCCGTGGCGTCTCTGAGATCATCCCGCTCCGCCGCTCGCTTGTGAACCGCCCGCCGGCGCATAGAATCCCACCCTTTCGTTATGACGCGAAATCGCCGGGTGAATCATCCTCCGTCGCGCGAACGAACCGACTTTTTTTTCAGCGGAAATCACCATCATGCCCACACCAAACGATCCGTTCGGCGCCATCGGGAAAATATCTTCAAAAGCCGGGGATGTTACCGTCCATCGCCTCAAAGCTTTGGCGGACAAAGGGGTGGGGAATATTGATCGGCTGCCGTTCTCGATCAAGGTGCTGTTGGAAAGCTGCCTGCGGAATCTGGACAACTTTCTGGTGACGGAAAAGGACGTGCGCGCGCTGGCGGGCTGGAACGCAACGGCGTCGTCGCGCGGGGAATTGCCGTTTAAGCCGGCCCGGGTGATTTTGCAGGATTTCACCGGCGTACCCGCGGTCGTCGATCTGGCCGCCATGCGGTCGGCGATGAAGCGGGCGGGCGGCGATCCGCAACGGATCAATCCGCTCGTTCCCGTCGATCTGGTCATCGATCACTCCGTGCAGGTGGACGAGTTTGGCAGCAGCCTTGCGTTGCTGCACAACGTCGAGAAGGAGTTCGAGCGCAATCGCGAGCGGTATGAGTTTCTCAAGTGGGGGCAAAAGACCTTTCGCAATTTCAGCGTGGTGCCGCCCGCGACGGGGATCGTGCATCAGGTGAATCTCGAATATCTGGCGAAGGTCGTGATGGTGAAGGATGGCGTCGCGCTGCCGGATAGTTTGGTCGGCACCGACAGCCATACCACGATGATCAACGGGCTTGGCGTGGTGGGCTGGGGCGTCGGCGGGATCGAGGCCGAGGCGTGCATGCTGGGCCAGCCGATTTATATGGTCACGCCGCCGGTGGTGGGTTTTAGGCTCAAGGGCGCGCTGCCGGAGGGGGCGACGGCTACCGATCTGGTTCTGGTGGTCACTCAGATATTGCGCGGGCATGGCGTGGTGGAAAAGTTCGTGGAGTTTTACGGCGAAGGATTGGACTACATGACCGTCGCCGACCGCGCGACAATCGCCAACATGGCCCCCGAATACGGCGCGACCATCGGCTTTTTCCCGGTGGACCAGCAAACGCTCGATTACCTGAAACTCACCGGCCGCGACGCGGGGCATATCGATCTGGTCGAGCGCTATTGCAAGGAGCAGGGGCTTTGGCGGAGCCATACGGTTGAGCCGATTTTCAGCGAGATACTGGAGTTGGACCTGGCCAGCGTGCAGCCGAGCGTGGCGGGCCCGCGCCGGCCGCAGGATCGGATCGACTTGCGCGGGGTTCGGCAGAACTTCGCCAGCGCGCTGGTGGATATCTTCAAGAAGTCCGCGGGGCAGGCCGCGACGCCCAGGCTCGATCGCTGGTCGTCGGAGGCGCCGGTCGGGGCGTTTCATTCCAGCGTGCAGGAAGCCGACAAGCAGGGCCACGCCGGCGGCAAGGAGCAGCAGGACAGCGACGCCAGGGAGGCCGCCACCACCGAGCATCTGGCCACGCAAAAAGACCTCGGCGTTGCAACCGCCCAAGACCCCTGGGCAAAGATGACGCATGGCGACGTGGTCATCGCCGCCATCACCTCCTGCACCAACACCAGCAATCCCTCGGTGATGATCGCGGCGGGACTGCTGGCCAAAAAGGCGGTTGAGAAGGGGCTGCGCGTCAAGCCTTACGTGAAAACCAGCCTTTCGCCGGGCAGCAGGGTGGTCACGGATTATTTGGATAAATCGGGACTGTCCCCTTTTCTGGACAAGCTGGGATTCCAGACCACCGGGTACGGCTGCATGACCTGCATCGGCAACTCCGGGCCGCTGCCCGAGGCTATCGCAAAGGTGGTCGATGAGAAGGATTTGGTGGTCGCGGCAGTGCTGTCGGGAAACCGCAATTTCGAGGGACGCATCAATCCGCACGTCAAAGCCAACTATCTGGCCTCGCCGCCATTGGTGGTCGCGTACGCGATCGCCGGCACGATGGACCTGAATCTACAAGATGAGCCGTTGGCAAGAAATGACAAAGGCGAGCAGGTCTATCTGCGCGACATTTGGCCGACGCAGAAGGAAGTAAGCGACACGATCGCCAAAGCCGTGAATGCCGACCAGTTCCGCAAGCAATATGCGAACGTCGCGGAGCGCAACCCGGAATGGAACAAGATCCCCGTCAAAGGCGGCGAACTGTTCGCCTGGGATGAAAAAAGCACGTACATTCAGGAGCCGCCGTTCTTCACGAACTTGTCGCGCGAGCCCAAACCGATTCAGGGGATCCGCGGGGCGCGGGTATTGGCGATGGTGGGCGATTCGGTGACGACGGACCACATTTCGCCCGCCGGCTCGATCAAGAAGGATAGCCCCGCCGGGCATTATCTGATGAGCGAGGGCGTCGCGCCCCTTGATTTCAACAGCTACGGCGCCCGCCGGGGAAATGATCGCGTCATGACGCGCGGCACACTGGCCAATATCCGCCTGCGCAATTTGCTCGCGCCCGGCACCGAGGGCGGCGTCACGCGCTATTTGGGCAAGGCGGGGGAAAACCAGAACGAAATCACGAGCATTTTTGATGCTTCCGCGCGCTATCAGGAAGCCGGAATTGGGCTGATCATTCTGGCGGGAAAGGATTATGGCATGGGCTCCAGCCGGGACTGGGCCGCCAAGGGGGTTTATCTGCTGGGGGTGAAGGCGGTGATCGCCGACAGCTTCGAGCGAATCCATCGCAGCAACTTGGTTGGCATGGGCGTGTTGCCGCTGGTATTTCACAAGGGCCAGACGCGCGCGAGTCTGGGTCTTACGGGCTTGGAGATTTTCGACATTGAGATTGACGATAAGCTTAAGCCGCTTGCGGAAGTAAAGGTGCGTGCCGTTGGCACGGGCGCCGCGCCGGTCGAATTCACGACGGTTTGTCGAATCGATACGCCCGTCGAGATCGAGTATTACCGCAACGGCGGCATCCTCCACACCGTTCTTCGTAAGATGCTTCGCGGAACCGCATCCTGATTCTCATTTAATTCTCATGCACTCCATATTTTTCTGAAAAAAATCGGAATAAAGACTTGAATTCCGAGAATCCGATGTTAATTTGGGGAAACGCTCGATTTGTGGCGAGCCGCTTCTCTTTCTTTGCTGATAACTAAGTCGGATGGAGTCTCCGGCCGGGTGGCGCGTGCGCCATCGTCCGGGATCGGCCCCGTCGTTGGGAGGTCGAATGAAGACAATGCGCAGTCACGGCGTGATCGAATCGCTCGAGAACCGGGTGCTGCTTTCGGTTGCGATGGGCGCCGATGGATGGACCGTCATCACGCCAAGCGCCTCGGCACACCAAATCTACGTCAGCAGCACGAGCGGCGCGGATACCAACAACGGCCTGGCTCCCGTGGACGATCCCGCTCATCCGGGCGTTGGCCCGGTTGCCTCGCTGGCCAAAGGGTACGCCCTGATCCGTAACGTCAGCGATGATGAAATGCTGCTCAAGCGCGGCGATATCTTCGTGGGAAACTTGAGCGGCTGGGGGAAATCCGGCCTCAATCCGCAGGAGCCCATCGTCCTCACCAACTATGGAGACCCCAACGCCGCCCGGCCCGTGATCGATTCCGGCGTCGGCAGCGCCATTTCGGGTAGTTCCTACGTTGTGCATCTGGCCATCGTCGGCATCGACTTCACCTCCTCCACCCACGACCCCACCAGCCCCAACTACAATGGGCGCGGCAGCTACGGGCTTTATGACCTGGGCACGCTCGACGATTTGCTAATCGAGGACTGCCGATTCCGAAATTTCGTCAACGGCATCACCCTACAGGCCACGAGTATGTACGGGCCCATCAGCAATGTCACCATCCGCCGAAGCGAAATCATTGACGCCTATAACACCAACGGCAACTCCCAGGGGCTTTATAGCTATGGCGTGAATGGACTGACCCTGGAGGAAAATATTTTCGACCACGACGGCTGGAGTGAAAACGTCCCGGGCGCCCCGGCAAACATCTATAGCCACGATGCCTACGTCGCCTCCAACAACACCAACTGCGTGATCAAGGGCAACCTCTTTGCCGATTCCGCGAACAGCGGATTGCAGGCACGCGGCGGGGGAATCGTGGATGACAATCTGTTTGTCAGCGATCCCACGAGCCTCTCATTCGGCCTGACCAATGGCGCCACCGTCACCGTCGGCGGGGTAAGCGGCGAGGTGATCGGCAATGTGTTCCTGAAGAGCCGGGCCCTGGCGCCCAGTTCGCCGGGCGGCATCGGCGCGCAGCTCGGAAACCTCAAGCCCGGCGGGGGAACGGAGATGGCCAACAACATCTTCGAGGATGACACACAAGGCATCAACCCCGCCATGCAGTTCGCCCCGGGCAACGCCGTGGCCAATCCGCAGGATGAAGTGGGCCTTAATACGCTGGTGGTCGAAAACAATATCGTCCATAACTGGGGCTTTGGCGTCAGCTTCAGTGGAGACTACCAACCCGGCGTTCCGGGCTCCACCGACCTTAATCAGGTGGTTATCCGCAACAATGATTTCCAGAACAACCTGACGGGCCGGATCGTTTCGCATGGGTACATATATGATCCACGTTACGAAAGCTGGTCGGGAAACCGCTATGCATCGCCCACCGACGCCGCCGATTGGTTTGCCCTTCAGGGGGCGCACATTACGCTGGCGCAATGGCAAAAACAGGTAGAGCCCACGGCGATCGCCGCCACCGTCCCCTATGTCGATCCAACGCGGACGCTTGAAACCTATATGGCCTGGCAGGGGCTTCCGGCAACCGCCAGTGCCTGGATCACCGGCGCTCGCGCGCTCAACAAGAGCAACTGGGATCCGCGCTATCTTTCCACCGCGGTGATCAGCTACATCCAGGCCGGCTATGAGGTCGACGCCAATCCTCCGGTGGCCGCGCTCGCGCCGCCGGCCAATGTGACGCCTGGCAACTACAAGGCGACTCCTGCGGTAAGTTTCGCCGTCAATTATTCCGATGCCGTCGCGGTGGACCCGGCCACCCTCGCTTCGGGCAATCTTACCGTTGCCGGCCCGGGCGGCGTAAGCCTGCCCGTTGCCCTTACCGGCGCCACCGGAAGCGGGTCGTCGATCACGGCTGCCTATACGGCTTCGCCGCCAACGGGCGGTTGGGCCGCCGTGCCTTTTGGAACCTATGTCATCTCCTTGGTCAGTGGGCAGGTGAAAAACACCGGCGGCGTCGCGACCGCGGCCCAGTCGTTGGGCAGCTTTCAAGTCACTGTCAACGCCGATCCCCAGCCCCCCAAGGCGCCAGCCGCCACGCCCGCCAGTTTCGTGGCTCATGCGGGGGCGTCGGCAATCACGCTCTCCTGGACCGACGCGGCAGCGGATGCGCGGGGCTTTGTCCTGCAACGCGCTCTGGACCCAGGTTTCGCCGTCGGCCTGCAAAGCTTCCCGCTCACGGGCGGGGCCGGAAACTATGTTGACGGCGGCGTGAACGTCGGCACGAACTATTACTATCAACTCATCGCGACCAACCCCATCGGCAACTCCGCCCCGACCGCCGCCGCCCTCGCCACCGTGCTCCCTGCCGCCCCGGCGCTGTCGAGCGTAACCCTCAACGACGGCAACACCCAACGCGCCTCGATCTTCTCCGCGACGTTGGTTTTCACGCAGAAGGTCGCGATGGACGCGACGAAGGTGCAGTTGCTTGTGAACAAGAACGGCGGCTCATCGGTGTCACCGGACGTCTTGGCCGTTGCCAATCCTTCGGGGGATGGACGGATCTGGGTCGTTACCTGGAGCAGTGGCCAACCGGGCGATGAATTGGCCGACGGCTCGTATAGCCTCGTGGTCCACGGGGCCTTAATTACCGATGCCTACGGCCAAAGCGCGGGCGCGGATAAGACCACGACGTTCACCGTGGCAAACCCGCCAGTGGTTGCCAATGTCGTTTGGACCCACTCGGCTCCGCCTCACACATTGGCCTTCACGTTCAATCAAGATGTATCTGCCACGCTGTCGCTTTCGTCGCTCAAGCTGCTCAATGGGAGCAGCCAGGTTGTTCCCGCCGCCAGCTACAGTTGGAACGCGGCCACTCTGACCGCCACCTACACGTTCGTGGGGGCGTTGCCGGACAATTCGTATCGCGCGCAGATTTCGGCCGCCACGACCACTAATGCCGCCGGCGTGCATCTGGACGGCAACGGGGACGGCATCCCCGGCGACGACTACATTTTCAATTTCTACCTCGGCAAGCCCTCTCTGTCGGTCGCCGGCTTGCCATACGCCAACGTCGGCGGCATCTACACGCTCACGCTCAGCAAGCCATATGATTCCAGCGGGACTCCCATCAGCTACCTGATTCATTGGGGCGATGCAGTAACCACCAGCAGCCCGACTGTGGGCGCGTTCCAGCATACCTATGCGAGCCCATTGAACGAGACGCCGATCTCGATCGATGTGGTTGACGCCAACGGCACACACACCAATTGCGCCTCGCTGACGGTATTGGTGAGTCGCGCTTCAATCGCCTTGACCGGCGCCGCCAACGGCGGGACCGGCGCCGCCGCCAACGTCAATCCCAATGGAACCTACACTCTGCATCTGGGCGCGGTCACCGATCCGGGATTTGTCGTCAGCCAGTATATCATCCACTGGGGCGATGGCACGACTACCGCGGCCACCGATCCCGCGCAGCCGCTCACGCATGTGTACGCCAACTCCAAGTACTATGCCCTGAATGATACGATCGCGGTCGATCTGGTGGATAACAGCGGACCAATCGACGGGAGCGGCAATCCCACCCTGTTCACAAATGTCAGTGCGGGCACCCTATCCGTGACGGTTAATAGCTGGCCTTACGTGGAGACATTGGGCGCCCTCAATGCCAACGTGAGCGGCGTCTTTCATCTGGTGGTCAGCGCGCCGTATGATCCGGGTTTTACTCCCAGCCAAATGACCGTGCATTGGGGTGATGGAAGTGCGCCGCAAGTGATCTTGCCGGCCGCCACGGTGCTCACCCACACCTACGCGACGGCGGGCCCGCAAGTCATTACCGTGGATGTGACGGATCCCAGCGGCGTGTACGCGACCGCCAGCCTGGAAACGCTAACCGTCAATCCGCCTCCCACGGTGGCCCTGTCAGGCAACGCGACCTCCAGTGCCGGAAGCATCTACGCGATGAACATCGCACCGGCCAATGATATCGGACAGACTGTGAACGGGTATACGGTGCATTGGGGCGATGGGGCGAGCGATTCATACGCGGTTCCGGGAAGCGCGACGCATACCTACGCCTCAGTCGGGAAAGATACCATCGCCGTGGATGTGACGGACGGCACGGGTGTGTATTCCGCCGCGGGCACGCTGGCGGTCACGGTCAACAATAACCCCACCATCGTCCTGTCCGGAAGCGGAAACGCCAATGTTGGGGGAGCCTACACGCTGAACTTGGGCGCAGTTCACGATCCTGGCCATACCGTTACCAGCGCTACTGTCCATTGGGGCGATGGAACAAGCAATAGCTACCCACCCAGCGGCGCGGTCACCCATGTTTTTCCGACAACCGGATCCGATACCATCACGGTGGATTTGACGGACTCCAACGGCACATACGCGAATGTCGCGACGATGCCGGTGGTCGTTAACAGACCCAGTGTAAGCTTAAATGGAGGTGGGACGGTCTACCAGGGCCAGACCTACACGCTCTCGCTTGGGCCGGCGTACGATGTTGGGGGTTCTCCCACCCAATACGTCGTTCACTGGGGCGATGGAACCAGCAGCACTCTCACCCAGTTGGGTTCCGTCACGCACATGTATGCGGCGGCTCTCAACGCGATTATCACGACGGACCTGATCGATGCCACCGGAACTTTCCGCAACGCCGGCTCGATGCCGCTGAAGATCCTCCCGGCTCCCACGATCAGTGTAAGCGGAGCGGCCGCCGCGACGGAAAATGTGCCGTATACGTTGAACCTGGGAGCGGTCACAGATCCTGCCGGAGCAGTCACTGGATATACGGTGCACTGGGGCGACGGCACGAGCAACGTGTACACCGCCGGCGGCCCCGTCACGCATTTATACACCGCCACTTCCGTTGGAGAGCCTATTACTGTTGATCTGACCGATCCCCTGGGCACTTATGACAATGCCGGCGGGTCGTTAATGGTAAGTGTGGGCGGAGCCTCGGTCATCGGTCGTTACGTCTATTACAACAACAGCACATTCGACGCGAATAACCCCACCGCCGCAACCACCGACTTTCGGGCAATCGCCCGAACCAAGCAGGCGCTGCTGCCGGGCCAAACCGCCAGCTTCGCCAACTACACCAGTTACACCAAGGGCATCAATGGTATTCTGATAGATGTAGTGGGATTGCCCGCCGGGACGAATCTTTCGGCGGCGGACTTTTCGTTTCATACCGGACTTGGAGGCAACCCCACCGGCTGGTCTGTCGCGCCCGCACCGGCAAGCGTGACAATCCTCCGAGGGGCGGGAGACAACGGCTCGGACGTTATCGATCTGACCTGGCCCGACTCCTCGATCGTCGGCAAATGGCTCCAGATCAAAGTACTCGCCGACGCCAATACGGGGCTTACAACCCCCGACGTGTTTTACTTTGGCAATGCGCCGGGAGATACAGGCAACAGCACGACCGACGCTCAGGTGACCGCCGCCGATGTGTTGCTGATTCGCAAAAACCTTTCCATCCTCCCAGTATCCGTAAATAGTCCCTATGACTTCAATCGTGATGGCCGGATCACCATCGCCGATGCGTTGATCGCGCGATCGCATCAAACGAATGCTTCCACCGCGCTACAGCTGATGACGGCGCCCACTTCGCCCACTTCCATGAATGCATTGGCGCGATCAGCGTCTCCACACAAAGCCACGACAAAAGGCCACCCTGCAGGCGCGGTGCTTTGAGAGGTCAACGTACCGACCACAAACGCCCGTTCTCAGCGGCGTTCCCTTTCTTAGCAAACTCAGCAAGTGCAAGACCAGAAATGTTAAGGCAGGCCCGTCAAAGACTCGCTGACTGCCAAGAAGCAACGACCGGCGAAATAAAACAGGCGGGCGACCTTGGTTTAGGCCGCCCGCCCGTCTTCTTAATCGCAAGACTGTCTCGAACGTGCCGCGTTCACAGCAGCAACTGGAGCTGCGCCGTGAAGACAAATTCACCGCGTCCGCCCGGACTGGCCAAAACGTCGCTGCCGCCATCGTCGAGAGGGATTCCGTTGGGGAGGTACTTGCCCTCCAGCGTGAATTTTGCCCTATACCCATGAATGTAGTAGTTCACTCCGCCGGTAATCTCCTGCACATAGTTGTGGGAACCTGCGGGAGTGCCTTGCAGTCTCATGTATTCGTAGCGGGCGTACGGCTCCCAAGTGTGGTTAAAAATGTACCCGCTTTCGAACAGTAAGGAGTACTCGTTCGTGGCCCTGCCCGCCACCGCCGGGTCGGCTGCCAGGCTGCTGGCGCCCGTGGGAGTTTGCGTGTAAATCCCGAAATTATGGGTGGTATAACGATCAAGCACCGCCCCGAAGAAGCTTAAGCCGCTTGGATCGCCATACATCCCATCCACGGCCGCGACAGTCTGGCCAGTGTGTCCGCTCTCCGAATAATCGGCGCCAGAGCCGAAGACCAGGAGCGGCTCCTTATCGTCCACCGCGCCAACCTGGCTATAGTCGGACCAGCGTCCCATGACTTTGTATTCAACGCGCCCCGCGACGCCATAATCGTATCGGTTGTAGCCCCCGCTACTGCCCGTATCCAGGAAATTAGTGTTGGCTGAACGCATTCCATGATTCAATACAGTCGTTGTGCGGATATTTGTGTTCGGATCGAAGATAAGGCCGACCGCTTCAGTAAAAGTATCGGCGTTTCCAAAGATATTTCCCGTGAGCGAACGCTCCGCGCCATGTTGGTAACGGGTGCTGGTGATGCTGTCGTGATATACCGGATCGTGTATTTGCCCGCCGACAACATAGAAGGGGGTGTCGCGGAAGTGGTATTTGGTCCACGCCTCTTCGAGAAGAGGCACGCCTCCCAAGCTGTTCCCGGTGGTTCCGATTTTTGTTCCCGCTGCATTAACCACATTTTGGTTGCCGCTGGTCCGGGCGGTGGACCAATTGAAGAAATACGTCAGGTCCGTGCCGAACATGTTGCCGTCGATTCCCCATTTCACGCGGCGCAATTCCAAGCCGTTGTCGAGTTGATCATTTCCAGCTTTGAAGTTCTGACGGTCCATGGTGATATCGCGAAGCTGAAAATGCATCCACGGCCGAAATGCGAATTTCCCATCCGCGCTTTGGATGCCAAACCGATTGTTGTTATACCCGGCGGTAAAACCCTCCACGTCCAACAGCCGCGAGTGGTCCTTGGCATCCTTGGATAGCGCCCGGTTGATCGCGGCATCATCCGCCTGGCGTTTGTCCTCCTGGCGCTTTTGCTCGGCCTCTTTCTGCTGGGCTTCAAGCTGATCAAGCCGCGCCCGCAGCGTCTTGATCTCATCGGCGGTACTGGTTTGCGCCGGTTGCGTCTGTGGCGCTTGCTGGCCCCAGGCACAGGGGGCACACACGGCCAGGCCCACGAGGGCCGCCATCATCAGGAGGCGGGATCGATTGCTCACAGTTGCTCCTTCCTTCCGGGAAGTTTCCACCCGCCGCGGCCGCCTGGCCACTGAAACGCGGGGCTTTGCTTCCGCTGACTCTTTTGTCCGCGGGCATCATCCCCGCCAGTGTTAGCGCTGTGCGCTTCATATATTAAGCATTGGCTAAGAGCAAAACGCCATGCCGGGCCGACAAGTCGATACCGGTCTATAAGGCGCACCCGCCCAGTACATACCGGCCCATTCGTGAATCAAAATGTTACAATTGAATAATGCCGTTCGGCTCGCCGGTTGCTTTATTATATGCTGGGCACGAGTATGGGGTTCAGGCGCGAGGTGGTTGCACGGGCCCCAGGCGCCAGCGCCTTGGAAGGGGGCGAATAGCGCGCAGCATCAA
>Ga0209483_1001665_pt1 | contig 16593 bp, 15 predicted proteins | sample NGEPerA_FD_184508 | JGI IMG/M metagenome (GOLD analysis project Ga0209483, IMG submission 184508) | Arctic peat soil microbial communities from the Barrow Environmental Observatory site, Barrow, Alaska, USA - NGEE PermafrostL2-A... | ecosystem: Environmental > Terrestrial > Soil > Wetlands >... | reverse complement strand
TCGTTCAAGACCGGTTCGAGCAGGCGGATGCGAAACATTTCCCAGATGAAGCTGCGCCGAGGCTGTTCTGCGCCTGGGTCTTTGCAATCCGCCTCCATCCGGCGCAACGTTTCCGCCAGGACAGACTTAAACCACGCCAGGTCAAAACTCTCGGAGTCATTATCCGGCGCGGCCAAGTCGATTTCCAATTCATCGAGCGAAAGAGGCGCGTGCCGCACGTCGGCGCGGTTCAAGCGATCCAGGACAAAATTCCGCAGGCTGGTTTTAAGGAAATCGCGAAATTTCCCCCGCTGTGGATCGGCCCGGCGCAGCCAGCCCTCCTTCAAAATTTTATCCTCGGCAAACTCCTGCAGCAACACCTCCGCCTGATCCTTGAGCGATGGAAAAGTGGCCGCCAAAAAGATGCGCAACGGCGTCCAATAAAGACGAATCAAGTGATCCAGCCGCGCCGCATCGGCATCGGCGGCCAGGCCCAACTGGGCCCAATCGGTGCGCGGAAAAATGGAACTAGCCGGCTCGGAAGACATGGTTGCCTCGCCCTATTGAAATGGCATAACCCTCGGGGAAAAGGATAAGACTGATGGATAGATGCCTAGATTAAAATGATGCACGCCGGCGGGAAAGCGGCGCTGGCGCGCACACACTCCAAAACCTGCCGGTTCCTCGGTGGCGGGAGTGCGCGAGAAGCGCCATGGAGTGCGGAACGTCAGTTCCGCTTTGGCCCGGGAACAGGTTTTACGACTATTGAAGAATTTTGTCTCACACCCTGTATTAAGATCATCCGACGGATTTAACAGGGCCACCCAATATCCCGTGTCGGCAAAGACTTTTTTCATCCTTCTTCCTTAGTACCGCCGTAAAGATAGTGTTTATGGTTTCGCGCCGCATCCGAAGGCAAGTTCTTCCATTCTTTAGCGGGGATTTTTAAGCCGAGTTCGGCCACCGCTTCCCAAACGGGCCGCGCCTTGGCTTCCACAGTCAACGGCTTGGTTGTCGATGGTCGGTGTACCTTCATATTTCTCGAACCTGATTTTAGCCAAATCTCCCTCCTAAAAGCCACTTCATTCCAAAAACTCCATAAGTTGCTCAACGTAAGCGACTTTCGCTGGCGGATCGCAACGAGTCAAATTTGCCCCTTCCTCCCAGTCTCCCACTTCAGCCTTCAGCCTTCAGCCTTTAGCCTTTCCCCTAAAGTCCCCCGCCCATCTGGCCGATACAAAGGAAGCAGGTGTTGATGGGTTTGCAGTATGCCCCTGCGAGTAAGCTATGGAAATTGATACCAAAATGAATCTGGCCTCCATTAATGGCCTCACTCCGGCCAAACGTTCGGCGTCCTCCCCCCCTGCGCAAACGCCGGATGGCTCTTTTGCCAGTTCAACCGCGCTCGAGGATGGCTTGAAGAGCCTGCCGGACGCCCGCCCGGAGGCGGTGAACTACGCCCGGTCATTGATCGCCGATCCCAGTTATCCTTCGGCCAGCACGCTCAATAAGCTGGCCGGGTTCCTGGCCGGGCAATTGCAAGCCGGGTTCGAGTGATCGTTAACCTAACCTGCCATGAACCCCGCCAATAATCCCTGGCAATCCTACCGCAAAATCACCACCCAGACGGCCTCGCCCGGACACCTCGTCCTGATGCTTTATGACGGAGCGATCCGGTTTTTGGAGCGCGGGCTGGCCGGGTTCAGTCATTCCGATCCGATCGAGTTTAACCAGACGGTCAATAATAACATTTTGCGCGCCCAGGCCATTATCCACGAGATGAATGCGCGGCTGGATATGGAACGCGGCGGCGAAGTGGCCGAGAATTTTCGCAAGCTCTACAGTTACTTTTACCGGCGGTTGCAGGAGGCCAATGCCCGCAAGAAAAAAACGCCGCTCGAAGAGGTCATCCGGCATTTGCGGGTTTTGCGCGACAGTTGGGCGGAAATGTTGCGCAAGGGCCTGGCGGTGCCGCAAGACCGGGCGGCGGCGGACAATCTTCAATTTGCATAAATCCCATGAACGCGCGCCAAGACATTGCCCGGCTGTTGGAGCAATGGCTTCAATTGACCCAGGAGGAAGGCGCGGCGATTAAGGCGGCTCTATGGCCGGCGGTCAAACGCATCCAGGCGCAAAAGGCGGCGTTGCAAACGCCCTTGACGGAGGCCGCCCAAAGATGGGCCGAGGAAGATTCGAGCAACGGGGGCCTCAATGCCGCCTTGCAGCCCTTTCGCGCCGAGGTGGGGCGGATTCTTTCTTTGTTGACCCGCAACGGTGAGGCGCTGGCCGCGCAATTGCGCCGGGCGCAGGCCGAACAGGAACTGCTGGATCAGGCCACGCGGAATTTGTCGAAAATCGAAGGGTCCTATGTGCGTCATCTATCGCCCACCGCATGGCATTCCTATTCTTGACCGCAGCCTGGACGGCTCGAAAAACCGCTCGAATTTTTTGTGGGATTTCGGGATTGAACCGGCCCGGATACTCTTATATCCTGTTTGGCGTTAGCCCAATATCCGTGTGCCAACGAACCTAGATTCAGCTCGCTCGACGGCTGGCCCCAGAGCCGCACTTGCTTCCATGGAACCTTTCATTGCCTCGACTTGGTTGGACGGCGGAATGGCCGTCCTCGACCCGCGCGGTCATTTGCTGGAAGCCAATGACGGCCTGGCCAATTGGCTGGGCAAGAAGCCCTCGGAACTGGCCGGACGGGACTTCGCGGAAATCCTGGCCGCATTTTCGTCGGACGAAAAATCTCTGGCCCACTTCCTGGAAGGCTCGGCGCCCTTTGGGCGGCTGACCCTCAAGTCAGCGCCCACGGGTCCTTTGTCGTCGCAATGGCTCGTTCTGGAAATGGCGCGCCGCGAGGAAATCTGTTTTGTCAATTTGCATTCGACCTTGCCTCCGCTTTCGGAATTGGAGGAGGCGGCGTGGAATGAACATCTCGGCGATGACTCGGCCCGCCGCGATATGTTCATGCGCCTGCTGCGCGCGGAACAACAGTTGGACCGCCTCCTGCGCTGCTGGCCGTGTGTCGTCTTCAGCCAGCGACCGGATTTCAGCCTGCACTTTGCCAGTCCGAACATCGGGGAGTTGACAGGAATTTCGGCGGAGGATTGGTCCCGCCAGCCGCGGCGTTTCTGGGAACTGGTCCACGAACTGGATGCCAGCGAGTTGCAGCAGCATGTCAAGCGCGCGGTGCAAGGCGGAGTGCTCTGCACTCATACCTATCGTCTGCGGCACGCCTTGACCGGGCGGGTCATTTACGTCTTGGAATATCGGCAACCGGTCATCAGCCGAAATGGTTTGTTGCTGGGTTACGACGCGGTATGGCTCGATGTCACCCGCCAGACCATCGCCGAGAAGCGCCTCTCTACTGCGGCCTGGAAGGAAACGCTGGCCGTCCTGACTCTCGGCATGGCCCACGATTTTCGCAACATGATGGCGGGCATTCATTCGCTCAGCGAATCGTTCCTCATCCAGGTCGATGACAGCCATCCCTTCAAGGAAGGCTTGTCGCTCATCCAGAAAAGCTCGATGCAAGCCAGCCAGTTGGTGCAACGAATGATCAACCTGCACATCGGCCAAACCGGCGAGCGCAATTACCACGACTTGAACGAAATTGCCCGCGACCTGGTGGAATTGGTCAGCAAGCTTTTGCCCCGCCGCATTCTGGTGCGCTCGGAGTTGACGCCCGATCAACTGCCCGTCTATATCGACCTGGTGGAACTGCGGCAAGTGGTCATCAATCTTCTCCTCAACGCGGCGGATGCGATGCCCAACGGAGGCAGCCTCACCCTCCGCACTTCACGCCATGAGCAGGCCCCGGCGTTGGAGAACATGCGCGGGGTTCATCCGCGATTGCCCTGCGTTTGCCTGACCATTCAAGACTCCGGATGCGGCATCAAAGCGCGCCATCTCGCGGCCATTTTCGATCCATTTTTTACGACCAAAAGCAAAGGCTCCGGCCTGGGGCTTTACAACGCCGGCATTGCCGTCGAGAAGCATCAAGGCGCGATCTCGGTGGAATCCCAGGAAGACGTCGGGACGAGTTTTCACATCTGGCTGCCGCAGGCGGACTTTTCCGAATCCGCCGCAGCGGCCGAGGGCCTGCTGCCTCGAGCTCCCCGGCGCAGCCTCCTGCTCCTTGGCCGCACGGGAGAAATCCTCGACAAAACGGCCGAGCTGCTCCGTTCGCATAATTACCATGTCGTCATGGCGACCGAGCCGGAAAGCCTGGGGGAACTTCTTCAATCCAGCGACTACCAACTGGCCGGCGTGCTCCTGCTGGCTGAACCGAACGATTCATCGCTGAGCCCGATGCTCAGCGAAGTGCGCCAGCAAAAACAGGAGTTGAAAGTGATTTTGAAAATGGCCGGATGCAGCCAGGACGATCTTTCCACCCACGTCTTAGCCCGGGTCGATCTAGTTCTCAGCCCTGATTTGCCGGAGTCCGAGATGCTGGCCAAATTGGAAGGTATTTTGAATTGAGGATGCAGTTACCATGGCAGACCCAGAAAACATTTTGAAACCAGGCAGCGGTCCGATCCTGATTGTGGACGACGAAGAAATCGTCCTGGTGGCTCTGCGCGACACGTTGTTGCGCGAAGGCTACAAGGTCGTCGCCTCGCCTCACGCGGTGCATGCGTTGAGCATTCTCCAGGAACAGCAATTTTCCGTCGTCATCACCGACCAGCAAATGCCGCTGGTCACCGGCTTGGAATTTTTGGCCCAGGTCAAACAAATTCAGCCCGACGCCACGCGCATCCTCATCACCGCCGTCCTGAGCCTGAGCACCGTCATTGACGCGATCAACAAGGGAGAGATTTACCGCTTTGTGGTCAAGCCGTGGCTGCGCGAGGAACTGCTGGCCACAGTCAAGAACGCCGTGCAGCGGCATGAATTGATTTGCACCAACGCCCGCCTGCGCGCCGAAACGATGGAAATGAACGAGAAGCTCACTCATGCCAATCGAGCCCTCGAAGCCCAAATCATCCGCGTGGCCGAGCAAAACAAACAACTGGAAATTTTGACGGCGGCGCAGGAGGAAAATTTCCGTCAATCCGTCGAATTATGCGTGCAAACGATGCAGACGTTTTACCCGACGCTGGGCAACCAGGCCCGGCGCGTCTTCGAGCTTTGCACGACCATGGCCAAAGGCATCGACCTGCCGCCCGAAAGCCGCCAGACCCTGGAGATCAGCGCGTGGATACACGACATCGGGTTGGTCGGGGTGCCGCGGCAACTGATCAAGCGCTGGGAAGATTCGCCCGGCACACTCAATCCGGCCGAACGGGCCCTGATCGAGCATCACCCTATTTTGGGCGCGGAATTAGCCGCCTTTGCCCATCACCTCCACGGCGTCGGTTCCACCATTCGAGGGCATCACGAACAGTTTGACGGCAGCGGCTATCCCGACCATTTGCGCGGCGACACTATCCCATGGCTGGCGCGATTACTGGCCGTCGCCGTCGCCTACGCCGAAAGCGATTTTACCGGCCAACCCGCCGCCGACATGATCAGCCAGGGCAGCGGTTCACGCTTCGATCCCGAGGCTGTGCGCGCCTTCCTGCGCACCTTGCCCAAAGCCGTCGTTCCAGGCAAACAGCGCGAGATACTGCTCTCCGATCTGCGGCCCGGCATGGTATTGGCGCAAGGCATCTACACCATCAACGGCATCCTGCTCATTCCCGACGGCCAGCGGTTGACGGCGACTTATATCGACAAGCTCCTCAACCACCATCGAATCAACCCCATCTCGCAGTCGCTGTTGGTCTATTGCTGACCCAGCGCGATGGCGCCGACTTGTACCCACTTGTAGAGTCGAGGCTGTGCCTCGACCGGTTGAGCCGCAGGCTCAACACTACAACGACACCCGGTCAACCACATGAACTTCGCCTCGACAGGGCCAGTCTTCCGGTCACCCCCCAGCTTTAGTTGTAGAGTCGAGGCTGTGCCTCGACCGATTGAGCCGCAGGCTCAACACTACAACGACACCCGGTCAACCACATGAACTTCGCCTTGACAGGGCCAGTCTTCCGGTCACCCCCCAAGCTTTAGTTGTAGAGTCGAGGCTGTGCCTCGACCGGTTGAGCCGCAGGCTCAACGCTACACCTACACCCGGTCAATCATGTGGACTTCGCCTTGATACGGCCAGTCTTCCGGTCGCCCCACAAGCTTCGCCCGCACCGGATTGCGCCAAACATAATCCCATTTTTGCGCATAACTTTCATCGCGCCGCAAGAGGCGATCGAAAAAACCCGGCTGCCAAAAGCTTTTTAATATGGCGCCGGGCATCTCCGTCGGCTTATGACCAAGTCCCGACAACGCTTTGCCTAGACAGTGTTTCAAGCCGCTTTCCCACCGTCGCAAGGCCATGTCACGTCCGATGCGGACAAAAACGTGGACGTGATCCGGCATTAGAACATAACGTCCGGTCGCCACGTTGAATTCCAACCCGCGCTCGGCGTAATTGCGGAATGCAGTATGAACCGAATCATTGACCAGCAAAGGACGTTTCAACAACGTATTGAAGGTTACAAAATAAAGCGGCGCGTCGAAACGCTGGAAGATGGCGGGTAAGCGCGGGGGAACCCGTTTCAACTTGCGTTCCATAAAAGGAAAAAGTCCCTCGTCTGCAAAACTATGTCGAGTCGAATTGTTGGGAAAAACTTTCGGCTCGACCAAACAGAAACCAAAAAATGACCACCTCCGAGCCCGCCCGTCTTATTCTTAAAATCGCCTCCTATGACCGGAGACACCGGGCGGCCAAGCCCATGCCGGTGATACTTAGCGCCAAGAGACCGAAGGTCGCGCCGCCGTCGGGTACGCTTTCCAGGGCTAACTGGTTCTGCACACCGCCCCCCGACGAGTTACTGAGTTGCAATACACCCACGTCAAAGTTATTGCCGCCCGCCGCGTCGAAGGGGTTGCTAAACTCCGTTTTGGCTAGCTCGACGTAGGGATTGCTGTCAATCGAGCTTAGGTTAATGTCCTCGTCCTGATGCATGAAATACCAGATGGCATTTTGTAAATTGCCCGCAGACGTATTATGACCGCTGTCGTTATTATAGTCATAACCAGCCAAGGTGCCATGGGCGAACTGCGAATAGAGCCACGCCGTGCCTTCGGTCAGGACCTGGCCTTCGGAATTTTGCGAACTTAGCACTCCGGTGATTTGGGTGCTGGGATAAATATAGACGTTATCTTCCACGCAAAAAGTCTCGAATGTGCCCAGCCCGCTGATGCCAGAGGGAATGGACGATTCTCCAGCGACGTAGCCGGCCAGGTTGATGCCGCTGCCCGAAACCACCGTGAAGGTAAATTCGCCGCCTGAGCCCGTTTGCCAGATGCCGTAACCGGTGCCGGCAGTCCCGACGTCAATAACAACCGCTGGATTGGCCCGAAGCGACGGAGTGAGGAGGCAGCCAGCCAGCGCTGCGATGGCCAGTATTTTACGTTTAACGATCATTGTAAATTGTCTTCTAGCTGTTGTTTGCCCAAGTCAGCGCGCATTCTCACGCCTGACTGTATTGGATTTAAGCAGCTTAGGTGCCAGAGACGAGGTCCCGGGGTGGAGCGTTAACAATAAGTTTACGTAACATACTGTGCAACAACAATTTGAGCCAACAATGCCGGGCTTTAGGCTAAATAGATTAAGGCCGCATATTTCGCAAACCGGCCTTGCGATCCTGGTTTGGAAGCCCTGCGGCGGCGGTCCGGCCAGATAAATTGGCGGCTCGATTCGGGCGCATAAAACAATTTTTAAAATGACTTGCGCAAGGTGAGCCGCGCCCGTAAGGTGAGGGCTGGCATGGATCGCGGGGTGGAGCAGCCTGGTAGCTCGTCAGGCTCATAACCTGAAGGTCGTGGGTTCAAATCCCGCCCCCGCAACCAATTTAGGGCCTGGAACAAATCGTTCCAGGCCCATTTTTATTGGTGTTTTTTCACTTTCCTCATTTTCGACGTGCTCAGATGAAATAAGGCGAAAACAGGGAAACATGGGATTCAAAAACAAACACATCCACAAACACAACCAACACACATCTGGCCCACAACAGCTTTAATGGCATCGCACGATCTACGCCCGCACAAACTGCACCGCCGCTTTCCGAGGACTTCCCGCAAGAACGCGCCTCAGCAAACCATCCCAATGCAATAACCCGTGACCGCAAGCATAGAATGAAGCAAATGTACGGTGACCCCTTGGCAAGTGTTATAACGACCCCGGCGGGACCGCACAAGCGGCAGTTTGCGGGATGCAGTTGAAAAATAGCGCGCACGGTGCGCGTCTCTTCTTGACAGTACGCCTCTGAGGATACCCTAAACATTGCGCGCACGGTGAGCGGCAGCGATTTCGCATTTGGTGATATAAAGAGACTCGTGATGGAAAGGTATGATGAGAAAAGAACGATGTCGCGGCATGGAACGGCCCGGAAATGGCAAATGCATCAACGCCCGGAAAAGTGTCGCGGATGGTAAGTGGCACCGGGGCGATTTGACCCAGTTAAACCAAATTAAACCAAAACCTGAGCTTCTATGACACAAACAAAAAGACCATTATGCGGATGTTTTCTCTTTGCCCTTTTATGCGGCATGGTTGGGGTCCAGAACAGTATTCCTTATCCACGCGCTGACTCATGCCCACTGCGAACTCACCTTCCATCAACCCTTGCGGTGGTAATCAACGGCCACCGAGCGGCTATCGAGTTCAATGACCGAGTAACCCCAGGGCAAATAGCGGGCGGCGCCTTTTTGATCGGGATGCTCGAGTCGCCAGGCGATGACCTTCCACCCATCGCCGGTTTTGATAACCTCCCATTCGGCGCGGTCGGCCCAGTTCTCCTTTTGCTCCAACAAGCGCCGGGCTGCCGCGATTTGGTCAGAATAGCGGCCTTGCGGGTCCTCCGCTTGGGACATGCGGGCGGTTGTGCCGCCGCATCCGCAGAGCAAGGAGAGCAACAAAGCGAAAATCCAGCATCGAGCCATCCGATCCTATCGGCGGAACAAACGACTTCATTTAATTTCCGAAGGCAAACCTCACCCGCCGAAACGGGCTTTAAGTTTAGTTTCAGCTTCCCGCCATGAAATTGACTTCTTGGGGTTTTCAATGGGTGTGAGACAATATTCTTCAATAGTCGTTAGACGTTTCCGGGCCAAAGCGGAACTGGCGTTCCGCACTCCATGGCGCTTCGCGCACACTGCCGTCGCCGAAGAACCGGCAGGTTTTGGACTGCGTGCGCGTCAGCGCCGCTTTCCCGCGGCGTCCGTCATTTGCATCGCATTAAAGAATTTTGCCTTACACCCGGTTTCAATTTGCCGCGAATTTCGTGCGCAGACGGGCGGAGAATTCTTTGAGGCGGGCGGGGATCGGGCATCAGGAGGAACTGACTCACACTTCGTCTAATGCAATCGGCCGAGTTGAAAGTCAAGGGACGAACGCTGGATTTGGTAGTCGTATTTGGCGTCGGCCCCGGCGATTTGCGCGGACGTTTGGTTGAGTTCGGCCTGGCTCAATTCGATGATCGAACTGATGCCGCCTTTGTAGCGGGCCTGGGCCAGCAGCAATGCTTCGTTGGAGTTTTGCAGAAGCTGTTGCGTCAAGGCCAGGCGTTGATGGGCATACTCGGCGTTAAGTTTGGAAACCTGCACGTCCTGAATGATGGTGTTTTCCTCGTCGCGCAACGTTTCGTCGGCGGCGCGGGCCCGCAGGTCGGCTTCCCGCCGGCGCGCGGCGTAGAAACCGCCCGCGTACAAGGGTAGATGCAGATTCACGCCCGCCGCGGCATAATCGGGCGGCAGTTGCGACTGGCCGGTCGGAACAATGCCCGCGGCGCCCACCGCGTTAATGGTCGGATAGATTAGCTTTTCCTGGGCTTTGGCAAATTCGCGGGCGGCGTCGCGTTGATAACGGAAGCGCGCCAGCTCAGGACGTTGACCCAGCGCCTCAAAAATCAGCGAGGACATGTCGTTGGTCAGAGCGGCGGGCACCGGTTCGTCCGTCAATTGAAAGGTCTCGGGCTTGGGGGGGCGTTCGGCCAGTAAAGTCGAAAGGACGGCAAAGCTGGCGTTAAGATCATTGCGCGCTTTGGCCAGCAAGATGACTGCCTGATCGTAATCGACGCTGGCAAAACTCACCTCCAAATCCGACTTCAGCTTATTCGTGGCCAAGGTTTGAATTTCCACCAAAACGAGTTGCCGCGATTTCACCGTCTCGGCCGCCACTGCCAGAACCGATTGCGCGGCCAGCGCGGAAAAATAGGCATTGTTGACTTCCAATAAAATCTGGGCGCGCGTCGCTTGCAGGTTCATTTCCTCGGCGCGTGTTTGCAAGTTGGCGCTGCGAGCCAGGTTGCGGGTGCGCCCAAAATCGGTAATAAGCTGGCTGATGGTCACGCCGTCGGCCTCGCGGTCGTAAATCACCGGATTATTGAGCGCTCCGGCGGCAATGCGCGTATCGTTCGGGTCCGCTGTGCCGACGGCGGTGGCGCTGGCGTAAATGTTGGGGAAAAATGCGGACTTGACGGCCCGCGCCGATTGCCGGGCCGCCAAGGCGGTGAGAGTGGCCACCGAAATCCGCGGATGCTGGCGCATGGCGATTTGCTGCGCCTGCCGCAGGGTAAGCGGGCGCGGCGGCGATTCGGCGGCTGCTCCGCGAAAGGCCAGCGTCACGGCCAGCAACAACACACTAAATCCTCTCATGCGGTTTGCCCTCCCGGCATGGCCTGCGGCTGCTTCCGCTCACGATGGCGATGAACCAGCAGGTAGGCGGCCGGCACAATAAAAACAGTCAACACGACTGATACGGCCAGCCCGCCGATGATGGCGCGGGCCAGCGGGGCGTAGGCTTCGCTGCCAGTGCCCAGCTTCATCGCCATCGGGATTAATCCAATCAACGTGGCCAGGGAAGTCATCAGCACCGGCCGCAAACGGACACGGCACGCCATCACCACCGCTTCCTTGAGTGAACGTCCTTCTTCGCGCAATCGGTTGGTGAATTCCACAATGAGGATGCTATTCGAGACCACGATGCCGACCATCATCACCACACCCATGAGCGACATCACGTTGAGGGTTGTTCCGGTGAGAAACATGATCAGCAGCACGCCGGTCAGCCCGGTCGGAACCGCCAGCAAAATCAGGAGCGGATCAATAAAAGATCGAAATTGCGCCACCAAAATCAAATAGACAAGGAACGTGGCGAGAATCAGGCCCAGACCGAAGCTGCGAAACGACACCTCCATGGCACGGGCGGAGCCGCGAACTTCCACGCGCACGTTTTCCGGCAACTTGGCGCCGCGAATGATTTTTTGGACGCCACTCAAAACTTTGCCCAGATCCTCGCCCGAAGGCGAAACGTACACATCCATTTCGCGCCGGAGTTGGTAATGATCCACCTCGGTCGGCGATTCGACGTGGCTGATCCGGCTCACGTTATCCAGCCGGGTATCGTGCGATGACTTGCTTCCGCGCAGTGGAACAGCCGCGAGGCCGGCGAGATTCTTTACATAGTTCTCCGGATATTGAACGGTCAGCATGTAGTCGTTGCCGCTTTTGGGATCCACCCAAAAACTCGGCGCAATCATCTGGTCCGAAGCCAGCGCGGTGATGACGTTGCCGACCACCTCCTTCTCGTTCAACCCGAGTTCGCTGGCTCGCACGCGGTCAATGTCCAGTTTCAACGATGGATAATCCACATCCTGAGGCACGAGCACATCGCTTACGCCCGGCAGCGCGCGGACTTGTTGGGCGATGTCCGTCGCGGCCTGGTGAGCCTCCTTGAGATTCGAGCCACTGACTTGAATGTCCAACGGCGCGGGCAGGCCGAGATTCAGCACGGCATCCACCAAACCGCCGGTTTGGAAATAAGAGGAAAGCTGCGGCAGGTCATTTTTTAAATGTTTCCGCACCAGGTTCATGTAGGCAAAGCTGCTCAACTTATGTCCGTCCTCCAGCCCCACCTGCACAAAGGCCGTGTGCGGTCCGGAGTTGGGCGTGTAGATCGAGGAAAAGCCCGGAGTGACGCCGATATTCGAGACGATGATTTTCAACTCATTGGTCGGCACGACTTCGCGCACGATGCGCTCAACTTGAGCCACCAATTTATCCGATAGTTCGAGGCGCGTGCCGGTGGGCGCCTTGAGATTGATCACAAACTGTCCGGGATCGGTGCGGGGAAAATACGCCTCGCCCACAAAGGGATAAAGCGCGAGACTGAGAATGAAAATTGCGCTGATGCCCAGCACGGTGGCAACGGGACGCAGCAACGCTTTGTTGAGCGAACCTTCATACCCGTTGAGCATTGCGGTAAACTTGCCATTGAACCCGCGGTTGAATCGCGCGCCCCAGCTTTTCGCCTCGCCATGATCGCCCTCAACCTGCGGCTGATGCCCCTTGATCAACTTCGCGCAAAACAGCGGCACGACGGTCATCGCCACTAAATAAGAAGCGAAGAGAGACAGAATTACCGAGAGCGCCAGCGCGCCGAAGAGGAACCTGCTGACACCGTAAAGAAACGTGACGGGGAAAAAAACCACCGCCGTCGCCAGCGTGGCCGCCAGCACCGGCAACGCCACCTCCCGGCCGCCGCGTTCCGCTGCGACTTCCGGCGACTCACCCAATTCCAAGTGGCGGAAAATATTTTCCAGCACGACCACCGAATTATCAATGAGCCGGGAAAAGGCCAGAGCCAGACCGCCAAGAATCATGGCGTTGACCGTGTTGCCTCCAAGCGAGAGGGCGATAAACGCCGCGAGCGCGGAAAGCGGTATCGACAGAAAAACCGCCACCGTGGCCCGCATGCTGCCGAGAAAAATCAAGATCAAGAGGCCGGTCAACAGCAGGCCGATCGCGCCTTCGTGAATCAGATTTTCAATCGCGCTCCGCACGAAGACGGATTGATCGAAAACCACTTTGGTCACGAGTTGCCTGGGCACATCCAGCAAATGCGAGACGGCGCCCTTGATGCCGTTCACCACCTCAATGGTGTTGGCGTCGCCGCCTTGTTTCAGTACCGGCAGATACACGGATGGCTGGCCGTCCACGCGGACGATGTTGTTTTGAATTTGCGAGGAGTCCTCGGCCCTGCCCACGTCGGCGACGAGCACGGAAGCGTCACCGATTGTTTTCAACGGAAGCCGGTTGATGTCCTTGATCGCGTTGATCTGGCTGTTGACGTAAAGGTTGAAATCGTAAGGTCCGATTTTCACGTCGCCGGCGGGCAGAATTAAATTGGCCTCGTTGACCGCGCGCACCACATCCATCACGCTCAGTTGGTGCGATTCAAGTTTGAGCGGATCCACATACACCATGATCTGCCGGTAGCGTCCGCCGAACGGCTGTGGCACGGACGCGCCAGGCACGTTGGCGACCTGATTGCGGACATTGTATTGGCCCAGGTCGCGCAGGGCCGCTTCGTTCAGTCCTTCGCCTTTCAAGGTGATCAAACAAACCGGCAAACTGGAAGCGTCGAATTTCAAAACCACGGGCGGCAATGTGCCGGGCGGCAGCTTGCGCAAATCCGCCATCGCAAGATTCGCAATGCTGGTGACGGCCGAGTCGGCGTTGAACCCCGGCTGAAAATAGATTTTAATCAGACTCACGCCCGGCAGCGAACGTGATTCGATGTGATCCACGCCGCTCGCCAGGGTAAAAAAACGCTCGAAGCGGCCGGTGATATCCGTCTCAATTTGCTCCGGGGGCATTCCTGAAAAAAACGTGGCCACGACCACCACGGGAATTTTGATGGGTGGAAATAAATCCACCGGCATGCGCACCAGGCTCGTCACCCCAACGACGCAGGTGATCAGGCAGATGACGATGATTAGATAAGGATAACGTATGGCAAATCGGGACATAACCGTTTTTAAGAGCCGTGCCTCGCCACAGCGGCGCGGAGTGTTTCCAGCGAGAATTCAGGAGCCTGACAGAGAGAAATAATGGCCCGTTCCCGTTCCTTGATGCGAGCAGCCACGGCGGGAATCTGCGCGGCGAGGTCAAGGGGAACGATTTGAAACCCATGCTGGTCGCCATGCAGCAAATCACCCGAGTTTATTTTCAAGCCGGCGATTTCAACGGGCGCGCCGAATTCAATGATGTGAACATAGGCGTGAGAGACGGCAAGGCGGCTGCTGAACAATTGAAATCCAAGGCTTTGAGCCGCAGGCAGATCGCGCACGGAACCGTTGGTCACTGCGCCAATGCAGCCCAAAGCGTGAAGAATGTTCATGTGGACGGCTCCCACCAGGGAACCCAGACCGATTCGCGTGGCCATGTCCTGCACAACCACCACGCGTGGTGACGGCAAGGACAGGATATAGTCCCACACATCGGTGCGGTCGGCGTACAAGGCAGCCGTCGTGGGCGGGGCGGAGCCGCGAATTTTCAGAGTGGCGGCATAACCGACCATTGGCTCCATCTGCGGAAACAAGCAATGCACGCTGCCGTCGGCAAAGCCTTCATTGCGGAGTCGCGTGTGGAAGGTCTCGATGGCATTCGCCAGGACACTCGCGTCAAGTTGCCGGAGGGCTTGTAATTGTTCAGCGGAAAGTTTCGAGGGGTTTGTGCTCATGATGTTGTCTTTGAAGCAGCAATAGGCGTTCGTTTCCAAACGAGAACCGGCGACGGCGCTCGACCTTTCGACGAGCTGGCTGGCTTGCCGGGCGCGCTTCGATTCGGCAGGTAAAAGTTGCGGAACCGTCGAAGCTGGAAAGCAGCCGTTTCATGGCACGGTGGGCTGGCTGACAAGTTTTGCTTCGACTTTCTGGCCCGGATGCACCAGTGAGCGATCACCGATCATCACCCATTCGCGTTCTTTCAGTCCGGAGGTCACCTCATATTTCTCCGGTGTTTCCAGACCGAGGGTGACCGGGCGGGCCTCGATTTCATGATTGGGGTTGATCACATAAACGGTCGAGTCCTTTGCACTCCCGGCCGCCAGGGTGGGGATTACCAGAACGTGCCGGCGCTGTTCGACTTTCAACACCACTGCGGCATACATTCCCGGCACAATCTCCAGCTTGGGATTTTCCACTTCCATTTCAGTGGTCATGGTGCGGGTATCCTCGTTCACTTTATCTGTGAAGCGCGTGACCTTCCCCGTGAACGTCTTGCCCCCGAGCGAATCCACCTTGACGTCAACCAACTGGCCCAGGTGAATGTCTCTTACGTAGTTGACGGAAACCGGAAAATCGAGCCTCAGGTGGTAATTATCCGAAACCCTTAACAAGGAGCGGCTGTCCGAAGCCGTCCCAGCTTGGATGAGCGCGCCTGGGTCGGCGGAACGGAGGGTGATAACCCCGTCGAAGGGCGAGGCGATTTGGGTATAGTTTACCAGCGTTTGCAATCGCTCGACGTCCGCCTTGCTGGCCGCGATGGCGGCAGCGGCGGCAAAATTCTTCGACTGTGAAGTATCGAGGTCTTGTTGGGCGACGAGATTGGGGTGTTTGACGTTGACCGATTGCAACCGCGTATACATCAGGTTCGCATTCGTGTAGTCCACTTCGGCCTTTTGTTGCATGGCCATCGCGCTATGGAGTTGATCCTCCAATTCCGGGACTTCAATGGTGGCCAGAAGCTGGCCCAACTTGACTTTGTCGCCGAAGTCCACGTTCATTTTATCCAGATAACCCGAAACCTTGGCATGCAGTTCAACTTCGACATAAGGCCGAAACTCAGCGGGAACCGTAATTTCATTGGCCAGATCTGCGCGCGTTACCTTGGCGGCGGCCACGGTTACCGGCGCCGCTTCAGCGACGGTGGCATGGGAGCGGCCTCCCCATAAGCTCAAAGCAACGCACAAGACCACTACCGCTCCCAAGACAAACAAGGTTTTCCCGTTCAGCCAGTTCGCATTTCGGTTCGGGCCGGCCGGCTCATGAGTGTCCGTGGCGACGATGTTCCGTTCCGTCTTTTGCGTTTCCATGTCTTCAGCTTGCATTGTTAAACTCCAATTTTCCGTTTTTAGCGCAGGCGAGGGCAATTCCACCTTGAACCGGCTCCCAACCCCTTCGGCGCTTTGGAAATCAACCTGACCGCCCTTTCGAGTCGTCAATCATAATGTTAACTAAGCGCAGGAAGCGGGGATTCATGTCTCGGCCTCGTCGCTGATGGAATAGCCCACCCCGCGCACGGTTCGGATCAGTTTTTTCGGATGCTGGTCATCCACCTTGCTGCGCAGATGGCGGACATACACATCCACGATGTTGGTCAGCCCTTCAAAACTTTCGTCCCAGACATGCTCAATAATCATTGTTCTTGACATAACTCGCCCCGTGTTCGCCGCCAGATATTCAAGAAGACTGTATTCCTTGGGCGTCAGTTCAATGCGTTTTCCGGCGCGCTTGGCCAGTTGTTTCAAGCGGTCAATTTCCAAATCCCCAATTCGCAGGATGGTGGACCGATCCGTTCCACCCCGGCGCAGCAGCGCCTTGACTCGCACGAGCAACTCGTCAAAAGCAAAAGGCTTGGTCAAATAATCGTCGGCCCCCGCCTCGAAGTTTTCCACCTTCTCGGGCGTGCCGGTGCGCGCGGTTAAAATGAGGACCGGCGTCTGGGAACGTTGACGCAGCCGCTTGAGAATCTCCAACCCGCTCAGGCCCGGCAGCATCAGGTCAAGGA
>Ga0209483_1001664_pt1 | contig 16595 bp, 13 predicted proteins | sample NGEPerA_FD_184508 | JGI IMG/M metagenome (GOLD analysis project Ga0209483, IMG submission 184508) | Arctic peat soil microbial communities from the Barrow Environmental Observatory site, Barrow, Alaska, USA - NGEE PermafrostL2-A... | ecosystem: Environmental > Terrestrial > Soil > Wetlands >... | reverse complement strand
CCCGAGTGGCCTGACGCAGGTTGCGATATCGCGCCAGCGCCCACAAGGGGAAATACGCCCGGTAGCCGTGATAGCGGAGATAGAAGACACGCGGGAATCCGACCGCCGTATAGGATTCCTCGTCCCACAAGCCGTGCGCCTGCTGGCTCGCAAGAAGATACTTAACGCCGCGCGAAACGGCCGGATTCTCCGCCTCGCCCGCCGCCATCAGCCCCAGTAGCGCCCAAGCGGTTTGCGACGAATTCGACACCTTGCCCTCGCCACGCGGCCGGTTCGGCCAATAAGACGCGCCATCCTCGCCCCAGCCGCCGTCGTCCCGTTGCTTCGACAGCAGCCAGGCGACGGCGCGGCGAATCGCCGCGTCGCCCGAATCGACGCCCGCGGCGTTGAGCGCGCACAGCACCGACCAGGTGCCGTAGATGTAATTGGTGCCCCAGCGGCCGAACCACGCGCCTTCCTTCGTCTGCATGCGCCGCAGATAATCGAGCCCCGCCGCCAAGGACGATTTATGCGTGCGGTCGCCGAGCTGCGCCAAGAGCGACACGCAGCGCGCGGTGACATCCTCGGTCGGCGGATCGAGCAGCGCGCCGTGATCGGCGTAGGGGATGTAGTTCAGGTAATAATATTCATTGTCGGCGTCGAAAGCCGCCCAGCCGCCGTTGCGGCACTGCATGCCGACCAGCCATTCGGTCGCGCGCTCGACGGCATTGCGGTAGCCGTCGCCGCCCGCGCGGTGCAGCGCCATCGCCACCACCGCCGTGTCGTCGAGATCGGGATAATGCGGGTTGAGATACTGGAACGCCCAGCCGCCCGGCCGGACATTCGGCCGCCACACCGCCCAATCGCCCGCGAGACCGAGTTCCTGGCGCGGCACCAGCCAATCGAGCCCCTGCCGCGCCGCGCGCACGGCAGGCGCGCCGCCCGCTTCGAGCAACGCATGCGCGGCAAGTCCGGTATCCCAAATCGGCGAGAGACACGGCTGGCAATAGGAGCGCCCCGGCGTTCGCACCAGCAGCTTCTTGAGCGCCTTGCGGGCGATTGTCGGCGCCGGATCGTCCTTCGCGAAGCCCAGGCAGTCGAACATCATCACCGCATTGGCCATCGCCGGGTAGATGGCGCCGAGCCCGTCCTCGCCGTTGAGCCGTTCGCGGACGAAAGCAACCGCCGCGTCGATGGAATTACGGCGGTGCGCCTTCGGGAAATAGGGCTCCACCACGCGCAGCAGATCGTCGACGACGTTGAATATCGCCGCCCAGAATGCGCCGCGCGCGTGCGACGGGCGGGCGGCGGTGCCGGGCGCGAAGAGCTCGCCGATCGTCACGCCGCGCGGGTTCCGCGCCTGCGGCTTCAGCGCCATCAGCACCAGCAGCGGCACGGTGACCGTGCGCGACCAATAGGAAACCTTGTTCAGATGGAACGGGAACCAGCGCGGCAGCAGCATGATCTCGACCGGCATGACCGGCACGGCGCGCCACGGCAACGCGCCGAACAGCGCGAGCTGGATGCGGGTGAAGACGTTGCTCCGCACGGCGCCGCCTTGCGCCAGGATCGCGTCGCGCGCGCGGATCATGTGCGGCGCATCCGCCGGATCGCCCGCCGCCTTCAGCGCGAAATACGACTTGACGCTGGCCGATAGGTTGAAATCGCCGTCGTGAAAAAGCGGCCAGCCGCCATGCGCGCCCTGGGTCGCGCGCAGATAATGCGCCAGGCCGCGCTGCTCCTCCGCGTCGATCTCGTCGAGATAGTGCTGCAGCAGGATGTATTCGGCCGGGATGGTCGCGTCGGCCTCGAGCTCGTAGGCCCAATGGCCATCGGGCTGCTGCGCGCGAATCAGCGCGTCGGCGGCGGTCTCGACGGCCCGGTCGAGGCCGGGCGGCAGCGTAGCGACGAAGGTATCGGCCATCGGGTCAATCTAACAAATAAGACGCGGCGGTGAAGCCCGAGCGTATGGCGCCTTCGATCGTCGCCGGCAGGCCGGTGTCGGTCCAATCGCCGGCCAGCGCCAGGTTGCGCCACGGCGTCGCGGCGCCCGGCCGGCGGGCGAGCTGCGCCGGCGTCGCGGCGAAGGTGGCACGCCGCTCCTTGACGATCTGCACCGGCGGCACCGGGTCGGAGGGCAGCTCATAGGCGGCGGCGACGTCGCGCCACAGCAGCTCGGCCAGGCGCCCGTTCTCGGTTTCAAGCAGCCGGTCGGCGGCGCTCACCGTCACCGACAGCACGTCGGTCTTACGGAAGACCCATTCGGCGGTGCCGCCGATGATGCCGACAAAGAACGGTGCCGCTTGGCCGATGGCGATGCGGTAATGCGCGTTGACGATTGCATGATAGGCATCGGGCGCGGAAATCGCCGGCGACAGCCGCGCCACCATCGGCGCCGGCACCGCCAGCACGATCCGATCGTCCGCGCCCAGCGCCACCGCGCCGGAATCGAAATCGAGCGAAGCGACACGCTCGCCGGCGAAGCCAAGCCCGCGCAGACGCGCCGCGAAATGGACCGATGCCCCGCGATTGCGCAGGAATTCCAGCGCCGGGTCGATCAGCGATTCGGACAGGCCCTGGCGGGGAATCAAAGGCTGGCAGGCGGCGCCCCCCTGGCCGAAGCTCTCCTCCAGCACGCGCGCCAGCAGGGACGCGGCGGCCTCTTCCAAGGGCGTGTTGAGCGCGGCAATCGCCAGGGGATGCCACAGCCGGCGATAGATCGGCGTGTCGGGACGCAGGATCGCCGCCACCGTTTCGTCCGGCCTGGCACGGCGCAGCTTGAGCGCGGCAAGATATTCGCCAAGATTTGTGCCCGGCACGCGGCGCGACGGCGACGCGATCCACCACGGCAGTCGGCCGCGATTGAGCCGCAGCACCCAGCGCTCGCCGCTCTGGCGATCGAGGAACGGATAGACCGATGCCGCCGGCCCGGTCAGCGTGGCTCGCGCGCCGATGATGTCGAGATAGCGCATGGCCGAGCGATTGCCGGCGATCAGCAGGTGATTGCCGTTGTCGATGCGGCAGCCGAGGCTCTGGTCGAAATAGGACCGGCAGCGCCCGCCCGCCTGCGGCGCCGCCTCGTAGACCGTCACGGCCTCGCCCGCTTCGGCGCAGCGCACCGCCGCGGCCAGGCCGGCGACACCGGCGCCGATCACATGCACAAGCCGCGCGCTCATAAGAGGCCGTAGCGCAGCGCGTACCACAGCTTCAGCGGCGCCGGGATGCTGACGCGCTTGTCGACGCGCCGCCAGCCGCGCTTTTCCAGCCGCGCCAGGATATCGGCATAGACCGCGCCCATCACCGCCGCTGGCCGCATCGTTCCCGGCGGGCAGCGCGCCATGGCGCGTTGCGCTTCGGCGAAGCAGGCCCGCGCCTTGTCGGCGATAACGGCGCAAACCGCGGGCAGCGCCGGGTGCGCCAGCACCAAGTCGGGCTCGCGCGTGGCGATGCCGTTCCCATCCAATAATTCCCGCGGGAGGTAGAGCCGCCCGCGCGCCGCGTCCTCGGCGAGATCGCGCAGGATGTTGGTCAGCTGCAAGGCCATGCCCAGCGCATTGGCGACGCGGTCGGCATCGTCCGGCGGCGCGCCGAAAACGCGCGCCGACAGCCGCCCGACGGCGCAGGCGACGCGGTCGCAATAGAGCTCGAGCTCGGCCATGGACGGCGCGCGGATGTCGGCGCGCGCATCCATTTCCATGCCGTCGATCACGGCGAGGAAATCCGCCTGGCGCAGGCGGTAATCGGCGACCGCCTGGGCCAGGGCGGCCGACAGCGTGCCGCGCGGTCGGCCGGCATAGAACGCGGCGATTTCCCGCCGCCATTCGGCGAGCCCAGCCTGCTTCGCCGCCGGCTTCTCGTCGCTGTCGGCGATGTCGTCCACATCGCGGCAGAAGGCATAGATGGCGAACATCGCCTCGCGGCGCGGCTTCGGCAGGAAGCGCATCGCCCAATAGAATGACGTCTTGGCGGCGGTCACCTGGGCCTGGATGCCGGCGCGGCCGCCCCCTGCGCTCCGCTCGACGGCGCTCATGTGCGACCGCCGCGGACGAGGCCCGTCAGCAGTGCCAGGACGAAATCGCCGCGGCTGAGCTTGACGCGGCCGGCCAGCGGATCGCCCCGGCGCAGACGGCGCGACAGCCGACCGGCGAGGTTGACGATCACCGCGCATTCACGCCGCAGGCCGGGGCTGCGGACGCCGCCGGGTAGTGCCCGCGCCGTGGCAATGAGTTCATCCGTGCGGTCCAGCAACCGGTCGATGACGCAGCGCAGGCCGGGGCTCGATTGCTTGCCGCGCAGCGCCTCGATGTCGGCGCCGCAAGCGGCCAGCTCCCGCGCCGGCAGATAGACGCGATCGAGCAGGCGATAATCCTCGGCGCAATCCTGGAGATGGTTCAGCACCTGGAGCGCGCTGCACAGCGCGTCCGAGGAAATCCAGGTCGCGCGGTTTTCGCCGTGCAGATCGAGCAATTGCCGCCCGACCGGCGCGGCGGAATAGCGGCAGTAATTCATCAGATCGGCCCAATCGGCATAGCGCAGCTTGGTCGCGTCCATGCGAAAGGCGGTCAGCACGTCGTGGCAATGCTGCGCGGTCGTGCCGGTAGCAACGAGGCTTTGGCGCATCGCGCGCGCCGCCGGCGAATCATCGCCCCCATTCTTGCCGGAATCCGCGCCGTCGAGCACCGCGCCCATGCGGTCGAGGCGACGAAGCTTGTCGGATGATTCGAGCGCCGGATTGTCGGCGATGTCGTCGGCCTGGCGCGCGAAGCGATAGAAGGCGTGGACATGCGGCCGCAGCTCGCGGCGGATGAGCCACGAGCCGACGGGAAAATTCTCGTCGCCCGCGCCCTTGCCGGACGGCGTTTCGACCGCTCCGTTCAGCGCCGGCTGTGCCACGACACTCTTCCCTTCCATAACCCGCCCTTGCCGCGCCGGTGGCGCCATGCGGAATCGATCGTCGCCGCCAGATAGACCAGCGCGACCAGCGGAAGCAAGGGCGCCCGCCAGCGCCCCAGGCCGTAAAAGCGCAATATCGGCGCATAGGCCGCGCTCATCATCGCCCAGGCGAGCAGCCCGAGCCACGGCGCGGCGCCGGTGAAGAGCAGGAGCGGCGGCGCCAGAAAGGTGATTCCGAGACCCAGAACCGTGCCGGCCAGGCGCGCCGGCGAATAGTCGAGCTGCGTATAGGCCGTGCGCGCGATCATGTTCCAGATGTCGGCGAGCCGCGGATAGGCACGCAGGCTGCGGGTCGTGGTCGAAAGGCCGATCCAGATGCGCCGCCCCTCGCGCTTGACCGCCCGCGCCAGCGCGCAATCGTCGATCAGCTCGCCCTTGATCGATGCGAGGCCGCCGATACGCTCGTAGGCGGAGCGCCGCAGCAGCATGCAGCCGCCCGCCGCCGCCGCGGTGCGACGCGCCGGATCGTTGGCCCAGGCGAAGGGATAGAGCATGGCGAAAAAGAAGACGAAGGCCGGGATCATGAAGCGCTCCGCCCGGCTCTTGCAGTTGAGCCGCACCATGAGCGAGACCAGGTCGCAGCCGCGCCCTTCGAGGCGGGTGACGAGCCGCGTCACGTTCGAAGAGTGGTGCCTGATGTCGGCATCGGTGAACAGGAAAAGTTCCGGCGCGCCGTCCGTCGTCGCCGCGCGCACGCCTTCCGCCATGGCCGCGAGCTTGCCCGTCCAGCCCGGTTCCAGCGGCGGCGCCGAAACGATACGCAGCCGTTCTTCCGGCGTGCCGGCTTTCGCCGCCGCCTGGCGCGCGATATCGGCCGTGCCGTCGCCGCTGTGATCGTCGACCAGCACGACGGAGAAGCTACCGGGATAATCCTGAGCAAGCAGCGATTCCATGGCGGCGGCGATCGAGGCGGCCTCGTCGCGCGCCGGCACCACGGCGACGACGCTCGGCCATTGGGCGGGCGGTGCGGGGAGGGTTTCCGGCTGCACGCGCCAGAAGAAGCCGTGCCCGAACAGCAGATACGCCCAAATCAGGACCGCCAATAACGCCAAGAACAGCGCGGCGCTCATCGGCAATATCCCGCGTGGCGGAACCAGGCTACAGCGTCGGCCAAGCCCTGCTGCGCCGGCCGCGCGCGGTAGCCCAGCTCGCGCTCCGCCTTGGCCGAGGAGAAGAACATGAGGTGCCGCGCCATGCGCAAGGCATCGAAGGTCGTCATCGGCTCGCGGCCGGTGAGCCGCGCCCAGCTCTCGGCGACGAGCGCCACCGGCCAGACCGCCGCGATAGGCAGCCGCACTTTCGGCGGCGATTTTCCGGCGATCTCGCAGATCAGGCGCAGGATCTCGGCGAGCATTAAATTTTCGCCGCCGAGAATGTAGCGCTCGCCCACTCGGCCCTTCCGCTCCGCCAGCAGGTGCCCCCGCGCGACGTCGTCGACATGCACGATGTTGAGCCCGGTATCGACATAAGCCGGCATGCGCCCGGATGCCGCCTCGACGATGATGCGGCCTGTTGGGGTGGGTTTTACATCGCGCGGCCCGACCGGCGTCGAGGGATTGACGATCACCACCGGCAATCCCTGCCGCGCGAAGTCGCGCACCACCTCCTCGGCCATGAATTTGGAGCGCTTGTAGGGTCCGATGATGCCGTCGAGCGAGGAGAGCGTGGTCTCGTCCGCCGGTTTGCCGTCGCCCGCATGGCCCAGCGTCGCGACGCTGCTGGTATAGACGATACGCGCAACCCCGGCGTCCCGCGCCGCCGCCATCAGGTGCCGCGTGCCGTCGACATTGTCGGCATACATCACCTTGGGATCGCGCACCCACAGCCGGTAATTGGCCGCGACGTGATAGAGCGCGCCGCAGCCCGCGACGGCGGCGGCGAGGCTCGGCGGCTCGGTCAGCGAGCCGAACCGGATGTCGACGTTCAGGCCCTGCACGTTGCGCCGGTCGCTCGACGGGCGCAGCAGCACGCGCACCCGGCGCCCCTCGGCCAGGAGCGCACGGGCGACGGCCGCGCCCACGAAGCCGGACGCGCCGGTGACGAGCACGGGCTTGCCGATATCCGCCATGCTGTGCTGTAGGCCGCTCCTAGCCGACCGCTTCGCGCGGGACGCTCGCCGCGCGGTTGCCGAGGGACCGGCGCGCCACATCGCGCGCCTCGGAATCGAGCGCATAGATGTCGTCGAGGCTGCCGATGCCCCTTCCGGCCAACGCCTCGACCGTGCTTTCGACGATGCGGACAATGTCGAGGAAGCCGATGCGATGGTCGAGGAAGGCCGCCACCGCGATTTCGTTGGCCGCGTTGAGCACGCAGGGCGCGCCGCCGCCGGCGAGCAGCGCCGCGCGCGCCACGCGTAGCGCCGGGAAGCGCGCCGGGTCGGGCGCCTCGAAGGTAAGCTTCGCCACCTTGGCGAGATCGAGCTTGGGGCTTGGCGCCGGGATGCGCCGCGGCCAGCCCAGCGCGTTGGCGATCGGCGTGCGCATGTCGGGAGATCCCAGCTGCGCCAGCACCGAGCCGTCGCTGTAATAGACCAGGCCGTGGATCACCGATTGCGGATGCACGACGATTTCGATGCGTTCCGACGCAAGATCGAACAGATGATGCGCCTCGATCACCTCGAGGCCCTTGTTCATCATGGTGGCGGAATCGACCGAGATCTTGGCGCCCATGCTCCAGATCGGATGCGCCACCGCCTGCTCGGGCGTGACGTTCGCCATGTCGGCAAGCGCCCGCTCGCGGAACGGGCCGCCGCTGGCGGTGAGCACGATGCGATCGATGGCGTGTCCCTGCTCGGCGTCCAGCACCTGGAAGATTGCATTGTGCTCGCTGTCGACCGGCAGCAGCCGCGCGCCGCAACGCTTGGCCTCCGCCGTCACCAGCGATCCGGCACAGACCATCACTTCCTTGTTCGCCAGCGCCACCATCGCGCCGCGTCGCACCGCTTCGAGCGTCGGCGCCAGGCCGGCCGAGCCGACGATGGCGGCCATCACCCAATCGGCGGGCGCCGCACCGGCGGCGGCGACCGCGGCCGCGCCCGCGCCGGCCTCGATGCCGCTGCCCGACAGCGCGTCCTTCAACGCGCGATATTGCGCCTCGTCGGCGACGACGGCGAATTTCGCGTTGAGCCGGCGGGCCTGCGCCGCCAGCTTGTCGGCGCTGCGCAAGGCGACGAGCGCTTCGACCGCATAGGCGTCGCGGTCGGCCTCGATGAGCTCGACGGTGTTGCAGCCGACCGAGCCGGTCGATCCGAGGATCGTCACCCGGCGCGGAGCGGCCTTGTCACCCGGCATATGAAAGCGCTCCCAACCCGCGGGCGCCCTGCCGGCGCCGCTTACCCAACTCATTTTATTGATAAAGCCCGCGCTAGGCCCGCGTAAAGCTTATTCGGGACTTTTCTTTTGGCTTTCAAGGAGTTGGGCGACCCTATCGCGCAGGTGGAACAGGTGCCGGTCGCGGATGCCGAGCCCTTCGAGGCGGGCGGCGGTGTCGAAGAGATAATTCGCGCAGGCGCCGAGCGCGCCGCTGGCATGGGCGATGGCGTCGATCACCTTGTCCTCGGGCACCAGCCCGGCATAGCGCGGATGCGCGCGGTTGATGAGGAAGGCGATGGCCCAGCCGCGGCCGCCCTTCTGGGTGACGACGCGCAGCCAGCGCGGGCGATAGGCCGCGGTTATCATCTCGCGCCGCCACAGCAGCTCGAGCTCCTCCTGGGCGATGGGTTCGGCAATGCGATAGGCGAGGCCGCGGCAGGCGCCGCCCCGGTCCAGCCCGAGGACGAGGCCGGGCCGCGCGCTCGAGCCGCGCCCGAGATTGGTCCACAGGCAGAAGCGGCGGTGATAGCCATGCACGGTGGCGATGCGCTGCTCGACGAAATGGATCATCGGGTTCCAGATCAGCGAGCCATAGGCGAAGAGCCAGACATCGCCGCCGCCATCGGGCCGGGCCTTAAGGATCGCCTGAACGGATGCGCGGTGCTCCGCGTCGGTGATCAGCTTCGCCGTCGGATCGGCGACTTCGAGCAGCTTGCGCATGGTGCCGCTCAGCACCGCCTCGCGCGTCAGGCGGTGTGGGCTGGGGGGCGGCTCTTTCCCGGACATCCGAAAACGATAGCATCGCGTGCCCGCGCGCGGAACGGCGCCCGATGCAGGGCAGCCGCGCCAGCCCAGCGTAACAGGCGGCGGCTTGACAGGCGAAGGCGGCGCCCCAACTCTGCCGCCATGCCGGTAACCCTGACGCGCGACGGCGCGATCGCGCTGCTCATCATCGACAACCCGCCGGTCAACGCCATGGGCCACGCCGTGCGCGCGGCGCTCAAGGCACGGCTCGACGAGGCGGTGGCAAATCCCGAAGTGCAGGCGATCGTCCTCGCCTGCGCCGGCCGCACTTTCGTCGCCGGCGCCGACATCGCGGAATTCGGCAAGCCGCGCGCCGAGCCGCTGACCGCGACGCTGGCGGCGGCGCTGGAGCAAAGCCCGAAGCCGGTCGTCGCGGCACTCCACGGCACCGCGCTGGGCGGCGGGCTCGAGATCGCGCTCGGCTGCCATTGGCGCATCGCCGCCGCCGGGACGCGCCTGGGCCTGCCCGAGGTGAAGCTCGGCCTGTGCCCGGGCGGCGGCGGCACGCAACGCCTGCCCCGCGCCGTCGGCACGGCGCGGGCGCTGGAGATGATCGCCGGCGGCGAGATGATCGCGGCGCCGGTCGCGCTCGAGGCCGGGCTGATCGACGAGATCGCCGGCGGCGAGCTGCGCCCGGCCGCCATGGCCTTGGCGCGGCGCGTCCTGGCCGAGAAGCTGCCGATCCGGCGGCTCAGCGAGATCGGCGTCGCGGCGGAATCGCCCGACACTTTCGACGCCTTTCGCGACGCGATCCGCCAGCGCCAGCGCGGCCGCGAGGCGCCGCTGAAGGCGATCGACGCCGTCGCGGCGGCATCCCTGCCCTTCGCCGAAGGCATGGCGGTGGAGCGGGCGACTTTCGTCGAGCTGGAAGCGGGCGCGCAGTCCCGCGCGCTGCGCCACGCGTTCTTCGCCGAGCGCGAGACCGCAAAGGTGCCCGGCCTCGCCAGCGATCTGAAGCTGCGGGACATCGCGCGCGCCGCGGTGATCGGCGCCGGCACCATGGGCAGCGGCATCGCGCTGTGCTTCGCCCAGGCCGGCATACCGGTGACATTGATCGAAAGCGACCGCGCGGCGCTGGAGCGCGGCCTCGCCGCCTTGCGCCGCAGCGCCGAATCCCTGGCCAAGCGGCAGAGCTGGAATGCGGGCGCGGTCGAGCAGCGCCTGGCGCTGGTCGCGTCGGCGCTCGAGCTCGACGCCGCCGCCGATGCCGACATCGTCGTCGAGGCGGTGTTCGAGGAGCTCGACCTCAAGCGCCATGTCTTCGCGGCGCTCGACCGCATCGCCAAGCCGGGCGCCATCCTGACGACCAACACCTCGTACCAGGACGTCGACGCCATCGCCGCCGCGACCAAGCGGCCCGAAGACGTGCTCGGCCTGCATTTCTTCAGCCCGGCCCATGTCATGCGGCTGGTCGAAGTGGTGCGTACCAAGCGGACGGCGCCGGCGGTGCTGGCCTCGGCATTGGCGCTGGCGCGCAAGCTGAAAAAGCTGCCGGTGGTGGTGGGCGCGGCGCCGGGCTTCGTCGGCAACCGGCTGCTCTACGAGCGCTCGCGCGCGGCGGAGCTGCTGTTGCAGGAAGGCGCCTCGCCCGCCGAAATCGACAGGGCGATGGCCGGCTTCGGCTTTCCGATGGGGCCATTCGCGGCGTCGGACCTCGCCGGGCTCGACGTCTCGTTTCGCGCGCGCCGCGCCGCCGGGCAAAGCTCGCCGATCGCCGACGCCCTGGCCGAGGCCGGCCGCCACGGCCAGAAGACCGGCGCCGGCTATTACCGCTACGCGCCGGGCAGCCGCAAGCCTGAGCCCGACCCCGAAGCCGATGCGATCGTCGCGCGGGTGCGCAGCGCGCTGGGCGCCACGACGCGGCGCGATTTCACGGCCGCCGCCATCGTCGAGCGGCTGATCTATCCGATGGTCAACGAGGGCGCGCGGCTCCTGGAATCAGGCATCGCGCTGCGCCCCGGCGACATCGACATGGTCTGCATCCACGGCTACGGCTTTCCCGCCCAGCGCGGCGGGCCGATGTTCTATGCCGACGAAATCGACTTGCGCACGGTGCGCGACGCGCTTGACCGCCTGGCCCGCGCATCGGGCGATGCGGCGCTGGTGCCGGCGCCCCTGATCGAGCGCCGGCTCAAGGAAGGTCGCGGCTTCTTTTCCTAGCGCGCGCCGATATAGGCGATGCGCCACAGCGTGCCGGAGCCGTCGTCGCTCATGATCAGCGCACCGTCGGGCGCCACGGCCACGCCGACGGGGCACCCCCAGACATTGCCGTCCGCCGTCAAGAACCCGGTGACGAAATCCTCGTAGACGCCGGTCGGCACGCCGTCCCGCATGCGCACGCGGATCAGCTTGTAGCCGGTGCGCTTGTCGCGGTTCCACGAGCCGTGCAACGCCACGAAAACGTCGCCGCGATAGGCAGCGGGGAACTGGCCGCCGCCGTAGATCGTCAATCCCAGCGGCGCCGAATGCGGCTGGATCAGCACGTCGGGCAGCACAACCTTGCCGGCGAGCTCGGCATGCGGCGTGTCCTTGTGCCGCGGGTCGAGGTGGTCGCCGATATAGAACCAGGGCCAGCCGTAGAACGCGCCTTCCTTGACGCGGGTCACGTAATCGGGCGGCAGCTCGTCGCCCAGCCCGTCGCGCTCGTTGACCGAAGCGATCAGCGATTTCGAGGCCGGGTCGTAGGCGATGCCGACGGCGTTGCGCAGACCCGCGGCATAGACCCGCATATGGGTTCCGTCGGGATCGAAGGCGAGGATGTCGGCGCGATTCTTCTCATGCGCCTCGCCCTGCTCTTCGTCGTTGCTGCCCGAGCCGACGGTCACATAAAGCGTCTTGCCATCGGGCGCGAACGCCAGATTGCGCGTCCAGTGGCCGCCGCCGCTCGGCAAATCCTTGACGATTGTCTCGGGCTTGCCGCGCGCCGTGAGGTCGCCGTTGCGATAGGGAAAGCGGACGACCGAATCCTCGTTGCCGATATAGACGTATTGCGGGTCGGGGCCGGGCGGATAGAAGGCGATGCCGAATGGCCGCTCCAGCCCTTCGGCGAACACCGCTGCGTCGTTGACATGCTCCGTGCCCTTGGGTGCGCGGACGACGCGAATGCGCCCGGGCGCGCTTTCGGCGACGAAGATGTCGCCATTGGGCGCGGCGCGCAGCTCGCGCGGATTGTGGAGCCCGGTGAGGAATTCCGAGACGGTGAAGCCGGGCGGCGCCAGCGGCACGGCACCGGACGGCCGGGCGGCGACGCGCGGCGGATTGCTCGCCGAGCGCGTCGCATACGGCGCCGGCAGATCCTGCGGCGACAGATGATGCGTCAGGCCCGGCCGGCCGAGATCGTGGCCGCTCGGCGGCGGCGTCTGGGCGACCGCAACGGGCGCCCCCAGGAGCAGCGCGACGAGCGCAACGATGAAGCGGCGCATCCGAACCACCTAAATCTTGCCCCTTAGATTTTAAAAGCCTCCAGGGTCTCGGGCGCGAACAGCTCTTCCGGCTTGAGGCGACGCTGCGACAAGCCTTGCTCGTGGTGATAGCGCAGGAAGGTGTCGAGCGTGTGGCGATTGGGCTCGAGGCCGTAGGGCCACCAATCCTTGCCCATCAGGCGCTTGGTCTGCTCGAGCTCGGCGGTCTGCCAGGGCAGCATGGTCTTAGTCGAGGCGATCATGTCGAGCTCGGCATAGGCCTTCTGCTTGGCATGGGCGAAGGCCTTCAAGAGCGAGCGCGCCGCCCAGCGATTGGCCTCGTAGAGCTCGCGGCGCAGCACCAGCGTATGCATGATCGGGAAGATCCTGGTCTTCTTGAAATAGGCCTGCTCGATTTCGGCGAAATTCGGAAAGAGCCGCTTCACCTTGTCCGGTTCGGTATAGAAGGTCGAGGGCAGGCGCGGCGCGAACATCGCGTCGATCTCGCCGTCGGCGATCATGCGCGACAGCGTCTGCCGCGGGCCGATCGGCGCGACCTTGAACTTCGCCGGCAAATCGAGCTTCATCTTCTCCTCGCGGCCGGGCTCCTCCTCGCCGCCGGTGAGATACTGCATGCTCGACAGATCGACGCCGTATTCGTCGGCAAGAATGCCCTTCATCCAGACGATGGCGGTGAGCTGGTATTCCGGGTTGCCGATCCGCTTGCCGACGAGGTCCTTGGGCTCCTTGATGCCGCTCTTGGCCGAGACGGTGAAGCAGGAATGGCGGAACATGCGCGACGGGAAGACCGGAATGGCGACGAAATCCTTCTGCGCCTTCATCAGCGACATGCAATAGGAGGACAGCGACATTTCCGCCGCGTCGAATTCGCGGTTGCGCAGCATGCGGAAGAAGGTCTCTTCCACGACCAGCGGCAGCATGTTGAGGTCGATCCCCTCGGCCCGCACCGTGCCGTCGGACAGCGCCGCCGTCCGGTCGTAACCCCAGCAAGCTAGCGTCACCCGCAGTTTCGACATCCCTGCCCCTCGTTATGAAAATGGCGCGTGTCTCTCGGCGCGCCGGCGAACTATCATAGCCGGACCCGTCCAACAGAGGAGCAGATTCGATGAGCAACGTCACCCTGGCCGAGGCCTCGACCATCGTCGACAAGGCGCTGGAGCACGGCCGCGGCCAAAAATTCAAGGCGCTGACCGTCGCCGTGCTGGATTCCGGCGGGCACCTCGTGGCGTTCAAGCGCGAGGACAATTCGTCGATCCTGCGGTTCGAGATCGCCAGCGGCAAGGCCTGGGGCTGCCTCGGCATGGGCTTCGGCGGCCGGGAATTCGCCCGTCGCGTCGCGGCGGCACCGCATTTCATCGCCGCGCTGACCGCGGCCTCGGGCGGCCGCGTCGTCCCGGTGCCGGGCGGCGTCCTCATCCGGCGCGACGGCAAGATCGTCGGCGCGGTCGGCATCTCCGGCGATATCTCGGAGAACGACGAGGCCTGCGCCGTCGCCGGCATCAAGGCGGCGGGACTGGCGCCCGACACCGGCGAACCCGTCTGAAGCCGTCGATGAGCAAGGTCGTCCCCTTCCAGGTGCCGCCGCGCGCGCCGCCGGTCGAGCCGGAATTGCTGCGCTCGGCCGTCTTCCTGTTCGGCGAATATCTGGCGCGGCTCAAGGCCGAAACGCCCGAACCCGACGAGGACGGCGACGGGGAGGACAGCGGCGAGAAAACGCCCGAGATCGAGACGCGCGCCGTGCTCAATCTCTTCGCCGAGGAGCTGGGCACCGGCGTGGCGGTGACGCTGGCGCTTTTTCTGCGGGTCACCGCGCTGTTCCGCCTGCTGGCGGCCAATCCGGCGCTGGCGGGAATGGCGATGGACCCCGACGGCGACAACACGCTGGCGGAAGACGCGCTATTGGCCGCCGCGCGTCTCGACCTCTCGGTCAGGCGCGCGGGCAAGGAAGGCAGCGCCGATTTCGACGCCCGCGCCTTCCGCCAGGCGCTGATCCGCGACTAGGAACTCCCGAACGATCCGCGATGGACCCCGGATTCAATCCAGGATACCGTTCGCATGATGAATGCTGCGCGGTCGAGGATAGGAATCATCGTGCGAAAAGACATTGGGCTTGGCGGCGTCGTGGTCGTATCCGGTTTGCTCTTCTGCTTCACGCCTTGGGCGGCGGCGGCCGAGTACTCTGTCCAATTTGGCGAGCTTCGCGGGGCCGACCATCAAACCGTCCTGCCGACGAGCAATATAAAGCTGTGCGATAAATCGACCGGCTACCGGTTTGGGTACAAGATCGTTCCGCCAGGCAGCGGTTCGTATGAATATCACGCAATAATCTATTTGCCGGCGCCAGCGGCACAGATGGAATCAAAAAATTCGGTCATCAGCGAAGGAGGAAAACAGATTAAAACGGCGGCCAAGAACGTAATCGGCCCCAGCGTCGACGAGTTTGGGTTCGACAAGGGGGATCCGAGCGGTTCCTGGAAAATCGATGTCGTCGTTCAAAACTCAGTGGTTGCGACAATCAAGTTCGACGTTGCTGCTGCCGGTAGCTGTCCCTAGCCGCGCCGGCGCGCAAACCCAAATAGCTACTCGGCGGCCGGCGATTCTTCCGCCGCCATCGGCCGCGCCGCGCGGCGCAGCATCAGCAGCAGCGGCACCGAGACAATCGTGATCACCATGATCAGCAGGAAGACGTTGACGTAGGACTGCATCGCCGCCTGACGCGTCACCTCGCCGTTGAGCGCCGCAAGGCCGGCCGGCATATGGATGTTCCAATAGGCCTGCACCGACGGATCCATCAGCGCCGGATTATAGGGCGTCATCTTCTCGGCGAAGGATTGGTGGCCGATCTGGATGCCGCGCGCCAGCGCGCTCTCGACGAAGGAGATGCCGATGCTGGCGCCCAAATTGCGCACCAGGCTGAAGATGCCGGCGCCTTCGGTGCGCAATTTCGGATCGAGCGTCGCGAAGGTGATGGTGGTCAGCGGCACGAACAGGAACCCGAGGCCGAAGCCCTGCACCAGGCCGTTGACGATGATCGGCCATACATCCATGGCGAGGGTGAAGCCGGCCATCTGCCAGAGCGAATACGACGTCACGATGAAGCCGAAGAGCAGCATCAGGCGGTTGTCGACCTTGCCGGAAAGCCGGCCGACGATCAGCATCGCCGCCATGGTGGCGATACCGCGCGGCGCCAGCAGCAGCCCCGTCGTTACCGTCGGATAGTTGAGCAAATCGTGCAGGAAGGGCGGCATCAGCGCGAGCGTGCCGTAGAGCACGACACCGATGACCGAGATGAAGAAGCAGCCGACCACAAAATTGCGGTCCTTCAGCAGCGCGAGATTGAGAAAGGGATGCTCGGCGAGCGCGTTCCATACCGCGAAGACCCACAGGCAGGCGACGGCGAGGCCGCAATAGATTTGGATCTCGATCGAGCCGAACCAGTCCTTGAGCTCGCCGCGATCGAGCAGGAGCTGCGCCGCGCCCACCGCGATGCTCAGCATGGCGAAGCCGAAGAAATCGAACGGCCGGCCGCGACTCGTCGTGGTCTCGCTGAGAAAGCCGGAGATGCCGAGGAAGCAGAGAATGCCGATCGGCAGGTTGATATAGAACACCCAGCGCCAATTATAGGAATCGGTGAGCCAGCCGCCGAGGGTGGGGCCGAGGATCGGGCCGAGCATGATGCCGGCGCCCCAGATCGCCATCGCCTGGCCGTGCTTTTCGCGCGGATTGATGTCGAGCAGCACCGACTGCGACAGCGGCACCAGCGCCGCGCCGAAGACGCCCTGCATCAGGCGGAAGGCCACCATCTGGCCGATGCTGCCGGCGAGGCCGCACAGCACGGAAGCCGTCGTGAACCCCGCCACCGACAGCAGGAACAGCCGCTTGCGGCCGTAGCGCATGGCGAGCCAGCCGATCGGCGGCGTCGCCACCGCGGCGGCGACGATGTAGGAGGTCAGCACCCAGGCGACCTGGTCCTGCGCCACGGAAAAGCTGCCCTGCATGTTGGGCAGCGCGACATTGGCGATCGTGGTGTCGAGCGCCTGCATGATCGTCGCCAGCATGATCGAGACGGTGATGAAGCCGCGATGCGTCGGCGCGGCGCCGGCGCATCGCGGCTTCATCACCGTCT
>Ga0209483_1001663_pt1 | contig 16597 bp, 13 predicted proteins | sample NGEPerA_FD_184508 | JGI IMG/M metagenome (GOLD analysis project Ga0209483, IMG submission 184508) | Arctic peat soil microbial communities from the Barrow Environmental Observatory site, Barrow, Alaska, USA - NGEE PermafrostL2-A... | ecosystem: Environmental > Terrestrial > Soil > Wetlands >... | reverse complement strand
TGATCAGCAACGTCCGGGGAGTGGCGGCGATCCAGGTGTCGGGCTTCATGCTATCGGCTTCCAAGAGGCCAAAGACGGAGACCTTTTGATTATCGAGCGTGGTAAAGTAGTCGCCGTCGCTGGCTGGAGAAGTAGCGCGGCCACGCCAATCTCTGACCCGCTGAAGCACGTTGCCACCTACAGTGACCACGAGATTCGGATCGATATCCTTGTCCATTTCCACCAGGACTGCGCCACTGGCAGTCGATCCAGGGATGGCCGGTGCCGGATCGTACGCGATCTGCCGGATTTTGAGATTGGCGGTGTTGTCGGGTAGTTCGATCGATAATTGGTTCCTTTTCACATCTTCGGGATCTGCGGAGTTGGTCTCGCTCCAGTCTTCTGCACCAATCAAATCGGCGCGGTCGTGGGTGTGCCATTCTTTGCTAATCGTCAGAGTCAGCGTCCGGAATCCATCGGCGTCTTTCGTCAACGTATTGAGACAAGCCTGAGGCACCACGACATAGGCATAAACGCTGCGTTCGCCGGGGGATACCATTTGCTCGTTCGGCGAAGGCCCAAATCGCCACCCAAACTGGTTGGTTCCGGTGCCGAAGCCGCTGATGTAGATCGACTGCAACATGCTGTTGTTGAGCTGTTCATGCAATCTTTGATAGTCGCCGGCAAAGCCGATTCCGCTGAGAAGTTTCAACATGCCGGCGAAGAACCAGCCGTGCATCGCGGCGTTGAACTGGGAGATGTTGTAAGCGCTGGCGTCCGGATACATCTGTTCCACATGTGCGTTTGAGCAGGGCGTGTCTTTGCCATCGATGGTGTACTCCACGCGGGCGACTTTGTGGTTCTCGGAGCGTGTGGCGTATAAACCGATGTCAAATTCCAGAAGGTAAACATTGTTGCCACGCATGTCTTCATCCGCCAGCAGGCGCATTTGCTGTGAGGTGCGCTCGTGGATGAGGGTCATGAAGTTATCGAGTTGTCTGCTGGCAGGGTACGACGCGGCGGCTCCGAGCTGACTGAGCAGTGATTTCCTCACATCGTCCGGTAACATGCCCCAGCCGGATTGCAGGTTGGAGGCATTCAGGGCACTCGACTGGAGCAGGTTGCTGGCATCGCCGGGAGTTACCGTTGTGCCTCCGGACGGATCAGGAATTGTCGGACGATTTCCAAGGTCGGTGAGATCTGTTTGGTTATCCGTTAGCTGATCCTGGTCATTCTGAACCTTCGTTTTTGCGTCGGTGACTGCTTGGGCAGCGGCTGCCTTCTGATCGGTAGTCGCGTCGTTTCCCAAAGCATCGCTTGCGGCTTGCTTTTGGTTCAGGGCCTGCTGATCAGCGGTGAGGGCTTTGCGCAGCGCGATTTGTTGGGTGAGCAGGCTTTCGTGCTGACGATCCCAATCACGCCCTTGACGAATCGCGTTCGCACGATTGGTGTCGTAGTTCTGTTGCTGGATCTGTTGATTGCGCAGAGCGACAGAGTTTTGGTTGGCGATCGATTGATCGTAGGAGCCACCGAGCCGCAGCAGGGACTGGACCAAGTCGACACTGGTGCCCTGAATGGCGTTCGCGTCGAGCGGATTCGGCGCCACGGCGCGAGTGCTGTCCAGGTCGCGCGCCATCGCGTCGATATAGGGATACACGCGGTCGAATGTCCAGACACGCGGCCTTCCGGCGGTGATTTCCCCGGTTCCTGGGCGCAGGCGAATGTCCTGCTTCTTTTTCTGTTTCTGCCGCTTGCCTGCGCGGGTCGGCGCATCCGGGTCCGGTGGGGCAGAATTAGGTCCGGGAGACGTTGATGCAGTTGTTGGCTGGGGCGCTTGAGTGGCTTGATTTCCCTGGGCAAGAAGGCATGAAACAGCCAGGAAAGGTAGGATTCTTAACAGATGCCGAGAAACTCTGCGGGGCAGCCGCATAGCACGCCTCAAATGAATTTATTGGAATGACTGGAATCGCGGGTAGTGTAGCACAAACTTACATTTGGAAGATCAGAACAATTGGTTCAGCCTAAAATCTCGCAACCGTTGGTACAGGAACGGCTTGTCTTCACCTATCCCGATCTCAACGTGGGATTCAGCGCTCAACTTCTCTCCCCACGGGCAGAGGCCGCGTTCTTTTGAGAGCGCAAAGCTTCTGCAGTTGGGCAGCAGCGGTCAATCCTGCCACGGACCGCCAGCTTGCCAGGAATGGCTCCAATGCCCTTGGGTTGTCACTCCAAGAACCAATGGCATGAGGAACTGCTCGATGTCGCCGACAACGGTCTTAAGCGGGACGGCCTCGATGTAGAGCTTGTTCTTCCCGTTGAAGGCAGTCCACTGGAGTTGCTTCGATTTGTCCTCAAAGAACTCTGCGGTAAACGCGATAGGCGGTGCCGAAGGGAGGCTAGTCTTGCGTCGCTCAAATGTCCGCTTGATCGCTTCGGAGAGAAGCTGGCCCTCGAACGGAAAGAGCCGAGACAAGGCGCGCAGGTCGTGGAAGTCCTTCATCCGTGTATTGGCGATGCCGAGCTTCACCATCGCCTCGAACTTCTCTGCTACAACCGTCTCCCTGGGATAGGTGAGCAGCACGGCTGCCGGCCCGTCCAAGATAGTCGGGAACGCCGTCTCAACCGCCGGAGGCGTTACGGCGTCCCCGAACCCGATGTCGAGCTGCATTGGGATTCGGGCCTTCTCCAGATAGCCGAGGAAGCTGACCCGTATCCCTTCGTAGTCCGCCCCCTCTTTGATCTGGCGGGCGGTCACGCTCGATGGGTCGAAGATCAGTCCATCGTCCACAACCGGGAGAACACAGATCTCCTTGAAAGTGGCCTCGAAGCGGCGGGGATCGCCGGTCCCGATGGAGAGGAAATCTGCGTCCCGCGTTGGCCGGTGGGTCTCCTCCGTCCAAAGCTCAAAGAGCAATGCCCCTTTCAGAATGAAGGCCGTCTTGTGCTCCGACTGGCTGATACGAAAGAGCAGGCGTTCCAGCGCGTACTTCGTCAGCAACAGCCCAAAATCTTCCTTGCGCTCACGCGCGAGGTTGAGGAGACGCTGCCGAACGGAAGCTGCGACGTTGGTGACGGGTTTGCTCAAGAGAGCGATTCCATATACGGACGCATGACGTTGGAGACTCGGCAGACCTTCGCCGCCTCCCAGAGTTCATCCATCGTGGCCTTCTTTTCCCGATAGCACTCTCGAAGAGCTTGAATCGCCAGCTCGGTTCCAATCTTCGACCGGAACTTGAAACAGTCGGCAACGGTCTTCGCTGGGCTGTACACCTTGATCTTGGTTCCTTCTACAAGGTGCTCCGCAACACCGAACGTAAGGGCGTCTCCCGAGACTCGAACAACGCGAATGGGCGGATACTCGATGCGAGGCGACCATGCTCCGGGCTTGAGAGCAATCCAGACCTCGAAGGGGTTCTCTGTCGTGAGTTCGTGGAAGCGTAGCGCAGACGAGAGACAAACCACGGCGTTCGGCACCTTACGGCAGACCTCCAGCAGCGTCCGGTTTTCGCTGGGTGGATGGTCGGCTGAAGAGTAGAGTCCGCGGCCTACCCTTTCCAGTTTTCCCTCCCGGACCAGACGCCCGAGGTAGTTGCGGGGCACGGCCAGACGCTCCAGATCGGCAGACCGTATGACGGGCTGCTGATCGGCGAATCGGCGTAGGCGCTCCATTTGCGTCTCCATGTTCTGATTGTATCAAAGTCAATATAGTTATCGACATCTGATTAGTTTTTGTTACACTATGTACTTGACCCCGTCGAAGCTGGAATTACCCCCATGCAACTGGACGAATTGGTCGCACGGAAGTTCGCTGTGAGGAGTGGGAGAGGAGTCGTGATGCAATTCGACCTGACCGGAATTGACGAGATTGCCAGCGGGTGCGGTCTAGCGGTTTACGAGAAGAAGTGAAACATCAGGCTTAGGCTGTTCTTTGGCCCTTGCCGCGCTCCACGATGTCCAGAGCAAACCTTCCGCCGTGTGCCATGGCAATCGCGCTCGTGATCGTCCGCAATGACCGCGCCGTTCGGCCCTGCTTGCCAATCACCTTACCGATGTCAGAGGTATGCACACTGATCCGCAACGTCGGCAGGTCTCCGGCGACCGGCTGCACCGTCACATCGTCTGGGCGATCAGCCATCAACCGCACCGTCTCCAATAGCCATGCTTCGACTCGTGTCTGCTCATTCATACACCCTGAGACGTATGAGTCGATAAAATCGCTTCATGTGTGGTCGCTATTATCGCCGGTTGGACAAGCAGCGCATCGCCGATGCGTGTCCGCCCGAACTCGGCGTGAGATAGTACAAGCAATCACGCTTCAGAACACGACAATGCTCATTCTTTATCACGGCGGTGGAGCAGGTGACCTCGAACTTGAGGGCGAGTTAAGCCCCGAACTATGGGCTGGACTTCGCAGACGGTCAATCAGCTACCTAAGCCAACTTGGGCATACGGAAGCCGCATCGCTGCTAGAAACTCTCCCGTTCGAGCTATGGGAGGGGATCAACAAATTTGGTGACAGATTCGAGGTACTGGTCGCTCGGCTCGGTGTATCTAAATACCTCGCTCTCTCAATGACGCGGAAAACCACGAGATCCGACACGGTTTTGGAGCCATCGCTCAAACTGTTAGCGAACTAGGGAAAAACTACATTCGCTTCATCGTTGCCGAGGCTACCGACGATGATATGGCCGCGGTCACTACGCCCACTCTCGCAACGACATCGGGCACTGTCATCCGGGCATTAGGGGACTTTGAAGCCCTCATTCGCGTGGGCGGTGCCGTAAGCGGTGTTGACCGCGTTCACACCGCATTGCATGGGTACATGCTAGAGATTTGCAATCTGGAGAACATTCCGCACACCGATGAGGCCGACATAACCGCTCTGTTCAAACTCATCCGCCAGCATCATCCCAAATTCAATACGCAGCCGTCCGGTACAGAACCGCAGAAGGTCTTCAGGGGATTGGCTCAAGTCGTGGACGCCATGAATCCGGTTCGCAACCACAACAGCATGGCACATCCTAATGAAGCTCTATTGGAAGAGCCGGAGGCCATGCTCGTGGTGAATGCAGCCCGCAGCCTTTTGCACTACCTAAATATGAAGCTGCGCTAACGCCGCCGCGTGAGCTTGCGATGCTGTTCGTCTGTCAGCGACAGCCACACACTTCCCCGCCCTATGTTGAGCGCGTAGTCCAAGGCTTGTTTCGATGCGAGGTCTTTCACACTCCCCCGCGCTCTGCCATGGCCACAATCTTCGCCGGGTGTTGGACGGGTTCTGCGTGGCGATAATCCGGGCCAGGTCACGGACGAAGAACACGGCGCTTGGTATAGGGAACTCTTCGCGCCGAGCGTTGCATCTGGCATCTTGAAACCCGCGGACCTTGCCGGGTATCGCAACAGCCAGGTCTACATTCGGAAGTCCATGCACGTTCCTCTCAACCGCGATGCCGTGAGGGACGCTATGCCAGCGTTTTTTGATCTTCTTCGGGAAGAGACTCATCCCGCCGTGCGCGTCGTCCTGGGGCATTTTCTCTTCGTCTACATTCATCCATACATGGACGGAAACGGGCGTATCGGGCGTTTCCTGATGAACGTAATGCTGGCATCGGGCAGGATACCCTTGGACGGTCATATCGGTTGGGGATTGCAACGCTTACATGTGTGCCCTCGAACGGCCGAGGTGTCGGTGAGGACATCGTTCCCTTCGCCGAATTCATTGGTGGCCTTGCGCGAAGGGGTCTCGCGGGCGAGCCCTTGCCGGCTGTGCCGAAGTCTTCCTGATGACTCCCCCCGCGCAACCGGACGCTCGCTCTGTCAAGATAGTTCGATTATTGAATGATACTGACATACTCAGGTCGTTCAGTGAGTGACTCCGCGATTATGCACCAAGTGACGCGTTGGCGATGCATCGCCGAACTTCCGCGGTCCGTCGACAAGGTCACGTTGTTCCGCTAGGGCTGTTCCAAAAGGGTGCTCAACACCTGTGCCTTGATGAGCCCTTGTGAAATTCAGCAAGTCCTCTAGAAACCGCGCTCCCTGTCCCTGAAGGCTCGCGGAAACCGGGGTTGCATCCCCATGAAAACAAGACGACGAATGAGTGCAAAAGCATCGTTCCAGAGGTGTCGGTCGGTAAACACCCCCAAGCACCTCACTCAGCATATATACCCAGGTAGATGGGCCTCGTCGCTTGTTACTCGTCTTCTTCGAATTCGCTCTCTCCCCGCTCCCAATACTGAAAGTACTTCTTGGCTTCTCCCCAGCGACCTCGTTGAAGATTCAGCCTCGGCTCAGCAATCGCGATCGAAACGGCTTCCAGCATGTTTAGCGCTGCTTCAACAGACTGTGAAACTGACGCCGTATCGTCGGAAAGCTCATTGCTTTTGGTCACCCATTGGGTACCAAACCAAGAAAAGCGATTCCAGCGTTCGGACAAATGATCGTTTCGATGATGCTTGAGACGATTGAACAGGCGATCCTTACTGGCACCAGTTTGACCAACATAAACCAGTTCGTAGTCCGCATAGAGAGCGTAAATGCCTCGCTGTTTCCGGAAGTCCACTGACTTGGCTATGCGGCTCTTGGTGGCGGCGCCCAGTAGAGTCCCTGAGTTACCAACCCCCGGTTTACCCCAATCAACACGTTGAATGGTCCAATGCAGTCCATAGCTCTGAATCATCCGTCCCCTCTCAAGATAGCTTCGTTGTGAACGTCGGTGTTTACCAACAGCGAGCGAAGCGAAGCGAGGAAATCGCCAGGTTTCGCCACATCGATGGTGGCAAGAATGAGATCGGCATCACCGAATTCGAAGCGCCAGAGCATCTGCAACCCCGCTTGTGCGGCGATGCTGCCGTGATGTGGATACAGCAGAATCGTGGCGCGACTCTTATATACGCGAGCGTAACCATACATCTGATAGGCGTCTGACTGGGCGACATCGAAGTTATATCGCTTCGGATTGACATGCTTCCACTTAGTGTCAAGCACGACCACATCTTCGCCACGTTTGAAATAAAGATCTGGTTTCGTTTGAAAGACACTTCGCCCCGCTTCGGTGTGCGCTAAGCACCGCATCGGCCCTTGAAAGTGCACCAGGTAGCCAAGCGGCAAGCAGACCTTCCGGGCAATAGCCGCAACATATGCCTCGAACAAGAGATTCATATCAAACAGTAGCGCGATGCCATCCCGTTCTCCGCTGTGTACAGTCTGATACACATGGGAAAGTAGCTGACGTGCCAATGTGACAAGAATCTCCCATCGCCTATTGACCCGATCAATCGCGATTGCTCCTGACAGCACGTCGGGCACCGTTGCCGTCTGGACGTCCGTAAAATGCGCGGCTATCTCGCTCAAGAGACGTTGCGTATCGGCACGAACTGATCGCCGCCGGAGGAACTCGACAGCGCATAAGAGCAAGCGGTTAATGTCGGTATCCGCTGTAAACTCGTCATATTGACAGGCAAGCTTCTGTGGGCTTGCGGCCAGCTTTGTGAACTGTCGAGTTACTGCCATTTTTCCACGCAGGCGGCTTAGATCGTCCTCGTGGCGGCGATAAGCTCGCGACAGCCCAGCGCGAACCTGCGCCTGAAGTCGCCGTGCGAAAAGACCTATCAACAGTTCAAGTAGATCGTGGCTCTGGTAGTCGTGGCCCGTCACCTCACCGTCTCGAACAGGCACGTCCCACGCAATCCCTATCATGCGGATAAGCACACGGCGGGTCTCACCCAAACCAAGGCCTTCAATTTTCGGAAGGATTTCGAGTCTGATAGTGGCGGCCGCGATCATCCCCACGTACTGAGCTGCCTTGACTTGGTTCATACCTGTCCAACGAAACGCTTCAACGCCGACTGCCCCCTGCGCGTGATCGAGGGCTTCTATTTCCCGGACGGTAAAGCGCTTATCGTTAGATAGGTCACCAACCGAAGCCGTCTCATGCTCCCGCAGGCTGACGGTTCTCACACCAGCTCCGAGGCCGCTAGGTAGCCGTCGATGGCTATCTCACCCTGGTTGATCGAATAGCGGGAACGCTCTTCCCCTTCCTCTTGCAGCATGGGCGGCGCGGCAAGCTTCACCACTCTAATGAACCACCCTCCGCTGTCATTGAGCGCGGCGCAGACCTTCTCCCAATCATCGTAGAAATACTCGGTGAGCTGCGGAATGACCTTCGTCTGCATCACCTGATCCAGGACAGCCTTATCTTCGACTCCAGTGAAGAAGCTGTGGCCGATCTGGTGGTCGCGATCGAACAGCCACTCTACCCGCCGATTAACCGCCGACAGAAGGTTGCCGAGGTGGATGCCGCTCACCACCTTGTCCAAACAACTGTAGTCCGGCATCATTTCCGTGAAATGGAACCGACGCCGAAGCGCCGTATCGAGCAGCGCGATCGACCGGTCCGCAGTGTTCATCGTTCCGATGACATAGAGATTGTTCGGCACTCCAAAAACATCGTTCGAATATGGCAGTTTGACTGTGAGGGCATTGCGTTCGCCTAGTCGTTTGTCCGGTTCAAGGAGTGTGATCAACTCGCCGAGAACCTTCGACACGTTCGCCCGATTGATCTCGTCGATGATAAGAACGAACGATTCAGGCATTGATGACGAAGGAGCTGGATCGGTGGTTATCAACTCGCTCAAAGCCTCGAGCTTCATCTGGCTACGCGTCAGAAGGTAGCATGACACCTGCGACAGGTTCCCTTCGTGGATGATCTCGATTGGCAAAGACTCATCGAGGACCGCCAGCCATTTGACCAGGCGACGGTGATTCCCACCCTCATTCTGCGGGTGGAACTGGTAGTCCCCCGTTACCTCTCCGATCGCACGAAAGCGCAAATTGCCTTCGGATACAACAACAATGTCGCCCTTATTCATCGACGATCGAAATCGCCAGACTTGCGAAATGTTACCGCTGTTGCCTTTTGCACCCGGCTCTTCCTGTCGCCATCGATCAACTATGGTCTGATAGTCGTTATATTTCGAATCGGACCAATCGATGTCTCCTCCCCATCCCAAGACAATGTAATTTCCCTCAATCGCGGCTTCGTAGATATGGCTCTCGGTGCGAGCTCGGCCTAGTGACATCTTGAAAAACTGCCGTCCGCTAAAGTCGAATTTGCCGGCCTTCCCGCCGCGCTTTCTCGCCTGTTCTGCAAGTGCACAGATGTCGCGGAAAATACCGTTGCGCGGCTCGAGGCGAAATCCCGCAGTTGGCTGGCCAGTTTCGTCACCGTCAACATCACTATCGGTGACGGGGCGGAGACCTTCAACAAACTCCTCGTATCCGATCGATTGGTGGAATGTCGTAAAGGTCACACGACTCGCCTTGACGAGGTCGTTGTAGGCCTCCATCAGTTTGTCGCGGTCGCTCGGGGCAGAACCGTTGCATATTTCGACCGCCAGCCGCGCTGTCGCCCACGTTTTTCCTGTCCCCGGGGGACCCAATAGGATCCTATTGAGCGGATGTCCTTGCGCGTTTGTCATAATTTCGTCGTCCTTGTCGTCATCGGCTGTTGTGCTAGGACCAATTCCCTGAGCGGCCCAATCGTCATCTGTCACGACCCAGAGGAAACCTTGTACATCCCAAAGGTCGCGAGGCTTCCAATTCCACCCGATCATTACGTCTCGAATACGGACAGCTAAGTCTAAGAAAGCCTGATACTCGTCGGCGCTTACGACCGCCGATTTGAATATTGTTTTCCCAGTCAACGCCTTGGCCGCTCTTTGCATGAACCGAGTTTTGATGCTGATTGCCTCCGACGGCTTGGCGAGGGCCAAAGCAGTACTGACGAGCGATCTCACTTGGCCAAACGCCGGGTTGCCCATGGCGCCCTTACTGATGATCGGATGGATGAGTTCGGCCGCCGCAGCAACCGCGACAGATGCATTGTCAGGCGACAAAACCAACTCCCCCAAAGCCAAGGCAGCTGTTTGCCGAGCGGACTCTCCGCCGGCAGCGATCTCTGCGTATGCGCGCCATCCAACAAAATTGGATTTCTTCGGATCGAGTAGGTCCAAGAATTTAAGGCCGGTCTGCTCTGTTTGACCGTTATTTCCGGCACTAAGGATCGTTTGCGCCTCGCTGATGAGAGGGTCTTTGTAGGCTCGCTCGGAGTCGAAATATGTACCGCTATCCTGGCCAAAATCGATAAAGTCGGCGCAACGCTTCAAAAACGTTGCTCGCATCGTCTCAAGCTCTGGCCAATCCGTGGCGGGACCTTTCGCGGTGCCTTGGGCATCTCGAAAGCGGCGATAATACCCGAGCGCTGATCTGAGGTGCGCAAGCCCTTCATAGAGGTTCTCTCCATCAATGAGTACCCGAGAGGGATTGGCTTTTCCCGCCGCTTTGTCTGCCGCAGAATAGGTCAAGCTATCGAGAATACGGCCGAACTTGTCGCGCTCGAACTGTTCGTCCAGATCGCCATATGCAGCCTCTAGACGCCGGGCCTCGGAGAGTTGCGTGGTTACAGTGGCAGATTGAAAACTGGCTTTGAGCCAATCACGATAGCCCGCCTCATTGGGCCGCTGTACGATGAACTGGAAACATGAAGGTCGCCTTTTATTGTCGCCCTGGAGGCAGCCTTGGGCGTTAAACCCAAGGACAGGTGACAACACAGAGAATGGGCGCTCTCACACACACTTCGAAACCTGAGATGTGCGCAAAAGCGATGATCCGATGGAGTGATGGAATTGTATCGCACTGAGCGAAGCGCCGGTCGCGGATGCCTATGAATGCCCGGAAGGACAGTGAAGGTGGGACAGTCGAACGCCCGACCGATTGGAACCCCGTGGCGAAAGAATGGCAGGTAGGCACACAGGTCGGAGAGGCACCGAAAGAAACTCCAATCGGGTCAGAGAATCAACCACCGCAGTGGGTGTCGAAGTTCCCCAAAGAACCCGAATAACGCTGGTCTCCTAGTTTCGTGACTGCGTATTGCAGATCAGGATGGATGTGCTTTCACGAGGCGCGCCGCTGTCGGGTCATAAGCATACTGCGTGATAGTCCCATCTTTGATTCGCTCGACTGCTTCGTTCACCACAAACAGCGGAACGAGAAACCACTCGCACGGTCTCACCGGATTACCGAAGCGATCCTTGATTTCAATATCCAACTGCACAGGATCGAACACCCGATGAATGATGTTTTCGAGCTTTACGCGGTTGATGTTGTATAGCTGGTAAGAGGCGATCACTTCCACGTCAGCCATTAGGAAAGTCGGGTCTAGACTCGCGTTGGCAATGCGCGTCTCTACCTTTCCTCCCGTAACGCCGATCTTATGCAGAACATCGCGGTTGGCCGCGACAACCGGATGCTCAGATTTGCTACGGAGAACATAGATTGTGCCACTTGCCAGATCGTCGTCAGCAGGTTGGTCCGCGAACAATGGTCCGGTTTCAGGATTGGTGATGAGTCGCCCGGATTCGTCACGGTAAAGTGCCCGCTGGAAAGACCGTATCAGCAGATTGCTCTCGGTTCCATTGTCATAGATGACACGCAACCGGCTGTCACGGCGGTCATATTGCGTTGTGAAATCCTCGCCCGTCTCTGCGACGTAGGCAATCTGCCCGCCAACAATGAAGTATTCGCCTTTCTGGATTTCAGCGAGCTTGATCTCGTCCATGTTATGCACGGGGAGCGTCTGGCGAATGCCGGACTTTAGCTCTCTCTGCACCTGCTCAAATAAGGGCTTGAAGCTCTCAAAGTCCTCGCAGACGGCGCGATTGGCGATCTCCTCGGCGGCGCGCTTATCGGCGCTCTTGCGGACGTGGCGTAGTTCCGTGATGCTGCGTGGCCCCACAGCTTCCTTCAGTTCGGCCAACAGTTCGTCGTCGTCAACCGTGGCGGGCGCAGCGGCGAAGGCAATCTCCGCACCGGAGAGCAATCCCTGATGATCGAGCGGCACAAGCAAGGTACGGCACTCCTCCAGCGCGCGCAGGCGGTCGAGGCGGACAGCATATAGCCGCTCGAAGATGTCCCGCTCTTCGCCATGCTGCGGAGCGTGTCCGTACTTTTCGACGAATCGCTGTATCTCCTCGAACCCGGCGATGATGCGCTCCTCGCGTGGCGGGCGTCCGCCTTTTTTTTGAGGCTCCGCGAAGTCGCTGAGTTCCGAGCGTAGTTCGTCGAGGTCTATATCACTCATAACGACCCTCATCCTTGTAGCGCACAAACGCAGCGGCACCTTCGGCCATCCGTCTTTCCCAGACATCCTGCGCATCAAGCGACGGAAGGCGTCCTCGCTCTTTCTTGAACTTCAAGGCTCGTACCGCAAGCTCCTTAGCATCCTCCGGCGTCAAAGTCGTCCGCTTGGCGGCAATGGCCGCCGCAACCTGTTTCAGACTATCCTCGCTCATCGTCTTTGCGAGGATGGCATAGGCTTCGCCGAACGGGTTGATACGGTCGATCAAGTCGATATCGAGTTCGCGCACATCCATTGCAAACCGTCGCACCCCATCAACCAGGGCGGTATTGGCGCTCGGCTCGGCGTTACCCTCGCTACCGCTGCCAACCGCGAACTGCTTGGCCTGTTGAGTGAGGTTGAGCGCGGCGATGGCGTGCTGCCGCACAACCTCCTGGTCGTCCTCGTCAAGTTCGGGATACTTGTCCTTAACGATTTTGCCCATGCGAACCTGGGTCAGTTCCTCTGGCACCAGTTCTTCGTCGAACAGACCACGTTCAATCGCGGTCTTGTCCTGTACGAAGGCAGCGATCACCTCGTTCAAGTCTTCCTGGCAGATGCGTGTCGCTTCCTTACTCTTTGGTTCAGCAAGCCCTTTTATCTCGATCTGGAATTGACCCGTCTGCTCATTGAATCCGACATTGCATTTGTTGGGATCATAGCCGCTTTCGCCGTAGTCGAAGCCCGGCTCAGGCCCATTCTCCCGGTGTTTTGGTTTGAACTCAAAACGCGGCGCAAGCACCTGCTCCATGAGCAGGCTCGCAGCGATGGCTTTCAGAGTATCGTTCACGGCCTCAGTCACGGCTTCTTCCGAAGCGTCCGGCTCGGCAATCAAGTTTGTAAAGCGCGTGCGGGACTTGCCAGGTGCGTCGCGAGTCGCGCGTCCGATGATCTGTACGATTTCGGTCAGGCTCGACCGATAGCCAACCGTGAGGGCGTGGTCGCACCAAATCCAGTCAAAGCCTTCCTTAGCCATGCCGAGCGCGATGATGATGTCCACATAGTCTCGGTTGTGCTTTTGAGCGGGGTCTTTGAGCGAGATGGAGACGCGGTCACGTCTAGCGGGATCGTCGTCCACCAGGTCGGCTATCCGCAGAACTCGTCCCTCGGGAGTCTTGACGAATTGGAATCCCGTTGCCGGGTCAATTCCTTGCCACTCGCCTAATGCGCCAATGATGTGATCCACCTCCCTGATTTTGTCCTTCGTGCTTTCGCGCGAATTGACATTGGGAATGTGGATGATCGTCTTTTCCGCTGGATCGAGGACATGCAAGATGTCATCCACATAGGAGCCGGAATAGAAAAAGTAGCCGATGTCGAGTTGCTTCAGGTATTCGTAGCCGTTGAGCTGTTCATAGTAGGTATAGGTAATGGTGTCGAACTTTGCTTCGTCGTCCGGCGCCAGCACTGCTTCGGCATCGCCCCGGAAGTAAGAGCCGGTCATTGCAACAACATGAACACGGTCGCGGGTTATCAACTGCCCAAGTTGCAGGCCGAGCTTGTTGTCTTGGCTCACAGAGACGTGGTGAAACTCGTCCACAGCTATCAAGCGGTCGTCGAACTTCTCCACGCCGTATGCATCCACGGCGAAGCGGAATGTCGCATGGGTGCAGACGAGCACCTTGTCTGTGCTATCAAGAAATGCACCAACGGCCTTGACCTTTCCCCCGTTGTCCCCACCTGGGGCATTGCACAGGTTCCATTTCGGTTCCACGCGCCAATCGGACCAAAAACCATACTTGGTCAAAGGTTCATCGTGGAAGCTCGCACCAATGGCCCTTTCCGGCACTACGATGATCGCCTGCTTGAGGCTCTGATGCTGGAGTTTGTCGAGAGCGATGAACATGAGCGCGCGGCTCTTGCCAGACGCCGGCGGCGATTTGATGAGCAGGAATTGCTCACCGCGCTTCTCGTAGGCGCGCTCCTGCATCTGTCTCATGCCAAGCGCATTCGCTTTGGTCGAGCTGCCGTTGCGGGCATAGGAAACGGAAATAGACGGAACGGACTTTATCTTCATAGTCTTGCATGTGCCTCCGCGTTTCCTTTCGTGACTGCCCCTGCCGAAGCAGTCATCTTAGTGTAGAGATCGAACAGCTTCTCAATCCGCTCCGTGTCATTCTTGAAGCGGCGTCCGATATAGATTCGTTCCAACACCTCGTCGTTCCGCTCATGAGCTTGGCGAAGGTCATCAGGCATGTCTTCGTGATCGTAGAGGTCGGCAATAGTGGCCGGGAAATGGTGTTCGCGTGCCAGCAGAATACCTTCGGCGCAGCGTGTTAGGTCCGCCTTGTTCTTGTCTGTGAGTGTAGGAGCTGGGAACGTGTTCCAGCCGAGTTTGTTGCCATAGGAAAAATCAGTACGCAGCCGAGAGCAGACTGTGCCGATCCACACAATGTGCAAACGTGATGCAATCAAAGCTAGATTCCACAAAGGTGCGTCATAAAGTGCGAAGCACTTGTCTCCAATAACCGGGCCGGAAGCAAAGTAGTCAACCGGAAGATAAGGTCTATTCTCAGAGGAGACACGAGGGACGACGATTGCTCGATTCCCGTTCGAGGCTGAGAGCTGAACGAATCTATACGGCGTAGAAGAGTGAGCGCGGGTAGAAGGAGCGGTACTCTTGTTTCTAAAGTCCCTTACTCGTCCTAAAATCTCAGCAATTGCGGGGTTCTTCAATGCTTCGTCAAGTCGTTTCTCTTCAATCCATAAGCATGCACGCGGCTCTGAGTGGATAAGTTCTTCAGAGCCGAAGAACTTCCTTATGAGACTGTGGTCAACACCACGCCCTTCTACAAGTACGCGCGCTTCTGCTTGGGACATTATGAGATTGCCGCCGTCTTTTGGCATATTGCCGAGATACATTTGCCCGATCTGTGACAGCGGCACCTCTCTCTTGATAACAACGGTAGTCGAGTTCGGTACGAGATAAGGCCCTATGATATTCACCCTTCGAGCCTCAGCATCTGAGTACAGGAAGCGCTCCTGCCTCTCTTCCCGAGACAGTCCGATAATTATTACCGTGACGCCAGCTTTGTCACTGGCAAGGTTTGACCATTTGAATGATGTGTGGGCAAATGAAATCTTAATACCTGCCCGAAAAACAAGTGGCCACAACAAGGCCACCTGTTCACCTTGGCAGATTGAGTTTGTCGCAACCAGTCCTGCTGCCGCATTCGTATCCTTGCAGTACTCGGCTGACTTGATAATCCAATTCGCTACATAGTCTAGCGAAGCGAATGATCCGGGATATCGAGCAAACACAGATTGAGTTTCAATCTTTTCGTCGGAACCTTTTCTGTTACGACCCTTATAGGGAGGATTCCCGCAGATGTAGGTTTCACCACCCTCATTCTCGAAATCGATCTGTGCTTGATCGAGTGGAGTACTAAAGAGGTCGTCCGCTCGGAATTGAACCCCCGTCCCAGTGGACGGGCAAACGCTCAACCAATCGATTCGCAAAGCATTACCGCAGCTGATCCAATTCTCCTTACGAAGTGGCAGAAACTCGGCCAGTGCCAACTTCTCTCCGCGATACAGCACGTCGCATTGGTACTCTGCGATCACCAGTGCGAGACGAGCGATCTCCGCTGGAAAGTCGCGCAGCTCGATACCACGAAAATTCTCCTTTGGAATCTCAGAGCGACGGTCGGGTTCGCTCCGACGCTTGTTGATCTCCGCTTCTATTGCCCGCATCTCTTTGTAGGCTATGACGAGGAAGTTGCCGGAGCCGCAGGCCGGATCGAACACTCTGATTTTCGACATGCGCTTACGGAGGTTGAGCAACGAGCGCGGGTTGTCTTCTGCTTCCGCAAGTTGAGCTCGCAAATTTTCGAGGAAGAGCGGATTGAGCACTTTGAGAATGTTCGGCACGCTGGTGTAGTGCATACCCAGCTCGCCGCGTTCCTCATCCTCTGCGACGGCCTGGATCATGGACCCGAAGATGTCTGGATTGATCTTCGTCCAGTCGAGATTGCCGATATGCAATAGGTAGGAGCGCGCAATCCTGGTAAAGCGGGGCGCTTCCATGTTGCCAGAAAACAAGCCACCATTAACGTAAGGAAATGTGTTGGCCCAACGAGGCAATCCTTCGCGTTCTCGATCTTCAATCTTCGTATTCATTGCGCGGAACAGAGCGCTGATTACCTCATGGGTATTGGACGAGTCTTTCGCGCTCATCTGCGCGACGGTCTCGGTGAACAGGCCTTTGCCGTGGAAGATGACAGTGTCCTCGGCGAAGAAGCAGAAGATGAGTCGCGCCATGAAGTGATTCATGTCATGGCGGCGTTCCGCAGTGCCCCACTCGGGATTGTCCTTCAGCAATTCAACATAGAGCCGGTTTAGGCGGCTGGTCGCCCGGATATCGAATGAGTTTTCGGCGATTTGCCGGACGGTCGTGATGCCGGCGAGGGGCAGGAAGAAACCAAAATGGTCGGGAAAGTCCTTATA